>JADMIO010796521.1_pt1 | contig 52355 bp, 47 predicted proteins | sample 8958161 | NCBI WGS metagenome assembly JADMIO01 (sample SAMN16585339, study PRJNA669376) | soil metagenome | isolation source: Crop rotation soil | place: USA: Cullars Rotation, Alabama | collected 2011
CTTTCCCCAGCTGGCGCAGCGCGATCCACACCACGCCGCCGCGGCGGTGGTGCGCGAGCGCGGAAGAAATGCCGGTCAGCGCGATGCAGGCCAGCGAAGTGGCGACCGCGGTCTGCATCAGCGCCTCGGCCGGCACGCCCTGGCGCGGCAGCAGCAGGGCCAGCACCGGGACCATCACCAGCCCGCCGCCGATGCCGAGCAGGCCGGCCAGCACGCCGGCCACCAGGCCGAGCGCCAGATAAAGGAGCAGCAGCAAGCGGGAAACCCCTGGGGAACCTCTAGAATTGGGCGCGCATCTTAAACGTGTTCCCCATGCTCCGATTCCGCACTCTGACTTGCTGCGCGCTGCTGCTGGCCGGCTGCGCGGCGCTGCCTTTGGCCGGCAGCGCCGGCGCGGCTTCGGACGACACCGTGCGCGGCTGGTTCCGCGCCGCGTATGCGGCCGCCCTGGTCGGCGAGCAGCAGTCGGCGCACGAAGCCGGACTGAAGTCCTACGTGCTGTACCCGTACCTGCGCGCCGCGCGCCTGCGCCAGCGCCTGGCGCGCGGCGACGTGGAGCTGGATACGGACGTCGCCATCTTCCTGAACGAGCAGAACGAGCTGCCGGTCGCGCGCAGCCTGCGCGCGCAATGGATCGGCGACCTGGCCAAGCGCGGCAAGTGGGCGCAGGTGCTGGCCGCGGTCCCGGGCAACGCCACGGACACTGCGCTGCGCTGCCACGCGCTGTCGGCGCGCGCGCAACTGGTGGAAGTGGACTCGCTGCGCGAGGAGGTCACCGCCGTCTGGCTCAGCGGCCAGGACCTGCCGGGCGCCTGCGATCCGGCGTTCGACTGGCTCGCCGCGAACAACGCCATCACGCCGGAACTCATCGAGCAGCGCCTGCAGCTCGCGCTCACCGCGACGCAGCCGCGGCTGATGCGCGCGCTGGCCGGGCGCCTTTCGCCGGAGCGCGCCGCGCCCTGGACCAATGCCGCGACGCTGCTGGAAACGCCGGCCGAACTGCCGCGCCTTTTGGCGCAGCCGCTGCCGCCGGGCAACGCGCTGCTGCTCGAGGCCTACTGGCGGCTGGCGCGCAAGGATTCCGCGCAGGCCGCGCAGATGCTGGACCGCTTCGCCGCGCTGCCGCGTTTCAGCGGCGCGGAGCGCGCGCAATTGCAGCGCTCCGCGGCGATGGGCCTGGCCTACGACCACAGCACCGAGGCGCAGGCCCTGTTCCTCGGCCTGCCGGGTTCGGCGACGGATGCGCAGGTGCTGGAATGGCGCCTGCGCAACGCGCTGTGGACCGGCAACTGGGAACAGGCGCGCGCCTGGCTCGAAGCCCTGCCTGAGCCGGCGCGCAGCGAACCGCGCTGGCGCTACTGGCGCGCGCGCGCGCTGGAGCGCGGCGGCGAGCAGGAGAACGCGCTGGCGCTGTACGCCGACGTCGCGAAAGAGCGCGAGTACTACGGCTTTCTCGCCGCCGACCGCATCGGCGCGGTGCCGGACCTGCGGCCGCAGGCGCTGGCGTCCAGCGGCGGGGCGCGCGCGCTGCTGCTGGCCGATCCGCGCGTGGTGCGCGCGCGCGAATTGTTTTTCTGCGACCTGCACAACGAGGCCGGCGTGGAATGGCGCGCGGCGCTCGGCGCCGCCGAAAGCGGCCTGCGCCAGGAAGCCGCGCTGCTGGCTTCGGACTGGGGCTGGTACGAGCAGACGATCCTGATCCTCGCCGAACTGGGTCTGTGGGACGACGTCGCGCTGCGCTATCCGCTGCCGTACGCGAGCGAAGTGGCGGCGGCGGCGAAGGAATCCGGCGTCGCGGCGGACTGGCTGTACGCGGTGATGCGGCAGGAAAGCCTGTACGACGCGCGCGCCGTGTCCGGCTCCGACGCGCTCGGCCTGATGCAGGTCAAGCTCGACACCGCGAAACTCATCGCGCGCCGCTACGGCCGCGCGGCGCCGGTGCGCGACGACTTGTTCATTCCCTCGGTGAGCCTGCGCTACGGCTCCATGTACCTCGCCGACCTGCTGCTGCGCTTCAAGGGCCGCTGGCCGCAGACGCTGGCGGCCTACAACGCCGGCCCGCTGCGCCTGCCCAACTGGCTGCCGGCGGCGCCGATGCCGGCCGACGTGTGGATCGAGAACATTCCGTTCAACGAGACGCGCCTCTACGTGCAGCGCAACTTCGCGCACCGCACGATTTTCGCCTGGCGCCGCAGCGGCAAGCCGACGCCGCTGCTGCCCCTGATGCCCGACGTGACGCCGGACCTCGAGCCGGCGCCGCTGCCGTGAAGCGGTACTTGGTGGGCGGCGCCGTGCGCGACGCGCTGCTCGGCCTGCCGGTGAAGGAAAAGGACTGGGTCGTGGTCGGCGCCACGCCGGAAGACATGACCGCCGCGGGTTACAAGCCGGTGGGCAAGGACTTTCCGGTGTTCCTGCATCCGGACACGAAGGAAGAGCACGCGCTGGCGCGCACCGAGCGCAAGTCCGGGCGCGGCTATCACGGCTTCACCTTTCACACCGGGCCGGACGTCAGGCTGGAAGACGACTTGATCCGGCGCGACCTCACCATCAACGCCATCGCGCAGGACGAAGCCGGCGCGCTTATCGATCCCCACGGCGGCCGGCGCGACCTCGACGCGCGCCTGCTGCGGCACGTCTCCGAGGCCTTCGCCGAAGACCCGGTGCGGGTGCTGCGGATCGCGCGCTTCCACGCGCGCTTCGCGCCGCTCGGGTTCCGGCTCGCCGACGAAACGCTGGCGCTGATGCGGCGCATGGTCGCCGACGGCGAAGTCGACCACCTGGTGCCCGAGCGCGTGTGGCAGGAAACCGCGCGCGCGCTGATGTTCGACAAGCCGTCCACGTATTTCGCCACCCTGCGCGCCTGCGGCGCGCTGGCGCGCGTGATGCCGGAAATCGACGCCCTGTTCGGCGTGCCGCAACGTGCCGACTACCACCCGGAAGTCGACGCCGGCCTGCACACCCTGATGTGCGTGGACGCCGGCGCGCGCATGGGCTTCGCGCTGGAAGTGCGCGTCGGCGCGCTGCTGCACGACCTGGGCAAGGCGAAAACCCCGCAGGCCGAATGGCCCAGCCACAAGCTGCACGAGCACCGCGGCCTGCCGCTGGTGGAAAGCTTCTGCGAACGCCTGCGCCTGCCGAACGCCTGCCGCGAAGTCGCGCTGGCGCAGACGCGCGAGCACTTGAACGTGCACCGCGCCTACGAGTTGCGCCCGGCGACGGTGCTGGAACTGCTGGAACGCTGCGACGCGTTCCGCAAGCCGGAGCGTTTCGAGCGCGTGCTGGAAGGCTGTCTCTGCGACGCGCGCGGCAGGCTCGGCCACGAAAACGCCGCGTATCCGCAGGTGGATTACCTGCGCGGCGCGCGCGCGGCCGCGGCCACGCTCGACGTGCAGGACGTGATCGCCGCCGGCCACGGCGGTGCGGCCATCGGCCGGGAAGTGCAGAAGCGGCGCGTGGACCTGATCGCGCAGTACAAGGCCGCAAACCCCGCGCCCGCATGAGCTGGAAACTGTGGTGGCTGTTCACCACCAGCGAATTCGCGCTCTGCCTCACGCCCGGGCCGGCGGTACTGTTCGTGATCGCGCAGGGCCTGCGCCGCAGCTTTCGTTCCAGCGTCGCCGCCAATCTCGGCATTCTTTCCGGCAACCTCATTTACTTCACGCTCTCGGCTGCGGGCCTCAGCGCCCTGGTGCTGGCCTGGCCGCGCGCGTTCGCGGTATTGCGCGGGGTCGGCGTTCTTTATCTGGCGTGGATCGGACTGGCCGCGCTGTTCGGAAAATCCTCGGTGCTGAAATTGGCCGCGACGGATGAAGCCGAAACCTTCCGCCGCGTCTGGCTGCGCGGCATCGTGCTGCAGCTCGCCAACCCGAAGGCGCTGGTGTTCTTCTCGGCGTTCCTGCCGCCGTTCGTGGACCCCACGCACCCCGTGGTGCCGCAGATGGCGATTCTCGCCGTGACCAGCACGGTGATGGAGTTTTTCATCCTGGCCGCTTACGGCGCACTGGCCGGCCGCGCCTCGCACCTGGCGGAAAATCCCGCGGCGGTGCAGGCGCTGAACCGCTTCTCCGGCGCGATGCTGGTGATCGCCGCGGCGCTGACGGCGTACGCAGGGCTGCGCTAAGGCCAAAGATTCAAAAATCTGCGTGCATCCGCGTTCATCTGCGGAGCATGGCTTTCGAATCATTTATCCGCGGATGAACGCAGATATACGCGGATGGCGGAACACCTTAAGCCAGCATCAGCAACAAGGCGCCGGCGGCGATGCGGTACCAGGCGAACACCGTGAACGTGTGCGTCTGGATGTAGCGCAGCAGCCAGGTCACCGCCACGAACGCCACGACGGCAGACACCCCGAAGCCGAGCGCGAGCTGATCCAGCGGTTCGGCGGCGAGGCCGCCGGCCTTCCAGACTTTCAGAAATTCATAGGCCGTGGCCGCGAACATGGTGGGAATGCCGAGCAGGAAGGCGAAGTCCGCGGCGGCCGCGCGATTCGTGCAGCCCGCGAGCATGGCCGCGAAAATGGTCGCCGCCGAGCGCGACGTGCCGGGGAACACCGCGGCCAGCACCTGCGCCGCGCCGACCCAGAACGCGATGCCCCAGCGCATCTGCGTGCGTTCGGGCAGCTTCGCCGCGTAGCGCTCGATCAGCAGGATCGCCACGCCGCCGGCGATCAGCGCCCAGGCCACCGGCGCGACGGTCTCGGGCAGGTCCAGCCCCAGCTTCTTCGCCGTGAGCCCGCCGGCGACGGTGACGAAGAACGCCAGCAGCAACTGGCCGGCGTAGACGCGCTGCTCGCGCTGCAGGAGCAGGGCCCAGATCCGGCGCCGGTACACGGCGACCACCGCCAGGATCGCGCCGGACTGGATCGCGATGTTGAACAGGTCCGAGCGCCGTCCGAGCCAGTGCTCGGCGATCAGCAGGTGGCCGGTACTGGAAATCGGCAGGAACTCGGTGATGCCTTCGACGATCCCAAGAATGACCGTGGACAGCCAGGTTTCCACTTAGACTCCCTTGAACGAAATCGCGCGGAAGAATAGCAATGCGGGAACTCGACGGCGTAGCCCTGATCACCGGCGCGGCCCGGCGCATCGGCGCCGCCATCGCGCGCGAGCTGCACGCCCACGGCATGAACGTGCTGCTGCACTACCGCGCCTCCGGTGCCGAGGCGCGCGCGCTGGCCAAGGAACTGAATCGCATCCGGCCCGAATCCGCGCACACCCTGCGCGCCAACCTGCTGTCGGCGCAGTCGCTGCACCGGCTGGCCGAGCAGGCGCAGGAGCGCTGGGGCCGGCTCGACGTGCTGGTCAACAACGCGTCCACGTATTACGCAACGCCGGTCGGGAAAATCTCCGAGGACGCGTTCGACGACCTGATCGGCAGCAACTTGCGCGCGCCGCTGTTTCTCACTCAGGCCTGCGTGAAGCGCATGAAGCGCGGCAGCGTGGTGAACGTGGTCGACGTGTTCGCGCGCCGGCCGCGGAAGAATTTCTCCGCCTACTACGCCGCCAAGGCCGGCCTGCTCTCGCTCACCGAATCGCTGGCGCTGGAGCTGGCGCCGAACATCCGCGTCAACGCCGTCGCACCCGGCCACGTCCTCTGGCCGGAAAGCGGCGGCCCGGGCGAAGAGCAGCGCAAGGCGGAAGCCGCGCGCATCCCGCTCGGCCGGCTCGGCACGCCGGACGAAATCGCGCGCGCGGTGCGTTTTCTCGTCTCGCCGACCTCGGCCTATCTCACCGGCGTGGTGCTGCCGGTCGACGGCGGCCTGCGCCTGGCCTGAAACGCGGGAAAATCCGCCCAAAATCCATAATGAGTCCGACTCATTATGGATTTTGCGCGCCCGGCGGGCCGTTCAAGCCGTTCCGCCGCCGGCCTGCATCGATTTGGGCGCGGCTTCTTCCACCATCCGCACACCCTTCACGCCGCAGGCGCGGATCGCTTCGCGCAGCGCGTTGACGGCCTTGCGGCGCGGGAAGGTCTTGCGCCACACCAGGCCGATGCGGCGCGCGGGCGGCGGCGCGGCGAAGGGCTTGGCGAGCAGCAGGCCGGATTCGTCGGCGCGATTCAGCACCGAGCTTTCCGGCAGCACCGTGATGCCCAGCCCGCTGGCCACCATGTGGCGGATGGTTTCCAGCGAGCTGCCGGTCTGCGGCCGCGGACCGTCGCCGTCCGGGTCCACGCACTTGGGGCAGGCTTCGATCACCTGTTCGCGGAAACAGTGCCCCGGCCCCAGCAGCAGCAGATGTTCTTCGGCCAGCTTCTTGGCCGGAATCGACGCCTCGCGATTCCAGCGGTGCTCGGGCGGCATCAGCACCACGAAGTTCTCGTCGTACACCGCCCAGCTCTGCAGGCCTTCGTCATGCACCGGCAGGGCGAGCATCGCCACGTCCAGCTCGTTGTTGCGCAGCTGTTCCAGCAGCACGGCGGTGAAATTTTCCTCGATCACCAGCGGCATCTGCGGCGCGCTCTTGCGCAGCGCCGGCACCAGCGAGGGCAGCAGGTACGGACCGACGGTGTAGATCGCGCCGAAGCGCAGCGGGCCGAGCAGCTCGTCGTGGCCTTCGCGCGCGTAGTCCTTGATGCGCTCGGCCTCGGCCAGCACGCGCCGCGCCTGGGCGATGATGCGTTCGCCCACCGGCGTGGGCCGCGCCGCGCCGCTCTTGCGCTCGAACAGCGTGACGCCGAGTTCGTCTTCGAGTTTCTTCAGCGCGACGGACAGCGTGGGCTGCGAGACGAAGGACCGCTCCGCCGCGCGGCCGAAGTGGCGTTCCTTGTCGAGATTCACCAGGTAGCGGAGTTCGGTGAGCGTCATGCGCCAATCCTACGCCGGGCGCATAGTATTAACGACGACTTAACTCCCTCTGCGCCATGAATCCTCCCATGCGAATTCTTGCCGGAATGAGTTTGTTCCTTTGCCTGGGCGCGGCGTCGGCGGCCGAGCCGGCCGCCGGCACGCTGACCGCGGCCAACGACGAGGCGCATCCGCTGAGCTTCGCCGCGGGGCCGCTCGCGGGCGTGAATCTGTCCGGCGAGCCCGGGTTTCTGGCGCTGATCCAGTGCGATGCCAGCGGACTCAACGATTGCGACCGCTACACGCTGACCATCGACCTGCCGCCGGGCTACGGCGCGGCGCATCCGGAGCAGTTCATCCGCCTGCGTTTCGTCACCGACGTGCCGGATGCCATCGTCTACCACTACGTCGTCACCGACTTCGGCAGCCTGCCGGGCGGGCCGCAGATCCTCGGCCAGAGTTTCGGGCTGCCCGAGGTTCCGGGTCAGGAAGACCTCTACCTGATCCCCAACGGCGGCACGCGCACGGTGACCGTGACCAACGTGCCGGTGGTCGGCAGCAACGCAACCGTGAGCGTGAGCATGGCGCTGGTGACGATTCCCGACGACCCGGGCGACCGCAATCTGGCGCACGCGGCGCAAGGCATCGGTCCGCGTTTCGCCACCCACAAGCCGGGCGATTTCGCGGGGCTGGGGCTGGCGGCGGCCGAACCCACCATCGCGGTGAATCCGTTCACCGGCAGCGTGTTCTTCATCAACACGCTGGACACGCTGCGGGTGCGTTTCGACGACCGCACTCGCCCCGCGGGCGCGGTCTGGGAATCCAGGCACGGCAACATCAACAACCTCGCGACGCTGGACCCGATCCTCACCGGCGACCCGGACACCGGCCGCATCTTCGCCATGCAGCTGGCCGGCACGCAGAGCCTGAGCGAGTACAGCGACGACGACGGCGACACCTGGTTTCCGGGCGGCTACGGCTTCCCGAGTTCCGGCGTGGACCATCAGTCGCTGGGCGTGGGTCCGTATCCGGAATCCACCTTGCTGCCGATCCTGCATCCGCTGTATCCGAACGCCGTGTACTACTGCTCGCAGGGCGTCGCGGCGGCGTTCTGTTCGCGCAGCGACGACGGCGGACTGACCTTCAATCCTTTCGTGCCGATGTACGCGGTCAACGACTGCGTGGGCCTGCACGGCCACGTGAAGGTCGCGCCGGACGGTACGGTCTACGTGCCGAACAAGGGTTGCGGCCTGGGGCCCTCGTCGATTCTCGGCGAAGGCGCGCCGGCGGTGCTGGTGTCCGAGGATGCCGGCCTGACCTGGAACGTGCGCCTGATTTCGATGAATCCGTCCGGGCTCACGACCAAGAGCGATCCTTCCGTCGCCGTCGGCCGCGACAACACGGTCTACGTGGCGTACGCGCCGCTCGACGATCGCCTGCGCGTGGTGGTTTCGCGCGACCGCGGCCTGAACTGGGAGAACGACCTCGACGTGGGCGCCATCGCCGGCGTGCACAAGGCGGAATTCCCGGCGATGGTCGCGGGCGACGCCGGCCGCGCGGCGGTGGCCTTCCTCGGCACGCAGTTTCCGGTCGAGGCCGACGACGGCGCCCTGGATTTTCCCGGCACCTGGTTCTTCTACATCGCCACCACCTTCGACTACGGCGCGCATTGGTACGTGGAAAAAGTCGCGCCGGCCGATCGCGCGCAAGGTCCGGGCGGCATCGGTCCCGGCGGCTCCAACCGGAATCTTCTCGACTTCATCGACGCCACCATCGACACCGAAGGCCGCGTGCTGGCCGGCTACGCCGACGGCTGCGTGGGCATCTGCGGCGCGGGGCGGCCGCAGAATTTCACCCGCATCGCGGTGATCGCACGCCAGATCGGCGGCCGGCGCATGTACGCGGAGTTCGATCCGGCCGAGCCCGCGGCGCCTTCCGCGCCGCTGCTCGGCGGCTATCGCACCTCGTCCCACGTGGTGCTGGATTGGCAGGCCGACCACGGCGGCAGCCCGATCACGGCATACGACGTCTACCGCGCGGACGGCGGCGGCGCCGAGGCGCTGCTGGCCAAGGACTATCCGCTCACGCGCTACGTCGATCTCACCGCGACCAATGTGGCGACGGAGTACCGCTACCGCGTGGTGGCCGCGAACGAAATCGGCGATGGCGCGCACAGCAACGTCTTCGCGCCGGTGGTGGACGAGCGCGCGCCCGTGACGCAGGCCACCTGCAGCCTGCCCGGCATGATCTACCCCGACCTGGTGGGCGAGGCCGAAGCACGTCCCGCCTGGCGAGACATCCGCCACCTCGCCGTGGCGGAGCCGGAAAACCAGCCGGGCAAGCTGGTGCTCACGCTGCAGGCCGCGCTGCCGCTGCCCTTGCAGGCCGACGGCACGTTCTACATCGCCTTCGATCATCCGAACGGTTATCGCTACACGATCCAGATCGACGCCACCGGCACCAAGCTCAGTTACAGCGACGGCAGCTGGTTCCAGGACCTCGCCGGCCAGCCCGCGAACAAGATGGCCGCCGTCACCCGGGGCGCGCCGGCCCTGGACGCCAGCGGCATCGACGCGAGCGGCGCAGTCAGCGCCACGCTGGACAAGGAAGCCTGGGGCCTGAAGACCGGCGACGTGCTGCGCAACGTGCACGGCACCACGCGGCCCATCAACGGCCAGGGTCAGCCGTTCATCATCGAAGAGGCGGGTTACGACGTGGCGTATCCCATCGTCGGCAACGACTTCTGCCAGAAGGGCGCGGTGCTGCCGCCGCCGGTGCTCGAGCTGCCGCCGGCGCGTCCGCCGCCGCGGCGTGCGCGCGACGAGGGGCGCGGGCTCTTCCTCGGCGTGTTCGCGCCGTTCGGCTTGTTCCTGCTCGTGATGTTCCGGCGGTTCAGAGCCAATCGCGCGGCTTGAGGAAGTTCTCGTACAGCGCGGCTTCCGGCGAACCCGGCGGCGGCTGGTACGCGTAGCGCCAGGCCGCCTGCGGCGGCATCGACATCAGGATCGACTCGGTGCGTCCGCCGGATTGCAGGCCGAACAGCGTGCCGCGGTCGTGGACGAGATTGAACTCCACGTAGCGGCCGCGGCGGTAAAGCTGGAACGCGCGCTCGCGTTCGCCGTACGGCGTGGCTTTTCTGTTCTGCACGATGGGCAGGTAGGCCGGCAGGAAGGCGTCGCCCACGCTTTTCATCAGCGCGAAGCTGGCCTCGAAGCCGTCCGCGTGCCAGTCGTCGAAGAACAGGCCGCCGACGCCGCGCGGCTCGTTGCGGTGCGGAAGATAGAAATATTCGTCGCACCACTTCTTGAGCTTCGGATAATGCGCGCCGGCCGCGTCGCGCGCGGTGCGGTGCCAGTGGCGCACGTCGTCTTCGCTTCCGTAATACGGCGTCAGGTCGAAACCGCCGCCGAACCACCACGCGGTGTCCGCGCCCGGGGCCTCGGCGCTGAAGTAGCGCACGTTGCAGTGCGCGGTCGGCACGTGGGGGTTCTTCGGGTGCAGCACCAGCGAAACGCCCAGCGCGCGCCAGGCGCGGCCGGCGAGTTCGGGGCGCAGCTTGCTGGCCGAAGGCGGCAGTTGATCGCCGTGCACCAGCGAAAATCCCACGCCGGCGCGTTCGAACACCGCGCCGTTTTCCAGGATGCGCGTGTCGCCGCCGCCACCGGCGGAACGAGTCCAGAGATCGGAGACGAATTTCCCGCCGTCCTCTTTCTCGAGCGCCGCGCAAATGCGTGCTTGCAGATCGCGCAGGTAAAGCTCGACTTGCGCCGTCTGGTTCACGCGCGCACCTGCTTGCCGGTGCGCAGATCGCGGATCGGTGTGGGCTTGCTCAAGCCGCCGGTGGCGCCGGGAACCAGGGCGTCGATCTCGCGGCCCAGCCGCAGGCGAGTTTCGAAGGCGCTGCGTGCCGCCGGCCGGCCCGCGCGGTTGGCGCTGGTGGACACTAGGGCACCGCCGTGCGCGCGGCACAGGGCCGCCGCCACCGGATGCGCGGTGACGCGCACCGCGATGCCTGCATGCCTGCCGGTGATCCAGCGCGGCGCGCGACGTGAAGCGGGGATGATCCAGGTGTGCGGGCCGGGCCAGGTCTTGAGCGCGGGCGCGAGTTCCTGGTTCGTCAGCGGCGCGAGGTACGGACGCAGTTGCGCGAAATCCGCGGCGATCAGGATCAGGCCCTTGTCGACGCGCCGGCGCTTGAGCTTGAGCAGCCGCAGGCAGGCGGCGCGGTTGCGCGGCGCGCAGCCCAAGCCCCACACGCCCTCGGTGGGATAGGCCACTACGCCGCCTTGGCGCAGCGCGCGCAGCGCGGCCGCGAGACCTTGCGGCATCAGCGCACCACGATGTTCTGCGCGGCCTTGACGATGCTCGCGTCGTCGACCTTGCCCGGCACGGCGAGGCCCTTCTGTACCGCCGGCCGTTCGCGCATGCGCGTCAGCCAGGCCTGCACGTTGGGCAGGCCTTCGGTTTCCACGCCGGCCCACTTGTGGATGTGGACCCAGGGAAAATTGCAGATGTCGGCGATGCTGTACTCGTCGCACAGCCATTCGCGGCCTTCGAGGCGTTTTTCCAGCACTTCGTACAGGCGCCGCGTTTCCTTGTGATAGCGGTCGATCACTTCCGGAATCTTGTTCGGCCAGTAGCGGAAGAACACGTTGGCCTGGCCCTGCATCGGGCCGATGCCGCCCATCTGGAACATGATCCATTGAATGACCAGCGAGCGCGCCTTCGGGTCTTTCGGCAGCAGCTTGCCGTGCTTCTCCGCCAGCCAGATCAGGATCGCGCCCGATTCGAACACGGTGAAGCCGTCGTCGTCGACGAGGGTCGGGATGCGGCCGTTGGGATTGAGCGCGACGTACTCCGGCTTGCGCTGCGCGCCGCTCATCAGGTTCACGACGTGGACCTGGTAGGGCAGGCCCAGTTCCTCGAGCAGGATGGCGACCTTCCAGCCGTTGGGCGTGGGTGCGGTGTAGAACTGGATCATTGCGGACCTGATTCTTGAAGGGCGCCCGTAACTTACGGTCCGCGCCGGCCTTTGTCATCCAAGCGTCACAAGCCGCTGGCAGGCTGCCGCCCCATTCCAGACGACCCAAGTGACAGGGAGATGAAGATGTTCAAGAAAATGTTTTCGGTTGCCGCGCTCGCCGGCCTGGCCGGCTGCGCCGCCTCGGGCGGCTACCAGGGCGCCGCGGAAGAGGCGGTGTACGACAAGAACCTGGAAGCCGCGCGCCAGGTCGCCGTGATCAACAACGACGACTATTACGAGTACCACATGGACGGCCGCATCTACGTCCTGGCCGACAAGAACGACGTGAAGTCGCTGCTGTCGACCGGCGAGATTCCGTTCCGCCAGACCCGCATCGGCGCCGGACCCAAGGGCGAGACCGTGGTGTTCGCCATCGCCGGCCCGGAGAAGAACAAGAAGGAAGGCTTCGGCTCGGTGGAGATGTTCGACGGCCGCCGCGCCGGCTATGAAAAGGATTTCTACGGCGAAGTGCTGCGCGACGGGAAGTACTACGTGTTCGGCTCCTGGAGCGAGCTCAGCGCGTACAAGAAGAGCGGCGACTTCAAGGGCGTGGCCTCGGCCACCGCCGGCGACGGCAAGCCCGCATCCTTCAGCAGCAATGCCCCGGCGGTGATGCAGCGCTTCAAGGAACTGCACTCGTAATTCGCAGCGCGCTGCACGAAAAAGCCGCGAATCTCCGCGGCTTTTTCTTTGGCCGGCGGTCTATTCCATCGGCTCGGCCAGGGCGCGACGCGTCAGGCGCGACTTCAGCGCCATGAGCACGCCGGCGCCCGCCACGACGCACATGCCGGTGATGCTCGTGGCTTCCGGCACGTGGCCGAACACCAGCCAGCCCAGCAGCGAGGCCCAGACGATCTGCACGTAGAGCATCGGCGCGAGCACGGAGGCGGGCGCGTGGCGATACGCGGCGGTGAAAAGGAAATGCCCGAGTCCGCCCATCGCACCGGTGCCGAGGAACAGCAGCGCCTGCAGGGGCGTGGGCGCCGGGCCGCCCCAGGACCACGGCAGGAACACGCCGTAAAGAATCGAGCCGACCAGCGCGGTGTAGAACAGCATGGGCAGCGTGCGTTCGGTGCGCGCCAGCACGCGCGACAGGAGCTGGTATCCCGCCATCACGCCGGCGGCGCCCAGCGCGCACGCGGTGCCCAGCGGATCCAGCCCGGCGCCGGGATGGGCGATGAGCAGGATGCCGGCGAAGCCCGCGAGTGCCGCCATCCAACCCAGGGCGCCGACCCGTTCACCGAGCGCCGGGCCGGCGATGAGCACGACCAGGAGTGGCGACAGGAACAGGATCGCGGTCGCCTCGGCGACCGGCATGCGCTGGAAGGCAAGCGAGATCAGCAGCGAGGCGGCGGCCAGGCAGAGCGCCCGGACCAGCACCCAGCCGGTGCGTTCGGTGCGGATCAGTTCGCGCCCATGGCGGGGCGCCAGCAGGATCACCATCAGCAGGCAGTGACCGAGGTAGCGGATCGCCACCACCAGCGGCACGTCGTAGCGCGCCACCAGGTACTTGGTGGTGCTGTCCATGCACGCGAATACGAACACGCCCAGCATCAGGAGCAGCGCACCGCGAAACGGGTGCGTTGTGGTGGCGGCCAAGGTGTAGACGAGCAGCGTTAGGCCGCAGCCTTCAAGGGAGCCACGGCCAGGCGCAGTCCGAATACCTTGAGGATTTTTTCCAGGCTGGTGAGTTCCGGATTCCCGCGCGCAGACAGCATGCGGTACAGCGCCTCCCGCGTGATTCCGGATTTGCGCGCAACCCGGGCCATGCCTTTGGCCTGCGCCACATCGCGCAGCGCAAGGAGCAGCAGCTTTTCGTCGCCCTCGGCCAGTGCGGCATCGAGATAGTGATAAATGTCCCGGCTCGTCTTCAGATACTCGCTGGTGCGATACGGCCGGCTGGGGGCTTGTTTCTTTTTCATCGAGAACGCTCCAAAAAATCTTTCCAATAAACCTGGGCCTTGGCGATGTCTCGGTGTTGCGAAGACTTGTCGCCACCGCTCAACAGCAGACGACCGTCCTGCCGTGCCGGCCGAAATACACGCGGAAGCCGGGGCCGAAGTTGAAGCGGAATTCGCCCAGGCCGCCGCCGAGAGATTTGGCGTCCCCGAGGTTGCCGGCCTCGATGCGGCGCAGACGCAGGCGGATGCGCCCCACGCTGACCGGATCACGTAGGCCTTCCAGCCATTCGTCCAGCGGAATGCGCCCGTTGACCTCGACGTACTTGCGGACTTCCGGCATGCAGGACAGAGTGTAACTGATAAGTTACAAGTGGTGCTGGCTATTTTTCCAGCGCGCGGTCCGGGTAGTCGGTGAACACGCCGTCCACGCCCAGGCGGCGCAGGCGACGGACTTCATCCGGATGATTCACGGTGTAGACGTGCAGTTTCAAGCCGCGGCCGTGCGCGTCGGCGACCAGCTGCGGGTCGACGAATTCGTCGGACACGTTGAGCGAAGCCGCGCCGAGTTCGATCGCCGGCGCGGCCCAGTCCAGCGGCACGCCGCAGGTCAGCATGCCCACCGGCAGTTCCGGCGCGCGCTGCTTCAGGTCGTAGAGTTCCGGCAGGTGGAATGAGGACACCACGAAGCGTTCGGCCGGCCAGCCGTCGGCGATGTATTCGCGCAGCAGCGCGGCCACCGCGGCTCCCGTGCCGTCCCAGGTTTTCATCTCCACGTTCACCGTCACGCGGCTGTCCACCAGTTCCAGCACTTCGCGCAAGGTCGGAATCTGCTGGCCCTTGCCGGCGTCGAGGCTGCGCAGGTAGTCCCAGTCCTGCTCGACGGCGCGGCCGCTGCCGTTGGTGGTGCGCTCCAGGCGCAGGTCGTGCAGCACCAGCAGCTCGCCGTTCGGATGCAGCTGCACGTCGAGTTCGACCCAGTCCGAACCCAGGCGAATGCCGGTGTCGAACGCCAGCAGCGTGTTCTCCGGCGCATGCCCGCGTGCGCCGCGATGCCCGATGACCGTGAAGTTGCCGGGCATGTGAGCTTTCTTATTCCTGTCCGACCTGCACGATCTTCATCGTGTTGGTGCCGCCGGGGCCGCTGAAGTCGCCCTTGGTGACCAGCACGCGGTCGGTGTCCTTCAGCAGCTTGCGCTTGGACAAGCAGTCCACCGCTTCGCGCGTCGGCACCAGGCCGTCGAGCTGCGTGGGCGCGAATTCGATCGGATAGACGCCGCGGCACAGCGCCATGCGGCGGCGCGTGCCTTCGTGGCGCGTCATGGCGAAGACCGGAATCTGCGTGTCCTGGCGCGACATCAGCAGCGCCGTGGTGCCGGACTCGGTGAGCGCGACGATGGCGCCGGCGTGCATCTGGTTGGCGGTCCAGATCGTCGCCATGGCGATGGCCTCGTCGGTGCGCTCGAAGTGGCCGGCGGTGCGCACGCGCGTGCGCTCCGGCGGCGGCAGGCTTTTTTCGGCGCCGAGGCAGACGCGCGCCATCGCTTCGACGACTTTCACCGGATATTTTCCCGCCGCGGTTTCGGCCGAGAGCATCACCGCGTCGGTGCCGTCCATCACCGCGTTGGCCACGTCGAGCACTTCGGCGCGCGTCGGGATCGGGTTCTGGATCATCGACTCCATCATCTGCGTGGCGGTGATCACCATGCGGTTGCCCTCGCGCGACTGGGCGATGATGCGTTTCTGCCAGCCCGGCAATTCCGCGTCGCCGATCTCCACGCCCAGGTCGCCGCGCGCCACCATCACCACGTCGCTGGCGCCGATGATCTCGTCCAGCACCTTGAGCGCTTCGGCGCGCTCGATCTTGGCCACCAGCTTGATCTCGTGGCCGCCGGCCGCGTTCACCAGGCCGCGCGCTTCCAGCATGTCCGCCGCGTTGGACGGGAAGGACACGGCGATGAATTCCACGCCCAGCGCGCAGGCGTGCTTGATGTCCTCGCGGTCCTTGTCGGTGAGCGCGCTCGCCGACAGTCCGCCGCCCTGGCGATTGATGCCCTTGCGGTTCGACAGCAGGCCGCCGACCGTCACGGTGCATTCCACGCGGGTCGTCGTCACCGCGTCGACCTTCATCACGATCGCGCCGTCGTTGAGCAGCAGGGTGTCGCCGGGCACCACGTCGCGCGGCAGGTCGGCGTAGGCGCAGCCGACGATGTCGACGCGCCCGGCGTCCTTCGGGTGCGTGATGTCGAGCACGAACTTCTGGCCTTCGGCCAGTTCCACCGGCCCGGAGGCGAAGCTTTCGATGCGAATCTTCGGGCCCTGCAGGTCGGCCAGGATGCCGACGTCGCGGCCCAGCTCGGCCGCGGCCTTGCGCACTTTTTCCACGCGCTTGGCCTGGTCCTCGTGCTTGCCGTGGGAATAGTTGAGCCGCACCACGTCGACGCCGGCGTTGAGCAGCCTTTTCAGCACCCGCGCGTCGTCGGTGGCCGGGCCGAGGGTCGCTACGATTTTTGTTCTTCTCATAAGGGGGCGTACTTTACTGCCGCGGACGGCCTTGAGGCATCATCGCGCGACCGATTGATTGAATAGCGCAGGGAACGGACATGACGGTTCTGGGGACGCCGCTGGCTGCGAATGGGACCCGCCTGCTGCTGCTGGGTTCCGGCGAACTGGGCAAGGAAGTGGCGATCGAGGCCCAGCGCCTGGGGGTGGAGGTCATCGCCGTGGACCGCTACGCCCACGCGCCGGCCATGCAGGTGGCGCACCGCTCGCACGTCATCAAGATGCTGGACGGCGCCGAGATCCGCCGGGTGGTCGAGCTGGAAAAGCCGCATTTCATCGTCCCGGAAATAGAAGCAATACACACGCCAACGCTCCTGGAACTGGAGCAGCAAGGCCGCACCGTGATCCCCACGGCGCGCGCCGCGCGCCTGACCATGGACCGCGAGGGCATCCGCCGGCTGGCCGCCGAAGAGCTGAAATTGCCGACCTCGCGCTACCGCTTCGCGGCGACCGAAGCCGAGTACCAGGACGCGATCAAGGCCATCGGCATTCCGTGCGTGGTCAAGCCGGTGATGTCGTCCTCCGGCAAGGGCCAGAGCACGGTGAAGACCCAGGCCGACGTGAAGCAGGCCTGGGACTACGCCCAGGCCGGCGGCCGCGCCGGCGCGGGCACCGTGATCGTCGAAGGCTTTGTCGACTTCGATTACGAAATCACGATGCTCACGGTGCGCCATGCCGGTGGCACGTCGTTCTGCGATCCCATCGGCCATCTGCAGATCGACGGCGATTACCGCGAGTCCTGGCAGCCGCATCCCATGTCGGCCGCGGCGCTGAAGAAGTCGCAGGAGATCGCGCGCAAGGTCACCGACAATCTCGGCGGGCGCGGGATTTTCGGTGTCGAACTCTTTATCAAGGGCGACGAGGCGATCTTCAGCGAAGTTTCGCCGCGCCCGCACGACACCGGCCTGGTCACGCTGATCTCGCAGGACCTGTCCGAGTTCGCCCTGCACGCGCGCGCGATTCTCGGCCTGCCGCTGCCCAACATCCGCCAGCGCGGGCCGGCGGCGTCGTGCGCGATCCTGTTCGAAGGCGACCGCAAGGCGCCGGCGTTCACGGTCGGCGACGCGGCGCTGAGCGAGCCCGACACGCAGCTGCGCCTGTTCGGCAAGCCGGAAATCGTCGGCAAGCGGCGCATGGGCGTGGCGCTGGCCCTGGATGCCAGCATCGAAGCCGCACGCGCCAAGGCGCGCCGCGCGGCGGCGGCGGTGACGCTGGCATGAAGACGCTGGATCACTACGCCGGCGGACACGACAACAACTTCAACCTGCTGCGCATGATCGCGGCGGCGGCGGTGATCTATTCGCACGCCTTTCCTTTCGTGCAGGGCTATCTCACGGTCGCGGGCGGCAGCTATCCGAACTGGACCGGCGACTGGCTCTGGGACCTGACCGGCGCGCTCGACAGCGGCCGCATGGCGGTGCTGGTGTTCTTCGTGATGAGCGGCTACCTGGTGGTGCAGAGCCTGGTGCGGCGCGGCTCGCTGCGCGACTACTTCCTGGCGCGCGGCCTGCGCATCCTGCCCGGCCTGTGGGTCGCGGTGCTGATCACGGCCTTCGTCATCGGCCTGGCGATGACCACGTTGCCGGTCAAGGAATACCTCACGCATCGCGCGCTGTACAAGTTCCTCGCCTACAACCTGGGCCTGTTCAACGGCTGGGAACAGGACCTGCCCGGCGTGTTCAAGGACAACCCCGAAGGCGGCCGCGCCAACAACTCTTTGTGGACGCTGACCTGGGAAGTGCTGATGTATCTCGCGCTGGGCGCGTTCTTCCTGCTCGGCTTCCTGCGCCGGCGCGTGCTGCTGCTGGTGCTGACGGCGGCGATCTACCTGGCCTTCGTGCTCAACCGCGAGTTCCACTGGGTGCTGCATCCGTACCCGCTGGTGTTCGGCGCGTTCTTCTCGTATTTCTTCACCGGCTCGCTGCTGTGGCTGTACCGCGACCGCGTGCCGCTCAACGGCGCCACCACGGCCGCCGCGGTGCTGCTGCTGGCGCTGGATTTGTATGGTTATCGCGACTTCATGCTCGCGCGGCTGCTGTCGCCGGCGCTGGTCGCCTACACGGTGATCGCCCTCGCGCTGGTGCCGGCCGGCCTGGTGCGCGCCTACAACAGGATCGGCGACTACTCGTACGGCACCTATATCTATGCGTTTCCGATCGAGCAGTCGCTGGTGATCCTGGTGCCCGGCCTGATGCCGCTGCAGCTGTTTGCCGCCACTTTCGTCGTGACGGTGCCGGTGGCGATGGCGTCCTGGTACCTGATCGAAAAGCCGGCGCTGCGCCTCAAGCCGGGTCGGCGGCCAAGTCAGCGGTGAACACCGACAAAGGAAAACCCTTGCCGGTGGCGGGGCTGCGCAGCCGGCGCTTGAGGACGAAATCGAACAGCAGCGGATTGCAGCCGTAGATTTCCTGCAGCGGCGCGATGTCCGTTTCCGCAATCAGCCCGGCGCGCGCGAGCTGGCGGAGTTGAATCAAGGCATTCACCGCCGGAATCGGATAATCGCTGCCGTTCATCAACTGGCCGTGCACGTCTTCGGCGGCGAGAAAGGCCAGCACCGGCGCCGGCGCGCGGTTGACCTGCGTCATCGCCGAAATGTCGGCGCGCAACAGGTTCTTGTAGCGCGGCTCGCGGAGCAGGCGCAGCACCAGGGTGTAGCTCGGCACCACGGGATGCGCGGGATCGTCCAGGTCGACGCTGTTGCCCAGGCTGCCGCCGTGCGCCATCACGATGCGCACGCCCTGGTCGAGCGGGCGGCGGAACCGCAGCGGGTTGCCCAGCGCCTGGCCGGCCTCGGACTCCACCGCCTGCTCCTCGCCGACGTGGGTCAGGATCGTCATGCCGTGCTCGCGCACTTTCGCGTAGTACGCGTCCAGACGCGGATCGCTGGCGTCCATGCCCTGGGCATTGGGCAGCCACTTGATGAGCTTCACGCCGCGCGCCGCAGCGCGGTCGAGTTCCTGCAGCGCGTCGGGCCGGTACGGATGCACCGAGGCCGCGGCGATGAACAGATCCGGATGCTGCCGCGCGAGTTGCCACACGTAGTCATTCGGTACGTAGAACTCGCTCTGTTCGCGGGTCAGCGTGCCGTCCGGCTCGTAGTGCTGGTCGAAGGCCAGCAGATAGTGCTTGCCGTGCTTGGGCATGGCACGCACCAGCCGCGCCAGGCGTTCGGCGTACTGCGCGTCGGCCTGCGCCACGTCGTCGATGCCGGCCGCGCTGAGGTAGACCTTCATCTTGATGCGGTCGACCGGGTGTGCCCAGCTCAGCATGCGCGGGTTCACGTAGCCGCCGTTGCGCGCGGTGTCGAGCGAGAGCACGTGCGTGTGCACGTCGCGCAGTGCGCCGGGCGGGATGTCGCGCGTGGCGTCTTCGACCAGCTTCTGCGCCGCCGGGCTGAGTTCGGCGAGCTGCTCGGGTTCGCGGGTGAATCCGCCGCCCGGTGTCAGGGCGGGGCAGCCGGCCAGCAGCAGCGCGGCGGCCAATGCGAGGCGCTTCACGCGTGGACGCCGCGCAGCTCGCGCACCTTCCGCTCCAGCGCCGCGGCGCTGGCTTGTTCCGCCGGCAGCGGATCGCCGAACACCATTTCGATGTGGGCACGGAAGCGGCGCGGCAGGCGGGCGCGCTGCATCTGCAGTTTCATCCAGCGCCGCGACCACATGCTGCGCCAGAGGTTGCGCAGCGCCAGCGGCACCACCGGCACCGGCGTGCGCTGCAGGATCTTCTCGATGCCGGGGCGGAAGTTCTGGATGTCGCCGTCGGGCGTGAGCGCGCCTTCCGGAAAGATGCCGATCACTTCGCCGGCCTTGAGCTTTTCCTCGATCCGGTCGAAGGCCTGCTGCATCAGCACCGGATCCTCCTTGGCGCCGGCGATGGGAATCGCGCCGATGGTGCGGAAGAACCAGCTCAGCACCGGCACCTGGAAGATCTTGTAGTACATGACGAAGCGCACCGGCCGGCGGATCATGCCGCCGACGATCAGCGCGTCGATGAAGCTCACGTGGTTGCAGGCCACGATGCAGGGGCCGTCCTCGGGAATCTTCTCCAGGCCCTGGACGCGCACGCGGTAGAGCGCGTGGATCAGCAGCCAGACCAGGAAGCGCACCAGGAATTCCGGCACCAGGCTGTAGATGAAGATCGCCACCGCGGCGTTCATCAGCGCCACGGTGAGCAGCAGTTCGGGAATCGTCAGGCCGGCCTTGAGCAGCAACACCGACAGCGTCGCCGAGGCGACCATGAACAGCGCGTTGAGGATGTTGTTGCCGGCGATGATGCGCGAGCGGTGCGCGGGGTCGGAGCGGGTCTGGATCAGGGCGTAGAGCGGCACGATGTAGAAGCCGCCGAACAGGCCGAGCAGGAACAGGTCGAGCAGCACGCGATGGCTGCCGGCGGCGTGCCAGAACGCCAGCGCCGTCAGGCCGTGTTCCATGCTGGCGTGCGGATGCGCGAAGTACAGGTCCACCCCGAACAGGGTCAGGCCGATGGAGCCGAACGGCACCAGGCCGAGCTCCACCTTGTGGCCGGACAGGCGTTCGCACAGCAGCGAGCCGATGCCGACGCCGAGGGAAAACACCGTCAGCAGCAGGGTCACCACGGTTTCGCCGCCGCCGAGCACCTGCTTGGTATAGGCCGGGAACTGCGAGAGAAACGTCGCGCCGAACAGCCAGAACCAGGAAATGCCGAGCACCGACAGGAACACCGTGCGGTTGCCGCGCATGAACTGGAAGTTGCGCCAGGTTTCCGCCGCTGGGTTCCAGTTGATCTTCAGTTCCGGCGCCGCGGGCGGCGCGAGCGGAATGCCGCGGCTGGTGACATAGCCCAGCGCCGCGAACAGGATCACCGCGCCGGCGACCCAATCGCGCCCCGCGGGCTGCGCCATCAGCCAGCCGCCGAGCACGGTGCCGAGCAGGATGGCGACGAAGGTGCCCATCTCCACCAGGCCGTTGCCGCCGATCAGTTCCTGTTCCTTCAGATGCTGCGGCAGGATTCCGTACTTCACCGGCCCGAACAGCGAGGCCTGGGTGCCGAGCAGGAACAGCACCGCGAGCAGGAACGCGGGGTTCTGCAGCGCCAGGCCCGCGGCGGCGAGCAGCATCACCGCCACCTCGAACAGCTTGACCTTGCGGATCAGCGCGGACTTTTCGTATTTCTCCGCGATCTGCCCCGCGGTCGCGGAGAACAGGAAGAACGGCAGGATGAACAGCCCGGCCGCCAGGTTCACGTACAGATTCAGCTGGTCCTGCGTGAGGTTGGCGACCTGGAAGGCGAGCAGGATCACCAGCGCGTTCTTGTAGACGTTGTCGTTGAACGCGCCCAGCGCCTGGGTCCAGAAGAACGGACCGAAGCGCTTTTCGCGCAGCAGGGCGAACTGGCTGTGGGTGCTCATGGGTCCCCCGTCAGAAATCCAAGCGATAGGTGAGGAGCGTGCCGTATTCCGCGCGTTGCAGCATCGAGCCGGACCGCGGTCCGGCCTGGGCGCAGTTGCGGGAAACGCCGTCGCCGTTGTCGGCACCGCCGCGTTTCCGCCACAAATATACGGTGCTCATTTAATGCCAGAATGCGCGGCATGGGCCGCCGCAACGAACACAGCCGCGAACAGCAGCGCGAGATGGCGCTCAGCGCCGCCGAGCGGTTGCTGGTGCGCGAAGGCCTGGCCGGCTTCTCGATGCGCAAGGTGGCGCAGGAGATCGGTTACACGGTCGGGAACCTGTACCTGCTGTTCGCCAACCAGGACGACCTGCTCGCGACGCTGAGCGAACGCACCGCGGACGCGCTGCACGCCTTCCTGCTGGTCGAGATCAACCCGCTGCGCGATCCGGCGGCGAAGCTGCGCGCGCTCGGCGCCGGCTACATCGCTTTCGCGCAGGCGCACGAGCAGCGCTTCCGGCTGATGTTCGAGCACCAGCTGCCGGCCGCGATGACGCCGCGGCCGACCGCCGACGACCGCCTGCGGCGGCTGTTCGGCCTGATCGAGACGCACCTGCGCGAAGCGATGCCGCGCATGAAACCGCAGGACGTGCGCGTCGCGGCGGTCGGGCTGTGGAGCGCGGTGCACGGCGTCTGCGTGCTGGCGGTGACGACCAAGCTCAAGTGGAGCGGGCTCAAGGACTACCGCGCGCTCAGCGACCTGGTGGTCGACACCTATCTCGCCGGGCTCCAGGAGAGCGGGGTGACCGCGCTCCTGAAGCGCCTGCGCTGAGGGAGCGGTGCGCATCACGAGGCCTGGCCGTATTCCTTCAGCAGTTTCTCGGTGCGCGCCTGCGCCAGCTGGTTGATCATCTTGGCGCCCTCGAACTGGTCGCGCAGCGTCTTCGACAGCGTGAAGGTCGAGCCGACCAGGAACAGGGTGCCGAGGATCAGGTAGCCGCGGATCCAGATTTCCACCGGGATCAGCGCCACGCCGAAGATCATTCCGGCGATCGCGCAGGCGAAGGAGATTTTCACGAACAACACCCAGGACGGGCTGTCCAGGCGCATGCCTTCCACGTTGTCCATCTGCAGTTCTCCGGTTGAGGAAAGGAATCAGGCCGCGGCCGGCGGTTCGGGCGCGGCCGGTGCGCTTTTCATCGCCAGGCGCCGGCGCAGCTCGGCCATCGCGGCGTCGACGGCGACCGCCTGGTCGTGCACCGCGACCGCGCGTTCCAGGCTTTCCTGCTCGCTGAGCAGTTCGGCCGCGGCGTCGGCCGTGCATTCCAGGCGCGCCGCCTTGCGCGACAGTTCGTCGAGTTGCTGCACGCGGTCCATCGCGCGGCTGTAGCCGTCGGACGCCCGGGCCGCGGTGCCGAGCGCTTCGGCCGCGGCCTGGTTGGCGGAGATCACCGCCACGCGGTTGCGGGTGTTGTCCCATTCCTGCTTGAGCCGGTCCATCTGCTCGCGCAGTCGCTGCGTGCTGCGCTGCGCGGTGGCGATCGGCGCCTCCTGCGCGGCGGCGGCGGACTTCAGGCTGACGGCGCGCTCGACGGCGCTGCGCGCCAGCTTCTCGTCGCCGGCGGCGAGCAGGCGCTCGGCCTTGGCGTCCCACTCGGCGGCCTCGCGCGCCATCGCGTCGCGCTGCTGGATCATGTGCCGCTCGGCGCCCAGCGCCGCGACCAGCGAGCGGCGCGTGGCCTGCACTTCCTCGCCCAGGTCGCGCAGCACCTGGCCGGCCATGAGCTGCGGGTTCTCGATCCGGTCCACGGCGTGATGCGCCTGGGCCGTGACCACGTTGCGGATTCTCGACAGCAGGGAATTCATCGGAGACTCCTTGTGCGCAGGTTTAATGAACAACGTTCAGCACAGTAAATAAACGATGTTCATAAAGCAAGCGGGGAGCGACCGGCGGCTAAACCTTTGATCGGTAAGCCGGTCTGGAGGGGTGGTGGTGGTTTTTAGCGGTGGCTAGTGCAGGTGGCGCCACGTAGAATGCGCGGCCGTTTTGACCTCCTTGTCATCGTTCCGCGGCATCCATGCCGCGGAGTTTCGAAAGGGGCAGCCAAGCTGCCCCTTACTTTTTTGGTTTTCTAAATTTGAGTTCCCCGTGATCCAGAACCTTCGCAACATCGCCATCATCGCCCACGTCGACCACGGCAAGACCACGCTGGTCGACAAGCTGCTGCGCCAGTCGGGAACGCTCGACGCGCGCGAGAACCTGGGCGAGCGGATCATGGATTCCAACGACCTGGAGCGCGAGCGCGGCATCACCATCCTGGCCAAGAACACGGCGATCCGCTGGACCGACCGGCGTTCCAATACCGAATTCCGCATCAACATCGTCGACACGCCCGGGCACGCCGACTTCGGCGGCGAAGTCGAGCGCGTGCTGTCGATGGTGGACTCCGTGTGCCTGGTGGTGGACGCGGTCGACGGCCCGATGCCGCAGACCCGCTTCGTGACGCAGAAAGCCTTCAACCTGGGCCTGAAGCCGATCGTGGTGGTGAACAAAATCGACCGGCCGGGCGCGCGTGCGCACTGGGTCATCGACCAGGTGTTCGACCTGTTCGACAAGCTGGGCGCGACCGACGAGCAGCTGGATTTCCCGGTCGTCTATTGCAGCGCGCTGAACGGCTACGCCGGCATGGAAGCCGAGGTGCGCGAAGGCAACATGGACCCGCTGTTCCAGACCGTGGTCGACCGCGTGAAGCCTCCGGCGGTGGATCCGGACGGCCCGTTCCAGATGCAGATCACCTCGCTGGCGTATTCCAGCTACGTCGGCGTGATCGGCACCGGCCGCATTTCGCGCGGCACGGTGAAGACCAACATGCCGGTGGCCGTGGTCGGCCGCGACGGCAAGCAGCGCCCGGGCCGCGTGCTGCAGGTGCTGGGTTTCATGGGCCTGGAAAAGATCGAGGTGCCGCAGGCGGAAGCGGGCGACATCGTGGCGCTCACCGGCATCGAGGACCTGGGCATTTCCGAAACCATCTGCGATGCCAAAGTGCCGGAGGGCCTGACCACCCTGCAGGTCGACGAGCCGACCATGAGCATGACCTTCGAGGTCAACAAGTCGCCGTTCGCGGGCAAGGAAGGAAAATATGTCACCTCGCGCCAGATCGGCGAGCGCCTGGAGCGCGAGCTCAAGACCAACGTCGCGCTGCGCGTGGAGCAGGGCGAGGGCGGCGGCGACCAGTTCAAGGTCTCGGGCCGCGGCTTGCTGCATCTCGGCATCCTGATCGAGAACATGCGCCGCGAAGGCTATGAACTGGCGGTGTCGCGCCCGCACGTGATCCTCAAGGAGATCGACGGCCAGACCTGCGAACCGTACGAAGCCCTGGTCGCCGACGTGGAAGAAAAAGATCAGGGCGGCGTGATCACCGGCCTGGCCGAGCGCGGCGGCGCGATGAAGAACATGGTGCCGGACGGCCGTGGCCGCGTGCGCCTGGAGTACTCCATTCCCACGCGCGGCCTGATCGGCTTCCAGACCGAGTTCATGTCCATGACTTCGGGCACCGGCCTGCTGTTCCACAATTTCGACCACTACGGGCCGAAGGTGGAAAGCGACGTCGGCCAGCGCCACAACGGCGTGATGATCTCCAACGAGCAGGGCATGGTCGCGGCCTACTCGCTGTTCAACCTCCAGGACCGCGGCCGCCTGCTGGTCGAACACGGCCAGGAAATCTACGAAGGCCAGATCGTCGGCATCCACTCGCGCGACAACGACCTGGTGGTCAACCCGCTCAAGGGCAAGAAGCTCACCAACGTGCGCGCCGCCGGGTCCGACGAGAAGCTGATCATCACGCCGGCGATCAAGTTTTCGCTCGAGCAGGCGCTGGAGTTCATCAACGACGACGAGCTGGTGGAAGTCACGCCGGCCGCGATCCGCACCCGCAAGCGCTTCTTGAAAGAGCACGAAAGAAAACGCGCCGACCGGGTCGAATAGGACGCCGGAAACGGCAAAAACCCATAATGAGTCCGACTCATTATGGGTTTTGGGCCTGGCGGGCCTGAGAAAACCTCAGTAGCGGAAGGTCACCACCAGCTGGGGAATCCGCTCGTCCGGGGCCGGGGCGCCGGCGCCGTGCGCGCCGTGCCAGCGCGAATACTTCAGCGCCGCCGTGGTGCCCGTCGGGTCGCCGATCATCAGCTGCGGCACCAGGCGTTCGCGGCTTTCGCCGTGCAGCGAGAAACCCACGCCGCCGTGCTGGCGCTTGGCGCCGGTCCACTTCGGGGTTTCATTGCGGCGGGCCTGCACCAGCACCGGCTGGCCGTCCGGCCCCAGTTCCAGCCGGAGGCGGTCCACGTCCTCGGCCTGCGCCGCGGCGGCGCAGAACAGTAGGGCGGTGAAGAGGATTCCCCGGGTTGCAGCTTTTGCGATGCGGTCTGGATTCATGGCGGCCTTTCGTTCCGATCCTGATCCTTGATCGGAACATTGCGCGCGCAAGAAAGACCTCAGGGCCCCCCGGGTATGTTTTGTCTATGGACGAAAAGCGGCATCCCGAGGGGATGCCGGCGGCGGGCTTCAGGCGCCGGGCGGGCCGACCCGGGCGCGCTTGCGCGCCAATGCATCCGCGTCCGGCAGCAGCAGCATGCGCTGCTCGCCGTTGAACAGCAGGCAGACCCCGTCGGTATGCAGGGTTTCGACCGGGGACTTTTCGAACTGGAACTCGACCTTGCCCTGCATCAGACACAGGGTTTCGTTCTGGTCCTTGACCTCGATCCAGGCGGTGCCGCTTTTCAGGTGCAGGCGCAGGCGGCCGGCGTTCAACCGCAAATCGCCGCCGCCGGGCTGGGCCTCGGCCACGCCGGACAGCAGCTTGAGCCGCGCGACGCGCTGCTGGTCGTTGGCGCTGTGCACCTCGACCTGGGTTTCGCCGCCCAGTTTCAGTACGCCGGCGCCGGGCAGGCGCAGTTCGACGCGGCCTTCCTCCACCGTGCGTACCTTGTCGGTGGGCACCAGCTTTTCGCCGCCGGCCAGCGCCGAAAACGCGCCGTCATGCTTGAGTTGCGCGGGCTGCATCTGGCGGCCGACCGTGATCTGTCCGAACGCGGCGGGCGCGAAGCAGGCGAGGCAGAAAGCGGCGGCGAGGGGCAGGCGCATGGCGTGATGATTCGGCATGTCGGCGCGCGAGCGCAAGTACGGGGCTTTTAGCGCGGGTCCGGAGTCGGTACCGGGGCCGGCCGGGTGTAGTGCGTGACGAAGGCCAGCATGTCGGCCCATTCCTCGATCAGCTTGGATACCGGCTTGCCGCTGCCGTGGCCGGCGTCGACGTCGATGCGGATCAGCACCGGCGCCGCGTCCGGTCCGCTGGCGGCCTGGGCCGCCTGCAGCGCCGCGGCGTATTTGAAGGAGTGCCCCGGCACCACGCGGTCGTCGTGGTCGGCGGTGGTGATGAGGGTCGGCGGGTACTTCGTGCCCGGCCTGACGTTGTGGTACGGCGAGTAGGCGTACAGATATTTGAAGCCGGCCGGGTCGGCGGAAGATCCGTAGTCCTGGGTCCAGGCCGCGCCGATGGTGAAGGTGTGGAAGCGCAGCATGTCCATCACGCCCACGATCGGCAGTGCGGCGCCGAACAGGTCCGGCCGCTGGTTGAGCACCGCGCCGATCAGCAGGCCGCCGTTGGAGCGGCCGCGGATCGCGAGGTTCGGCGTCGAGGTATAGCCCGACTTGATCAGGTATTCCGCCGCGGCGATGAAGTCGTTGAAGACATTTTGCTTGCGCGCCCGGGTGCCGGCCTCGTGCCAGGCCTGCCCGTACTCGCCGCCGCCGCGCAGGTTGACCTGCGCGTACAGGCCGCCTTGCTCCATCCACACCAGGTCGGGTACGGAGAACGCGGGCGTCAGCGAAACCTCGAAGCCGCCGTAGCCGTAGAGCAGGGTCGGCGTATGCGGATTTTTCTTCAGGCCCTTCCTGCCGGTGAGGAACATCGGCACGCGCGTGCCGTCCTTGGAGCGGAAGAACACCTGTGTGGTGACGTAGTCCTCCGGCTTGAAGCGCAATTCCGGCGGCTGGAATGCGCTGCACGCGCCGGACTTCAGGTCGCAGCGCTGCGTGGTGAGCGGGCGGTTGAAGGCGCGGAAGCCGAAGAAGAATTCGTTGTCCTGCGGGCGGCCGCTGAACTGGTCGTCCGGCACCGCGCCCAGGCCGGGCAGCTTGAGCGGCGCCAGCGCCTGGCCGTCGACGTCGTAGCGCAGCAGCCGCGTGCTGGCGTCGTGCAGCGTGGACACCACCAGTTGCCGGCCGGCGTGCACCGCGGTGTCGATCGCGTCCGCGCCTTCGGCCACCACGGTCTGCCAGTTCTTCTGCTCCGGCGCGCGCAGGTCCACGGCCACGATGCGTTTCTTCGGCGCCTTGAAATCGGTGAGCAGGTACAGGACCGCGCCGATGTTGCCGATCGGCTGGTAGATCGACTTGAAGTCCTCGACCAGCGGCGTGAGCTTGCCGTCCAGAGCCGGCTGCTTGGGATTGCGGCCGAGGTACAGATAAGACAGCCGGCTCTGGTTGCCGGCGCCTTCGAAGATGCGCAGCAGCAGGAAGCTGCCGTCGTCGGTGACGCGGCCTTCGTAGATCCAGTTGCCGTGCGCCGGATCGCTGGCGATCAAGCGGTCTTCGGATTGCTTGGTCCCGAGCCGGTGGTAGTAGAGCGCCTGGCCGGACAGTTCCTCGAACACGTCGTTGCCGCCCTTGGCCTCGGGATAGCGCGAATAGAAAAAGCCCTGGCTGTCGCGCGTCCAGGACAGCACCGAGAACTTCACGCGTTCCAGCACGTCGCCTTCGGCCTTGCCGTCGGCGGCGTCCAGCACTTTCACTTGGTTCCAGTCCGAGCCGGCGGCCGCCAGCGCCACCGCGATGCGCGCGCCGTCCGGCGCGGGCTCGAAGTCGCTGAGCGCGAGCGTGCCTGCTTCGGACAGCGCGTTGGGGTCGAGCAGCAGGCGCGGCGGTTCCTTCAGGCCGTCCTGCACGTAGAGCGCGGCCTGGTTCTGCAGGCCGTCGTTGCGCGTGTAGAAGTAGCGGCCGCCGGCCTTGCGCGGCACCGAGCGGCGTTCGTAATTCCACAGTTCCGACAGGCGCGCCTTGATCACCTCGCGTTCCGGCAACCCCGCCAGGAACGGCAGGCTGAGCGCGTTCTGCGCCTTGACCCAGCTGCGCGTATCGCGCGCGTCCACGTCTTCCAGCCAGCGGTACGGATCCGCCACTTTCGTGCCGTGGTAGTCATCCACCACGTCGCCGCGCTTGCTCTGCGGATATTCCAGCGCGGCGGCCGCGAACGCGGCGCCCAGGCCGAGCAGAAATCCGGCACTGCGGAGATGAAAAGCAGCCATGGGCGCGGGCCTGCACGGGCGGTGGAAAAAGGGCGTTCAGACTAACCCAGCGTGCGCAGGTTTTCGTCGCGCCGGCCCGGCTTTGGTGCAGCGCAAGAAGTTGTCAGGGTGGCGCTTTTCGGGCATCTTGAGCCCGCTCAAAAGCGCCCGTTTGCCGTTGGCGGCGCCGCAAAACGAAACAAGCGGAAGGGGAAGGCATGAAACACGTTGTTCAGCGATTCGCGGTCCCGGTCCTGGCCGCGCTATGGGCCTGCGCCGCCGGCCCTGCGTCCGCGCAGGACGACGTGAACGGCCGCTGGTACGCCGCGGCGATGGCCGGCTACGCGTCCCCCGACAGCGACCGCGAATACCATTACGGCATCAATCTCCAGGGCGTGGTCGGCTACGACCTGTTCGAGGCGCTGAGCCTGGAGCTCAACGGCTTCGTCACCCAGAACAAGCGCGAAGTCGACGATCGCTACGACTACACCTACGGCCTGGGCCTGGACCTCAACCTCGGCAGCGCGGTGGCCTGGCAGCCGTTCTTCCTGGTCGGCGTCGGCGCCACGCGCGAGGACTACGGCTGCATCGGCCCGATCACCGCCGGCAGCTGCCGGATCGAGGACGTGCAGGAGACCTATCCGTACGTCAACGTCGGCGTCGGCATCTACCTGCCCGGTTTTTCGCCCACCAACCTGACGCGCCTGGAAGCGCGCTGGAACGCGGTGCGCGCCAAGACCGATGACCTGGATCCCAACACGGCCGGCGAACAGATCATCGACGAGACGCTGCAGGACATCCGCATCAACATCGGCATGACCTTCGGCGCCGGCCATTCCATGCGTCGCCAGGCGACGGCGCCGGTGGAAGTCGTGGCGGTGGACACCGACGGCGACGGCATCACCGACGGCATCGACGCCTGTCCCGACACGCCGCCCGACACACAAGTCGATGCGCACGGCTGCGTGCCGCAGACCGATACCGACGGCGACGGCGTGCTCGACGCCAACGACCGCTGCCCGAACACCCCGCCCACGGTGGAGGTGACGGCGCAGGGCTGCCCGCACGACACCGACGCCGACGGCGTGACCGACGACAAGGACCGCTGCCCCGGCACCGCCGCCGGCGTGAAGGTCGACGTCAACGGCTGCGAACCGGCCGCGGACGGCGACGCCGACGGCGTGCCCGACCCGCAGGACCAGTGCCCCGGCACGCCGGCCGGCACCGCGGTCGACGCCACCGGCTGCCCGCCGGTCGCTGCCCCGACCGACGCCGATCACGACGGCGTGCCCGACGGCGCGGACCAGTGCCCCGGCACGCCGGCCGAATATCAGGTCGACGAAAAGGGCTGCGTGCAGGTGCAGAAAGTGGTGCTGTCCGGCGTGCTGTTCGCGCTCGGCTCCGACCAGCTCGCCGCCGACGCCAACCAGGCGCTCGACAGCGTGGCCGCTTCGCTCAAGCAGTACCCGACGCTGCAAGTCGAGGTCGCCGGCCACACCGACAGCAGCGGGCCGATGAAGGTCAACATGGACCTGTCCAAGCGCCGCGCCGCGTCGGTGCGCAACTACCTGGTTTCGAAAGGCGTCAACCCCGCACAGCTGACGGCCGAAGGTTACGGCCCCAACCAGCCGATCGCGGACAACCAGACAGCGGAGGGCCGCGCGCGCAATCGGCGCGTGGAGTTCCGGGTGATTGCGAAGTAAGAAGTTTTAATTGAAAAAAGGAGAATGACATGAACGGTTGGAAAAAAGTCTTTGCCGCGGCGCTTCTGGCAACCGCCTGCGGTGGCGCAGCCGCGGAAGACGATCTGTACGGGGCGGCGATGGGCAGCCTGGTGATCCCGAGCGAGTCGGATCTGAACACCGGCCTGGGCCTGCACTTCCTCGTCGGCGGCGGCTGGAAGGAAGACAAGAACTGGGAATCCAGCCTGTTCCTGCACCGCAACCAGGGTGAAGGCAAGAGTCCCTCGCTGGACAGCCTCGGCCTGGCGTTCGACGTGAACTTCTTCGACGTGTTCGGCCCCGGCCACACCGGCCAGCCGTTCCTGCTCGCCGGCATCGGCGTGCAGCGCGACGACCCGGGCGCGCACATCGACACGCGCGGCCTGGTCAGCGCCGGCGTCGGCGTGGTGTTCCCGCGCTGGAACGAGAGCAACGTCAAGCTGCGCGCGGAAGCCCGCATCAAGGGCGTGTTCGGCGACGACAGCTACGGCGACCTGATCTTCAACCTCGGCGCCCAGTTCGGCCCGTACCACGACCAGCCGGCCCCGGTCGCGGCCCAGCCGATCACCAAGACCACCGGCGTCTACGACAGCGACAACGACGGCGTGACCGACAAGGCCGACAAGTGCCCCGGCACCCCGGCCGGCACCAAGGTCGACGGCAGCGGCTGCCCGCTCAAGGCGGCGCCGATGGACAACGACTCCGACAAGGACGGCGTGCCCAACGACAAGGACAAGTGCCCGAACACCAGCCGCGGCGCGGTGGTGGACGAGACCGGTTGCGTGGTCCTGGCCAAGGTCAAGCTGACGGGCGTGAGCTTCGCCACCGGTTCGGCCGAACTGACCCGCGACGCGAAGAGCGTCCTGGACAACGTCGCCGACTCCCTGGCCCAGCGCAAGGACGTCGAGGTCGAGATCGCGGGCCACACCGACTCGACGGGTTCCGACGCGCTCAACCAGTCGCTGTCGCAGCGGCGTGCCGAATCGGCGCGCAGCTACCTGATCAGCAAGGGCGTGGCGGCGGATCGTCTCACCGCCAAGGGTTACGGCGAGTCCAGCCCGGTCGACACCAACAAGACCGCGGCCGGCCGCGCCAACAACCGCCGCGTGGAGTTCAAGGAACAGTAAGCCGACCCTCGGGTCGCAGCAGCATCCGCCGGGCGGGCCGCGAGGTCCGCCCGGTTTCTTTTTGGGCGCCGGGATTTCCTAGAGAGTGTTATGGACTTTCCGGTCGCAGCGATCGCAAAGTCCAAACACTCTCTAGCGCAGCAGGGTTTCGCGCAGCGGTTCGAAGCGTTCTCGCGCCAGCCGGTAGCCGCGTTCGACGATTTCGTCCATCAACTTCCAGTCGAACATGCCGATGCCGCCCACCGGCATGCGCAGGTAGTGGTCGGCGTTCTGTGCGCGGCGTTGCACGCCGCTTTCGCTGGTCAGCGTGGCGGTGCGGAACAGGATGTCGCGCAGGCTCGGCGCTTCGCCCGGGCCCTTCCAGCGCAGCAGGCCCTCCGGATCCGGGCCGGCCATGCCGGGCGCGCGCAGGTCGCCTTCGGTGCTGACGTCGGAGGCGATGATCGGGCCGCGCTCCAGCAGCTGCATCACGTCGGTCGGCAGGCTGTTGACCACCGCGCCGTCGACCAGCAGCTCGCCCTGCCAGACCACCGGCGGCGCGATGCCGGGCACGCACATGCTGGTGGCCAGCCACATCGACAGCGGCCCCTGGTCGAACACCATCTGCGTGCCGCGCGTGAGGTTGGACGCCACGCAGAAGTACGGCCGGCGCAAGTCCTCGATGCGCCGGTCGCCGAACACCTCGTGCAGGCGCCGCACGAACTTGCGGCCGCGGATCAGCGCGATGCGCGGAATCAGATAGTCGTTGAGGTAGTTGTGGCTGACGAAGGTCTCGCGCGCCACGTGCATCATCTCGTGGCTGTTGTAGCCGCAGGCGTAAAGCGCGGCGACGAAGGCGCCCATGCTCGAGCCGCCGGCGAGGTCGACCGGAATCTGCAATTCCTCCAGCGCGCGCAGCAGGCCGATGTGCGCGAATCCGCGCGCGCCGCCGCCGCCCAGCACCAGGCCGATGCCGCGGCCGGTGAGCTGGCGCGCGAGGCTGTCGAGGTCGCCGGCGTTCCCGGGCCGCAAGTAATGGTGTCCGCGCGCACCCAGTTGCGCGCGCCAGGCGGAAACTTCGCCGGCCGCCGCCGCCTCCGGCCGCTCCACGATCAGTTCCACCGACGCCAGCACCGCCGCGTGCTTGAGCGCCTCGACCATGGGCGAGGCCAGCGCCGGCATGCCGGCGCGCGTCACCACCAGCACGCGATCGGTCTGGCGCATGCAGCGCAGGCTCCAGGCGTCCGGTTCCGGCGAGCCCTGGTAGACGAGGTAGCGATGCCGGCGCTCGAGCTGATTCAGCCATGCCGTGAGGCTTTGATGCGCCTCGCCGTCCGGCGCGCGCGCGTGGCCGTCGCCGAGTTGCGCGTCGACTTCTTCGGCGTCGAGCCGCCGCGCGCTGTGATAGCGGGACAGGCGCTGCAACAGCGCCTCGGCCAGCGGCCGCACGTCGATGTCGGGCGTCGCCGGCACGATGGCGAAGCTGCGCGCGCTCTGCGCGGACTGCAGGCGGATCTGGCGCTGGTTCTGCGTCAGGCGCTGGATCAGGATGCGGGTGATCGCGATCAGCGCGGACGGATAGCCGGTGAGGAAATCCATCAGCGGCGCGCGCGGAATGCCGATCAGCACGCTGTCGCGGATCGCGCGCACCGTGGCCGTGCGCTGCTCGCCCGACAGCATGCCGACTTCGCCGATCGGCTCGAGCCGGCCGATGAAGCCGATCACCGTGCCGTCGCCGCGCTGCGCGCGCAGCCGGCCGGTAGCGACGATGTACAGCTGGTCGGCCGGTTCGCCTTCGCTGAACAGCGGCTCGCCGCTGCGCACCGCGCGCACGCGCGCGATCGAGGCCAGCCGGTCGAGCGCCTCCGGCGCCAGGTTGGCGAACAGCGCGCTTTCGGCCAGGACGCTACGCGGGTCCATCAGTTATTTGGATCTCGCAACTTGCGCTGCCGGCGCGTGCCATCCCTGGCGTAGAGGTCCGGCCGGCCTTGCTGCGCTTCGCCAGCAATCCGGCCGGGCGCTCGCGGGGGCGAACATTCACTGGACGTTCGCCAATTCCCCGCTCGCCCATCCACACTCCTGCCCCTGGTTTTGTTCCTTGAGGTACTGCATCAGCGGCGCGAAGTATTCGATGATCGCGCTGGCGTCCATCTGGCGCGTGCCGGTGAGTTTCTCCAGCGCCTCCGGCCAGGGCCTGGATTGGCCCAGCTTCAGCATCTCCATGTATTTCTCGCCCGCGGCCTTGTTGCCGTAGATGTCGCATTCGTTGAGCGGGCCTTCGAAGCCCGCGGCCTTGCACAGCGCGCGCTGGAACTGGAACTGCAGGATGAAGGACAGGAAGTAGCGCGTGTACGGCGTGTTGCCCGGGATGTGGTACTTCGCGCCCGGATCGAAGTCCGCCTCGCTGCGCGCCAGCGGCGGCGACACGCCCTGGTACTGCTCGCGCAGTTTCCACCAGGCGGCGTTGTAGTCGGCCGGCTTGACCTCGCCGGTGAAGACCTTCCAGCGCCACTGGTCGACCAGCTTGCCCCAGGGCAGGAACACGATCTTGTCCAGGGCCAGGCGCATCTGCGTGTTGATGGTGGCGCGGGGATCGGCCTTCACGCTTTTCAGCAGGCCGATCTTCTGCAGGTGCGCCGGCGTGAGCGACAGGGTGATGGTGTCGCCGATCGCCTCGTGGAAACCGTCGTGCGCGCCGTTCTGGAAAATCGGCTCCAGCGGGTTGTACATCAGGAAGTAGAACACGTGGCCGAGCTCGTGGTGGATGGTCTCCAGCTGTTCGCCGTCCGGCTCGATGCACTGCTTGATGCGCACGTCGCCCTTGAGATTCAGGTCCCAGGCGCTGGCGTGGCAGACCACGTCGCGGTCGCGCGGCTGCACCAGCATGGCGTTCTCCCAGAACGACTCGGGCAGCTTGGGGAAGCCGACCGAGGTGTAGAAATCCTCGGCGATCTTCGTCATCTCCACCGCTTCCGCGGCGTCGGCCGCGTGTTCCATCTCGGCCACGTCCCGGGGGCTCGGCTTGCCCTTGAAGGCCGCCAGGCGCTTGCGCAGCTCGGCGTCGCGTCTGGCCTTGAGCGCCGGCGTCACGTCCGGGTTGCTTACGCCGGGGTACGGCTCCACCTGCGGATAGATGTTGCTCCACTGCTGGGCCCACATGTTGCCGAGCAGGTGCGAGGGAATCGGGCCGTTCTTCGGCACCAGCGCGTCGCCGTACTGCTTGTTGAGCCGGCCGCGCACGTAGCAGTGCAGTTCGTTGTAGAGCGGCTGCACCTGGCCCCACAGCCGCTCGACTTCCGCGGCGAATTCCTGCGGCGCCATGTCGTAGCCGCCCTGCCATTGTTCGGCGAGGCTGCCGTAACCCATTTCGCGCGCGCCCTCGTTGGCCAGTTCCACGAAGCGCTCGTAGTCCTTGCGGATCGGCACCGCGGTGGCGTGCCAGCCGACCCAGGCTTCGGCGCGCGCGGCCGGCGTCTGCTTCGGGTCGTTGACGATCTTTTCGATCTCCTGCAGCAGCAGGCAGCGCTCGTTGCCGGCGGCGTCCTTGCGGCACCATTTCCCGGAGCCGTAGTTGGCCTGCATCTTCGATGCGATCTTGGTCAGTTCCTCGCGCCGCGCAGCGTCCTTGGGCGCCGGCATGGCGGTCTGCTGGCGCAGCAGCATCAGCGCCCGCGCGGTTTCGGGTGAAAGATCCGCCACGCCGCCGAACGCCTTCGCGGCCTCGACCTTGCCGCCGAGGTATTCCAGGAAGCGCTCGCTGGACTTGGCCGCCAGCATTTCCGTGTCGCCGGTGATGTAGACGTTCTGCAGCCAGTCGGCCGCGGTTTCGTACGGATAGTCGCGGCGCCGGTCGGCGTTGTACTGGGCGATGAAGGCGTCGGCCTCGGCCGCGGTGGGCGTGCCGGGCGCGGACGCGTCCTCGGCGGTTTTCTGGGCGCAGCCGGCCAGCAGCAGCGCGCCGAATACGAACGGGAGTTTGCGCATGGTTTTCTCGGAATGGATGCGTGACGAACGTCGCGCCGAAAGCCTAGCGTATAAACTGGCGCATCGCGAAACGGCGCCGGGGCGCAAACGCCCACCGGCCCAAACGGGGAGAGCGTGCGGGCACTGATGGCGGTGCTGTACTGGTTCGCGTGGTGGCTGCGCAAGCCGATGTACTGGTTCGTGCGCTACCGCGTGATGCCCGAGGACCCGCGCGCCGGCCTGGCCCTGGATCCGGCCAAACCGGTCTGCTTCGTGCTGCCGCAGCGCTCGTGGATGGACCTGTTCGTCCTCGACCGCATTTGCAAGCACCAGGGTCTGCCGCGTCCGCGCCGCACCGGGCGCGAGCTGCCCAGCCTGGCGCGGCCCGGCTGCCTGTACCTGCCGGCGCTGCTGGAATCGCGCATCGGCGCCGGCGACCTCAACGAACTGGTGCGGCGTGCGGTGGACGATTCCGGCTACGACCTGCAGCTGGTGCCGGTGTCGATCTTCTGGAGCCGTGATCCCGGCAAGGAAACCTCGCTGTTCAAGCTGCTGTTCGCCGACACGCCGGGCGCCGGCTCGGTACAGCGCTTCTTCATCCTGCTGTTCAACGGCCGCAACGTGCTGGCGAGCTTCGCCAAGCCGCTGTCGTTCCGCGAGTTCATGGGCAAGGAAACCGACGCCGCGCGCGCGCTGCGCAAGCTCACGCGCGCGCTGCACGTGCATTTCCTGCGCGCCCGCACCGCGGCGCTGGGGCCGGGCCTGGTGCGGCGCGGCGTGGTCATCGACGGCCTGCTGGCGACGCGCGAAGTGCAGGTGGCGATCGAGCGCGAGGCCAAGGAACGCAACCTCACGCTTGAGCAGGCGACGCGGCGCGCGCGCAAGTGCGCGGAAGAGCTGACCGCGGACTACACCTCGGCGGCGATCAATTTCCTCGAGCGTTTCCTGACGCAGGTCGTGTGGAAGCGCGTCTACGCCGGCATCGACACGCGCGGCATGGAGCGGGTGCGCGACTGGGCGCAGTCGCACGAAATCCTCTACTTGTCCTCGCACCGCTCGCACGCCGACTATCTGCTGCTGTCGTACGTGCTGTACCACGCCGGCCTGGTGCCGCCGCACATCGCCGCCGGCATCAACCTGAACATGCCGGTCATCGGCCGCCTGCTGCGGCGCTGCGGCGCGTTTTTCATCCGCCGCAGCTTCTCGGGCGACAAGCTCTACATCGCCGTGTTCCGCGCCTACGTGGATTCGCTGATCCGGCGCGGCTATTCGATCAGCTTCTACCCGGAAGGCGGCCGCTCGCGCACCGGCCGCCTGCTGCCGCCCAAGACCGGCCTGATGTCGATGGTGGTGGACTCCGCGCTGCGCCAACGCGTGCGCAAGGTCGCGGTGGTGCCGGTCTACACCGGCTACGACAAGGTGTTCGAGATCAACTCGTACATGAAGGAGCTGCGCGGCGCGAGCAAGCAGAAGGAGTCGGTGCAGGGCGTGCTCAAGGCGGGGCGCATCCTGACCAAGTCCTTCGGCCGCGTGTACGTGAATTTCGGCGAGCCGATCGAGCTGAACGACTTCGCCGACCGCGAGCTGCCCGGCTGGCGCGACAGCATGCTCGGCGAGGAGCGGCCGCCGGAATATCCGCGCGCGGTGACGCGGCTGGCGGAGGAAACCATGCGGCGCATCAACGCCGCGGCCATCGCCGCGCCCACGCCGCTGACGTCGGTCGCGCTGCTCGCGTCGCCGCAGAAAGCCGTGGCGGAGAGCGATCTCGGCCAGCAACTCACGCATCTGGTGGCGTTGCTGCAGGGCCGGCCGTACGCGGCCGACCAGTACCTGCCGGTGACCGACCCCAAGGCGATCCTGGAATGGGGCGCGCCGCTGGCCGGCCTGTCGCGCGTGCCGCATCCCTGGGGCGACCTGATCGCCGCCGACACCCGCGCCGCGACGCTGATGACGTATTACCGCAACAACGTGCAGCACCTGTTCGCGCTGCCCTCGCTGATCGCCAATTTCTTCCGCACCCGCCGGCGCGTGCCGGAAGAAATGGTGGTGTCCGGCTGCCGCGCGCTGTATCCCTTCCTGCACACCGAATTTTTTCTGCGCTGGGACGTGAACGAATGCGAACCGGTGATCCGCGACTACGTGCAGTTGATGGTGCGGCAGAAGCTGCTGCTGCGCGACGACGGCGGCCTGCTGCGGCGGCCCGAGGTCGAGACGCCGGAGTTCGCTTCTTTCGCCATGCTCGGCCGCATCCTGGACGAGACGCTGGAACGCTACAGCATGACGACGCTGCTGCTGGCACAGGAGCGTGCCCGCGAGTCGGCCATCCCGCGCGCGCGCTTCGAGGAAGACTGCAAGCTGCTGGCCGAGCGCCTGGCGGTGCTGACCGGCCGCCACAGCCCGGAGTTCTTCGACCCGGCGCTGTTCCGCGGCTATCTCAACACCCTGATCGAACTGGGCCTGGTGACCGAGCAGGCCGACAAGACCTTGCGCGTGGACCCGAGCGTGGACCGGATCGCCGAAGGGGCGGTGCAGCTGCTGGGCAACGAGACCCAGCAGACCCTGCGCCAGCTGCTGGCGCGCCGCCCGGAGGCGTCCGGGGCCTTAAGTCCGGCTTAAGGCTGGTCCCGGGAATCTGAGGCTATAATCGCGGCCCCCGGGGCTCGTGTGAGCCCCGCTCGTTTATCCGCACAAGGAAATTTCATGCCTATTCGTACTCGCATCCTGGGTGCTCTGCTCGCCCCGGTCCTGCTCGTGGCGCTCGCTTCCGGCTGCAAGAAGAATGAAGGCGGCGACGCCGCTGCCGATGCCTCCACGCCTTCCGACCTGACCACCGACGCCCAGAAGTTCGGGTACTCGATCGGCATCGACCTGGGCAAGTCCCTGGCGCCGGTCAAGGATCAGGTCGACGTCGAAGCCCTGAAGAAGGGTGTGGACGAAGCCGTCGCCGGCAAGACGCCGCGCCTGACCGACCAGCAGCGCGAAGAAGTGAAGACCACCGTCGCGCGCAAGATCCAGCAGAAGCAGCAGGAAGAGCGCGCCGCCAAGGGCGTCGCCGCCAAGGAAGCCGGGGAGAAGTTCCTGGCCGAGAACGGCAAGAAGGACGGCGTGAAGACCACCGCCAGCGGCCTGCAGTACGAAGTGGTGACCGAAGGCAAGGGCGCGAACCCGAAGGCCAGCGACCGCGTCACGGTGCACTACAAGGGCACGCTGATCAGCGGCGAGCAGTTCGACAGCTCGTACGACCGCGGCCAGCCGATCACCTTCCCGCTGGGTAACGTGATTCCCGGCTGGACCGAGGGTCTGCAGCTGATGAAGCCGGGCGCGAAGTACAAGCTGTACATCCCGTCCAACCTCGCCTACGGCGAGCGCGGCGCGGGCGCCAAGATCGGCCCGAACGAAACGCTGATCTTCGAAGTCGAGCTGCTCAGCGCGCAGGCCGGCGATGCCGCCGCGCCGGCGGCCGCCAAGCCGGCGAAGAAGAAGTAAACGCCGCATCCGCAACGCAAACGGCCGGCGCAAGCCGGCCGTTTCGTTTCTGGGCTCCGGTCGCTCAGGAGCAGAACTTGGTGGCGGTGTCCTGCGCGCTGCGGCGTTCGGTTTCGTAGTCGTCTTCGGTGAAGCGCGAGATATTGCCTTTTTCGTCGCGCTTGGCAAGACGGTGCGGGCCGCGCTCTTCCAGGTACTTCAGGCGGTCCTGCGCCTGCTTGCAGCTGGCCTGGTCTTTCGATTTCTGCGCGGCATCCTGGCTCGCCTGAGCGCTCGACTTGGCCGCCTCCTGGTCGGCGGCATCCAGAGACTTATTCAACTGTTCCTGGTTCGGATTGGCGGACGGCGGTGGTGCCGCGCGCGGTGTGACGAACTGTCCGGATTTCGGCGGGGTCTGGGTGTAATGCACCTGGCCCTTGTCGTCGACCCAGCGATAAAGCTGGGCCTGCGCCAGTACGGGCATCGCGACCAGACCGGCCAGCCACCATTTGCGTTTACGCGTCCGCATGCATCCCACATTAGTGGAGTTCGGCAGCGCGTTCCAGCGCCTTGCTGCGTGCCGTGGGCCGTTGCTACAGTGCCGCCACCAATACGCTGGCGTATGGCGAGGATCGTGGCGACGAATTCCGAGAAGCAGAGCCTGAGCGCCGAAGACTGGGCGGAGGCCGCGCTGGAGGCGCTGGCAGCCGGCGGAATGGAAGCCGTGGCCGTGGAGCCGCTGGCGCGCGAGCTGGGCGTGACCAAGGGCAGCTTCTACTGGCACTTCGCCAGCCGCGGCGCGCTGCTGAAGGCGGCGCTGGAGTTGTGGGAGCGGCGCGAAACCCTGGACATCATCGCGGGCGTGGAGGAAATCCGCGATCCGTACGAGCGCATCGTCAAGCTGTTCAAGCGCGCCAATTCCAGCCACAAGGCCGGCCGCCTGTACCTGGCGATGGCCGCGGCCTCGGATGACGCGCGCGTCGCGGCGGTGGTACGCCGCGTTTCCGCCAGCCGGCTGCTGTACCTGCACGACTGCTATCGCGCGCTGGGCATGGACGAGCACGAGGCGCACGTCTGGTCGACGTTCGCCTACGCCACCTTCATCGGCAACCAGCAGGTGCATCGCGACGTGCCGGATCGCTTCCCGGAAGGCGCGCGCTTCAGCGAATATTTCAAGCTCATGCTCAAGACCCTGATCCCGCGCGCGCGCGCGGCCCAGGCCTTGCCGCCGCCCGCCGCCACCAACCTGCGCAAGACCGGCTCCTCCTGAGCGTCTGAATTCCGCCGCCCTGCGTCAAAAGCCCGGCACCGCCGGGCTTTTTCTTGCCGATCGTTTTTACCGCTCCGGGCATGCCGCTTGCAGGAGCGGGTTGTGCAAAGCGGCGGCGGGTGAAACATGCATTCCAAGGCAAGTGTGCGGGCGCTGTCCGGTTTGGTGCTGGCGCTGGCGTGCGGTTCCGCGGCGGCGGCCGACGCCCTCGACGCGGACCGGCATTTCACCGCCGGCGCGTTCTGGGTCGGCGCCGATTCCGCGCGCGGCGCGGACCGCGGCTTGGGCGCGACCGTCGGCTATGGCTGGTGGACGGTCCCGCGGCTGTGGACCGAGGCCCGCCTGTTCGGAACCATCCTCGAAACCCAGGTGAAGGGCGCGAGCGATTTCTACCAGAAAGGCGCCGGCCTGGACGTCCTTTACTACTTCCAGCCCGAATCGCAGGCCGGGTTCTACGCCCTTGCCGGCGGCGGCGTGGTGCAGAACGACGTGACGCCCGACAGCGAGGATTCCACCAACGGCTATTTCAACGCCGGGTTGGGTTTCCGCACGCGGCCGCAGGCCTTCTGGGGCATGCGCGTGCGCACCGAGTTGCGCTGGATGAACGACCGCTACGCCGAAGGCCAGAACGATCTGGTGCTCGGGCTGACGCTGGAGCTATCCCCGAAGCGCGAGCGCGTGAAGCTGGTGGAGCGCGAAGTGGTGGTCGAAAAGCTGGTGCAGCGCGAAGTGGTTCGCACTGCGCCGGCGGTGGCGGAAACCGAGCCGGTCAGCGATCGCGACGGCGACGGCATCATCGACGTGAAGGATCTGTGCCCGGACACGCTGCCGGGCGCGAAGATCGGCATCGAGGGTTGCGCCGTTCCGGGGCAGCCGTGAAGCGCGCCGCGGCGGTACTGCTCGTATTCCTGCTCGCGGCCTGCGCACAAGGTGGCAGTGGCGGCGCGGGGCCCGGCAGCGGCACGGACAGCGACGGCGACTCGGTGCCCGACGCCGTCGACAACTGCCCGAATCTCGCCAACGTCACGCAGCTCAACCACGACCTCGACGCGCTCGGCGACGCCTGCGACGGCGACGACGACGGCGATGCGGTGGCGGATCTGATCGACGTCTGCCCACTGGTGCCGGACGTGGCGCAACTGGATTCCGATCACGACCTCATCGGCGACGCCTGCGACGACTCCGACGGCGACGGCGTGCTGGACCTGGACGACCTCTGCCGCACGGTGGTCGACCCGCTGCAGCGCGATACCGATCACGATCTGCTCGGCGACGCCTGCGACCTGGACGACGATGGTGACGGCGTCCCCGATCTGGCCGACAACTGCATCCTCACCGCCAATCCGGCGCAGGCCGACACCGACCACGACGGCAGCGGCGACGCCTGCGAGCAGGACAGCGACGGCGACGGCGTGCCGAACCTGGGCGACGTCTGCCCGCTGATTCCCGATCCGCTGCAGCTGGATTTCGACGGCGACGGGCAGGGCGACGTTTGCGACGACACGGACGGCGACGGCGTGCTGGATTCGCTCGACGTCTGTCGCGTGGTGGCCGACGTGCTGCAGCTGGATTCCGACCACGATCTGCTGGGCGACGCCTGCGACGGCGACGACGATGCCGACGGCATCCTCGACGTGCTGGACAACTGCCCGCTGCTCACCAATCCGACCCAGGTCGACGTCAACGGCGACCACATCGGCGACGCCTGCCAGATCGACCTGGACGGCGACGGCGTCGGCAATCTCCTCGATCTCTGCCCGCTGGTTCCCGATCCGTTGCAGCTCGACCTGGACGGTGACGGCCACGGCGACCTGTGCGATGACAGCGACGGCGACAGCCTGCTGGACGCGCTCGACAACTGTCCGCTGCTGAGCAACCTCACCCAGCTCGACCTGGATCTCGACGGGCTCGGCGATCTCTGCGACGGCGACGACGACGGCGATTCCATCCTCGATCTCGCCGACAATTGCCCGCTGCTGTCCAACCTGGGCCAGCTGAATCTCGACCTCGATCTGCTTGGCGACGCCTGCGATGACGATGACGACAACGACAGCCTGCTCGACACCGCCGACAACTGCCCGCTGCTGAGCAATCTGCTGCAGCTCGACCTCGACCTCGACGGGCTGGGCGATCCCTGCGACGCGACCGCCGCCGCCGAATGCGGGCCGGGCCTGGCCTATGAGCCGATCCTGCAGCCGAACGCGTCAGTCACCTCGGGCACCAGCGGTCTGTGTCTGGGCTGCAGCGTGAGCAATGCGGCGCGCGCCGTCGATGCGAACCTGGCGAACTTCGCCAGCGTGAACGTGCCGCTGGGCGTGCTGGGCAGCGCCTTCCTGTCCATCGCGGACACCGACACCACCTATCCCGCCGGCCGCGCGCTCGGCCTGCTGGTCGACAACGGCGGCGGACTGAACCTGTCCGTGCTGCAGGGCGCGCGCCTGACGACCTATCTGGACGGGGTGGCCCAGGAAACCGCGGGCGGGGTGGTGCCGTTCACGCTGCTCGACATTCCCAGCCAGTCCGCGCAGCGCATGCTCAGCTTTGTGCCGGCGCAGCCGTACGACGAAGTGCGCCTGGAATTCAGTTCCGTGCTCGGCGCGCTGCAGACCGTCAACGTCTACGGCGCCTGCATCGCGTCGCACTAAAGAAAAGGCCCGCGTTGCGCGGGCCCTTTTTACTTCGGGTTTCGTCTACCAAAGTTTGAACAGCTTGATCAGCGTCTGGATCTGGTTGCGCACCCAGGGCGTGTAGGGCGGATAGAACATCCGCGCCAGCATGATGCGCGTGCGCACCACGGCCTTTTCGTGCGAGAAGGCGCGGAAGCCCCAGAAACCGTGCGAGTTGCCGATGCCGCTGTTGTTCACGCCGCCGAACGGCAGGTTGCCGTGCGAGAACTGCACCATCGAGTGATTGATGCAGGCGCCGCCCGAGCTGGTGTTCTTCATCACCTTGTCGATGCGCGCGTTGTCGCGGCTGAAGATGTAGAGCGCCAGCGGCTTGGGCTGGGCGTTGATCTCGCCGATGATCTTGTCCAGGTCGCGGAACGGGATGATCGGCAGCAGCGGGCCGAAGATTTCTTCCTCCATGACCTTGGCGTTGGCCGGCACCTGGTCCATCAGGGTCGGCGAGACGAAATGGTCCTTTTCGCTCACGTGGCCGCCGAACAGGATGTTGGCGCCCTTGGCCTTGGCGTCAGTCAGCAGGTTCGCCACGCGCTTGGTGTGGCGCTCGTTGACGATGTGCGACAGATCCTGGTTGCTGGCCTGGTCCTGCGGCGTGGCGCCGTAGCGCGTCTTCAGCACTTCGACGCACTTGTTCACGAATGCGTCCTTCACGCTCTCGTGCACGTACATATAGTCCGGCGCGATGCAGGTCTGGCCGCTGTTCACGAACTTGCCCCACATCAGGTTGCCGGCCGCCAGATCGAGGTCGGCGGTTTCGTCGACGATGGTCGGGCTCTTGCCGCCCAGTTCCAGGGTGACGCTGGTGAGATTCTTGGCGGCGGCGGCCATCACGACCTTGCCGATCGACGGGCTGCCGGTGAAGAAGATGTGGTCGAACGGTTGATTCAACAGAGCCGTTGAGACCGCGGCGTCGCCCTCGAAGATCGCGACCTCGTCCTCCGGGAACACTTCCTTGACGATCTTCACCATCCAGGCCGACATGTGCGGCGTCATCTCGGACGGCTTGATGATCGCGGTGTTGCCGGCGGCCAGGCAGGGAATCAGCGGGCCGAAGGTCAGGTTCACCGGGTAGTTCCAGGGCGAGATGATCAGGCAGCGCCCGCGCGGTTCGTACTGCACGTAGCTCTTGGTGCCGAACATCATGCGCGTCGGCCACACGCCCTTGGGCTTCATCCAGCTCTTCAGGCTGTGCAGGTACTCCGAGGCGTCGGCCATGATCGGCACGATCTCGGTCAGGTCCACTTCCGCGGGCGGCTTCTTGAAATCCTTCCAGCCGGCTTCGTAGAGCGAGTCGATGTTGGCCAGCACCGCTGCGCGCAGGCGCTTGATGCGGCCCAGGCGCTCGTCGGCGGTGGAGGTGCGCCAGCGCAGCGCGGTCTCGCGCTGCTTGTCGAACACGCGCTGGATGTCGGCTTCGACGCGGCCGGGCTGCAGGGGCAACTGGGTGACGACGGTGCTCATGGGCGAGCCTCCCGGAAGGAATCGAACGATCGTTTGAGAGGCGGCAAGTATATGCCCGTCCTCCGGGCCTGGCACATACTGTCGGGCCCCGGCGTAACCGGGCTTACACGCCGGGAAAAAGAGAGGGAGAGATGGCCAAGAAACTCAATCCGCTGGACGCGTCGTGGCTGTACGTCGAGTCGCGCGAGTCCCCGATGCACGTGGCCGGCCTGCAGATTTTCTCGCCGCCGCCGGGTGCCAAGCCGGATTTCCTGCAAGACCTGGTCGCCTACATGAAAGGTTCCAGGGACCTGGCCGCGCCCTGGAACCAGAAGCTCAGCCGCAGCGCGCTGTCGAAGCTGATGCCGACCTGGGTCACCGACCGCGACATCGACCTGGATTACCACGTGCGCCATTCCGCGCTGCCCAAGCCGGGCGGCGAGCGCGAGCTGGGCGTGCTGGTGTCGCGCCTGCACAGCCACCAGCTGGATTTCCGCCGCCCGCTCTGGGAAGCGCACGTGATCGAAGGCCTGGAAGGCGGGCGCTTCGCGCTCTACACCAAGATGCATCACTCCATGGTCGACGGCATCAGCGGCATGCGCATGATGCAGCGCGCGATGGCCGAGAGTCCCAAGGTCAGGAACCTGCCGCCGCCCTGGGCTTCGCAACTGCCCAGGCCAAAACCGGAGGACGCCGAAGCGCCGCCGACGCCGGAGAGCGCGGTCAACGCCATGCTGGAAGGGGCGCGGCGCCAGATGCGCACCATGCCGGATGTGGCGCGCGGCATCGGCCGCCTGCTGAAATCTTCCGGCGGCGACGGCATGACGGTGCCGTTCGCGGCGCCGACTTCGGTGCTCAACGGCCGCATCACCGGCCAGCGCCGCTTCGCGACCCAGCAATACGAGCTGGCGCGCCTGAAGAAGCTGGCCGAGCTGGCCGGCTGCACGCTCAACGACGTGGTGCTGTGGCTGTGCAGCAGCGCGCTGCGGCGGTTCCTGAAGGAAGCCAATGCACTGCCGGCGAAGTCATTGACCGCGGGAATTCCGGTCAACGTGCGTCCGGCCGACGACCAGGGCGTGGGCAATGCGATCAGCTTCATCATGGCCACGCTCGCCACCGACGTGGCCGACCCGCTCAAGCGCCTCGCGGTGATCAAGGAATCCACCGGCCGCGCCAAGGAGCACCTGCAATCGCTGCCGCGCCAGGCGCTGACGCAGTACACGATGCTGGTGATGGCGCCGTACATTCTTCAGTTGCTCTCCGGCATGGGCGGGCGCACGCGGCCGGTGTTCAACGTCACGATTTCCAACGTCCCGGGGCCGGTGCGGCCCTTGTATTTCCACGGCGCGCGGCTGGAAGCGATGTTCCCGGTCTCGCTGCTGTCGCACGGCCAGGCGCTGAACATCACCTGCGTGAGCTATGACGGCTCGCTGAACTTCGGCTTCACCGCCGCACGCGACACGCTGCCGCACATGCAGCGCCTGGCGGTCTACACCGGCGAGGAGCTGGAAGAACTGGAGCGCCTGCTCAAGCGCCGTCGCCGCCACTGAGCGCGGCGATCTGGCGGTCGACCTCGCGCAGATAACTTTCGGGTTTGCAGCCGGCCGGCGGTGTCCGTCCATGGCGCCGGTAGTGATGCGGATAACTGCTGCGGAAGGCCAGCGTCGCCTGGCCGGTGTGCGCGGTGCTGAAACGGTTGCGCAGCACCTGGCGCCAGAACCAGCGGTCGCAGACCACCCGGAACTGCGGCGGCATCAACACCCAGCCCAGCAACAGCGGAAACGCCGGCCGGGTGAGCAGCAGGCAACTGGTGTCCGCGAAATTTTTTCCATCATTTTCGTCGTGCGCACCCAGGCGCGTGCCGTCCAGCGCGTGCAGGTCCGCCCCCGAGGTGCAGATCAGTGCGCCGGTTTTTGCCTGCACCGCGAGCAGGCCGGCCAAGTGGTCCGGCGCGAACCAGTTGTCGGCGTCGAGAAAGGCCACCGCATCGAAGCCCAGGCCGGCGGCGGAAAATGCGCCGGCGCAGCGCGGCGTGTTGCCGTTGTCGGCGTGGTTGTGTCCCAGGCGCAGGAACTCGCCCTGGAATCCGTCCGGCGGAGATTCATCCGAGCCGTCGCAGACCAGGAAATGCGTGGCGGCGCGCGTCTGCGCGCGCACGCTTTCATGGCATTGCCGCAGCCAGTCCGGCGGCGTGCGGTAGAACGGGGTGACGACGGCGACGCGCATCAGCCCGTGCGCCCGCGTTCGCGGAACCAGGCGTCGATGGCCTTGCGCCGCTCCAGGTTCTGTACCGAGAACTCCCAACTCTTCGCTTCCGGCGGAGGTTCACGTCCGAAACGCCGGTAGTGCGCCGGCCAGGTCGTGCGATAGGCCACGGTGCCGGCTTCGCTGTGTGCGCGGCTCAGGCCGCTGCGCAACACGTGCTGCCACATCCAGTAATCGTCGTAGGCGTGGAAGTCCGCCGGCATCAGGGTCCAGAGATGCACCAGGCCGAACGCCGCGCGCGTGAAGAACAGCGAGGTCGTGCCGACGAACGTCCTGCCGTCCGCTTCGATGCAGGGACCCAGGAGTTCGCCGTCCGGGGTGTAGAGCTTGCGCGACATGGTGCAGACCGCGGCGCCGCTGCTGCGGTGCAAGTCCACCAGGGTTTCCAGATGCCGAGGCTCGTACCAGTCGTCGGCGTCCAGGTAGGTCAGCGCATCGAACTGCTGGCCGATGGCCGACACCGAACCCACGGCGCGCGGCGTGTCGCCGTAGTCCGCGTGCGAGCGCGATAGACGAATGTGCTGACCTTGGAAATTCCCGAGCGGATTGGCGCCGCCGTCGGAAACCAGGATGTGGGTGCAGGCGTGAGTCTGGGCGCGCACGCTGGCATGGCACTGCCGGAGCCAGTCGAGGCGGGTTTCGTGCAGCGGGGTGATGACGGCGACACGCATGCGCGCCGTGCCGGCTAAACGATCGGACTCAGGTGCCGGTCCAGATGTTGACGCCGTACTTGTAATAGCCGGCGACGTTGTTCAGCCGCGCGTCCTGGTCGGCGGGCACCGGGATCACTTCGCCTTCCACCAGCGGCTGCAGATAAGGCGCGAGCACCGCGCCGCCGCCGCCGGTGAGGATGATGGCGTCCACGTCCCAGTCGTCGGCCCACAGGCGGTTGGCTTCCGCGGCGATCTTCGAGGCCAGGCCCTGGAAGGCCTGCTTGACGATGCCGGTCAGGTCGTAGCGCTTGCCCTTGATCTTGATCGTGCCCTTGGTCACCGACTCATAGAGCCGGTACAGCTCCACGTTCACGCCGCTCTGCTGCTGCAAGGCATTGCCGATGGCGTTGAACGCCAGCGACATGCCGGCGTCGGTGGACACCGAGCCGCGCTCGGAATACTTGGTTTTGTCGCTGATCGTGTAGTCGCAGGTGCGGAAGCCCACGTCGATCACGCCGACCTTCTCGGTGATGAAGCGCTGGCTCGCGGCCTTGCCGAGGTCGTTGAGCATCAGGTTGAACAGCGAGCCGAAGGGCTGCGGAATGACGCGCACCTTCTCGATGTTCAGCACCCGTTCCTCGCGGTCGTTGGTGCCGGGCTTGAACAGCGTCACGGTGTGGCGCTGCTGCAGCAGCGAGGTGAGGCCGTCCTTGTGCTTGCGGAAGAAGCTGATCGGCAGGCCGGTGACGACGCGGATCGGATTGTTCGGCTCGGCCATCGGCGCCAGCGCCGACAGGGCCAGCAGCTTGGCGTGCTTGGTCAGGAATTGGGCGGGGTCCAGCGTGAAGCTGCGCCCGCGCGACTGCTGCTCCGCGAGTTCGCCGACGTAGTGGCCTTCGCCGCCGACTTCGATCTGGCGGCCGAAGTTGGTCTTGGTCGGGAGCAGCGGCTCGTTGAACTGCGACTCGGAGACTTCGCCCAGAACCGACTTGAAAATCTGGTACTCGCGCCCGTTGCTGGCCTTGGTGAAACCAAAGCCGATATCCAGCCCGATCACCTGCACGGCAGCCCCCAAAACCTTTTTGGTTCAGCGACTTGTAGCACGAAGTTCCAGCAAGGTCAAAGCTCCAGGATGTCCTGGCCGGCGGCGTTGCCGCCAGCGGCCCTTTCGACCACGTTCAGGATCACCCCGGCGGGGTCCATGACCATGAAGGACATCTCGCCGTTGCGGAAATGCGCCGGCTTGCCGAGGATTTCCACGCCGCGCTCGCGGAAGCGCTCGAATACCGCGTTCACGTCCGGCACTTCCAGGGCCAGGCACAGTCCGCGTGAAGGAATGGGGTGCTGGAACACCGGCATCGGGCCGGGGGCGTCGGGACGCAGGAAGCCGATCTCGAACGCCTCGACGGCGACTTGCAGGTACCAGTCGGATTCGAACAACACGCGGGCGTCCAACGCTCTCTGATAGAACGTCTTGCACTCGTCCAAAGCCGTCGTGGCGATGATCGGATAGACGTACACGCGCGTCCCCTGAGCCCCGGGGCAGTATCCGCCTGCGCTACCTCCGGCTCAAATGCGCCAGATTGGCGCCGTGCCGCTCCCAGTTTTGGCCGTCGAAATCCTCGATCTCCACCGCTTCCACGGTGCCGGGGTCCAGGCAGCGCAGGTTCACCGAAAAGCCGTCCGGGTTGGAGCGCGGCACATAGAAGGACTTGATGCCGCAGACGCCGCAGAACAGGTGCTTGGCCACCCCGGTGTTGAAGGCGTAGGTCCGCAGCGCGTCGCGGCCGGACTCGAGCGTGAATTCGGCCGCCGGCACGATCAGGTGCAGGTAGTCGGTCATGCGGCACATCGAGCAGTTGCAGCGCTGTACTTTCAGCTTCGCCGGCGCGCGCACCTGGAAACGCACCTGGCCGCAGTGGCAACCGCCGCGATGGGTGACGGAGTCCATGAATCTTTCCTCATTCCATTTCACGCGCATCATGCCCCGCGCTGGGGCAAAAGCTAAACTGCGCCGATGAAGCTCGCCTTCACCAAGATGCACGGCCTGGGCAACGACTTCGTGGTCGTGGACGCCACGCGCGCGCCGTTCCGGCCGGCGGCCGCGCAGCTCGCGCGGCTGGCGGACCGGCGCTTCGGCGCGGGCTGCGACCAGATCCTGGTGCTGGAACCGGCGTCCAAGCCGGACGTGGATTTCGACTACCGCATCTACAACGCCGACGGCAGCCAGACCGGCCAGTGCGGCAACGGCGTGCGCTGCCTGGCGCACTTCATCCGCGACCGCGGCCTGTCGGACAAGGAGCGGCTGCGTGTGCGCACGCCGACCGCGGTGATGGAAATGCAGCTGCTGCCGGACGGCCAGGTGCGCGTGAACATGGGCGTGCCGCGACTGGAGCCGGCGGAAATCCCGTTCACCGCCGCGGCGCGTGCGCCGCGTTACACCATCACCGTCGGCGAAGCGCCGGCCGAGATCGGCGCGGTGAACATGGGCAATCCGCACGCGGTGATGGAAGTGGCGGACGTGGATGCCGCGCCGGTGGAGGCGGTGGGCGCGGCACTGCAGCGCCACCCGGCATTCCCGGAGCGCGTCAACGCCGGCTTCCTGCAAGTGCTCGGGCCGGCGCGCGGCCGCTTGCGCGTCTACGAGCGCGGCGCCGGCGAGACGCTGGCCTGCGGCAGCGGCGCCTGCGCGGCGATGGTGGCCGGACGGCTGTGGGGCCGCTTCGACCCCGCCGTCCACTTGGAATTGCGCGGCGGCACGCTCAAGCTGGAATGGAGCGGCGAGGGCCAGCCGGTGTACATGACCGGCCCCGCCGAGACGGTGTATCGAGGAGAAATGGACTGGTCCTGACCGCAGCCGCGGAACGGGCCGCAACAGCTTTGGGGGAATGGAATGACCGTTGCGAACGCGGCGCCGGAACCGGCGCCGGAATTGCAGGACGAACAAGTCGTGGCTTTTCTGCGCGAGCACCCGGATTTTCTCGCGCGCCACCCGGAACTGCTGGAGCTGATGGAACTGCGCCATGCCGCCGGCCCCGCGGTGTCGCTGATCGAGCGGCAGGTGGAAATCCTGCGCGGCCGCAGCACGCGCCTGGAAGACCGGCTCAAGCAGCTGGTCGACGCCGCGCGCGACAACGAACATCGCGCATCCAACGTGCATCGCCTGGCGCGCAGCCTGATCCGCGCGCCGACCCTGGGCGGCACGGTGACGGCGCTGCGCAAGTGCATGCGCGAGGACTTCAACGTCGACGAAGTATTCGTCGGCGTGACGGCGGCGAACCTCAAGCGCCAGGACATCGAAGGCCTGGAGCGCCTGGACGACAAGGGCGTCTACGCGCGCGCCTTCGACAACTTCTTCCGCATGCGCCTGGTCGAATGCGGGCCGCTGGACGAGGCGCGCGCGCGCCTGCTGTTCCCCCAGGCCAAGAAGCTGCCGACGTCCGCGGCCGTGGTGCCGCTGGAGAAGGAGAAGAACCTCGGCATGCTGGTGCTCGCCAGCACCGACGCGGAACGTTTCCAGCCGCGCCAGGGCAAGCTGTTCCTCGAGATGACGGCGGAACTAGTGTCGGCCGCGCTGCGCGCGAAGTTGTGACGTGAGCGCGGTACTCGCGGCGGAAATCTTCGAGTACCTTCAGCATCTGCGCGACGAGCGGCGCCTGTCGCCGCACACGCTCAAGGCCACGCGCCGCGACCTGGCCGATTTCGCGCGCTTCTGCGCCGACGACGGCTTGCGCGCGCTCAGGGATCTGGACGCCCACCGCGTGCGCGGCTTCGCCGCCCACCTGCGCCGGCGCGGCCAATCGCCGGCCAGCGTGCAGCGCGTGTTGTCCTCGCTGCGATCCTTCTTTCGCCGCCAGGTCCAATGCGGGCGGCTGCCGCACAACCCGGCCGCCGAAGTGCGCGGGCCCAAGCGGCCGCGCAGCCTGCCCAAGACCGTGCAGCGCGACGCGCTGATTGCGGCGCTGGATCGTCAGCCCCCCGCCGGTGCCGAAGGCGCGCGTGATCATGCGATCGCCGAACTGTTCTATTCCTCGGGCCTGCGCTTGTCGGAACTGGCCGGACTGGACCTGGACGTCTTCAGTGCCGGCGACAGCGAAGTGCGGGTGCGCGGCAAGGGCCGCAAGGAACGCATCGTTCCGGTAGGGGCCAAGGCCCGGGCGGCCCTGGGCCGCTGGCTGAAACAGCGCGCGGAACTGGCGGACGCCGGCGAAGAAGCCCTGTTCGTCAGTCGCCGCGGCGGCCGGCTTTCGGCGCGCAGCATCCAGGCGGCTCTTTCCCGCTGGGCGCGCCGCGGGGCGGTCGGCAGCCACGTGCATCCGCACCGGCTGCGGCATTCGTTTGCCACCCATCTGCTGGAAGAAAGCGGGGATCTGCGCGCCGTTCAGGAACTGCTGGGGCACGCCAATATCAGTACCACCCAGGTTTATACCCACCTGGATTTCAACCACCTGGCCAAGGTTTACGACGCGGCCCACCCCCGGGCCCGGCGGGCCGCCAAGGGCTGAGGGCACCTTTGCCCCCGGGCGCGGTCTGACTTGTGCGCTGCGCAAAACCCGGCATAATTCGCCGCCTGCCGCGAGCCGGTCCCTTGGGGGAAGGCCGAGGTCAGAGGGTACACCCACAACGATCGTTGACTAAAATTTGGAGATTTCCATGAAGAAGTACGCCATCGCCGTCGGTCTGGCCGCGGTTTTCGCGGTTGCCGCCTGCAAGAAGGAAGAAGCCGCCCCCGTCGAAGCTCCGGCCCCGGTCGCCGAACCGGCTCCGGCCCCGGCCCCCGCTGAAGCGGCCCCGGCCGCTGCTGGGAAAG
>JADMIO011575597.1_pt1 | contig 52341 bp, 53 predicted proteins | sample 8958161 | NCBI WGS metagenome assembly JADMIO01 (sample SAMN16585339, study PRJNA669376) | soil metagenome | isolation source: Crop rotation soil | place: USA: Cullars Rotation, Alabama | collected 2011
GCAGGCGCAACGGAACAGCAGTCGCAACGGAACAGCAGTCGCAACGGAACAGCAGGCGCAACGGAACAGCAGGCGCAACGGAACAGCAGTCGCAACGGAACAGCAGGCGCAACGGAACAGCAGTCGCAACGGAACAGCAGTCGCAACGGAACAGCAGTCGCAACACAACCCCAACAGCACCCGCCTCAAACCGGCCCCCTAAACTTGCCCCAATTACGGACCGTTTGTTAGAATCCGGCTTCGTTAGTTTCTTACTTTTGATGGGAGCTCCTGAAGACCTTCGCATGAATCGAACAACGACTCGATTCTTTACTTTCTAAGTGCCGCCCCGCCTTGCGGGTGCGCGGCGAAGGCGCTCCTATCGAATCCGATCAACGAAGTAAGCAATTAGTGAATCGTCAATCGTAAGGAATCGCCTTCGGCCTTGGGACACGGGTCTTCGTAGCAGTCCCGGTGCGTGAGAGGTGATGGAAATGAGTGATATTAACGGACAACTGAAAGACGGTGCGTCCGTACCCGTGCCGGGTCCGCCACGTTTGCGGAGGCTCTCAACGTGACGTCAATCGACGAATTCAAAGCAATGCCGCGCAAGTTAATTGAGACTCGCGCGTTGACTAACAACAATCAAACCCAGGAGGTGCAGCAATAGCTACAGGCTTTCGCGGTCGCGGTCAGCGTCCTGATAACCGGCGCGTGCCGCCGGTTCGAATTAACGAAAGAATTCGCGTACCTGAAGTACGCGTGATTGGCGATGAAGGAGAGCAATTGGGCGTCATGGACGTGCGAGATGCCGTTCGTGCTGCCCGAGACAAGGGATTGGACCTCGTCGAAGTTGCTCCGAATGCCGATCCACCCGTTTGCCGGATCATCGACTTTGGCAAATACCAGTACGAAGCCAAGAAGAAGGCAAACGAAGCGAAGAAAAAGCAGGCCACGATCACCGTTCACGAAGTGAAGTTTCGTCCCGGTACTGACGACCACGATTACGAATACCGGATGAAGCGTGCGCGTGAGTGGCTGTCGGACGGCGACAAAGTAAAAGCCACAATCTGGTTTCGCGGCCGCGAAATGACGCACCGTGAACTGGGTGCCCGCATTCTCGAGAGACTCGAGCAGGACATGGCGGACGTCGGTGAAGTGGAGACACGGCCGAAGATGGAAGGGAACCAGATGTTCATTATCCTCGGACCAAAGAGACACAAGACCGGTGGAGCTGGCGGCGGAAGGGAAACGCCTCCTCCTGCGACGCATTAGAACAAACGTAAAAGGAAGCGATTATGCCAAAACTGAAAACACACAAAGGTGCAGCGAAGCGATTTCGGCTGACGGCGACCGGCAAGGTCAAACGAGGCCACTCGCACGCGCGACACATATTGACGAAGAAGACGAATAAGAGGAAGCGTCATTTGGACATCGACGTGTTGGTTTCGCCTGCGGACCATGAACGCGTGATTAATATGCTGCCGTACGGCCGCGATTAACAACAAGCCTTTATACATCGGCTCTTAGAAGAAAGGGGATAAGTTATGCCCAGGGCAAAACGTGGCAATAAGCGTCTCGAAAGACGCAAGAAGATTCTCAAACTGGCGAAAGGTTATCGCGGCACGAAGTCGAAGTTGTATCGCTCGGCGAAAGAGTCAGTAGAACGCGGGTTGAATTTTGCCTACACCGGACGGAAGTTGAAGAAGCGCGATTTTCGCAGTCTGTGGATCGTGCGCATCGGCGCGGCGGCTCGTCTAAATGGTCTGAACTACTCGCAACTCATGCACGGTTTGAAACTGGCGAGTATCGAGCTCGATCGCAAAGTGCTCGCGGATCTCGCCGTTCACCAGCCGGAATCGTTTGCCGAAGTCGTAGCGCAGGCGAAGGGCGCACTCGAGAATGAGCAGCGCAACAAAGCGGCCTAAGTCTTTGAAAGGACCACAGCAGTGAAATTAACCACACTCCTGCTCACGTTTCTGCTCGGCGCAACCGCGGCTTTCGCGCAAGCAACTCCCGCTTCACCGGGACTACCGGGCACGGTCACTAAACTGTCTGGGAATTACGAGGGCACGATCGCGGGTCAGACTGATGCAGTTTCGCTGGAATTGTTGAGTGAAGGGAAGCCTTTGGGCCGCTTGCGCGTGGGCCAAAAAACCTACGACATCACCGAAGGGATGTTCTCCGACGCAACGGTCTCGCTGGTTTTCGCTGAAGGAAAAATCACCGGCAAAGTCGCCGGCGATAAGATCATCGGTGATCTGTGGCTGGGCTCCGAGAAGAAAGCAGTCGAGTTTCGCCGAATCCCACCAACGCCGGCCACGCCTGCGACACCCGAGAGCAAGTTCGTTCCGAACGGTGATTGGGAGGCAGTCGCCGATGCGAACGGTCAGCCGTTTCCGTTTTTCCTGACGCTCAAGGTCGACGGCGAAAAAGTCACCGGCGGCAGCAGTTCACAACTCGGCGAGGCGACGATCAAAGAGGGCACGTGGAAAGACGGCAAGCTCGCGTTTCAACTCGAGGGAACAAACGGCATCATCGCGATGAGCGCCACCGTCATCGATGGGAAACTGAGTGGTGAGTTTGATTACGCCGGGCAGTTATCGGGCAAGTGGGTAGCAGTCCGCAAGAATCCATAAGAACTATGTCTTCGAAGACTGAAGGTCAAACGGAACAAGCGCCCGTTCAGCAGGTCCAAACCGAAGGCAAAGCGCTCGAGCAAGCGTTCGAGCGCTTTGCTCGCTTTAGCGATCCTGCGGCCGTGGCCCAACTCGATCTCGACGCATCGATCGCCGCGCAAAGAGAGTTGGCGGAAGTACGCACCAGTAGTTTGGGCAAGAAGAGTGCCTGGGCGGCGACGAAGAAGCTCATCGGTCGCGTCGGTCCGGAGGAGCGTCCGGTTGTGGGTCAGCTCGTCCAGGAGATTGAAAACAAGATCCTCGCGCTCGCCGACACCATCGAGCTAAACCTTAAGAGTCACATCGAACAGGAACGCACCGCGCGTGAGAGTATCGACGTGACCCTGCCCGGTCGCCGTCCGCCTTACGGTCATCGCCATCCGATCACGCTTGTGCGCGAGCGCATCGAAGACATCTTCGTCGCGCTCGGCTACGTGATTGAAGACGGCCGTGAGATCGAGACTGACTTCTACAACTTCACGGCGCTTAACATTCCCGAAAATCATCCGGCGCGCGGCGAGGCCGACACCTTTTACACGCAGGACGGTTATGCGCTTCGTTCGCAGACCTCCACTGTGCAGATCCATGCGATGCAGCGGCGCGGCGTGCCGATCCGCATGATTGCACCCGGTCGCGTCTTTCGTCGGGACACGCCGGATCCGACGCACAATCCGATGTTCTACCAGGTCGAAGGACTGTGCGTGGACCGCGGCATCACGATGGCGCATTTGAAAGGCACAGTGACTGAGTTTTTGCGGCGGATGTTCGGCCCGGACACGGTCACGCGTTTTCGGCCGTCGTACTTTCCGTTCACGGAGCCGAGCGCGGAGTTTGATTTCAGTTGCTTCAAGTGCAAAGGCGCGGGCTGCCGGATTTGCAAGAACTCCGGCTGGATCGAGCTTGGCGGTTCGGGAATGGTGCATCCGAACGTGTTGCGCATCGTCGGCGTTGACCCGGAAGTTTATTCGGGGTTCGCGTTTGGGTTGGGCATCGATCGCATGTGCGCGTTGATGTATGAGTTGGACGACATCCGTTTGTTGTTCGAGAACGACGTGCGTTTCCTGGAACAGTTCGAGTAGGGGATTATGCTGATTAGTTACGCATGGCTTGGCGACTATGTCGAAACGCGCCTCAGTCCCGAGGAATTGCGTGAACGCCTGACTATGGTCGGGCTCGCGATCGACGCGGTCGACGAGCACAACGGCGAAGCAGTGCTCGACGTCGAGGTACCTTCGAACCGGCCTGACTGCCTTTCGCACGTGGGTATCGGTCGCGAAGTCAGCGTGATTGAGCGCACGCAACTTCGTTTGCCGCAGATCGGATCGTTCGAAACCAGCGGGCGTGCTGCCGATCTCACGTCAGTCGAGATAAAGGATCCCGATCTGTGTCCGCGATACGCGGCGCGGCTTGTCCGCGGCGTCAAGATTGGTCCATCGCCCGACTGGCTCGTGAAGCGTCTGGAAACGATCGGGCAGCGTCCCATCAACAACGTCGCCGATATTACAAACTACGTCCTGCACGAGTTGGGCCAACCGCTGCACGCGTTCGACTTTCACAAGCTCGCGGGGCCTCGCATCGTTGTGCGTCGCGCTGCGTCCGGCGAGAGATTAAAGACGCTCGACGGTGTTGACCGAACGTTGACTAACGACATGCTCGTCATCGCCGACGCTGAACGGCCCGTCGCCCTTGCCGGGATCATGGGTGGCGAAGACTCGGAGATTTCAAACGCCACGACTGACGTGCTGATCGAAAGCGCTTACTTCGATCCAAACTCCGTCCGGTGTACAGCGCGTCAGCTCGGCATGGACACCGAAGCGTCACGTCGTTTCGAGCGCGGCGCGGATTGCGAAGGCGTGTTGTATGCACAGCAACGTTGCGTGCAACTGATCTGTGAGATCGCAGGCGGTGTTGCATCTGAAGATTCAATTGATATTTATCCCACCCCGTTCGTCTCGCGCGTGCTGACCCTTCGACCAGAGCGGATACCTGAACTCACGTCACTCTCGGTGACCAACGAAAACATCGTTCGCATTCTCAGTGGTCTTGGTTTCGAGCGGCGAGACAATAACTTGGAGTTCAAAGTGCCCTCGTGGCGCATCGACGTCGAACAGGAAGAAGATCTCGTCGAAGAGGTCGCGCGTCACACCGGCTACGACAAGATCGGTTCCGAACTGCCACCATCGCGTACTTCCGGTGAGTATCAACCGACCGAGATGAAGCAACGTCTCTTGCGACGCGCACTGAACGCGTCCGGTTTCGACGAAGCGATCAATTTCAGTTTCGCGCCCAAACAACAAGACGATCAGCCCGAACTCAAAAACCCGATCATCGAAGACTCTGCGTTCATGCGCGCGGCTCTTGTGCCGGGCCTGCTGAACTCGCTGCGTCACAATCTAAACCATGGCATTCGCGACGTTCGTTTATTCGAAGTCGGCCGTGTTTTCGGGCCAATTTCACCAAACGAACTGCCGTCGGAGCGTCTCGCGTTCGCACTGGTCGCGTCCGGCGGTGCTGTCGAAGCGAACAAAGCACAAGCAGATCGTGACCTCGACTTCTACGACGTGAAAGGCGCGCTCGAAACTGCGGTTGATTGGATGAGTTTGACGCCACTCACTTTCAGCCCCGCGACTGTGCGGCATTTGCGCGCCGGGCAATCCGCGCAAATCGGACTCAGTGACGGCACCGAGATCGGATCCATCGGCAGGCTCGCCGAAACTGTCGCTGCCGGCTACAAGTTCCGTAACCCGGTTTATGTAATGGAACTCGATCTCGAAGCATTACTAAATGGACCGGCAAGAGTCGTGCAGTACGCTTCGCTCCCGCGCTACCCGTCCGTCGTCCGTGACATCTCTCTCTTGCTCAACCGCAACATCACTCTTGACGACGTCGTTCGTCTGGTTAACGAAAAGCGTGTCGCCGACTTCCGTGACGTCAAGCTGGTAGGCACCTTCGAAGGCGGAAACATTCCGTCGTCCAAACGATCGGTGACGCTGCGTTTGGAGTATCGTTCCGACGAGCGAACGTTGCGCGATGAAGAAGTTGAAGAGCGACACGCGCAGCTCACGTCGTCGCTGCTCGAGACTTTTTCCGCACAGCAACGTTAGGTAAATACGTGGGCAAAATAAATCGTGCGAGACTGCGAAATGAGTCTTGCACTCACACCCGCGAAGACGGATAATCGCGTTCGCATTTCACGTTCAGGCAAACTCGGGAGACAAAAGATGGTAGGTCTGTCAGGGCTGGAAAAGTTTTCACATCTCGAGGATAAGATCTATCGGACCATCGAACTCACCAAGACGCTGCGTCAGGAAAAAGAGAACCTTGAAAAAGAACTAGCGCTGATCCATCGCGACATGGGTAACGTGCTAAACGAGAAAGAGCGACTCGAAAGTCAGGTCGAGAAGCTGCTTGCCGAGCGCGACACGATTCGCATGAAAGTGGAAGCTATGCTTGACGCCGTCGCTGCTCTCGATCCGGAAATGGCAGAGGAACTCAGATGAGTTCCGGAATCGGCCGCATGATCAATAAAGGCAGTATGGAAGGTACGACCAGTAGTCCGACGATTCGCGTCGAGATCTACAACCAGACCTACAACATCCGTTCTGACGGCGACACTGAATACATCATTCAACTCGCGGAGTTTGTCGACAGCCGGATGCGCGAGATCTCTTCGGGAACACTCACCGTCGATTCGTTGAAGGTCGCGATCCTCGCCGCTTTGCACATCGCCGACGAACTTCATCGACTCAAAAACATGCACGAACAGGCCGACGCGCAGCTCGCCGCGCGCAGTGCTGAGTGTGCCGAAATGCTCGACCGCCTTTTGAAAGTCAGAACCAGCCTCGAAAGCGAACAGGGCGGCGCCGGCAAGCTCTCACTTGGTTAGTTTCTCAACGAAAATCCGCACATTTTTAACGAAGGTACAAAAGACAAATTTCGCGTTGCTATGCTAATATCACGCACGGCGGAGGGTAACGTTCTGCGGTGATCGTCACCGATTTACGATGATTGAGCCAACGCCGTTGATTCGGGAGACCGAGGTCGTTTAGCCAGTGCATTTCTTCATCGTTAAGAACTGCCAGAGGCTACGTCATTAAGAGGTCACCCACCTGTCATTGCAGGTTCAATTACGGCTTCGGAACGACAGATGCGGATCTCCCTCCCGCCAAGAAAAACCGCCGATCTCGACTGAGATTCGCGGTCTTTTTTATGTTCCCTCCAGATTAAAACTATGAAGATCCTCATGATTGGAGATGTGGTGGCGAAGCCCGGGCGCGTGGCTGTCCTCGAGCGTATTCAGGATCTGCGCGAGCAACACGAGATCGATCTCGCCATCATGAACGCCGAAAATCTCGCGGGCGGTTTTTCCGTCACGCCTGGGCTTTGCGATGAGCTGTTTGCGAACGGCATCGATGTGATGACTTCCGGAAATCATATCTTCGACAAGAAAGAAGCGATCGACTACATCCGCAGACAGCCGCGCCTGGTACGTCCCGCGAACTATCCACCACACACGCCCGGCAGCGGCGTCTGGGCCGGCGAAGTAAACGGCGCGCGGGTAGCCGTTATCAATGTGATGGGTCGTGTCTTCATGCCGCCGTCCGACGATCCATTCCGTGTCGTCGATCAGGTGCTGCAATCCTTACCCGAGAACACACGGGTGCGACTTGTTGACGTGCATGCGGAAGCGACGTCGGAAAAAGTGGCGATGGGTTGGCATCTGGACGGTCGTGTCTCGGCCGTAGTCGGCACGCACACGCACGTGCAAACGGCTGATGAAAGAATTTTGCCGGAAGGCACTGCGTACCTGACGGATCTGGGAATGACCGGGAGTTATGCGGGAGTGATTGGGATGAACAAAGCCGACGTGATCGCGCGCTTCACTTCAGTTACTGCGCGGCGCGCCGATCACTCCAGTGGACAAGTTCGTATTTGCGGAGCTGTCATCGATGTCGACGAAACAACGGGCCAGGCCAGAAAGATTGAGCGTGTGAACCTGGCCCACGATCAGTAACGTTATTCTTTCCTCGTATTGCGCAGATGCCGCGCTAACCCGATCCTATCTTCGAGTTCCGCTTTAATGTCGGGCTTCAACTTCAAGCAGACGTCGAAGTCACTCTGCGCTGCCGCTTCGTTCCCGAGATACAAGTAGGCCAGACCACGATTGAAAAAGGCATAAACTAAATCGGGCGTGTATTGGATCGCCTTCGTAAATTCCTTGATCGCGCGTTCCATCTGACCTTGCTTCATGTACACAGTACCGCGTCCCTGATAAGCCCAGCCCATTGTCGGCGCGAGCTCGATGGCGCGATCGAAGTCTTTGACCGAGTCGTCCCAGTTGTTGAGGTTTAGTTGCACGAAGGCGCGCTGATAAAACGCTTCGGCTACATCACTCTTTAACTCAATCGCATGATTTAGATCGTGTAAGGCTTCTTGCTCATGACCGAGGTCGTGGAATAAGCTGCCGCGATTGACGTACGCCTGATAAAAATCCTTCTTGAGCGAGAGAGCTTTGTCCAAATCTTTCATCGCACTTTCCGTGTCGCCGTTCAGGCGCAACGCAGCGGCGCGGTTCAGGTAAACGATCGCCAGGCTCGGACGGATACGCGCAGCTTCGTTGAAATCTTCGAGCGCTCCGGTGTAATCGCCTTTTTGAAAACGCGCATAGCCGCGATTGTTGTACGCGTTGGCAGTAAAAGGATCGATAACGTGGATGTTTTCGCTGTCGTCCGCAGCGCCGGAGAATGAGTTCACTGATGAGCGCGCCGCATCTTTGCGCACGCTCAGACGCGAGCTGAGAGCAATCGCGCGGCTGAACTCTTCGATGGCGCCGTCAAAATCGCCGTGATCGCTTTTCTTCAACCCGCTCTTAAAACGATCAAGTGCTGCTTCTGGCGTTTGCGCGTGAACAGAAATGAAGGCGAAGATGATGAGGCTGAGTAGAGCAAAGGAAAACACACGGTGACGCATGATAAACCCTCCCCAGGTTGAAGCCCGTTACCGTGTGCGTTAAGATGCCGCTGCCGACGATGCATCTTCGTGCGCCGCAAGGCTAACGAACTTTGTATTGTCATCAGAGCCTCGTTGCTATCGGAAGTAGCAACGGGGCTTTCTACTTCGAGAGTTCCGAGCGACGGCTCTGAAGGTTAAAACGACCAAATCAGAAAAAAGTTACAAAAGATCGCTGGGAGACGTGTGCTACTTTGGGAACACCGTGGGGTAGTCAGTTGTGGCAGAGAAGAATCGGACTCGACGAGGGCTTGTGTCGCGTGTTATTCGGGAGCGGTTTCTTTGGGGACTGCGGAAACCGCGGTTGAATGAGTCTTGACGATCGGCGGTGCTAGCAAACGTTGCGCATAACCTTCCGGAAACGATCTTACGCGACCGTTTCCATCCGTTACTACGTGACCGGTTTCACCTTCCGCGACAACTTGACCCGTCACGGCTCGAACGATCTCGTAGCCAAATCGCAGCGAACGTTTACGCAATTCTGTAATGTGCGTCCGAACAATCAACTCATCGTCGTAGTAAGCGGGAGCTTTGTAGCGGCAGTAAGCTTCGGCCACAACGAGGAACGCATCCTCGTTCTCCTCCATATCGCGGTAAGAAAACCCACGCGCTCGGCAATAATCCGTTCGGCCTATTTCGAACCAGACGAGATAGTTGGCATAATAAACAATGCCCATCTTGTCCGTTTCGGCATAGCGGACACGTAACATCGTCTCGTGCCAAACGCCGAATACATCATCAGGAGCAGGGCTTGTCATCTGAACAAAACCTTCAACCCTTTCAGAGTGCGCGAAGGAACGGGTCTCCCTCGTATCAAGCTGTGAACGTTTAGCGGACTATAAGAGTGAACCATCAATATGTCAAAGCAAATTAATGCCGGGTTGGCCCTGTTGATTCTCCTTTGTCTCTGTGCCGGTAGCCTGACCGTGCGCACGCACGCCCAGGCAACTGCGACCGGGACGGCCCAAAATGCGGCGATCGTCTCGACCACCGACGCGGTCCTGAAAGAAACCAGCGAACTGCGTGAGCTCTCGATCATGCGGCCGGTCAAGAGCGGCGCTCAGTCACGCGCCGAGATCGAACGAATGATCGTCAAGAACCTCGACAGTGACACGACACCTGCCGAGATGCACGCGACCGAAGCGCTGTTGCGAGTTTTCGGCCTCGCACCGAACGATTTCCAGTACCGGCCGTTCCTGATCAAATTACTAACCGAGCAGGTCGCGGGCTACTACGATCCGAAGGCGCAACAGTTTTATCTGGCTGACTGGATCGAGCTCGAAGGCCAGAAGCCGGTGATGGCCCACGAGCTGACGCACGCGTTGCAGGATCAGCACTTCAATCTGAAACGTTTTGATAAATGGCCCAAGGGTGATTCCGATGCGGAACTCGCCGCCCACTCATTGATCGAAGGTGATGCGACGCTCGCGATGACGTTGTACATGGCGAAGCATCCGCTCGTCGCACTCGCGTTCATCAAGAGCCTCGGCTCGCAGGACATGTCGTCCGAACAGTTCAAAGCGGCGCCGCGCGCGTTGCGCGAATCGCTGCTGTTTCCGTACGAGGCCGGTTCGACCTGGGCCACTGCGGTTTATCGTCGCGGTGGTTGGGACATGGTGTCGAAGGCGTTTATAAAACTGCCGCAGTCGACCGAGCAGATCATGCATCCCGATAAATACTTCGCGTACGAAGCGCCGTTGAAACTGACGCTGCCGGAGTTGAAGCTGCAACTTGGTCCAACGTGGAAACGCATCGACAGTGACGTGAACGGCGAATGGGGTTGTTACCTTGTACTCGATGAGTATTTGAACGATTCGGCGGAGTCGAAGAAAGCAGCGGCTGGTTGGGCCGGCGACGAGTTCGCACTTTACGAGGGCGCTAATCCGAAGGATCTCTTTGTCGCGCAGCTAACGGCGTGGGATACGCCCGCAGATGCGCGTGAGTTTTTCGATGCTTATCTGAAGCGCACCTGGAAACGTTATCCTGACGCGCAGGCGAGTGAAACCACTTCGACAACGGAACGTGGTGAACGTCACGAATGGAAAACCGAGAACAGCCGCGGCGTGTTAGAGTTGCGTGGTTCGCGCGTGTTGATTCTCGAAGGCGTGCCCACTAAGGCGAACATGACTGCGCTACTGAATCGCATCTGGCATCAGGGCTGATAACGAAAAGATGAAAAGACTCGACGCGGCTACTCAACAAACACCGGCTCGTTTACGCGAGCTTACAGACGAGCTTCAACAACTCGAGGCACGGCTGCGTCTCGGCGGTGGTGCAGACAAAGTCGATCGGCAGCACCAGCAAGGCAAACTCACCGCGCGCGAACGGATAGAAAAACTGCTCGACAAAGATGCGTACGTGCAGGAGATCGGGTTGCTCGTTGCTTACGATCAGTACGACGGCAACGCACCGGCGGCGGGCGTCGTCACCGTGGTCGGACGCGTTGAGGGCAGGCAAGTCGTAGTTGTCGCGAACGACGCAACTGTCAAAGCCGGTTCATGGTGGCCCGAGACGATCAAGAAGATCCTGCGCGCGCAGGAGATCGCGATGCGTTCTCGTGTGCCGATCATTTATCTGGTCGACTCGGCGGGCGTGAACCTTCCCTATCAGGGCGGCGTATTCCCCGGACAATACGGTGCGTCGCGCATCTTTTACTACAACTCGATCATGCGCCACTACCTGAAAGTGCCGCAGATCTCTGCCGTGATGGGACCGTGCATTGCTGGCGGCGCTTATCTGCCGGCGCTGTCCGACATCATCATCATGGTTGAGAACACGTCGTTCATGGGTCTCGGCGGCGCCAACCTCGTGAAAGGCGCGACAGGCCAGACCATCGACAACGAAACACTCGGCGGCGCCCGCACGCATAACGAACTTTCCGGCGTCGCTCACTACCGCGTCGCTAACGATGAAGCGTGTGTCGAGAAAATACGCGAGTTCATTTCGGAATTGCCGACGCCGATCGAGTCTGCGGTCGCTATTGGACCAGCAGGCAAACCGTTGCGCGCGCCGGAAGAGCTTTACGACATTATTCCCGAGGATCATCGCCAGCCTTACGATGTAAGAAAGCTGCTCGAGTGTCTGCTCGACGACGGCCGTCTCGATGAGTTTCAGGCTGACTACGCGAAGGAAATGATCACCGGCCATGCGCGCATTCGTGGCATCCAGGTCGGCGTGATCGCGAACCATCGCGGCATGGTCCGTCTGCCGGGCGGCAAGCCGCCGCGCTTTGGCGGGATCATCTACACAGAGTCGGCGGAGAAGGTCGCTTACTTCATCGAGACGTGCAATCGTCATCGCACGCCGCTGTTGTTTGTGCAGGATGTTTCCGGCTTCATGGTTGGCTCAGACGCGGAGCACTCGGGAATCATTCGCGCAGGTGCGAAGTTCGTCGAAGCGATGGCGACCGCACTCGTGCCCAAACTCGTCCTTACGGTTAACCACGCTTCCGGCGCCGGGTACTACGCCATGGCGGGACAGGGTTTCGATCCCGACTTTATTTACAGTTGGCCCACCGGACGCATGGGCGTGATGGAAGGTGATTCGGCCGTGCAAGCCGTGTTTGGCAGTCAGCTCGAAAAACTGAAAAAGAACGGCCAGACTGCCGATGCGGCGCTGATTGCCGAAATGGACAAAGTGCGTGCGACATACGATCAGGAGCTCGACGCGAAGTACGCAGCGGCGCGCGGTTTTGTCGACGCCGTGATTGCGCCTGAATCCACGCTCGATGCGCTCGAACTATCACTGCGCACAAGCCTTAACTACGCTGGTCCACATATCGGTCAATTTGTATTACCTGCCAACCTCGTTTAAACCACCAAACTGGTGGTTGTGATCTCGTGCCTTGAGTGGTACAAGATCCATGTTCCCTCCACAACGGTAAGCAGCCCCTGGACCTTCAACCTAGCCGGCGTAGAAGTATCGTGCGCCGCAACGGACACGGGAGGAGAATCCATGGCCAAAAGAATTTTAGGCTCAGCGTTGCTTCTCACCACGCTGGCTTTTTCGCTAGTCGTCGGTGAGGCACTGACCGCGGCGCAAGATCCGCAGAATCAACCGGCGACGCCGCAAACACAACCAGCACCGAAACCCAAAACCACAAGCTCCAAACGGAAACGTGGTCAGATGAAGATGACTACTCCGGCGAACGAGACGACCACCGGAGATCAAACAACTACGACGCCCGCCGATACGACAACAGCGGCGCAGAGCACAATGCCTGCGCAAAAAATGCAATCGACGCAAACCGATTTGTCAGGAACTTATGCCGGTACGTTCAACTGCGACGCACTCGGTCTGACCGGAGACACGACGCTAACAATCAACGGCAACGAGTTCTCGACCGCGGATGGAAAAACGGGACGGATCGTAGCTTCTACTACGGGAGGTTACACCGCCGTCGCTCTGCAAACGGGCGAAGTGCCAGGCGCCACGACGACTGCCGCAGCAACGACGCCTGCAGCGACAACCGCACCACCGACAATCGTCTCGATGCGCGCACGGAAATCGGGTAGTCATCTGACACTCACGTCCGTTCCTGGTGCGACGATGCCGTGTTCGTTTTCGACGTCGCGCACTGTCGCACGTCGTTCACGACGAACTCCAGCCGCTGCCGGAACTACGGTCGCGAGTCCCGCTGAAACCGGAGCAACACCGGCGGACGTGACTGCGCCTGCGCAGCCGGCGCGTACTCGTCGCGGCAGTAAGAAGACTGCACCGATGCCGGCGACGATGCCGAACCCGACTGAAACGCCGGCTCAACCAACACAACCGGAGACCCCGATACCGGCTCAGACTCCAAGTCCGACTCCCGAGCCGAGTCCGACTCCGACTCCAGAACCGAACCCGAGTCCTGAACCGGTTCCAAATCCAACACCAGGCGGCAGTCCGACGCCTGTTCCGATTCCTTCACCGACCGTGAGCCCGAGTCCGATGCCGAGCCCAACGCCAAGCCCAACGCCAAGTCCAAGCCCTCGTCCGCGCGGGTAATTGGTTATCCGTAGGATCTGTGTTATCTGTGTCTTAGCCGGACACAGATAACACGGATGAAAGAAAAAATTCGCATTGCATCAGGCCAGGGATTCTGGGGAGATCTTCCTGACGCGCCCGTGCGCCAGGTTGAAGGTGGACCAATCGATTACCTCATGCTCGACTATCTGGCGGAAGTCACGATGTCGATCATGCAGAAGCAGAAGGCTCGCGATCCAAACGCGGGTTACGCGCGCGATTTCATTCCTCTAATGAAGCGCATTCTGCCGGCGTGCGTCGAACGAAACATAAAAGTGACAGCGAACGCGGGCGGTGTGAACGTGCGCGGTTGTGCCAACGCGCTGATCGACGTGGCGCGCGAGCTCGGGTTCGGTGGAAAGGTGCGCATCGGGATCGTGACTGGTGACGACATTTTGCCGCGCATCGATGAACTGCTTGCACGAGGCATCGAGCTGCGCAACATGGACACCGGCGAGCCGTTGTCCACGGTGCGCGAGGCGATTCAGAGTGCGAACGTTTATCTCGGCGCCGCGCCGATGGTCGAGGCCTTGAGAAAAGGCGCGCAGTTCGTGATTACTGGTCGCGCGACCGATACAGGGCTCACGCTCGCTCCGCTGATTTACGAGTTTGGTTGGGCCAGTAATGATTGGAATCACTTGTCGGCGGGAACGATCGCCGGTCACATAATTGAGTGCGGCGCGCAGGCCTCGGGCGGCAACTGCCAGTACGACTGGCGCAACATTCCCGATCTGGCGAATGTTGGTTTTCCGATTGTCGAAGCTTCGCCTGACGGAACGTTCGTGATCACGAAGCACGAAGGCACTGGCGGCCGCGTGAATATCCAGTCGATCAAGGAACAGTTGGTTTACGAGATGGGTGATCCGCACGAGTACATCACGCCGGATGTGGTCGCGGATTTCACGACGATACATTTGCAGTATGACGGCCGCGATCGCGTGCGTGTTTACGGCATCCAGGGAAGACCGGCGACAGAGTTTTTGAAAGTTTCGATCAGTTATTCGGCCGGTTACAAAGCGGTCGGAACGCTGGTGTACGCGTGGCCTGACGCTTACGAGAAGGCGCAGGCCGCGGACAAGATCCTGCGCGCGAGACTCGATCGTTTGGGTCTGCGGTTTGACCACACATCGACAGAGTTTGTCGGCGCAAGTGCGACGCATGGTCCACTCGCGGGCGAGCCGCGTGGTGATGCGCCGGAAGTGCAGTTACGTTTCGGCGTGCGGGGTCAGGATCGCGCGGCGATCGAACGATTCACGAAAGAGATCGCGCCGTTGATTCTAACTGGCCCGCCGGCAGTGACGGGCTTTGCAGGCGGACGACCGAAGGTCGAAGAGATCGTTGCCTACTGGCCGGCGCTGATTCCGAAGAAAGAGATCGAAGCAAAGGTTGAGGTGCTCGACGCGTGAAAGTGCAACTGACAAAACTGGCCCACGCGCGTTCGGGCGACAAGGGTGATACGGCAAACGTGGGCTTAATCGCGCTGCGCGACGATGTCTATCCGATTCTCGTGCGCGAGGTCACGGCCGAACGCGTGAAGCAGCACTTCCGCGGTATCTGCCTTGGTGACGTCGAAAGATTTGAGTTGCCGAATCTCGGCGCGTTGAATTTCTTGCTGCACGAGAGTCTCGGTGGTGGCGGCACGTTGTCGTTAATGACCGACGCGCAGGGAAAAACGTTTTCGACGGCGCTGTTGCGAATGGAGATTGAAGTTTCCGATGAAGAAGCGCGGAAGCTGGAGTTGAACTGAATGGCCGACGAACGACCAGTCGTCTACGCGGTTGAAGGCGCGACCGCGCGCATCACTCTCAGTCGTCCCGAAAAAAGAAATGCGCTGAATGCGGCGTTGATCGCGGAACTCAAAGAGAGTCTGCGAAGGGCGTCTCAGGACGAACACGTGCGCGTGATTGTGCTCAGCGGCGCAGGCAAAGATTTTTGTTCCGGCGCGGATTTGTCCGAGCTGCAGCAGATCGCGCAAGCGTCAGTCGATGAGAACGTCGACGACGCGCAGTCCTTATTAGATCTGTTTTTGTTAATCCGCCAAATCCCCATTCCGGTTGTTGCCGCAGTCAGAGGTCGCGCACTAGCCGGTGGTGCCGGTTTGGCGAGTGCGTGCGATCTCGTGCTGGCTTCAGCATCCGCTCGTTTCGGTTATCCGGAAGTGAAGATCGGGTTTGTCGCAGCGATGGTGATGGCGATCCTGCGTCGCAACGTTTCGGAGAAGCGCGCGTTTGAACTGGTTACGCGTGGAGCAGAATTGAGTGCGCAGCAAGCGCATGAGTTCGGCCTGGTGAATGAGATCTTCGCGGATGAAAGCTTTGATAATGATGTGAGATCGTATGTGAGTGAGTTTGAGAAGCTGAGCAAGTCAGCGGTGTCACTCACAAAAACACTGCTCTACCAGATGGACGGACTCTCATTCTCCGCCGCGCTGGAAACAGGCGCAGACGTAAACGTCATCGCGAGACTTACCAAAGATTGTCAGGAACGCGTCGCTCGCTTCCTGAGCAAGACACAAAGTTAAATTGATCTGTTTAGCAATGGGAGAGTTAAGGCGTGGTCTTCTTCGCTTGCGCTTTGTCACGCAGCCGCTTGATCTCGCTTTGAATCGCCGCCTGGTTTTTTAGCTGCGGGTTTTTCTGCACGTACGACTCCAACTCCGTCGCAGCGCGTTCTGGTTGGTCCTTGAGCTCGTAGAACAACGCGAGCGTGATGCTGTCAGGCTTCGATTTGTTGTCACTCGCCGACGCTGCTTCCTTAATCGCCGTTTCAGCTCGACTCAATAAATGGGCTCGATCATCAGTCGATGCTGCCGCCGCCTGATGAATCAGAGCCGTCGCCCGCATAACCTGGTTCGCCGGGTTTGTGGGATTCAATCTTGCTGCTTCGCCAAACACTGCTGCCGCGACAGCGAAGTTGCCTTGTTTCATCAACAGCAAACCAAACGATTGATATGCGCGTTCGTCGTTCGGATTGATCTGCCGCGCCAGATCGAGTTCGGCGATGGATTGCTCGAACTGATTTACTTTTAGAAAGACGTTGCCGAGTTCCAGGTGGGCATCGAAGTATTCAGGAAAGATCTTCGTCGCTTCGTGCAATTTGTCTACGGCTGCATCGATCTTTCCTTCCTGAAGAAATTTTAGTCCGAGCGCGAACGCCTGCTGTGCTGCTTCGGGGACGGTTTGCGTGAAGGCGTTGACGACGCCCGCTTGCTGCGCCGGTTTGTGAGCGATGGGCCGGAGTTGAATGTCCTGAGTAAACGACTGCGGACCGCCGAAAGCTGGGACTTCAGCGTAGACGCTGGTTGTCTCGAAGTTTACGCCATCGCCGTCAGCAGTGAGTTGATAGGTGCCCGCGTTAATTCCTGGAAACGAAAAACGCCCGCTTAGATCAGTAAACGTTTCGTTAATTGGACGGCCGTTGAAAGTGAGCTTAACGCGAACGGATGAGGCTGGCTGCATTCCCGAAGGCGTGATCACCTTGCCTTCCAGAACGTTGGCGCCTTGCGCAAAAGCAGTCACCGAACACGCGAAGAGTAACAGTAAGAGGAGTGAAAGAAACCGCGTTTTCATCGACAAAAACCAAAAGAGGCAAATCGCGAACGACTATACATCGTCCGCGAAATGCCTCCAAGGTAGGTGGTGGTTTAGAAGCTGAAGCGAACGCCTAACTGAGCCTGGAACGGAATTCCCAAGGGCTCCGAGAAGCCGGTCGCGCCAAAGAAGTTGACTGGTTTACCGAAGTCCGGTTGACCAGTCGTGTTCTGAAACTGGTTGCCGTAGTTTCCGGTGTTGAAAACGTTGAAGGCTTCAAAAAAGAGGCCGAGTTTTTTGTGCTCGCCAAAGTTGAAGAACTTCGAAACGCGTACGTTCAATTGTGCGAAGTTATCTCCCCGGTGGTCATTCAACGGCAGAGGATGTTGGTCATCTACTTCGGGATCGACGGAGTCGCGATCGTTCGTCACGCCATCCTTATTGATGTCGCAGCCGCAGTCCGGCAGTATGCTGTACGGCCTCGCTGAAGCCAACTGGAGGATTGGCGAAATCTGGAATCCCCACTTCAGGTCAAAGATTCCCGAAGCGACGAACCGGTGTCGTTCGTCTTCCGCGGTTGGTCCAAAGTTGATGGGATCGAATTTGACGAACGCGTTCTGCGGCGCCAGGCCAAAGTCTTGCGTTGCTCCGAACCATGCCTGCGACTTCGCTAACGTGTAGTGCATGTTGAATTGGAACTTGTTCGAATAACGCTTCTTGAAAGAAACCGTGAACGCGTCGTACCGCGATCGACTATCGGACTGGGCCACCGTAATGCGTCCAAACGGTGAAGCAGTGCCGAACGCAGCGTTTAACTCGGCCGCGTGCGCCGCAAATGCGGGCGCCAGTACCCGCCCGAAGCTGGTAGCAGAATCGTTGCGATTCGCGTTGTTGAGCGGTCCGGTACGTGGATTTATGTCGAGCGACGAGAACTCATGGAGGCCAAGGATGTGGACGTAATCAAACTCCAAAGCCATGTTGCTGCCGAGCTCTTGCGCAAAACCCATGTTCCACTGTTCCGAGTAAGGTGACTCGAAATCCGGATCGAGCATGCGACCACGTGTTCCGGGGAGTGGATTGCTCAGTGGACGTGGAATGACCGGCGGCGGTGAATCGATGTTCAGGCCGTCTTCGTCGTTGAAGAACGTGGCATAAATTTCCGGGTTGGCTTGCTGTACCGCGAAGAGCGGCACGTTCAGGAAGGATTGATCGTAATACATACCGAAGCCGCCGCGAAGAACGGATCGGCCGTTACCGCGAAAATCCCACGCAAAGCCAACGCGCGGGCTGATGTTGTTCTTGTCATCCTCTACGACTTTTCTACCGAACCCGCTGCCGATGATTTGCAGCGCTCTAAAAGCACGGTTCTCGGCTGCGTGAGCATGGTCGACAAAACCATAGTCGACGTCGTAACGAACACCGAGGTTCAGCGTGAGACGCGGGGTGATCTTCCAGTCGTCCTGCGCGTAAGCTGAGAACTGCTTCGGATTCTGTCGCAGCGTAAAATTGGGATCGCCACCGGAAAGAACAACTTCGAAGACGGTTCCCGGTGTCTTCAGACCCTGCGGAAAGTCCGTCGGGTTACTCATGATCTCATCGATCGTGAAATTGAAGTCGTACTCGGGTGCTGAGTTGAAAGCGAATAGACCACCGAGTAGCGGGATGTACGTGAAATCACCGCCAAACTTGAAGCCATGATTGCCACGCGTCCAGCTAAAGTCGTCGCGAATCTGGTGCTTGTTCTCCAATGTCTGTTGCGGCACGTTTCCGTTACGGCCAACTGAAATGCCATCCGGAAAAACGAGCAGATTCAGATCAGTTGTCGCATTGATGCGGTTGTCGAAATGGGAGTACTGATACGTGAGCTGGTTGACGGTCGTAGAACTCAGGGTGGAGGTCAACGACGTCAGGAAGTTATACAGCGTGTTCAGACTCTCATTGCCGCCTGAAAGGTCGGTGCGAACGAGTAGAAAGCCCGCCTGATCGTTCAGCGCATCATTGTTCTGTCCCGCGAAGCGAGCGACGAGCGTGTGCTTCGATGAAAGGTTGAAGTCGCCTTTGATCGTGTATTGCGTGTCGTTGAAAGGTTGCGGGAGAAACTGTACGGCCTTGTAGCCGAACGGTTCGAGCAACGCGATCTGATCGCGGTCAACACCCGCAACGATCGAGTTGCCACGCTCGCGCGTATGTTCGACGGTGCCGAAGAAGAATGCCTTGTCCTTTTTGATTGGACCACCAAAGCTACCGCCGAACTGTTGGCGACTAAATGGCGGTTTTACGATGTCGTTGGGATCCGGGAACAAGCGTGAATTCGCTTCAGACAAAAGTTTCGGCGCGTTGGCGTTCAGCTTGTCGTCGCGGAAGAAGCCAAACGCGGATCCGTGAAACTCGTTTGTGCCGCTCTTGGAAACTACCGAGAGGAGCGCGCCGCCAGAACGTCCGTTTGCGGCTGAGAAGCGTTGCGTCGAGAGCGCGAATTCCTGAATTCCTTCCATCGAGAAATTCTGGAGAATGCCGCCGACCGCGTTGTCTTTGTTGTCGCCGCCGTCGATCGTGATGTTCAGGTTGCGGCCGGTTGAGCCACCAACTGAAAACGTACCGACGCGCGCTTTAGTGGGATCGAATGAAGGTTCCAACGTCGCGCCCGGAATCAGGATCGCGAGCGACGCGAAAGAACGACCATTGACCGGAAGATTTTCCAGACGACGCTGATCGATCACGCCGCCGACGTCGGTTTTTGTTGTTTCGACCAAAGGCGCACTCTCGCCAGTGACCGTCACGGTTTCGCCGATGCCACCGACTTTCAAATCGGCATTTATCGTCGTGCGTTGCAGCACGTTGACCACGACTGGTTCCTGGACGTACTTCGAAAAGCCTTTGGCCTCGACTTCGAGGCGGTAGTTGCCAGGAACGAGTTGCGTAATTTCATAGACGCCGTCGGAACTGGTAACCGCCGTACGTTCGGCGTTGGTTCCGACGTTTACAAGCTTGACTGACGCACCAGGCACCAAGCCACCTTTTTCATCTTTTACGACGCCGGTAATTGTGCCTGTGTTGGAGGTTTGCGCAGATAGGGGAGCCGTGATGCCTGACAATGCCAGGACCAGAATTGCCAGGAAAACCGAGAAGAGCCATTTTTCTGAATAGCGAGTCCTCATAGTAATCGTCTCCTGAAAAAAATGTGAGCTGTCGAGAAGAGCTTCCGACAGTAAACTTCAACGGGCCTTGTCTGGGCTGACTGGTCGCAACCTACATGCCTTTAGATGACGGCTTCAGAAAATCGTACTTTTAGGCGCTTTTTAGATCGTGTCAATGAAAAACACTCGTTTCCAATCCAAAAAACGAAATGCCGCTTCAGGAATTTGTAGGGCTATTCGCGGGGTTTTACGTTGTCGCGGAGAAACTTGACGATGTCTTCGGTGGAGGTTCCGGGCAAGAAAATCTCGGCCACGCCTTGTTCCTTCAACTTGGGAACGTCTTCCTGAGGGACGATGCCGCCGACGAGAACGAGCGTGTTGTCCATTCCTTTTTCACGAAGCAGTTGGACGATGCGCGGACAAAGGGTGTTGTGGGCGCCGCTCAGGATCGAGACGCCAACGGCATCGACGTCTTCCTGAAGGGCGGCCGCTGCGATCATCTCCGGAGTTTGGCGCAGACCCGTGTAGATAACTTCCATGCCCGCGTCGCGCAGTGCACGTGCGATCACTTTCGCACCGCGATCGTGCCCGTCGAGTCCGGGCTTTGCTACCAGCACACGAATCTTTCGAGTGGACATATTTAGAAGGCGGGCTCTTCGTAGATGCCGTAGACGTCGCGTAGTGCAGAACAGATTTCGCCGAGCGTTGCGTAAGCGCGAACTGCGTCGATCGTTGCGGGCATCGTGTTTTCGTTTCGAGTCGCGGCGAGCTTGAGTTTCTCGATTGCATTGGCGACGGCACCTGCGTCACGTTGCGCGCGTGTTTGTTCGAGACGTTCAACCTGGTGCGCACGGACTGACTCGTCGATTACAAGGATGGGAACTTCCGCTGGTTCGCCAGTCATCGCGTACTTGTTCACGCCGACAATGATCTGATCGCCGCGCTCGACGGCTTTCTGATATTGATAAGCCGAGTCTTGAATCTCGCGTTGCGGAAAACCTCTCTCGATCGCTGCCACCATGCCGCCCATCGCATCGATCTTGCGGAAGTAGTCGAGCGCTTCCTGTTCCATCTTTTCCGTCAGTGCTTCGAGATAGTATGAACCACCAAGCGGATCGACTGTATGCGCGACGCCTGTTTCTTCAGCGATGATCTGCTGTGTGCGTAGTGCGATGAGTGCGGCGCGATCAGTTGGCAATGCGAGTGCTTCGTCGTAAGCATCAGTGTGCAGGCTGTTCGTTCCTCCAAGAACGCCGGCGAGTGCCTGGATCGCGACGCGCACGATGTTGTTGAGTGGTTGTTGGACCGTAAGTGAAACGCCGGCGGTCTGTGTGTGAAAACGTAATTGCAATGTGCGCGGATGATCGCTACCGAAGCGACGTTTCATCTCGCGCGCCCAGATGCGCCGCGCCGCACGATACTTCGCGATCTCTTCAAAGAAGTCGTTGTGCGCGTTAAAGAAGAACGATATGCGCGGTACGAACCGATCGATGTCCAGGCCGGCTTCAACGCCCCACGCGACATACTCGATACCATCACGCAACGTGAACGCGAGCTCCTGCGCTGCTGTAGCACCGGCTTCGCGAATGTGATAACCGCTGACTGAGATCGGGTTGTAACGCGGCACGCGATCCGTGCAGAACGCAAACGTATCGATCACCAGCTTCATCGCCGGCTTGATCGGATAGATCCACTCTTTCTGCGCGATGTATTCCTTGAGAATGTCGTTCTGTAATGTGCCCGAGATCTTGTCCCAACTCGCGCCCTGCTTTTCAGCGACGACGAGATACATCGCCAGCAACACGGAAGCCGGCGCGTTAATCGTTTGTGAAACCGTGACTTTCTCGAGCGGGATGTCCTGGAACAAAACTTCCAGGTCAGCGAGCGAGGACACGGCCACGCCGCACTTTCCGACTTCGCCTTCTGACAACGGCGAATCGGCGTCGTAACCCATCAACGTCGGCAGATCGTAAGCTACTGAGAGTCCTGTCTGTCCTTGATCAAGCAGGTACTTGAAACGCGCGTTCGTTTCTTCAGGTGTACTGAAGCCCGCGAACTGCCGCATGGTCCAAAGTTTGCCGCGATAGCCGGTCGGATGAATGCCGCGCGTGTAAGGGAATTCACCGGGAAAGGAGATGTCGCGGTTGAAGTCGATGTCTTCGGTGTCGGTAGGCGTATAAAGCCGATCGACTTCCGCGAGCGAAACAGTTTGAAAACTCTTTTTCCGTTCGGGATGCTTGCTCAGCGCAGGCACGAGCGTCTCTTCTTCCCAACGCTCCTTTTCGACCTCGACCGGTGAGGAGCTATCCTTTGTTTCCGGCATTCAACCTCTTCGTTGCGACTAAATTACTAGCGTTGCGATATTAGTAATTTTCGTGTGCAGGCGCAAAGGCTAAGGTCGTGCGAGCCAGAACCAAAACAGCGGCAGTAAGAGGAGAAGCCAGCCACCAAACCTAACAAACGATCCGGGCGTCGTTTTGTTGATACCGGGTCCGGGTAGCATGCCTGTGTACTCGCCGATCTCATCGCCAAACCAGATGCATGCGAGAGGCATCACGAGAAAGCCAGCGACCATGAGCACTCCGACGACGCCTTTGCTCACCGATCCCGAATTCTTAAAGACGAGGCCTATCGAGGCCACTATGAGATAGCCGGCGGCAACTATGAGAGAGAGAAACCTCATTAATCGCAGGCTATCACTTTCAGCGCGCCGCTGGTATAGACCATTTGCGACGGTGTTTTCCGTCTTGAAGAGTTTGTTTTTTAAGAGGGGAGCGCGGCTGCGATGGCAGTCACAGCCGCGCCAACTCGGAAGGAACCCGGTTGCGTGGATGTCGAGCTGGGGAAATCTACGGGCAGGTTTTGGCAGGCATAGAAATCAATCTCCTTAGTGGTTAACCTCAATCAAGCGGCACCACGTATTCGTTGCTCCGGACCATGTTCAAGTTCGCGCGTGCGGCCGACTCGATGGCCCGTGGATCATTGCGTAGTTGTTCGACTTCAGCTTTTAACGACTGATTGACGTTGCGCAGCGAGTCGACGTCGCTTTGCATCACCGAGAACTGTTGCTGCGCGATCTGAAACTTCGCGCGCGTGCGCATGTTCACCGTCACGCAGACGCTGAACGTGGCGAGTAGAATCATCCCGAAAACAACCCACGAAGGAATTATTCCGCCGCGGCGTCGTACTTCAGCGCGGCTGCCAATGATCTCCGCCGAGATCTGCTGCATTGAAGCGAGAGAAGCGTTGGTGCGGCGCGGCATCACGCGCTGCGTTTTGATCCGTTCGTCAACCCAGTAAGTATTTGCGACCTTGCTCAAGTAGCACCTCCATGTCCTTGACCGATTCTGACTCAGCGTAAATACGTACCAGGGGTTCGGTGCCCGAAGGACGCACCAACAGCCACGAATCGTCCTCAAAAATGATCTTCAAACCGTCGATGCGGTCGAGTGATTTCACCTTGCGCCCACCGATGTTGGTGGGTTCTTCTTTCAATTTTTCCTGGAGCACCGGCATCAGCTCCGACGTGAGTTGGACGCCGATGCGCCCGGACTCGAGCCGTCCGAATTGCGCAAAGAGCTGTTCCAGTTGTTCGCTTAGGGACGTGTGGCGTGCCGCCACCGCCTCCGCTGCAAGGAGACACGCCAGGAGGCCATCTTTCTCCGGATAGTGACCTTTGATCGATAACCCGGCCGACTCTTCGCCGCCGAGGATAATCTTGTCCTCATTGATTAATTCTCCGATGTATTTGAAACCGACGGGTGTTTCATAAACCGGTAACCCATGAGACTTCGCAACGCGATCTACCATTTGAGACGTGGCGACGGAGCGGGCCACTCCTCCCTGCCATTTTCGTGACTCCACCAAATAATCAAACAAAATTGGGATGAGCTGGTTTGGAGTGATGAACTGCCCGTTTGCGTCAATTACGCCGAAACGATCGCCGTCGCCGTCAGTCGCGAGGCCAAGCACGCACTTCTCGGCCAGCACCAGTTCTCTTAGTTCATTTAAATGACTCGCTTCCGGTTCCGGCGCGCGGCCGCCAAAAAGGACGTCGCGCCAATTGTGGATCGTGGTGACTTTAAGACCGTGCCGCTGCAACAACTCGTCGAGATAACCACGGCCCGTTCCCCAGAGCGGGTCGTACGCGTAGTGGCCGCCGGCGGAGCTGATCAAATCGAAGCGGATCTTCTGTTCGAGATCGGCCAGGTAAGCGTCGCGCGGATCGAAACTCTGTGCCGGCTTCGGCGCTGCTGTTTTCGCGCGATTTTCCTGCGGATTTCCCAATAACTCTTCGACCTTCGTCGTGACCGTGGGCAGCGCTGGAGCGCCGTCTTCAGTCGAGAGTTTCATCCCGCTGTATTCCGGCGGATTGTGCGACGCGGTAAAGTTGATGCCGCAGATAGCTTTCTTTGAGCGGATCGCGTGCGCGACAGTCGGCGTCGGCGTCGGCCCGTTACAAACGAGAACTTCAAATCCATGTCCCACAACGATTTCCGCGCATTCTTCAGCGAATTTTTCCCCGAGAAAACGGGTGTCGTGGGCGACAATCACCGGTCGATCAGTCTGGTCAGCGAACTGAGCGCAGATGGCTTCAGTGACCCGACCCACTGCGGCAAAAGTAAATTCGTCCGCAATGACGGCTCGCCAGCCTGATGTTCCGAAGTGAATTGTCATACCAAAAATTTAAGAGACTGCTTAACCCGAAACTGAAACTAGCGCTACAAGATAGCTGGTGTACCGGGTTCCTGAGCCCCAACTAAATGTGCTTTACGGCTTGTCAATTTATTGCCGCTCAATGAGTTAGCGGCGATATGGGCGGAATGTAGCACCGGCGCTTAAAACGTGTAAAGATTTTTCTGTACAATGGTTTATCTGCGTAAGTTCAACATTTACTTGAAGTAAGAGCGCTTAATCACCCGATTTGGCGAACGGGTGGCGAACGGAAATCCGGCGCTTTTTCGGATCTGTCCGTCCGTGTTAAATCTTGTTGACAGTATTGAGCGGGGAAAACTAGACTGCTTTAGTGCGGTTCTTGCCTCTCGGCATATCTCTCACATAATTGGTTCAAGTCAAGGAAAGTTGTAGATGCCAGACTCCCCGGATTCTGTCCAACTGCCACTCAGTTCGATAGTCCGAGCCGTTTGTGAAGCCGCAAACGGTGGCCCAGATCAGCTTTACGAGGTCATGATCAAGATGAGTTTGATGGTGGAGGCGACTGCTCCCACGTACGGCTTGTCGATCTGGGCGACGTCAGACACGGGCAAAGCGACGCTGCGCTGGGCGGAGGGACTCGAGGAAAACGAAATCGCGGTTGCGGAAGGCACGGTTTGCGAGCTGTTCACGAGCAAGGGACGACCGCAGCCCGCGCAGGAAGGCGACCTGGCGATCTGTCTGTTGCTCGGCTTGCCTACAGGCGCGCGCGAAGGCGCCGCGCTTTACGGCCGCTGCGTGCGACCGTTGTCCGCGCAGCAAGCGAAAGAGCTGAACGCGTTGAGCGATGTGGCCCATTTGGCCCATGCGCATCAATCGTCGGGAGCGATCGCCGTTGGACCAAAGTCAGTGCCGTCGCTGCCGTCTGTCAGTTCGTTGCCGGGAATGGTGTTCAGCAGCCGGGCGATGTCGGAAGTGGCACGTAACGTCGAGCGGATTAAAGATTCAAACTCCACGATCCTCGTCACAGGCGAATCCGGTACGGGCAAGGAACTGATCGCACGCGCGATTCATCGTCTGAGTCGTCGCTCGGAAAGCGAGTTCATTCCGTTCAACTGTTCGGCAGTGCCGGCGGACTTGATCGAGAGCATGTTGTTCGGACATCGTCGCGGCACATTCACCGGCGCGATGTCGGACCAGGCTGGGTTGATACGCTCTGCTGAGAACGGCACATTGTTTCTCGACGAGATTGGCGACTTGCCGCTTTCGCTGCAACCAAAGCTGTTGCGCTTTTTGCAGGAAGGCGAGATTCACACGCTCGGTGAGCGTGCGCCGCGCAAAGTGAACGTGCGCGTGATCGCTGCGACGCACAAAGATCTCGAAACGCTCGTTAAGGAAAAACTCTTTCGCGAAGACCTCTACTACCGTATCGCGACCTTGACGCTCAAGGTGCCGGCGTTGCGTGACAGACCCGAAGACGTCTCGACGCTTATCTCACACTTCGTCAGTCACTACGCCAGGAAGAACGAGCGCGACATTTCTGGAATTACTGCGGAGGCGATCCGGATTCTGGAGGCGTACTCGTGGCCCGGCAATATTCGCGAGCTTGCGGCGGAGATCGAGCGGCTGGTGCTCTACGCTGAGGACGACGGTTACATCCGGCCGGAAAACATCAGCGCGCGCATTTGTCCGCAAGGCGCCACCGCGCCCGCTGAAAAGCTGGACGACCTGCTCGACGATTACGAGCGCCGGCTGATTACTGAAACCCTCAAGCGCCACGATTGCAACGTCGCGCGCGCGAGCGAGGCGCTCGGCCTCGGCTCAAGACAAACTCTCTACAAGAAACTCAAGCGCCTCGCGATCGACATCGGCGATTTCCTTCAGGAAGACACTGAGCCGGGCATGCAGTTCCGCGCCTAGCTTCTCTCCGCGACAGTCACACCTCTTTCAACCTGAACGCCCTGCGTGTGCGTACCAGGGACCGGGATCAAAGCCGGATTGAAAGAGTCTGTTTCCACTGCGGCTCCAATCCGCCTCTACCTTGTCAACCGCAGGCGACAACCCACAATCACCAGTGAGATCAATCTTAACCGCGTGAGCGCGCACTCTTCACGAGTCGTGGTCCAATCGCACTTGTCAACCACAGGCTACAAACCCAACTCACAAAACCAACAAAACCGCACTCTTCCTCAACCTGGACCATTGGCACACCGGTTGTAAACGTGATGCTCGTCGCTAAGCAACACGCGGCGCATCATCAAGTCGAGTAGACAAACATTAATGAAGACCAACACCACCAACGTCGCATCAGCAGTAATGCTCATCATCCTTTCTCCGTTCCTGGCGCTGGGAATTCTAATCAGCATCAAGACTGCGGGAATCAGGAATAACGATGTCCTGCTGCTACTGCTCACGTTATCCAGTGCTGTTCTAAGTGGAATCAACGGCTTCGGCCGGCGCACGGCTAAAGCGATTCAACTTTCTCCAGCTAAGGCAAGGTCAGTTGGTCACGTCACGTTTGCCCGCTCTTCAAGCAACAACGCCTAATCGATTTCCCAAAGGAGCAACCCATGATTAAGAAATTCTTCCGTGATGAAACCGGTCTTGAACTTTCAGAGTACGCCGTGGCCGCAGCGCTCGTCGCGTTGGCAGCCGTGCTTGCCTTCCAGACTTTGGGCGGCAACATCAGCAGCAAGATCAACGACCTCGCGGGCAAGATCAAGTAGTTCTTAAATCCAATCTACCCGGCAGCAGCATTTGCTGCCGGGAACGCACTAATAACGAAGGGATGAAATCAATGTTGAAGAGATTCATGAATGATGAAACTGGTCTAGAGCTATCCGAATACGCGGTGGCGGCCGCACTGGTCGCGTTGGCAGCGGTGCTTGCGTTCCAAACATTGGGCGGCGCCATCAGCAGCAAGATCAACGATCTCGCGGGCAAGATTCAGTAATCGGCAAGTTCGATCCGGCAGGACTAATTCAACATGGTTACTGCCATTGGAAGAAGGCTCAAGCCTTCATTCCTTCGAAGGGAGGAACGGTTATGTTCAAAACATTTTGGAAAGACGAATCAGGGCTTGAGCTGTCTGAGTATGCCGTCGCTGCGGCTCTCGTAGCGATTGCCGCGGTCCTCGCGTTCCAAACGCTCGGTGCCAACATCGGCGCCAGGATCGACACTCTGGCGGGTTACATCAAGTGAACTCCAGATAGTGAACTGCCATTGCCGGGTGGCGCGCCTTGTGAAGCTCAACTCCACGGGTGCGCCCCCACCTTTTGCTGAACCCTCGGGACTACAAGTCCAACTCGAATGTCCAAGTCAGATGCTTAGCCCAACCGCAACAGTTTTTGAGTTCTTCTTAGTACCACTCGCCGCACTCGTCATCTATCACGACGTGCGCTATCGCCGCATTCCCAATCCATTCGTGCTGGCGACCTTAATAACCGGACTAATTCTTAACTTCACGCTCGGCGGACTAAGCGGTGGTCTAAACAGCCTGGGCGGATGTGCACTCGCTTTTGTCTTGATGTTCATGTTGCACGTTTTCGGAGCAATGGGTGCGGGCGACGTCAAACTCTTCGCCGCGATCGGATCTGTGATCGGTGCTCATCTGGTGCTTCCGACTTTTATCACGGTGGTGCTGACGGGTGGTGTGCTGGCTCTCGTATCGGTGGTCCGATCGGGAGTGTTTGCTACCACGATGCATCGCGTGCTTCAGATTCTCGTCGGCTTACTGCCCGGGTGGCAGATGCCCAAATTCAGCGTCCCTGCTGATCGTCGTCTAACCATTCCCTACGGCGCGGCGATCACCATTGGCGCCATCATCGCAATCGCGATCTTTCACCCTTAAAAGCGGCCAACAACCAGGCCTTTGACCTGGCAGAACGGAGAGTTGAACCCCATGCGAAACAAACGTTTCTTCATAGTCCTGGTAGGAGCACTCATTTTTGGAGTGCTCGCTGCCGTTTCAGTCAGCAAGTACTTGTCGAGCGCCCAAGCCTACTCGAAGAACCTGAACAAAATCGTGGTGGCTAAGGTGGCGATCCCGATCGGCAGCAAGATCATTTCCGAACAACTGATGGTGGTCCAGTTTCCCAAGGAATCAACTCCCGACGGAGCGTTTGAGGCTCCTGACAAGTTGGCGGGACGGGTGGCGGTAACGAACATCGCCGCACGCGAACCGATCACTGAATCGCGTTTGGCGCCAGAAGGAACCGCAGCGGGCCTTTCGGCAGTTATTCCCGAAGGTTATCGGGCGATGACTGTGAAGGTTGACGACGCGGCGGGCATCTCCGGATTCATTCAGCCGGGAACGCTCGTCGACGTAGTCGTCGTCATCGACCCGCGCGAAGGTTCCAGCATGCAGGATCCGATCTCGAAGATCGTTTTGCAGAACATCAAGGTTCTGGCGAACGGTCAGAACATCGACAAACCGAAGGACGAACGTGAAGCCAACAGCGTCAAGGCTGTGACGCTTCAGGTCACACCCGAACAAGCTGAGAAGCTCGCGTTAGCGGCGAACGAAGGCAAGTTGCAACTGGTCATGCGCAATCAGGTGGACCAGGGCGACGAGAAGACGCAGGGCGTTAACAAACGCACCTTGCTGAGCGGCGAAGCCGCATTGAAAACTCCGGAACCAGGTTCACTGAAGAGTGAACAACCGAAGCAAGAAAGCAAACCAGTACATCGATCGGCGCCAGTGGCGAAACCGGCAGCCGCCCCAGCTCCTCAACCCACACCGCGTGCGTCAGTGGAAATGATCGAAGGCGCGAAGAAGCGCAACGTCGATTTTCCATAGATCACTCATCACTAATCCATTTGAAGTTGATCGTTTTGACGATCGCTAGAAACAAAGGAGCACAAGAATCATGCAGAGCCGTTCCCCAATTTCGCGCCGAGTGAGTCTATTGCTGGCGGCGTTGATAACCATCTTTGCTAACTCCATCTCGCACGCTCAGGAAACTTCCTACAAAGCGTCGTTCGCCCAGAACAAAGAAGCCATCGCGGTCAACGTGCTGGTGGGCCAATCGCGCGTGATCAATTTCGATCGCCCGGTAGGACGGTTCTCGGTGTCGAATCCGGACATCGCCGAAGCAATTCTAGTTACACCAGACCAGGTGCTAGTCAACGGTAAGGCGTTTGGCCAGGTCAACTTCATCGCGTGGGAACAGACCGGCGGTCAGTTCCTCGTGTTTGACGTTTACGTTCGGGCCAATCTTTCACTGATCGATTCGCAGGTCCGCACGCTGTTTCCGAAAGAAGACATTCGCTTGAGCCAGGCCAATGGTTCAGTGGTGATGTCGGGCAGCGTGAAGGATGCGAATACCGCCGCGCAGGTGCAAAGCGTGGTCGAAGCCGCGGGCTTTAAAGCGGTCAACATGTTGACGTCCCCTATTTCAAACGCGACGCAGGTTCAACTCCAGGTTCGCGTGGCCGAAGTTAATCGTAATCGGTTGCGTGACTACGGCACTTCATTCATGACAAACGGTCAGACCGGTGGTTACGCCAATAGCGGTGGTGGTCCAAGCGTTCTGGGCGACTCAACTATCGGCGCGCTGAGCGCAGTGTTTCAGCCGGCGCTGAACGTTCTGCTCTTCAACCAATCGCTCAATACCGCGGCGATGCTCAAACTCATGCGCACTGAAGGTGCGTTCCGCGAGTTAGCCGAGCCGAATCTGATCGCGATGAACGGTTCGCAGGCGAGCTTCCTCGCCGGTGGCGAATTCCCGGTGCCGGTTCTTCAGAACGCGGGCAGCGGTGGCAACGTCGGTATCACGATCGTTTGGAAAGAATATGGTGTCCGCCTGAACTTCAAACCAACCATCATCGACGAAGATCACATCCGCCTCGAGCTCGAACCAGAAGTTTCCACGATCGACTTCTCGAACGGCGTGCGCTTCAACGGCTTCGTCGTGCCGGCACTTCGCACGCGCCGCGCGAAGACGGGTGTCGAGTTGCGTGACGGTCAGTCGTTCGCACTCGCCGGCCTGCTCGACAACTCAGAGACGAAGTCGCTCTCACGCATTCCGATCGTGAGCGACATTCCGGTGATCGGCGCCCTCTTCAAATCGAAATCCTTCGAGAAGAGAGAGACCGAGTTGATGTTCATCGTGACGGCGCAAATGGTTAAGCCGGTAAACGGCGACGACCTGCCGAACATGCGCGGCATCGATGGTCTGAAGGGTAGTTCGCCATTGGGCGTTGAGCCGAAGGGCGAAGGCATCTCGGGCCAGACCGGTTACAAGGTTTCGGGTCAGAACGAAACGCCCGCGACCCCAGCCGCTCCGGCGAAGGTTGAACAGCCGAAAACGAAGACTGTTGACACTGCGACTCAGACCAGCACCAACGGTCCAGTCGGCGCTGTTCGCAACACGAATCCAGCGCTTCCGGTCGCCAAGGCCGTGAAGTTTGATTTCGATCCGGAATCAGTTCGCCCCTGGTAACAACTCCTCAGTAAACCCGACAGACGACCAAGTTGTCTGTCAATGCGGAACACAAAAGCAGGACAGACCACAAGCTCTGTCCTGCACGAGGGGGGGAAACATGAAAAAGCAAACGATCAACCAAGCGGGACGGAACAAGCGGGAACGAGGTTCAGTGCTGGCAACGTCGGCTATTGGCATGTTGTCGCTTCTGCTGGCGGTCGGTTTGGGAGTTGATATCAGCAGGTTCTATCTCACGAAAACTGAATTACAGAATGCAGCGGACGCGGCAGCACTAGCTGCCGTGTCTGAGCTTAATACGGCGCCGGAAGGAATCACGAAGGCGGCGGACCGAGCCGTGTTCACCATGAACCATTACGACTTCAACAAGACGGACGTGGCTTTCCCCCGCGCGAACGTCGTGTTTGCAGTAAATCTCGATGGTCCATACATGGACGAAACTCTTGCGCGCGGACAAGCTGCGAAGATTCGTTTTGTCCAGGTCACGACTCAGGATTCGCCGGTCGGAATTTCATTTGCAGCGTCAGTGCTTGGCAACAGCAAGAACTTATCGGCGACGGCAACGGCTGGTCTATCAGTGCCGCTGAATATGTTCTGTAACTTCCTGCCGGTTTCCGTGATCGACTACGGCACACCAATCACTCCGGGCAGTACATACACCTTCCGCGCGGGCTCCGGAAACACGGTTTCACCAGGCAACTACCAGATTCTGGCCGTCGCTGGTTCAGGTGGTAAAGACGTGCGTATCGGGCTCGCTGCCGGTGTCGACAAGTGTGCGGCGCCAGGTGAGGTCTATGCAGTCGATACGAAACCCGGCGGAACTGCCGGTCCGGTCCGTCAGGGATTGAATACGCGCTTCGACGACTATCAAACGTCGCAAGTGAATCCCGTAGACATGCCGCCGGATACCAATATCAAAGAGAACATCAACTACGACCAATACAAAACCGGCAGTCCCTCGACACCGCCGAAGCACGATGGTGTGGACCGACGTCGTGTCGTAGTGATCCCGATCGTCAAGCAGGACCAATACGACCAGGGCCGCAACACGGTGAAGTTCGATCGCTTCGGCACCTTCTTCTTGCAGAACAAGGTCGGCAGCGGTCAAGGCGGCGATCTGGTTGCTGAATACATCGACGACATCGTGCTGGGCCAGGGTGGTTTCGATCCGAACGGAGCACCCACGAACGGTTTGATGGCAGTTCCTGTCCTATACAAGTAAGGCGGTAACTATGATGCACCATCGCATAAAGAAAATTCGCAATTTGCGACGTTCGCGCCGGATGCATTGGTTAGGCCGTTTCCGCCACGACGAGCGTGGCGTGCAACTGGTCGAGCTCGCAATCGTGTTACCGATAATGCTGCTGCTCTTCGCCGGCGTAGCTGAATTTGGTCGTTACTTTTATGAGTACACGACGGCCGCAAAAGCGGCGCGTTCCGGGGCCAGATACCTGGCTGCAAAGTGTGCAAGCGGCAGCACGACGAATTGGCAGGGGAATGGAAAGAACATCGTGGTCTACGGCAACGTCGCCGGAACGGGTTCGCCAGTCCTGACCGGCCTCTCCGCTACGAACGTTGACGTCCAGTATCAGGGCAACGTCGGCGTGCCTGACATGGTGACGGTAAGCATCATCAACTACAAGCACGACCCAGTGTTTGACCTCGGCAAAATGCTCAACGTTCCTTCGCTATCGCTGAACGTCGACGTCAAACCGAGCGTGACGATGCACTACATGCTCACACAGCCATGCGTTTGAGGAGCCACAACTATGCTGCGCATAAATAACCGCAAGAACGAAAGAGGATCGACGCTCGTTGAGTTTGCAATTGGCGTCACTGTGTTCGTGACCGCGATGTTTGGAGTGTTGGAATTCGGACGTGCGTTGTGGGTTCACAACGCGTTGACCGACGCCGCGCGACGTGGCGCGCGTTACGCCACGATGCATAAACAAACTGACATCGATCAGGTGAAGAACGTTGTGGTCTACGGCGATCCTGCCGGTGGCGGCCAGCCGATGCTTCAGGATCTCAGCACCGCCAACGTGGACGTCGACTACAACAACTTCGGTCTCAACGACGGGACCGTGTCGGTAAGCATCAAGGACTACCAGTTTAAGTTTGTGATTCCAATCATCGGCACCACTATCACGATGCCGAAGTACACGACCACGTTAACGGCTGAGAGTGCGGGATACATTCCCGCCAACTCGTGAGTCCAGGTTGAAATGGGGGAGCTTAGGAATTTCGATCGTGGCCAACACCAGAGCACAAGCAAGCTTAAGTTTCGAATCCACTGCCGGGCGGCGCCGGTTACGCCTGCCTAACGAACGTCGTTACGAAACGAACCCAGTTTTGTAGCGCGCGCTACCTTCCGAATCCCCCGCGCCTCCGTCGAGAGTTTTAGTCAGCACACAGAGCCGCCGGCAGTGGGATCGAATAAACGACACGACACGAGGAAAAGATGACTGAACCAATCTCAGTAGTAGTCCTAAGCACCGGGCTCGAAAACTTCAAAGAGATTCGCCGCGCGTTGTCCGCGGAAGAGCGCGTCAAGCTGCTGGCCGGCGGCAACGATGCGGATCAGCTTTACGAAGAGATCGTTCGTCTCAAGCCGAACGCCGCGATCATCGCGCTTGGTCCAAACGCTGAACAGGCAGTGAGGTTCATCGCGCGTCTGAACGCCGAGTGTCCGCAAACGACAATCATCTCCGCGTCGGAGAACGCCTCGCCCGATCAGATCATCGGCAGCTTGCGCGCCGGCGCGCGTGAGTTCCTGAAGATCCCGATCAGTGGTGAAGAACTGCGCACTGTGCTTGGTCGCGTCGCTGATTTCTCCAGCAAGCAGAGTATCGACGCGCCACGGAAACAAGGCCGTATGGTCGCTGTGTTTTCGAGCAAGGGAGGCTGCGGCACGACGTTCATCGCGACCAATCTCGGTGCGGCTACGAACGCGAAAACGGTTCTCGTTGATCTGAATTTGCAAGCCGGGGATTTGCCGCTGTTTCTCGGCGTCGATTCGAAGTACTCGATCGCCGATATGGTCGAGAAACGCAATCGCCTGGACGAAGGACTTATCAACACGCTGGTGACGCCGCACTCAAAGAACCTGTCGTTGCTCGCGGCGCCGCGCGAAGCTGACTCCGCCGATGAGATCGAGCCGCAACACGTTTTTGAAGTCCTGCAAAAACTCCGCGAACACTTCGATTACGTCGTACTCGATCCGCAGCACACTTTCGATTCGATCACGCTTGCCGCACTCGATCAATCAGATGAAATCGTGCTCGTGGTCACGCTCGACATTCCCGCGATTCGCAGCACGCAAAGAGCGTTGGAGATCTTCGACCGGCTCGGCTATCCGCGCAAAAAAGTGCGTATCGTTGTCAACCGTTGGAGCAAGCAGATCGACATCGATCTGCGCCAGGTTGAGAAGTTTTTGAACGAACCAGTAATCGGTTTCGTGCCCAGCGACTACCAGACCGCGGTTAATTCGATCAATCTCGGTACGCCGCTGGTCCAATCGGAACCGACGTCGAAGATCGCTGTTGAGATCCGCCGCATCGCGGAACAGATCTCCCTCGGTGTCGCGCCAGTCAATAACGCCAAGCCACGCAAAGCTTTTTGGGATTCGTTCCTGAAGAAGCCGCAGAAGCAATTCAACCTTCAAACCTCGATGGAAAAGGTCTAAGGCGGCCGTCCGCAACTAAAAAAACATCATGGCCCTACGCGAAAGATTAATCGGTAACACCACAACTATCCCCGGCAACGGCTCAGACGGCACTGGCCAACAGTCCTTCCAGGACATGAAGGCCCGCCTGCACCGCACCCTGATCAATCGGATGGACTTGACGAAGTTGTCGAGTCTGACGCAGGAACAGGTTCACGCGGAGGTTTCACGTCTGGCGGAAAGCGTGCTCGCGCAAGAAGCGATGCCCTTGTCCGCTGCCGAGCGCGAGCGTCTCGTTAACGACGTCCAGCACGAGCTCTTCGGACTTGGACCACTCGAGCCGCTGCTTGCCGATCCGACAATCTCCGACATCCTCGTCAACTCGCACCACACGATCTACATCGAGCGACGCGGTAAGATCGAGGCGACCAATGTTCGTTTCAAAGACGACGAACACCTGATGCGCGTAATTGAACGCATCGTATCCTCCGTCGGGCGTCGCATCGATGAATCGTCGCCGATGGTCGACGCTCGCTTGCAGGACGGTTCGCGTGTCAACGCGATCATTCCGCCGCTGTCGATCGATGGCCCGGTGTTGTCAATTCGTCGTTTCGGCGCGGACCCGCTGCGCATGGCAGCGTTGGTCGAAACCAAAGCGTTGACGAAAGACATTGCGGACATGCTGCAAATGGTCGTACACGCGCGCTTGAACCTGCTCATCTCGGGCGGTACCGGCGCCGGTAAAACGACGCTTCTGAACGCGTTGTCGGCGTTTATTCCCGAAACGGAACGCATCGTTACGATTGAAGACTCCGCGGAGTTGCAACTGCAACAGCCGCACGTCGTCCGGCTGGAAACGCGTCCACCGAACATCGAGGGAAAAGGTGAAGTCACGCAGCGCGATCTCGTGCGCAACGCACTCCGCATGCGACCCGATCGCATCGTGATCGGCGAGGTCCGCGGCGGCGAAGCGATCGACATGCTTCAGGCCATGAACACTGGTCACGACGGTTCATTGACCACGATTCACGCCAACACACCGCGCGACGCGCTGGCGCGTCTCGAAACGATGATCCAGATGACGGGCATGCGCCTTTCGGACAGAGCGATGCGGCAACAGGTAGCGTCGGCGCTCAACCTCGTGGTCCAGGTCGCGCGTTTATCAGATGGCTCGCGACGAGTGACATCGATTTCCGAAATCACCGGCATGGAAGGTGAGACGATCACCATGCAGGAAATTTTCCAGTACGAGCGCACCGGAGTCGACCAGCAAGGTCAGGTACTCGGCCGGTTCCGTCCGACTGGTATTCGCCCACGGTTTGCCGAACGGTTGAAGAGCTGCGGTCTGCAATTGCCACGCGTCTTCTTCGAGGAGAGTTAACTCACAATGTTGATCTCGTTCCTGGTATTCGTCTTTGCGTTGTTCCTGGTGTTGGGAGCGTATCTCGTCGCCACGCACGGAACCGAACAGAAACGCGCGCGCCTGCAAAAGCGGTTGTCGGAAGCATTGCTCCATTCGGCGCACACCGAAGACATCGAAGTAGTGCTCGCTCGCAACGAATTAATGAGCGAAATCCCGTGGGTCAACCGCACGCTGGTTAATCTTCAAGCCGCGTTGCAGTTGAAGCGGATGTTGGACCAGGCGGATCTGCACATCACACCTTCGCGTCTGCTGATGTTTTCGTTCATGTCCGGCATGTTGGGTGCGCTCGCTGCTTCGGCGCTCACGATTTTTATTCCGATCATGATCCTCGGGGGACTCGTTTGTGCCGCGTTGCCGCTGGCCCACGTTTACTGGAAGCGTAAGAAACGGTTTGATTCGTTTCTCGAACAGCTTCCCGATGCACTCGATCTGGTCAGTCGTGCGTTAAGCGCCGGACACGCATTTTCCGAGGCGCTGCACATGGTCTCGATCGAAATGCCTGAGCCGCTCGCGACTGAGTTTCGCAAAGCCTACGAAGAGCAGAACCTCGGATTGTCATTGAAGCTTGCGCTCGAAAACCTGACGCAGCGGATGCCCATTCTCGATCTGAAAATGTGCGTGACGGCAATACTCATTCAACGCGAGACCGGCGGTAACCTGGCCGAAATCCTGGAGAAGGTTGCCTACACGATTCGTGAACGGTTCCGCATCCTCGGTGATTTGAAAACGTTGACGACGAGCTCGCGCATGTCCGCGTGGTTACTTTGCGGCTTGCCGATCTTCGTCGCGATCGCGGTGACCGTGATGAACCCCGACTACATGAGCGTGTTGTGGAGAGATCCGCGCGGTCACTACCTGATCGCGACGGCATTGTTCATGCAGGTCACCGGCATGTTGATTGTGCGAAAGATTTTGAAGATCAAAATCTAAAGAAAAGGCCCAGCAATGATATTCATTATCGGCATCTCCACTTTCGTTTGTATCTCACTCGCCCTGCTGGGTGTTTATTGGCTGCTCTACCGACCGCAGAGCGCCGCGACTGAACGACTGCGCCGAATGAGTTCTAAAGACGGCGTCAAAGCGGAAACGATGCAGTCGGCAGTGATACCCGACGACAGCGCAACGGCCGAGCTCGCGCAACGCCTCGCTTCACCACTGAACAAGCTGTTGCCGCCGTCGGCAACCGAAGCGAAGAAGCTGCAAAGGCAACTGATGCACGCGGGCTTTCGTTCGGCGGAAGCGCCGATCATCTATCGCGCGATTCAGTTGTCGTCGATGGCGGCATTTCCGTTGGCGGTGGCTGGTGTTTGCGCAGTGATGGCCTGGCCGCTGAACAAAGCGGTGATCTACGTCATCCTCGGATTCGTCACCGGTTTCTTTCTGCCGCGTTTCTGCCTGCAAAGAATCATCAACAATCGCCAGCGAGAACTGCGTTGGGGACTGGCGGACGCACTCGATCTCATGGTTGTGTCCGTTGAAGCAGGTCTCGGCCTGAACGCCGCGATGTTGAAAGTCTCGAGCGAGTTGAAAGACGTCCACCACGCCATCGCCACTGAATTCGAGCTCGCCAATCTCGAGATTCGCGTCGGGCGCGATCGTGACGAAGCTTTGCGCAATCTGGCCGAGCGAACTGGTATTGACGATCTGCGAAGTCTCGTAGCGATGCTGATTCAGACGGACAAGTTTGGTACGTCGATCGCCAAGGGACTGCGCATCTTCTCCGATTCTTTGCGCACCAAACGACGCCAACGCGCTGAACAGGAAGCGCAGAAGGCAGCCGTCAAACTGCTGTTCCCGTTGGCTTGTTTCCTGTTCCCGACGCTCTTTATCGCGATTCTTGGACCTGCTGCCCTTAACCTCATTGACACTGTGGGCAAGATGTAGAGGAGTTGGACCAATGAACAAACGCAGAATCTTAGCGGTTTTAATCGCTCTGCTAATAACCGTTGCCGTGACCGGTATGTGGACGGCTGCGACGATTCAACGTGAAGGCGATCCTGATGCGATCGTGCTCGAAGATTCGGGCTCGGACGTTGGCGTGGAACCCAAAAAGGGTGGCAACAAGATTGTCAAAGTCATCGCGGCGCCGTTCAAAGCTTTCGGACGGCTGTTCGGCCGTGGCGGCGACGATACGAACAAGCTGCACCGCATGTCGGAAAAGGACGCGGAACGGTTTGCGTCCGTCGGCGTGACCCGCATTGAAGACGCCAATAATCAAGGGCAGAAGAAAGTGACGTCAGCAAGCTCCGCACGCGAGCACCTGGAAGAAGGTCGTCAGTTTCTTTTAGCAGGCAATTACAACGACGCGATCTCATCGCTTTCACTGGCAGTCTCGCTCGATCCGAAGTTGACCGAAGCGCACAACCTGCTTGGCGTCGCGTACGACAAGAAGGGGTTCGCCGATCGCGCGAAGGATTCATTCGAGCGCGCCGTGAAACTCGAAGAAGACGCGGAGACGCTGAACAATCTCGGCTTCTCGCTCTATCAAAACGGCAACTACCGCGCGGCTGTCGATCGTTTGAAGCGCGCCGCGAAACTCGCACCGACCGATGAGCGCATTCTCAACAACCTCGGTCTCGCGTATTGCCGGCTTGGTAAGGTCGACGAAGCGTACAAGGCTTTCACGCGCGCCGCTGGTCCATTAACTGGAAACCTGAACACGGCGAAGATGCTGGAACGGTTCGCACGTGAAGACGACGCGATCCGCTACTACGAAGCGGCCCGGCAGATCGATGCAAACAATACGATCGCGCTGCGACGCCTGACGGATCTTTATCAGCGCGTCGGTCGTTCGGCGGATGCAGACTCCGCGCGCGCGGCGTTGGCGCTGGCCTCAAACAACACGATTAGTGTTGGTCGTTAATTAAAGAAGAGAGAACCCACATGTCCCATACGACGATCCTGACCCGCGTGGAAATTGAAAGCATGGGCCCGCCACTTCCGGAAGAGCTCGGCGATACCGGCATTGCCGAAGGCTTTCTTTGCGACCTGGCTATGAAACACGTCGCCATGCTGCCCGAACCGACGACGGACGCCGTCGCCGAACGGTTAATGCTGCCGCGCACGCTCACCGAAGATCTGCTGCAAAAGCTCTATCGCGAGAAGCTGATCGAAGTGAAGAAGCAGTCAGCGATTGGTTCGACGCGCTACGCAATGTTGGACCACGGTTGGGATCGTCTGTCGAGGTTGTTGTCCATTTGTGGCTACGTTGGCCCAGCCCCTGTTTCGTTGCGCGACTACACGCACATGATGAAGTTGCAGTCGATTCCGTCCAACACGGCTTCGATGGATACAGTGCGCCAGGCGTTTCACGATCTGGTGCTGCCCGAGTCGTTGCTGCAAACGCTCGGTTGCGTGATTAACTCGCGTCGCTCGCTGTTTTTGACTGGCCTGCCGGGAACCGGAAAGACCGCGGTTGCCGAACGTATCAATGGCGCACTGGCGGGCGGGATTTGGATCCCGTACGCCGTCGAGATCGATGGCCAGATCATTCGCGTGTTCGACTCGCACTGCCACGAACAGCTGCCGGTGGACGAAACTCCAAGCGAGTTTGATCGTCGCTGGGTCTTGATTCAACGTCCGCTGGTCGTTGTCGGTGGTGAGTTGACATTGGAGAATGCCGATTTGACGTGGAGTGACGCCGCGAAGTTTTACGAAGCGCCGTTTCAGATGAAGTCCAACGGCGGCACGCTCGTTATCGACGACTTTGGCCGGCAGCGAGTCGCACCGCAGGATCTGTTGAACCGTTGGATCGTGCCGCTCGAGAGACGCGTCGATTATCTGGCGCTGCACACTGGCAAGAAGATCGAAGTCCCGTTCGAGCAACTCGTCGTGTTTTCGACAAACCTCGAAGAGAAGGATCTTGCGGACCAGGCGTTCCTGCGACGCATGGGTTATCGCGCGCGTGTCGAGCCGCCGACGGCGGAAGCGTACGCGGCGATCTTCAGGCAACAGGCACAGAGACGTAGTATCGCTGTCGAGCAACCGGTGTTGGACCACATCCTGATGAAATATCGCGTCGAGCGACGGCAGATGAAGGGTTGCGAACCGCGCGACTTGCTGGACCGCGCTACTGACATTTGTTTGTTCGAGAAACATCAGCTTAAACTGACGCCACAGATCCTCGACGTTGCGTGGCGCAACTATTTCGGCACCGCGCACAGCTTCGCTCCCGTGCAAACACAGGAGACGATGATCGAACGCACGCTCGCTGATCCGCTGGAGCTGTAGTCGGAACCATGAAGCAACTGTTTCTTGCGACTTTGATTGTTGGGATCTGTGTAGGGTCTGCCTTCGCACAGACACAGGTGCGACTGAAAATGGCCGACGGCACCTACATGTCCGTCGACGACGCGTGGGAGTCGCCGCAGGGTATTTGGTATCGCCGCGGTGGACTCAACAACGTCCTGCCCAAAGACAAAGTCAAAAAGATCGAACGCATCGAGCCGCAAGCACCTGCGACAGAAACACCGACAAATGACGACGACCACTTCGACGCTTCCGACGTCATCGCTCAACCACCACCAACTAACAACGGCTCGTTTGATGGTCCAACGTGGATCTTTTTAAAAGGCGGCGCACGCGTCGAAGCTGACAGCGCGAGCCGGTCGTCAGAGGGTGTTTGGTACAAGCGCGGCGGAATGTCGATATTCATCGACGCCACTCGCGTCGATCGCGTCGAGCTCGAGGACGCAGTCGCCGTCGCCGGCTCCGGCAAGAAAGAACGTGGCTGGAGCACTGGCCGTTCCGGACTCGACAATCTCATCAAGGTCAACGGTAACAAGTACAACGTCGATCCTTATTTAATCTTCCTCGTGATGGAGCAGGAGTCGCATTTCAACACGCGCGCGGTTTCCCCGAAAGGCGCACGCGGCCTGATGCAGTTGATGCCAGGCACAGGCGCACGCTTCGGCGTTCGACGGCCGCACGATCCCGCGCAGAACATCGCCGGCGGAACGCGTTACCTGCGCGAGTTGCTCAACAGGTTCAATAACCGCGTGGACCTTGTCCTCGCCAGCTACAACGCCGGCGAAGGCGCAGTGCTCAAGTTTGGCCACAAGGTGCCGCCTTACGCTGAGACCCGCAACTACGTGAAGAAGATAAGCAAACGCTACAAACGCACGACCGTCCGCACCAGAAAACCTGCGACCGAACCCACCAAGTGAAGGCGAATCGGCGGCCAAATTGATACACGGTCGCCTGCTTGTTGCACGAAGATACGACCTCATTCGAGCCTTCCAAAACCTAAACTAAAAAATAATTGGACTTAGGTCGAACTTCGATGGCGGCACAGTCATTGCCAAACCACCCATCGGTTTAGGCAAGGCTGTAACCTGCCCAGACGCGCAATAATTCACATTCGAGAGGCGGAAACGGAGAGCGATGCGACCTGTAAAGCATGCGGAGAAAGGTTTGACCCTGATGGCACGGGGCCTTTTCAACGCGATCCAATCGGTAAACAAGTACAAGCCCAATCCTTCTTTTACTCCAAAGTGGTCAGACAAACCTCTGCTGAAATCATGGCAAAAGAGCAAGCCGACACTCGGCTGGCCACGCACGACAGATTCCCTTTGCCCCAACTGCGTAATCGAAGCACGCGAAGAGATCTTCAGCGGTAAGAAAGACGTCAGCGTTTTGATTAACGAGAAAGTCGGCGAGATCAAAGCGACGATCATCGAGCGCGACGGCGAGATTTGGATGATCAAGGATTGTCCGGTCCACGGCCATTTCGAAGACATGATGGCCATCGACTCTCGTTTCCTGACGCATATCGAAAAGATGTTTCCCGGTCGCGACATCGACGCGCACAACGACGAGAAGCTTCATAACCACGGTTCGAGCACCGTCAAGTATGGCCGCGGCGCCGTGCTGACGGTCGATCTTACGAACCGCTGCAACATGATGTGCGACCCGTGCTTCATGGACGCCAACCAGGTTGGCTTTGTTCATGAGTTGAGCATGGAAGAGATCAAAGAGATTCTCGACAACGCGATCACGATCAAGCCGCGCCGCCAGATGTCGGTGCAGTTCTCCGGTGGCGAGCCGTCAATCTCGCCGCACTTCATCGAAGCGATCCGCTACTCGCGCAAAGTTGGTTACAACAGCGTGCAGGCCGCGACAAACGGAATCGAGTTCGCGAAGAGCAAAGAGTTCTGCCGCGAGGCTGCCGCAGCCGGACTGCGTTACGTCTACTTGCAGTTCGACGGTATCGGCAACGATGCGAACAGCCACCGTCAAGTCGGCAACTTGTTCGACGTGAAGATGCGCGCCATTAACAACCTGCATGAAGCGGGTGTTGAGATCGTGCTCGTCACCACGCTCGTGAACGGCATCAACAACGATCAGGTTGGTTCGATCATTCGCTTCGCTCTGGATAATCCGAAGAAGATCGCGTTCCTGTCGTTCCAGCCGGTTTCGTTCACCGGTCGCGACGAAGAGATTACTGAGCAGCGTCGTCTGCAACAGCGCTACACGTTGTCGCACCTCGCGCATGACGTGAAGGACCAGGTCGGTATCACTGAACCGACACGCGACTGGTTCCCGCTTTCTTTGATGGGCGCGTTTGCTGACTTTGCGGATCTGGTACATGGTCCGGAGGCTGAGTGGGGGCAGGTTTCCTGCGGTTGCCATCCGAACTGCGGCGTCGGTACGGCAGTGATGATCGACAAGGAAACCAAAGAGATGCGACCGGTGCCGGAGTTCCTGAATATTCCCGGTCTCGTCAAAGACATGCAGAAGATCACTGACGCGGCGCGCGGCAAGTGGATGTCGAACCTGATGATGGGCCTGACGTTGTTGAAGCACTACAACCCGTACAACGCACCGTCGAGTTTCTCGCTATACCAGCTGTTCAAGAAGTTCGATAAGTCATTTGGGTTGACGGGTAAGGATTACGGAAAGGTGAGCGGCGATCGCACGACGCAGGACATCGATATGCGACGTTCCGACCGTTGGAACTTCCTGTTCATCGCAGGCATGTGGTTCCAGGATCTGTTCAACTACGATTTCCGCCGCACCGAGATGTGCATCATTCCGTACGGCACGCAGGAAGGGGAGATCTCCTTCTGCGCTTACAACACGGGCATCGGTTGGAGAAATATCATCGAGAACATGCACCAGAACGCGACCGTTGCGAAGTGGTATCAGGAGCATGGCCGGCACGAGATTTTTGCGGGTGGTAAGAACGTCGAACTCGTCGACAACTCGCATGGTTTGATTTTGAACGAAGTAGATTTGACGCGGCCGAACAAGCCACAGATGGAGGGACCGAAGACGGCCCATGAAGAAGCCGTCATGATGCGCAAGATGTACCAGGAAATGGTACTGAAAAAGCAGTTGAAGACGACGGAAGCCGACAAACCGGTGCAGATCAAAGGTTTGAGCCGGAAGAAAGAAGAACCGGCCGAAGCCGTGTTGGTTTAAGTGCTTTCAGACTCTCTTGGGACCCCGCGAACAGCTTCTGTCCGCGGGGTTCGTTTTGTGTCGTGTTCGTTCGTTTTGTGTCGCCAACGCCTTCGGCGTTCCAACGCAAAGGTCGGTGATACCCAGGGTTGCAGCAACCCTGGGCTTGAACTAGCCAACGCCTTCGGCGTTCAACCGCTAAGGTCGGGCGATACCCAGGGCTGCAGCAACCCTGGGCTTGAACTGGCAAACGCCTTCGGCGTTCAACCGCTAAGGTCGGACGATACCCAGGGTTGCAGCAACCCTGGGCTTGAACTAGCCAACGCCTTCGGCGTTCAACCGCTAGGTCGGGCGATACCCAGGGTTGCAGCAACCCTGGGCTTGAACTGGCCAACGCCTTCGGCGTTCAACCGCTAAGGTCGGGCGATACCCAGGGTTGCAGCAACCCTGGGCTTGAACTGGCCAACGCCTTCGGCGTTCAACCGCTAAGGTCGGGCGATACCCAGGGTTGCAGCAACCCTGGGCTTGAACTGGCCAACGCCTTCGACGTAGAAGCGACGAACGTTGAGCCCGACCGCGAGCACCGATAAACCGCCCTCCACCGAGAACGCCAAAGGCGTTCGCTAATTTCAGCCCAGGGTTGCTTCAACCCTGGGTCAACGAAGGAACCACAAGTCAACGCTGAAGGCGTTGGCTAACTTGACCGGGAGCGTTCCGGACGTGTTAAATAGTCCTCCTGCAAAGGAGAAGAAAGGGAAAGCAGAGAACGAATGGCAATAGTTACTGTTAATCAGGGCGAATCGATTGAAAGCGCATTGCGGCGCTTCAAACGCAAGGTCATGACCGAGGAGATCATTAAAGACGCAAAGAAACACGCGTTCTTTATCCCGCCAGGTCAAAAGGCCAAACTGAAATCAGCCCTGGCTCGCAAGCGCAATAAGAAAAAAGGCCGAATGCGCATCCCGCGCGATTAGGTCCAACTCCCCGCACACGCCACGGCCGTACATCAATCTCACCAGTCGTCTTAACCAGGATTCAAAAATCGGACGCTCCTAGGTGAGCGAGCCGAAACTGGAGTGTGCAAACGGACGCGCCGGCAAAAGACTATGACGCGGATCTTGCTTACAAACGACGACGGTATCCACTCTGACGGGCTCATCAAACTCGAGGAAGCCCTGAAGCAACTGGGTGACGTCTATGTCGTCGCGCCCGCGTCCGAGATGAGCGGCGCCTCTCACAGTCTGACGCTCGCTCGGCCGTTGCGCATCCGCCAACTCGACGATCGTCACTGGGCCATCGACGGCACGCCGACTGACTGCGTCACACTCGCACTGAACAAGATTCTTTCCGAAGACCAACGTCCGCACATCTGCGTTTCGGGTATTAACCACGGCGGCAACCTCGGCGACGACGCGACCTATTCCGGCACTGTCGCCGGTGCACTCGAAGCCACAATCCTCGGCGTGCCCGGTCTCGCATTAAGTCTCGTCGCCCGCGACCACTTCGACTTCACGGACGCCGCTGCCTTCGCCGTCGTGGCGACGCGAAAGGTGCTTGAGGAAGGACTGCCCGAGGGAACATTACTCAACATCAATCTTCCACCCGGCGAGATCAAAGGCGTGAAGGTTACGCGACAAGGCATCAAGAACGCTCGACCGGTAATCACCGAACACATCGACCCGCGCGGCAAGCCTTATTTCTGGATCGGCGAAGAGTACTTCAACATGAACTCGGTCGAAGGCACTGACTACCACGCAGTGAATGCAGGTTACGTTTCCGTGACGCCACTGCGCAGCGACATGACCGACCACAACGCACTTACCGCACTCGAGACCTGGAACTACCTCAAGGACTCCGAGTTACTCCACAAGAGTTAAATCAGTACAATACGCGTCGGTGCAGCCAGTAAACAAAAAACTTTCCCCGCTCTGGCAGGAGTACTCTATTCCGCGCGAGCGCATGATCGCACGACTCCGCGAGCATTACGGCATCCGCGATCCGAAAGTGCTCGAAGCTATGCGCCTGGTACCGCGTCATTTGTTCGTGCCTGAAGCATTGCAGAGCCGTGCGTACGGCGATCATGCTTTGCCGATTAGCGCTAACCAAACCATCTCACAACCTTTCATCGTCGCGCGCATGACCGAGTTGCTCGAGCTCGGCGGCTACAGTCGCGTGCTCGAGATCGGTGCCGGCTCCGGTTATCAAACCGCGGTGCTCGCGATGACCGCCGCGCAGGTCTACGCGATCGAACGCATCGGCGATCTCGCGCGTGAAGCGCAGACCAGAATTCGTCAACTCGAGATCTACAACGCGACTGTTAAGTGTTTCGACGGCACGCTCGGTTGGGCCGCACACGCGCCGTACGACGCGATTCTTGTCGCCGCTGGTGGTCCAACGGTGCCCGAACCGTTGTTGACGCAATTGAAGATCGGTGGACGTTTGGTGGTGCCGGTCGGCGAATCGCGCGAAGCACAACGACTGATACGAGTACTCAAAACAGAATCAGGTTACGGCGAAGAGGATCACGGTGGCTGCGCCTTTGTGCCGCTAATCGGACGGCACGGCTGGGGCGAGCACTAACTCAGCACCGTTTTCCCAAAACCCTCTATGGTTGCAAAAATTATCGGCATACTGTCGGGCATCATCGTTGCGACGATTGCGAAGCTCGGTTACGCGGGAATTATTTTGTTGATGGCGATCGAGTCGGCGTGCATTCCGTTGCCGTCGGAGATCATCATGCCGTTTTCGGGTTATCTGGTTTCGCGCGGCGAGATGAACTTGTGGTGGGTCGGTGTTGCGGGCGCAGTGGGCTGCGTTCTCGGTTCGCTCGTCGCTTACTGGGTCGGCATGTACGGCGGGCGGCCAGTGATTGAAAAATACGGCCGTTACATTTTGTTATCGCGACACGATCTCGATCTCGCGGACCGCTGGTTTTCAAAGTACGGCGAGGTGATCGTTTTCGTTAGTCGACTGTTGCCGGCTGTTCGCACGTTCATCGCATTTCCGGCGGGCGTAGCGCGGATGAACCTCACACGTTTTGTGATCTACACGTTTGCCGGATCGTTGCCGTGGTGTATCGGGCTCGCGTACGTCGGACAAAAGCTCGGCGAACAATGGGACAAAGACGACACGTTGAAGACGTGGTTTCACCGCTTTGATTTCGTGATCGGAATTCTGGTGGTGTTGGCAGTTGCGTGGTGGATCTGGCGGCACGTCAAACACTCGCGCGTGCGGGTCGCAAGTTCCGAAGCCGAATGAGCAGAGAGTACGATGCGATCGTTGTTGGTGCTGGTCCAAATGGGCTGGCAGCGGCAATTGAGTTAGCGCGGCGAGGCAAGCGCGTTTGCGTTTACGAAGCTAACGAGACGATCGGTGGCAGCGCGCGTTCAGCGGCCTTGACCTTGCCGGGATTTGTTCACGACACCTGTTCAGCCGTTCATCCTCTTGCCGTAGGCTCTCCGTTTTTCAAGAATCTCTCTCTGGCTGAGTACGGGTTGGATTTTATTTATCCGCCGGCTGCCGTGGCCCATCCTTTCGATGACGGCAGTGCGATCCTGTTGCACCGTTCGATCGCGGAAACGGGCTCGCAACTCGGTCGCGACGCACATTCCTACAAGCGACTGCTAACACCTTTCGTTGAGAATTGGGAAAGCCTGGCGCCCGAGCTTCTCGGGCCAATTCAGCTACCGAAGCATCCGTTCGCAATGGCGCGCTTCGGCTTGAGTGCGATCCACTCGGCAGCGGCTTTTGTGAAAAGTCGGTTCCAAGAAGATCGCACCCGCGCTTTTTTCGCCGGTGCTGCCGCGCATTCGTGTTTGTCAATGAACCAACTTGGCACTGCGGCGTTTGGATTGGTGCTGTTGACGCTCGGTCACACAGGCGGATGGCCCATTCCTCGTGGCGGCACGCAAAACATCTCGAACGCACTGGCTGCGTATCTGAAGAAACTGGGCGGTGAGATCGTGACTGGTCGGCGCATCGAGTCGCTCGATGATCTACCAACGACCACCTGCGTGCTTTTTGATCTAACCCCACGTCAACTCTTGCAGATCCTTAACGAACGTCTGCCGGCAGGTTTCAGGAACAAACTCCGCGAGTATCAGTATGGTCCTGGGGTTTTCAAGTTGGATTGGGCGCTCGATGGTCCAGTGCCGTGGCGGGCGCAAGAGTGTTCGGAAGCTGCGACCGTTCATCTCGGTGCTACGTTCGCAGAGATCGAAGCGTCGGAAGCGGCAGTTTGGGAAGGGAAGTTTACTGACCGGCCGTTTGTCCTCGTCGCGCAACCAAGCCTGTTTGACGAGTCGCGCGCGCCTGAAGGGAAGCATACGTTGTGGGCTTATTGTCACGTTCCAAACGGTTCGACGATCGACATGACCGAGCGCATCGAAAATCAGATCGAACGCTTCGCGCCAGGCTTTCGCGCCAGCATCCTCGCCCGTAGTGCGCTGTCGCCCGCGCAGATGGAAGCTCTCAACGCGAACCTTGTTGGTGGCGATATCAACGGCGGTGCAGCAACGATCACACAACTCTTCACGCGTCCCACGTTGCGCACCTATCGCACTCCACTCAAAGACGTCTACATCTGTTCGTCTTCGACGCCTCCGGGCGGCGGCGTTCACGGCATGTGCGGCTACCACGCCGCGCACACCGCGCTCCGCAAATCATTCACTGGTGTCGGGGATTGATACGACTCTTCCGCGCTGATCCCTTCAGAAACTTCGCGCACTTTCCTTTGGCCGCGCAAAACAGTTGGCCTTCCGTTTGCTTTTCTCAAGGTGAAATTTTCTGCGGAGGGAAACAAAATGGCTGATAAAAAACACGACAGCAAACGCGAATTGATCGACACTGGGGCAGACAAGCGCTACGTGCGCCGCGATGACCAGGGCCGTTTCGATGAGGTTGACGACGTCGGCAGATCTTTGTCGCAGGACGTGCGCAAACACGCGAAGACCACCGTCAAGCCCGGCCAGGGCGATCGCGGCGATCAAAAACGGAATGACGGATGATACTGATGTTCTGATTATCGGCGCGGGCGCCGCGGGCCTCGCGGCAGCGCGCGAACTGAGTTCCGGGAATTACGACGTCATTGTTTTGGAGGCGCGCGACCGCATCGGTGGCCGCATCCACACCCATTCTGAACCGCAATTAACGGCGCCGATCGAACTCGGCGCCGAATTTGTTCACGGCACGGCACCTGACACGCTGAAGGTCGCCGACCGCGCCGGCCTCAAGCTGATCGAACTGCCAAATAGACACTGGTACCTTCGCAACGGACTCCTTTCAAAATCAGGCGAGTTCTGGTCCAAAGTCGAAGCAGTGATGGACGAGATGGCGAAGTACAAGGATCGCGACGAGTCATTTGCCGAGTTCCTCGAACAGTACAGCCGGAAGCACCACGCCGATGACGTGCGTTCGATGGCGACGCTTTTCGTGGAAGGTTTTCACGCGGCTCATGCGGATCGCATCAGTGTTCAGGGATTGGTGAAGACGAACGAAGCGGCGGCTGAGATCGACGACGAGAAACAGTTTCGACCGCCAAACGGGTACCTTCCGCTCGCGCAGTTTTTGCACGACGAAGCGGTTGCACACGGCGCGAGTTTTCGTTTGCAGACTGTGGTGGAAACTGTCGCGTGGCGCGAAGGCGCCGTCACGGTGAACACAACTGACGGCGCGCAGTTCAAGGCACGACGACTGATCGTGACGTTGCCGCTTGGCGTACTCCAGCGCAACCAAGTCACATTCACGCCGCCACTCACAGCGAAAGAAGAAGCTGCAAACAAGCTCGCGATCGGTCAGGTCGTTAAGGTCGTGCTGCGGTTTCGCGATCGTTTCTGGGAAGAGATCAGTTTGCCGGCTGAGGACGGGACGCGGATGGACCTGAGGGACTTTGCGTTTCTTCATGCGCCTGATGAGAAGCTGCCGACGTGGTGGACGCAGCTTCCGGTGCGCGCACCGTTGCTTGTCGGTTGGGCCGGTGGTACCGGCGCAGACGATTTGCTATCGCAGAGTGGAGCAAATGCTGACGCGCTCGTTGAGAAGTCTCTCGAAGCGCTGTCGCACATTTTCGCGGAGTCGGTAAAAATGATCGAAGGTGAGTTGGTAGAAGTTTATACGCATGACTGGGCCAACGATCCGTTTTCGTTCGGCGCGTACAGTTACATTCCCATCGGCGGGTTGAAAGCTCAGGCCGCTCTCGCCGAGCCGATTGACAACACGATCTACTTCGCCGGCGAAGCGGCGAACAAGAAAGGTCATCACGGCACCGTCTACGGCGCCTTGACGACAGGCCTCCGCGCCGCGCGATTGATTCAACAAAGCTGACCCGCTGCTGTTTCCTTTGCTATCATTGCAGCACTCTGACGGATGGTGATCGTCGAACGTAACCAGTTAATAGAAGTCGATCCGGAGAAGATGAGCGGCGCGCCATGCTTAACGGGTACTCGCGTTCCGGTTACACATCTGTTCGATTATCTTGAAGCCGGCGATAGCTTGGATGAGTTCCTCACTGATTTTCCGACTGTAACTCGCCAACAAGTGCTCGGCGTATTAGAACTCATGAAAGCGCGGCTCCTCACCGACTATGCGACTATTGCTTGACGAGAAGGCGCGACGGACGTTTCCGGAATCGATAGTCTTCCCGCAAGCGCATTGCCGGCGAACATAGTGCCCGTCAGCAAGACGCTTTTCATCGACTTGCTGGATGCGGATCTAAATCTGGCGCCGACGATTCCCGAGAAGCTTGAAGGACTCGCGTGGGGACCGGATCTGGAAGACGGACGACATGTCCTCTCGTCAGCAGCGATAACGATCTAACCCCGAGCCTCGCCACTCAGATCTATGCGTTTGCGATCGACCCGAAGCTCATTAGCTATGAGCCGCAGGTGCTGCACGCACCGTTTTTTCCACCAGGACAACTCAAGAAGGTGACCGAATAGTGACTGCGTACTCTCACTGCCCCGTACGCTAGTTAACGGGCCTTGCGTGCATCTCCTCAAGCTGCTCCCGATGCACGCCAGGGCTACCCCGATCAAAGCTACGACAAAGAGATCAACGGTCCTTCAACTTGCGCGCCTTTATTCGCCATGCAAGCTTCGCGCGTTTATCGGCCGCGTTGATCCATTTCGAACTCTTCAAATCGATTTGCAGCAAAGTGGCGGTAGGCACTCGCTTCGATTCTCCAGTCAACAACATCAACAGCTCTTCGATACCCGGATTGTGGCCCACGAGCAGAGCCGTCTTGAGTTCGTTCTCGATCTGCGAAACCACTTCGAGCAAACGGAGTCCGCCTGCTTCATAGATACGCTGGTCGAAACGGATCTCAGGGCTCCACTTCGCCGCTTTCGCGACGCGTTCGATAGTCTCGCGTGCTCGTAACGCGGGCGAGCTTAACACCAGCTCAGGCACGATCAGCTCGTGCTTTAAATAGCGGCCGACTCTTTCCGCCGCATCCTTACCACGACGATTCAGCGGCCGCTCGAAATCAGGTAAACTTTCGTCTTTCCAGCTCGATTTAGCGTGACGTAAGAGAAAAAGAGTTTTCACTTCAGCTATGGTTTACGTTCCTGTAACACAACTTGCGTAGAGTGGCCGGCAATTGAAACTCGCGGCGATAGACATCGGCTCGAATTCTATCAAACTCGCGGTCGCTGACGCGGCTGATAGCCATTCGTTTGCCGTCCTCACGCGCGAAAAAGACGTGATCCGCCTGGGCCATGAGACGCTGCGCAAGGGCCGCCTATCACGCGCCGCCATCGATCGCGCGATCGGTTGTATCCAACGGTTTAAGACCATCGCCGAAACGCATCGCGCCGACGCGATCGTGACCGTCGCGACGGCTTCCGTGCGCGAGGCACACAACGCGGCGCAGTTCGTAAAAGACGTCGAAAAACAGACAGGACTGCGCGTCGAGATTCTTTCCGGTGTTGAAGAAGCGCGCCTCATCGGCCTCGCGGCCTGCCACGGCTGTTCGCTGAAAGCCGCGACAAACATCAATATCGACATCGGTGGCGGTTCCACCGAAGTCTCACTCTTTCGTAGCGGCAGCTCGCTCTCGTTGTTTTCCGTGAAGCTCGGCGCCGTTGGTCTGACTGAGCGCTATCTTGAGTCGGATCCGCCCACAGTAAAACAACTCAGAAATCTCAAGGCCGAAATTCACGCTGCGTTCGAACGTCCGCGACGCGAACTGCAAGATGCGAAGTGGCAACAAGCATCGGGCACATCGGGCACAATACTCTCGCTCGGTGCCGCACTACGGAAACTCGCGTCGGCGAATGACGAACGCAAAAATCAGCCGGTGCAACCGACGGAAACCGATATTCCACTCAGTCAACTCGCAGCCCTCAACGCGAAACTCGCAACACTGGACTTTCCAGCACAGTGGGATCCGAAGCTTGGAATTCACGTGACTTGAAGTCGCG
>JADMIO011053087.1_pt1 | contig 52340 bp, 67 predicted proteins | sample 8958161 | NCBI WGS metagenome assembly JADMIO01 (sample SAMN16585339, study PRJNA669376) | soil metagenome | isolation source: Crop rotation soil | place: USA: Cullars Rotation, Alabama | collected 2011
GCCGCGACTTCAAGTCACGTGAATTCCAAGCTTCGGATCCCACTGTGCTGGAAAGGTTTTGCGTTGTCCATCTGCAATTACTACACCCACCCACCTGTTTTTGTATATAATAGAGCGAGTCAGGGAGGTGGCAGAACGTACTCGTACAATAACAAATGAAATATGTGAACACACATGTGAGATTGTAATAAAACTGCTGTACATTAGCAATGCTCATAATTTGATTAGTGTGAACAACGCATGTATTCGCACATGCGCGACCAATCATAAAAATTGAGTTGTAGAAACGTCACCTTGAAAAAAATTGCACTTTATGACCGCTGCGAAATCTGTTTTTGGAATAAAAGTGCAAATGCGTGAAACGAATAAACTAAAATTCCTATGAGCTGAAAGCAATTAATTATTTGGTTTAGATACAAATTATTGTGAATGCAACAAGAGGGTTTTTAATACAAGCTACATGGAATGAAACTGAGTTGTTTTAAAACTGCGTTTGCAAGCATATTTTAAAAGTTGTATATGAGTTAAACAAATCAACATTATGTAAATACGTGAGCGTTTTGCGATCGTTCTGGCGTAGTTTGTAAGTTGTAAAAAATTCACGCTACTTCTGTTACGGTATAATGCAAACCGCAGTTTGCACTGGAAATATTATTTTGCTAAAATTTTCACCAGTTTTACGCAGCAAACTAGCGAATGTAACACGGTGTTATCGTCTAATGTCGGATGTTCGGATAAAAGCTTGTCTTTTTTAAAATGGTCAGGTGCGCATGCGTTGGCCTGTGTCAATATCGCGTGGTGGCGGTTATACACCACATAATATCTGGTGATCGATGTGTGCTTTCGTTCTATGATTGATATTTGTAGCAATTTATTTGTACAACAAACATCAAAAACATAATCAAAAATGAACATATTGCTGTCAAATAATAAGAATAATATCGCAAGATAACGTTTGTACTGTGGAATGCATAGGAATATTATGAAAATGTTACGACATGCAACGGTAAGTACAGTAATAACGAGTCACAGAGTTGTTCAAGTTGACTAAATCACAGGTGTTAAATGTAAAAGCAAATTTCAAGAATAAATGAGATAAACAAAAAGCTCAACAGAGCGTAAGAAAATGCGAAGATTAAAACAATAATAAATTAAAGTAAAACAATATTTGATCGACACTTTTCAATTCTTGCAGAATATTTTGCAAACGTTTGCCGTTCCCTGTCAAGAGCTTCTGGTAGGTTCTCCGCTTTTTCCCCTTCCAGTCGTTCCTTTTTCCGAAATGAACCAGTCAACTTCGAAAATGATGCCGTGTTTATGCCGAACAGATTTCTACTGACAGCAGGCTTATGTTCCGCATTGTGGTGCTTCATTTCATTGTCAGAATAACTGGGCTTGATTGGTGTGTCGACCAAATGTATTTGTGGAGTGTTTTGAGGGGTTTCTGTTTGTGCATCTGCGGGAATATTTGCTAGATTGTCCACACATGTTGACATGTGGGCTTTGAATAGCAAGCCGTCGTCTACATCGTCATCGATTGTTATTGATGGATTTTCGTATGTTGCTTCTGTATTCTTCGTTTCGCTTTCCGATCGAACTTTCTGCATCGAACGAGACACCTTCAAACCACCACCTGTCATTGACGAAAAGACATTATGCAGTTTCGATTTCACATTTTGCGGCCCCTTTTGCGGAGTTTTAGACTTAGTTTTGTCGAACTTCTGAACATCCTCCACTTTTAACTGTCCCAAATTGGCGACTTCATATGCGACACAGAACTGTTCACCGATGGCTTTTAAGAATTCATTGCCTTCTTCTGCTGTTCTTATTGGGATTGCCATATTGTTGAATAGACGAGTGCCTGCAGGACGCCATTGGTGAAAGTATGTACCGCATGGGGCGGTGGGGTCGGCGAGGGAGGTGTATTGCACCTGAGAAGGGTTTATTTTATAAATTATTTATTATGTTTACTTACCTGCAACTTCATGTACATCGGTTTGGAACTATTACCACCTAATATTGGTAGTAGTTTATTTGTTCCGCCTGTACCACCAAATAAGATTCGTGTGACATTTGATAAAGGCACACGTTCACAACTGAAAATTTTAATTGAAATTTGAAAAAAATTACTAAACCTCGTAAATTTGTCCATTTCATCATCATACTCGGCAACAAAGTAACTGGTGCGTGTTAACATTACAACAACATTCATGTCCATTGTTTGTCCATTGTCATCCGAATTGCCGTCACAGTCAATCAATGCCCATGCGCCGAGTAATGTCTCATCGGCGGGGATGAAGAATCGCTGTGATTCGCGCACGAGTTCGAGCAGTTCTTCGTGTACCTGTTCATATGTTATGTTGTATATCCACAATCACAAGCATACATTCTCATTTCCTTCAACAGCCATTTCAGTGTCCCTCAATTTCTTCTGTTGTTCATTCACATGTCTATCATCACTACTAATAACCCCCAACAATAGATCAATGGCCAGTTGTCGTTGTGCATCTCGCGTGTGACAGATGTAATATCTCGATGCTGAATTCACCCCATCTTTTAGTAGTCCTGTCCATTGTCGCTGTCCACTACGTGTCACGTCGCCCTTTAGTGCTGCTGTACCGGCATACTGGAGAGGGGGATATGGGACATGGTAAATTGGACGTGATACCTGAACACTGATTGCATCGCCACAATCTGCCCACATGTGTGCTAGTGCACTGACTACATTTTGTGGCAGTAGAGCTATTCCGTCGGGGTTCTTACTGGACGGTGCGAGTACACCGAGTTTGTACAGTTGTTGCTCGAGCACGAGATTTGCAATTGATGTTTGGATGACATTTGTTCTGTCCAAACAGTCCACGCAGTTTGTGCGGATGATTCCTGTTTGTGAACACACCTGCACGTGTTGTTATTTGGTGCACACACTAATTTCGAAACTAACAATGACGCCACTTTGATCTGTCCACGTGTAACCAATATCGACAATGGATTGTTGTAATGCAGTTGTTAGTATTCCAACACGCTCCATTCTCATACCGCGACACATTGCGTGAAAGTCGAATGAAATGTATGACACCTAGTTGAATTTGATTAGAATACTTCTGCACCATTTTACTCACTTCCGGATTATCTGCGTCCAGCACATGATCTAAGAATGCGTGTGCCAGTGCTAGTTCGCGTCCAGTTTGATCAACCAAATTCACCATGACCAATTTTGGTTCATATGTTGCGAGCATTTCGTTTAAATGTTTCTCGAACACTGGTAAACTGTCGCTTTTTGGTCGGTCGATGACAGGTGGTGGACGATAGCGAAGACCTCGTTGTGTCCAATATATTGGAACCGAACCGCGGATCTAAATGTTCAATTTTCATATTGGAATACATGCAAACAAAAACTAAATAGAAATAAATAGATTGAGAATTGCATGTTGTAATATCAACTATTTATGTGAGCGACAGTACATCGGCCCTATAGCTCAGCGGTAGAGCGCTAGTCTTGTAAACTAGCGGTCCAGAGTTCGAGCCTCTGTGGGGCCTGCTTCTTTTTGCATTTTTACGTAAATTTAAAATTACACACCAAACTGAACAAAATGATTCGTTTTACCTGCACAATTGACAAACAATGTCCAGCAATGGTGACGATTTGTTCAGTTTCAACAAAGTTCGCACATTTTGCATTTTCATCAATGCCTCTCTTGAGATATCTACAAACAACATTCTCACAATGAATGTAAATCATTAAATATAACCCTCACCTTGCACCAGCCCTATGCACACTCCTTCTCGCAATCAATGTTACAATAACAGGCACAGTTAGTTGGTGATCGACGATGATATCTATCGACCGTTGTTCCACATACCCGCGGACGATTGGGATGTAGAATCGCTCTTTCTCACCCTTTATTGTTGACGCATTCCACAGGTGTGCATTCCAGATGTATTGCGTGTCTGGAGGAGCATTCGTGCACAGACTGTATATTAAATGAAGTTATTTGAATTAAGAGTTTGTTTAAAATTAATGAAATATATTTTAAGGCGCAACATTGTCTACCGTTTGAGTGAATTTGTCAAATCGCCATTGTCACACGCATAAAATCCACCATTATGATTGATAAGTCTAACAATATTCTCCACCTTTGACCAGAACGGTGCACTCTCCTCATCAAGCATTTCCGCATCCAGCCAATCATCCGCATTGGTGATAGTCTTCACAAACTGTTCCTTCACACTATCCAGTGCACTTTTCAAGAACTGTGCAGATTTGTGATGTTTGAGATGAGGTGTTGATGGTGGGGTGTGGGATGGGGATGCGCTGCGTGAGTCACTGCGCGATGTGCTCTGGGTGAGGTGATGATCAGATGACATGTCCATTGAACCGTCGATGCGTAGTGCGCACACGCGAGAGATACGGTTGATTGCGCCGGACTAAATTGGGGGAGATTGGGAGATATATTAGCGAAAGGTTGTTGGATATATGTGCAAGAGAAAATAGATTAAGTCATGTGGATGATCAACGAATTATTATTGTTTTACTACCTTCTTGTAGAAATGCTGTCCAACGTTTGTCCATCTTGTGATACAAATAAGCGCGGATACATCGCCAACGTTTATGCGACCGAAAACGCCAACAATTTGTCCGATGAATTTTGATGTTGATAACAAGGATTTGTAATCGTCGTCTAGAATTTGCAATATTTTTATCAATAGAAACTGGAGAATAATTGTTTTACCAAAATCACAAATGTTCAGTTTGCCATTGGGAGGCAAACAGTGCATAATGGAATCATTTTCAGAATTAACAACAAACAGCGACTTATCGACACTGGAACGATAGACTTCCATGTTTTGCATCTAGAATATATCACAAACAAATGCACTACTACATGTTCAACAATGTTTTCTTTTGTAAGCTGAGTCAGCTGCACAAATAAACAATTACCGCAAAACTGTTGCTACAATTGTAGGAAATTGTGCCTGATTATCAGGATAAAAATGATGATATTCTGCGTGGCGTTTAATACAGCTGACGCAGAAGTAGAAATTATTCTGTTGGACGCAGCAGAGTTAGAACACGTTTGTATTTATTTTTTGTACGTTTAAGTATGCGCTTGTGTGTGAGTGTTCATTGTCCTTTGTGCGCATATCGATTGTTGATGATAACTGATTTGTTAATAAACGCCTTTATTGTTTTTTATTTACAGAATATGAATTATGGAATCTGATAAAACGCAAACATAGTTTGTTCATTCGACACAGCAATGACAACTCCGTCGAGTTCATCCGCAACAAATGGTAGCGTGAGTACGTCGAGCGATACGTTGGGGAAGGCGAAAACATCACCCGTACAATTAACAAGTGCGTTTGTGTTATTTTGTCATAAATTTACGTCACGTTTTCAGTCGCGTCTGCGAAATTGACTAATACTGGCGGTCTGCTGGCCACAAAACCGGACGTCTACGTTGAAATCATTGTCGATCAAACACCATCAAACAAAACCGGCGTACATAAGAAGAGCAATACACCGTCATGGAAAGAAACGTTTACCATGTGAGTTTGTTGTTTTCGATTCTATAACTTTTTTATTTCATTTTTATTTCCTATTTTAGTCTTGTGAATGAATCATCGATGTTGGAATTCAAAGTTTACGGCAAAGCCAAACTCTTCGACGATTATCTCATTGGACAGAAGACGATCAAATTGGCGTCATTATTGAAAGAAGATTTGTCTGCCAAAGGTTTTTACGTTTTATTTTTCTGTTTTCATTGTTTATTTTTTTTTTAGCAAATGGATACCGTTTCTTATTACCGTTGAACAAAGATGGAACGAACAAAGAGAAAGTTGGCGAATTGAAAATTGCTTTGGCTGGTTCGTTGCCGAAAGTCAAACGTCTATCTACATCAAATGGTACATTTCGAATTTGTAATTATTTTGGCGTTAGTCATCAGCGTCATGTTCTATTGTTTTGAGTTCAGAAATTGTTTCTTATTTGTTTTGTTGAAACTTAACCACCTAGTTCTTCAATGTTCAGGTTCAACAGCAACCGATTTAACAAACGGGTCGATTAACGACAACGATGGTGTGAATGAAAATGAAAATACCACTGGCGCACCACGAAGGCCTCCGCGACCATCACGATCAGCCGTCGCTTCTGCGCATGGTTCGCGCACCCATAGCGGTTTGTTGATATTATTATTACTATTTAACCTTCGTTATATTCATAATGCAGGTTCAACCGCACCCGCCTACACAGCACAAGCGCCGTCATCATCAACTGGTATCATGGCGCCGATCAGCAATAATATGCAACAACAAAATATCAAATCAACACAAAAGCGCGACACACTTCTAAATCCGGCAAATGTGATTGATCAACAGAATGCCGATGAACCATTGATGCCAGGATGGGAGATGCGACACGATCAATTTGGACGCCCATATTATGTGGATCATAATACAAAATCAACAACGTGGGAGCGACCAAGTTCCCAAGCATTGCCTATGGGGTGTGTTGAATGTGGTTCTTTATTTATTGTTTTTATTTCTAATTCAGGTGGGAAACACGACGCGATCCCCGTGGGAGAATATATTACGTTGATCATAATACACGAACGACGACGTGGCAACGGCCGACAGCAGATATGCTGAATGCACATCGACAATGGCAAACGGGACGTGATCAGGCACTGCAACAACGAGATCAACGATTCTTATTTGTTAGTTTACGATGTTTTATGTTGTTGAATTCAAGAGTTTTATGAGAAGAGGTGTGAGAAGACATGCGTTGTGCAAATGTTTATAATTTTATTCAGTGTTTATATTTACCATTTTGTAAAACATGCTCATGTTTCTTATATTTGTAGAACACATCAGCAACAGAAACACCAGCTGATTCGACAGGACATGTAGCCGGTGCACCACCATCAGCCGATGATAGTGATGCAATGGCAGCAGCAGCGGCCGAACAACAAGTACCACAAATGGTAACAACACCGGCACCACCGACACGGACGGATGAGCCAACAACAATGGCTGCAGCGATGGCAAATGCCATGATTGCTGCGCAAGTGTCACAATCGGGTGAGTTGTTAATTCTATCTTTGTTCCCTTTAATATTAAACTGTTTCGTGCGGATTTATTGTTTTTATAACTTGTAATTCTTTGATGTAGGTCCATTGCCAGCCGGTTGGGAGCGTCGTGTTGATCCGGCCAGTACACGACCATATTTTGTGAATCACATGAATCGGACGACACAATGGGAGGATCCAAGATGTGTTGGGTATGTGTATTTTAATGGCAGGATATATATATTTATTAATTCCATATTTCAGTTCTGCCAATGCCGATCTACCAGCTGGATGGGAGATGCGATTCACAGAACAAGGTGTGCCATTCTTTATTGATCATACAAATAAGACAACAACATATAATCATCCAATTACTGGCAAACCTGTTGGGTGAGTTGCATTGACGTGACTTGATGTTTTTATTTATAATGTTTTTGTTTTTCAGCGCCATAAATACATTCCGATGGAAGATTACACAATTTCGTTTCTTGTGCCTATCAAATTTCGTGCCGAATCATGTCAAAATCAATGTTTCACGTACGAATTTATTTGAAGATTCGTTTCAGGAGGTTTGTTTAATAACTTTTATCTTTCTTTATATATTTGTTAATTTCTATTTTTAGGTGATGCGCAAAAATGCGGTAGATTTGCGACGCAAATTGTACATACAATTTCGTGGTGAAGATGGTCTTGATTATGGTGGTGTTGCACGGTAATTTTGATTTCATTGTTGTTAAATATATTTGTTATTTATTTATAGTGAATGGTTCTTTCAATTATCACATGAAGTATTGAATCCAATGTATTGCTTGTTCATGTACGCTGGCAGCAATAATTACAGTTTGCAAATCAATCCTGCCTCGTTTGTGAATCCGGACCATTTGAAATATTTTGAATTTATTGGTCGATTTATTGCCATGGTCTGTTTTTTTGGAATTTGTTTTTTATTTTTACATTTTTACAGGCACTATTCCACGGCAAATTTATTTACTCTGGTTTTACAATGCCATTTTATAAGAAAATGTTGGGCAAAAAGTTGACACTGAAAGATTTGGAATCGGTCGATGAGAATTTCTACAAATCTGTGATGTTTATAAAGTTAGTTAATAATTTGTTTTTGTTTTTCTAATTAAATTTTATTTGTTTTCAGAGAAAACGATGTTGACGCGTGCGATATGGAATTGTATTTTGTTGCCGATTATGAATTGTTGGGCGAAGTGAAAACACATGAATTGAAAGAGGGTGGAACGGATATCAAAGTATCTGAAGAGAATAAGGAAGAATATATCAAGTTTGTTTTTTTTATTTTTATGTTTTATAAATTGAATTTATTTTCTATTTTGCAGTTTATTAGTGGAATGGCGTTTCAATCGTGGCGTTGAGGAACAGACGACCGCATTTTTCAATGGATTTAATTCTGTGCTACCAATTGAATGGTTGAAATATTTTGATGAACGTGAATTAGAAGTGAGTGTTTTGTTTCATACATTTTTCTATTTTATTTTTACAGTTATTATTATGTGGCATGCAAAACATTGATGTTGATGATTGGCAAAGGCATACAGTGTATCGACATTATGCACCGAATAGTAAACAAGTTTTATGGTTTTGGCAATTTGTACGCTCATTGGATACGGAACGGCGTGCACGGTTGTTACAATTTGTAACGGGCACATGTCGTGTACCGGTTGGTGGTTTCGCTGAATTAATGGGTGAGTTTTGGCACAATTGTTTGACAAGTTGTCTTTTATTTGAAGCTTTTTGTTGTTATTTATTTCAGTTGAAATATTTGTATTAATGCTATTTGTTGCATTGCAGGCAGCACTGGTCCACAGATGTTTTGCATTGAACGTGTTGGTAAAGAGAATTGGCTACCGCGTAGTCATACGTGTTTCAATCGTTTGGATTTGCCACCGTATCGGTCACAGGAACAATTGACAGAGAAGTTGACACGTGCAATTGAAGAAACTGAGGGTTTTGGCAATGAATAGTGGTGGGAAATGATGATGATGTTGGCGTGTGCATGTCCATTGACAATAGCTTTCAATTTTTATTTGTTCAATTTTTATTTTTTTTGCAACGATGTGTTTTAATTAGTATACTGTTTGATTGCGCGCTTTTGATGTGTTTATTGAAAAGCTGTGTTCTACTTTACGCGCACATACATTGTATTAATTGTGATATGTATACAAATGAAACACGTTTATTTATGTGATTCTGATAATGTCTTTGTTTGATGAATTACAAGTTCTTTTTTATATTTATTCGACATGTTCCTGGTAATGCAATTCTTATTTTATTCATATTGTGTGTCATCTTCATCGTTCATCTTGATAGTGTTTATGCTTAAGTCTATATTTATGTGACCTCGCAGATTTATAATTGTAGGTTAAGTGTCTATTCGTGTTGTCATCCGGGATTTTTTTTTGTCACCGCATTGAGAGGATGTTGTTTTCGTTTCAATGTCGCGTATTTCCTCGCATGTTTTTCATATTTTATTTGAAGATTTCTATTTTATGCACCACGCGCCTATATTTGATTCAATTACATTGATTTTAGCCAATTCAAATTGCTTCATACTTTGTACGGATTTGCGTCTAGCGGTTTTTTTGTCATTCATCATGGGTCAAATACAATAATTGTTTTTCGAAAATTCTAATTCCAATCCTAGTTTCTTGTATCTTGATGGTTGTTTCAAATTTTGTTGCTGAGCTTTTTGCTTACGTAATGGATTTTTTTTAGTTCGAATGTGTTGTTTATATCATCAAAAATGTTAGGGATTTTGTGAAGATTCACATTTTTGTCCTAATTTCCTTCCTGTGTATGTGTGTACTACTTCTGAATTGTTTGAATCAATAAACCTATATTCGGCATTGTTCTGAACAACTTGTGTTCGTTGGATGACACAAATGCTTGTTGAATGCATTTGAATATTTCAAGTTTCGATTATTTGGAATTTCTATTTTTACTTCCACCATTTCAGATAGTTGTTGTATGCGTGTAGTGAAATTCAATCGTCTCAATAGCATCGCCTTATTATTTATCATCATGGTTTCCGTCATTTTAATGGTTGTTGTGATGAGCATGTTGGGTTTGGTATGTTTATTCTATTATTTGGAGTGTCTGCTTCACGAGAAGTGTGACTTCATTTTGTTGTTGAGCAGTTTAGTTTACGACGGGTGTTTGGTTTTGAGATGTTTTTAGTGCAATTCTAACAAACATTATTCGTTTATTGCAGGTGTCGGCGGAACAACTGAAAGTGACTGATAAGGTGTACTTTGATATTACAATTGGCGGTAAACCAAGTGGACGCATTGTTATTGGTCTATTTGGTGATGTTGTACCGAGGACTGTGCGTAACTTCCGTGAATTGGCTGCTGGCACAAATGGATTTGGGTACAAGGGATCGAAGTTCCATCGTGTGATTAAGGACTTCATGATTCAAGGTGCGTTTGGAATTGGATGATTTTGTTAATGATTTGGTTCGGTTCTTTAGGCGGTGACTTTACACGTGGCGATGGCACAGGTGGCAAGAGTATTTATGGTGAGAAATTTGCCGATGAGAATTTCACATTGAAACACGAGGGCGCTGGATGGTTGTCAATGGCGAATGCTGGTTTGTTTGTTTATGAATTCCTTATCGTATGCATATTTACAGGCAAAGACACCAACGGATCACAGTTCTTCATTTGCACCGTTAAGACAACATGGTTGGATGGACGTCACGTTGTGTTTGGCAAGGTTTGTGTGTTGAAATATTGTATTTGATTATTGTCATAGGTGTTGAGTGGCATGAATGTTGTGCGTGCAATTGAGAAGAATCCAACAAATCCAGGCGACAAACCAAAGGAGGAAGTTGTTATTAGTGATTCGGGCATTTTGCCGGTTGATGGTGCGGAGTTCACCGACAAGGCACCGTCGAAGGAGTAAGCGCTGTGATTTTGGTGTTCAGTTTAGGTGTTTTTATTCAAATTCGTGGGTTAATGTTTTGTGTTGTGATTTTTATTGTAATCGTTTTTAATAATTTTTAGCATCGATATTCGGGACATTTTGAATTTAATTTCGTTTAAATCTCAATTGTTATTTTATAATTTATCAACACGGGATGTAACTGCCTTTTGTAAATTCCACAGCGATATTTTTGTTATGCGTTCCATTTGTTATTTTGTGGTTTCCTTGCAATGAATGTTGTTTGTTGAATTATTGCGTCTACTTGAAACAGAATTCAATGGCATTTGAGCACAAGTTTTATCATAAGCTGAAAATACATAAGATTGGTATATGATTATATACAGATATTAAAGACGTTTTAATGCGAAATGAAAAGTAGAAGATTGATGGAATTCAAATTATCCAATTATGAATAACCAAAAGTACTGAATCCACTGCCGCCTCCACCTCCACCAGAATTGCATCCACCGCTACTCCAACCACCGCCACTTCCCATATCACAAGTACCTGTTGCAGTACCAGCAACGCAAACATTATTTGTATTATAATATCCACTGTACGTGCCAAGACATGCTCCAGTTTCAGCAGAATGTGTTGCCGGATGTAGAATAATATCGGGAGGATGATGTATCGCTTCCTTTTTGAATGGCCATCCACGTGTCGCTCGCGGTCGTTGACCGTGTCCATGTGCAGTGCAATTTCTACAGTTGCATATTCGACGCACGTTACGTGCTGTTGATAAGTTGTTTTTGTTTGAAATTTGACGCCATATGTAGCAAGACAGTATGACTATGGCTGTTAGCCATGCTAGTGCACCAATTACAAAGATGAGGATCGTTATTTCCATGATTGTTTTCGGATAATACTTTGTTGGTGAATAAAATTGTGAATCGTTGTTTTACATTTTATGTATTGCACTATTTGTATCATTTCGTTGAATATTGTGATTGCTCACCAGTTTCGGTGTAATTACCAATTAGTGAATCATCATACAACCGCAACTAGTTTTTTGTTTTCAAGTGTCAAGTTGTATATTTGAAATTGGCACACATTGAATTGGATAAATTTATTTGGACATTCATGAGATTTTGTTTTCTATTTTCAAATTTACAAGTTTACAAACTGCATAAATACTAACTACTCAAATATACCCGTGTGTGAACAATGCATGAGTGTAGATCTTGTGTAATAGTGTATCTGTATTATCCCAGATACTTATGCTATGAATTATGTTGCTGATGTTATTTGCATCAATATCTGTCCTGTTTAACAATTGCCTGCCACATAACAGCCCAATTTCTCCAATATTTCTCCAATTGACGTATGACTTGAGCATTGTGTTGCCGTCATCAAAAATCTCGTTGATGTCGATATCTGGATGTCGTAATAAAAGTCGCACATTTGTTGCATATAACCATTCCGTTGCAATTAATACTGCGCTCTCATTATCATTGTTCCGCAATGTAACGTCCACATTGTACACTTTCAACACTAGTTGTAACATCTGATAGTGGTGCTCATCCATTGCGGCCAACATCAGTGCCGTGGTGTTATTGTTGTTGGCCAAATTGAATTCAAATAATGGATGGGAGACAAGTAATTTAGCACATTTTAATGTATCGCCGTAATTCTGCATATCTTCTTTATTTATAATAAGCACGGATAGAGCACTGTTGCCGGTGCCATCTTGGTGGTTGATATTAATTCCGGGAATTTGTAGTAGAAACTCAAGTAATTCATATCGTCCGTATTTTGCACAGGCTAGGAATAGACTCAAACCCGGATGGTGTATGCAGTGTGAGAATGGTCTGTTCGCTGATTGGGCGATTTCTTCGTTGCTATCGCCAAGTAATGTTTTGAATGTTGGAAGGTCATTGTTCTGAATTGCTTCCAATATTGCAAAGTCTCTAACTGTGTCTTCATTTTTGCTTGACATTGTTTTTGTTAGAAAGTTGTCGAATATAAAGTTATGTGTCATTTGTATTTTTACTTTAATTTGCAAGTGTTCTTTCTACGCGCACGCAGCACATGGCTACATTGTGTGGCACAATTTGTATTGAATAAATGTGTCAATTATTGGTCGATTTCAAAGTACGCATGAACAAAAGATGTTTCTAACTGGGTGATGTGTATTTGCGGGCTGAGGACAATGATTGAACCAGTGCTGGGCGACGGGAACGATTCGGCACTCAATAGAGTGGAATTTATGTGCTACGCATTTTATACTGGGTAATTGTATTCGTTTTGTCTTTAAGGTATGTATTTTTCTATGGCTAATCGTTCATCGCGTGTGAATTTGTTGTTTTCATATTTCTTTTATTTACTGAATAAGTTGGAAATTTCTTTTTCCTGTTTTTTATTTCTCAATAAGAAGCTATTTTCTACAGTATCCAGAATACACTGTTTGTAATAAATAAAAGTTTTAAGTTCTAATTTGTCAGCAAAGCAAAATAAATCATTCAATCAATATCCATCATTGCCTATTCTCAGGTATAGTCACCACGCTGGCCACATGTCATCCTTGGACGACCAGCAGGCGAGGTGGAAGGGTGGGAATATCAAATGTGTCACGTATATGTATCACGTCTCGTCACTCGTATAACACCCAGATTGTAGTCATCTATCCATGTATCCAATGTATTGGAATAGTTCTTGCGAATGTAATTGTAGATGTGGGATTGTGCAACGGGGATACTGTTTGGTGATGGGCTTGAACAATGGACAATTATGGTTGCATTAACTTGGCCACTTTGAAGAATTTGGGATATTATTCGATCGACTTTGTAGTTTGTGTCGATTTTTGTTGTTCTGTGCAAATCCGTAGCACTTTCAACTGGTGAGTTTTGTTTCAGAACTAAAATGAGATTATTAAAATGTTTGCTTCTGTAAAAAGCGTACTCAATTTATATTCTGGAAATGCACTAATCGTTTGCCTGGCACCTGGCAATGTTGGCGCTTTTCGACACCTTTTTCCACATAGCGAGTAAATAAAGGCAAGAATGAATGCAATCAGTCCCGTGACAAGGGCTACATTTATTGCCATTTGTGCAACTCTTTAATACTAATAACTTTGTGCACATTTCTTGTTGTTTTTTTAACGTTGATAAATTGTCAACACGCAGCACGCACGCACATGTACGTGAATACCTATGTGTTACAAGCAGATATGATTTGTTCACATTCTCCATTTTGTTCACACATTCAATCAACACATTTTATGCATTCTTGTATAATTGAACACTACAAACATTCGCTGCCATATCGTTGTACAAACGAGGCGTTGCATGTGGACTTTATACATGCTTCTGGACGATTTACTTGTACGACGCATTTCTAAACTTGTGCCTTTTTTTCTTTTTCGGGGATTTGTGAAATTATAAATCAATGGTTGATTTTTCTGCTTCAATGAATAGTTGGTTTAGTATGATTAATGTTATGACAATTTGCAGATATGCTGTGAATGAAGGCAATTTTGCGTTTTTACTTTGGAGCTGTTTTCATTGTGTGCAAAAATGTGTGCATTTAGAAAACAACAATTAATTCCACACGTATATCTGAGATTAATTCTACGCAGCTAACTGCACAATAAACATTTGAATTTCATTTCACTTGATCATCATTTTTGTCGAATTCCAAAGCCACCAAAACCACAAACCGTTAGAAGTAATTAAAACCGCTGAATCACGAATGCCATAAAATGTTATTACCACAATAAACACTCGGCACACAATTGATATAATAATGCACATAAAAGTGATACAATTGTTAATAGGGTTCCATGAGACAATACGATGCACCATAAATGTTTACATAGTAAAATAAATGAGTGCGTGTGTGTGTGTGTGAGTGTGTGTGTGGTTGTATTTGTTTACGAGAGAGCGCATGCCGACAGCTTGTCAGAATGGTAGGAATAACATCATTTCCTTTACGTTAATTATATATTCTGTGTGACTCACACATAATTTGAATAATGCCTATAAACAGTGAATATTTGTGTCATGCATCGGCATCTACACATTTGAATCTCATAAGATGAGTCAGTTGTACATTCTAAGTTCCGCATTTTGATTTTTGCTTTCGACCAAGTTTGCAGATCCAACATGACACATTGGTCATATGAGATTACTTTGACGCTAGTATTGGTGTGTGTGTGTGTGTCGTGAGAGTCTCAAAATTGCATTCCAGTCATAGACTAGTCTCATTGTTCGCTTCTATACGAACGCCCATCGTACAATTTGTCGGGAACTTGAACGTTAAACAATCATTATACTATATTGTTGTACAAGTGTTTATGTTTGATTACATGATGTTATCTTGCAGAAAATTGATATTATATTTTGAATCTACAAATATGTATTCACCGTCAAGTCAACGATGTAACAAATTCTCGTTCAGCAACCAAACGTGCTTCAATTTTGTGCCACCACGGTAGGGTTTTCTTGTTTTATAACACACAAATCGCTAGTTCCAACAATACAACACAAAACTTGTATGATGAATGTGATCTATCAAAGTTTTGTAATGTTGAAATTTAGAAGTGCCATTGTAGCAACATACGTCACTTTAAATTGAACTCTTTTTCGGCCGTTCAACAGTGTTTGTGTGTGAGTGCATTTTCATGAAAATAGAATTGCTGCGCGATAAAAACGCAGTTTGTTTGTTCACCATAACTGCGCATGCGTATGTATTTCACTGATGGTTTTAGCGCCGCTAAACAGAGTATCCAATAACCACGCCTCCGTACTTGCCTCAAGAGCGTTAAACAATTGCCTAACGTAAAAGATTGAACAATTTCCGGTCCATTTTACGTTCATGATCATTGATTCATTTTCTCACACAACGTGTATAACTTGTTTCAAATAACCGAAGTGCCATAATCGAATTATCGGAAGAAACATTTGCAATTATCAAGGGACCTGTCGCTAATGGACGAAGTTTCTTATAAAAGAATGTCTTCCTTTGCCAATTTCTAATTTCAACAAAAAACAACGTGCGACCTTCTTCGTGCTGCTAATCTTGTTATTACGACGTTTGCAAGTGCTTGTTTTATGAATATTAATGACACATCTGACATTGAACAGATTGTAATCACGTATGTTTGTGTGAATGACTAGCACCCCTTTACAGATATCTTAGCCCCATTAAACTGGTGTTATTGTTCAACTATTTGCAAACACATTAGCACACTTCGACAATAACTACTGTATTAGTTTATTCTAATAATATATATATTTGCATCTGCATAATTCGTTTGGTAACAAATATGAACGTGCAGCCGGACAGATTCTTCAAGCCGCGGTAAGGCTGTTTTCTGTATTTGTAGACACATTAGAATATTTGTTTGTTTTTGTAGCCTTTAATAGCTGCCATTTCATGTGAAAACTGAACTGCTTCTTGAATTTGCATCGGCTTCGGTGTATTTCTTTAGTAATTGAGTTTTCACCTTTGACAATTCATAAACACAAAATCATCCTTATCATTGACAAAATATGTAAACTATTTCCATTGATTGAACGCACATCTGTCATTCAGTGTGTCAGTTTATTCCACCTTGTTGACTATTCTAACGTGAGACGCACAATTTGCAGATTAATTGCGTCAAAATGTTGTTATGAAATCGTTTCTCGTTAATATAAAAGGGTCAAGAAGCCTTTATCGCTTCACACATTTGTGTGTGTGTGTCACAACACGCTTATTATTTATTGACAATTTAGTAAAATGACCACGAATTAGCCTAATTATTGTGCAAAATTAAAATAGTTCACAAATATTTTCATTCTGTTCAAGGTTGATTAGCATAGATTATGAATAACAACATATGAACTTATTGTTTGATCTTATTTTATTGTCGTTTTCTAGACATAAACTCATAAAAATATCGAGATCAAAAGAAAAAAAGAGTTATACAAATATGAGAAATGATTCAAAATAATAATTCAATCTTACAGGACACCCGCATCGCCAGGACACCGCGCCGTGACGGATATATTCGGCGTGAACGAGACACCCGACACGCCTAGACGTTCGCGTCATAATCATCAGAAGTCGTGTGTGTTCGATGAACATGCTAATGCTATGCGTGTATGTTGCACACACACACACACACACACACCATAAATTACAGCGCGGTCTATCCACTGAGGCGTCATCGCCAGCCCGTCGTGCGGATACGCGTAATCGTTTGTTCGGTGCGGGTGAGGATTCCCCACGTCGAATGATTAATGACACGTGGAAGTCGAAATTGTTCAATGGAGACGCGCCGATGGAGCCGCCACGATCGCCAAAGAAAGCTGTTAGAAAGGTTTCGGGTTTGTTCACACACGAAGACACACTTTATATTTTATGTTCGCACACACACACACACAAACATTGTAGAGCGTAATCCAATAACGGGTGATATTGTGTACAAGATCAATGCATCACCGGAGATTACAAATGGTAATGGTTATTGCAATCATAATGGCATGTCGAATGGTAATGGAATGAAATATTCAGATGGAGTGGATTGTTGAAATGGAAAAAGGATTTGAGAACATACAATTTTCGTGCATTTTAGTTACTTCTTTTGCATATTTGAAACACCAGTGCTAAAATTATTCCATATTTATCGATTCTACGTTTTGTATTCATACTGGCGCGACAATTATTATTATCCTTCTAGTTACAATAAAAGTTCATTTTTAAAAGAATTATAAAGTTGTTTATTACGGAAAACTGATTACAAATGACCATAAAACAACAATTTAATTACGAAAACTTGTATAACTTTATAAAAATGTTCGTCTAAGCACGATAGCCTGGTCCAGTACGGGGTGGTGGACAATGGCCGCACGAACCTGGCTGACCTGGCGGTCCGCGAGGGCCGGGGCCACCGGGTGGACCTAGAATAGTTTTATTTTTATGTTTTAAATATGAAACCACTGAAAAACTACTCAACCAACCTGGTATTCCATCAGGACCTTTTTCGCCTGGTTCACCATTAGCACCTGGTGGTCCTGGTTGTCCTGCTGTGCCATCCTTTCCTGAAGGAAATGGAAGTTTAAATTGAAAAATATTTATCTATTTGTCAGTCTCAAATAGAGGTTCTCAACATTTTTCACGTGTAATTATTTCTCAAATTTACCTGGTGGTCCTGGTGGTCCTTGTGGTCCAGGGGCGCCTGGAGGGCCGGGTGGTCCTGAAACAATCACAGTATTAAATGTAAAAAATAAAACTTAAATATTGCAAAAAAGTTCAAAGCAAACCTGGAGGCGCTCCATTGATCACTTTGCCTGGCGGACCTGGTGGGCCTTGTATACCTGGTTCTCCTGGTGGTCCTGGAGGTCCTGGCTGACCTGGTGGTCCTGGTTGTCCCATATTTCCGTTCTGTAAATAATTGTTATGTTGCACAAACACTTTAATTTATTATTTTACCTGTCCTGGTTGACCAGCTTCGCCTTGTGGGCCTGGTAGACCCTTTGGTCCCGGTGGACCTAAACATAGGATTAATTTAATGTAAAATACATTTAGTTGTTTCACAAAAACAAAACCTGTCATATTATAAAACAGTTTAACTAACCAGGTGGTCCCTGTGGTCCCGGTGGGCACTTCTGACACGGTGGTTTCGGCGGTGGAGCGGGCAGTAAGACACCATCGCGACCTGGTGGTCCTGGGTTGCCGGGGCGACCTATAATCCAGTCGTTGTTATCGGTCGTTTGATTTTTAACAAACCTGGTGCTCCTGGTCGACCATCTCGTCCTGGCGGGCCAGGTGTACCTGGTGGGCCTTGTTGGCATTGACAACCTGAAGTGTGTTGAAATGAGAAACGTGTTGCATATTTCTTGTAAACATACAACTTCCACCAGTTGCACTTTGCGGGCCAGGATCTTGTGGGTGATTTGTTGGCAGATCTCCCCATGCTTGACGTGCTGCACGGCCCTTTGTTGTTGTGGTTTCTGCACCGGTGTTCGATTGCAGTTTCACCATCTCCTTCCACATGTCACGTGAACGGGTCTGGAAGGAATTGAATTTTGTTGTTTTTTCAAGACAAGAATTTATGGAGGAATGCAACAACAATGAATAAAACATGGTTTTGGTAAAATACGAACTTTGCAAAACTCGACTTCACTTCGCATAAATGACTGCACACTTTGTACGTAATTGTACACTAATGGGAGTGTGATGATACATGCGAATACAGACACAACGGCAAATGCGACCGCCGCGAACGCCACCGGACGAAGGCTGCGACGTTTCATTGGTTCCGAGTCCATGGTTGAATGGGCTCTGCAATTGGACAATTAGTTTATTTTGTTCAAACAAAAATGGATAGTGAGAACAAAATAACAAAATAATGAACGCGTAAAAATGGATTAAGACAATGTCAGAAGAAATGAGAGACGTTTGTAGCGCATTGACCTAGTAAACTAAATAACTGTATGTCAAAGCATGTAACTGTTACACCTGTTTCATATGAAGGATTGAAAACGATGTTGTGACAATGTTACACTTGCAATGCTGTTGCGTAGAGTTAATGAACTATTTGTGTGCAGTAATTTAGGTCATCGGAAATACGTTGCACAATTATGTTTGCAGAATATTTACAACAACATTATTTCTAGGTCGTACACATTTTGCAAATGTTATTTGTGTCATTTAATTCCCATTTTTCCCATCAACCACCAATACTTCCACAGTGTCATTTCATTATACCACATGTCAACATTCCCACCATTCATATTCACATAATATACAGTAATATTAAATCAAAACACTCAAATTCACATGAATACATATCTCGTTCACATCTACTTCGCCTGATATCCCGGTCCTGTACGTGGTGGTGGACAATGACTGCACGAACCTGATCCACCTGGTGGACCACGTGGACCTGGTGCACCTGGCGGGCCTGAACAATTGTAAGTAAGTGAGTTCATTTGCGAATGTATATTTATTTTATTTTTATTTTTATTTATTTATTTTTCAAATTTATAATCTTGATAATCCCATTTTACCTGGCAATCCATCGGGACCTTTGTCACCTGGTTCACCTGGTGGTCCTGGTTGACCTGATTCGCCTGCAATTCCATCTCGACCTGGTGGTCCTGGAGGTCCCTGTGGTCCTGGTGGACCTGGTGGTCCGGGTGGTCCTGCATATGTTTATATCCAAACAGTTTCTTTTGAATACCAACCTGGTGGTGCGCCATTCAATACTTTGCCTGGTTCACCATTTGGTCCCTTGTCACCTGGCTGGCCTGGTGGACCTTGAGGACCGATTGGGCCACTTGGGCCTGGACTGCCTGAGAAAAATACATTTGTAAAGATGTAAAGCAATTATGTGAAATATTGCAAATTCAGTGTTAAACACATTCTGATATAAAATTATTACATACCTGGTCGACCATCGGCTCCTGGATTACCAGCATCACCTTGTGCTCCTGGCAAACCTTTCGCGCCTGGGGTTCCTGCAAATTGGGAAAATTATTTGAAAATCGAATATAATTAAAATATTTTCACAACATTTTCTTAATCCCATCTAATTCAAGTATTTGCAGACAAATCCCAACTAACCCGGCGGTCCTGGCGGACCTGGTGGGCATTTCTGACACGGTGGCTTCGGTGGTGCAGATGGAATCAGGGCGCCATCACGTCCTGGAGCTCCTGGGTTGCCAGCGCGGCCTACAAGTTGTTTGTTGAAAGATTTGACACAAATCACAAACCTGGTGCACCCGGACGACCGTCACGTCCAGGTGGTCCTGGTGGACCTGGATTGCCTACTTGGCATTGGCAGCCTGAATAAATCATGTTTTGTAAATAAGCGAAATAAGAAGTAACGAACAATTTCCGCCACTTTGTGTCGGTGCTTGTGGCGCCGGTTGTGTGTTGTAATTTGCTTGACGTGCTTCACGTCCTTTGCCTGTTTCTGGTTCTCCGGTGAATGCCTGCAGCTTCACCATGTCCTTCCACATGGCGCGTGAGCGAGTCTGAAATATTGCGATTATTTCTTGAATAAAATGTTGGACAAAATGTTGAAAAAACAAAACTGTTTTTTATTCCCACCTTGCAAAAGTCGACTTCATTTTGCATAAATGACTGCACACTTTGCACGTAGTTGTACACCAATGGTAGTGTGATGACACATGCAAATACGGATACAACGGCAAATGCGACGGCAACAAAGGCCACTGGACGTAGGCTGCGACGCTTTTCGGTGTCCATTTTTTGGTGGACACGACTCAAAATTTTGTTGTAAAATTGTGACCGAAAATAAAACGCAAAACAACTGGTTGACACGACGTTGTCAAGACAATATATACGCGAGTGTACAGATGACCCAGTGACTCGAATTGCATGAGCGCACGCACACACACATACACACACGCACGCACACACACAAACACTCAAACAATAAGATGTTCAGATGGTAAGAACACATTTGAACAATTCGATTACACAATTTCTTGTATCGGTCGTACTCCTATTATTCTTCTTGTCAATTTTTATCGCATTTGTTTTAGTTGTTTTTGTTGAACTGTGTATTTGATTTCATTTAGTGTAAAGTTGTCACATATTCATTTGCGAAGATACAAATTGGAAGATATAGAATTTGTGGATAATATAGGATAAATTTCTGCAAAAAACATAAAAATTTGTATAGATATAAATATGACCAGAAATAGTTGTTTTTGCGCATAAAAGCAAAAAATAACAGTTTTGTTTATGTTTGAAAAACAATGAAACGTTTGGTATATTCTTTTGTTGAAACAAGAATATGTGTTTATGCAGAGAAACAGTAAAAGTGAACACCAAAACTGCAGTTAAGACATGAAAATTTGTTGAACTAAACTTCTTAACATCTAAAATAAGTAGAAAGTTGCAAAAATAAATGTGTAAATGTTTGGCACTGGTTGTTTTTGTTATGTCATCAATTTTGGTGTAATTCGCGTAATCATTCTTTCAAAATACATCGAAGAATATTTTAGTTGCAAAACAGTCTCATAAAGTAAATAAAATACCAATCACAATATCTCTACAACATCTTCATTACGTATTATTCCCACTAATTTTGCCATCATCAATGGACATCTTCTTCTGCATCAGTCCCATCATGACCTTAGTTACAAAGTTCACAACTGCTGTCGCAGGTTGTCCACTTTCGAGTTCTGCGAACAAGTGACATGCATTGTCTGTGCGGGATGCGATCTTGCGTGCTACAAAGCCGAAGATGCGTGCTTCGCTGATTATTGGACCAACAGCACCGTCAACAGTGATCGATGATTGGGGCCATCTGAACAAATAATATAAATATAAATAATAAATAATGCAATAACGCACCTCCTATCCTCCGGGTCGAGACCACAGAATGTCACCGAGTTGACAGGATAATGTCGTCGGAAGAACAATCGTCGCGTGTTATCAGTAACAGTAACACCGTGTGAACTGACTTTGAAGTGTACACTGACGGGTGTTAGTGCCTTTTGTGTCATTAGTGTGAATGCCTGTAGGTGGTGTTGTGTGATTGTTGTTGTTGAGGTTGTTGGTTACCTGATCCACTGCACGTCTGACTGCCTCAGGACCAGTTAACGACTCCGTGTCACACGTGAATATATACGTTACATTGCACGCTGTAAACACAATTTATAATTATAATAACTCCATTTCTAATCCCCTCACCAGCCCCCTGTTCCAACAGTGCATGTGCAGCATTGCTATGTTCCGGCACTTGCATTGGATCAAACTCGGGCAGTATCAACTTGACAGGTAGGGCGAGTGGAGTGATGCTGTGCTGGTAGACTAGTGCTGCTAGACTGCCAAACACTGGCTCGTTGTTGCAACCCTTCAACTTGACGCCTTTTGGTGAGGGCTCGATTAGGAAGTGGCGTACGAGCTCCGTGCCGTCGCCTGAGATAGGGATTGAATGGGTGGTTTTGGTTAGAATTGGATATACCAGATTTCACTTGGACTCCTGGTGGCGGTTGCGATACTTTTAGTGCCAGACCAAATGCTCCTGGCATGCTGTTACTATCGCGCACGATGAATGTGCCCGGTTGTTTGTCTTTTAGAAGGTTTATTGCTGGAAATGGATTTGATTATCTTTATTTGATTTTTGTTTCTTACCATCTTCACGACTGATCGACGGCTTGTACCAGTATTTTGATGTGTCTTTCACGAACACTGGATGATGGTGGATGACCTCCATTGGTTCTGTAATGAATTAGAGTTGAGTGAGATATTTCATTATTGCGAATATTTAATAATTATTAATTATTGAATATTTGAAAGATTTTGAATGTTGAGGGTCACCTTTATGGAAGTTATACCGTTCTAAAAATTGAATTCGAAATACTTTGCAGTTAATGTTTTCTTTTTAATTGAAAATAAGGATATGTCGATGTAAAATATTCAAATCATTTTACAATCATCATGGGAATATGTTTGAATTTTGAACATTATGTGAGTAATATAAATCGATTGTGTCAAAATGTGTGTTCGTGCCGTATTGTCTGACTGGGTGATTAATACACGTGTAAACATTATGCTGATAGGCGAGTGTATGTGTGTGTGTTTAACATAGCATGTCATTGTGCACGTTAAGATGTCAGGAAATCATATGCAGTAAATAATAATTATTGTAAACAAACAATTATGCTAAGCAGACAACAAATTTGTTATGCGAAAATGAACATACTTTCCCGTCTCAGTGTCTCCACCAAACTTCCATTAGGATAGCGTGACTTAACAGGAGACCCAGTCTCGGGTGGTGTGTCACATAAATTAGTGTAATTCATATGATTCGAAGAAGTTGATGCGACACTTGTAGATGAGTAATGGTTTCCATCAGGCGATGTTGGTGATGTTGGTGTACTGGGTGAATGTTGATACTGCGCTGCTGCTTCTGTTATCCCATTTTGTAGCACACGTGCACTTAATATTGACCCGGTCTTGTTTGCTGCCAGTGTTTCGGCATCAGAAGAATCACTGCTCGATAGTTTGTGATTGATGACAGCTTTAGTGATTATCTTTCCGTTTTTGGTCGTTGACATTTTAGAGGGGGAATTCTGGAATTTAGTAATCAAATTTGCTGGTGTACAAGCTATTGTTGGCGCTTTATAATGTGTGAGCACGCATACAATTGACAATCCAATAAACATACGCACGCACGCACACACACACATCAGGTAAGATACGTAAATATTATGAATAAATTTATGAGACAGCGTGTTGGGAGAACACGAACGCGAGAATTCATTATTCATGTGAATGTGTTGAACACAAATTGCAAAAATGGGCTTGAATTTTTCAGTAATATTTTCACAGTTGGATGATAAACAGTTATTATAACAATTTCACTTTTTGCGGCCAAGGTCAAACAATAATACGATGAGTGGTAACATAAACACAAATGTGAGGATTATTTAAATCAGCATAGCAATTTAGTGTCAAAATGTGTTTAACTTGACATAGTTTTGACATAATTGATATTGAAAGTTTACACCAGTAGAAACAAAATCGTTGATCGAGTAGGTAGATAAATTGTAGTTCTAATATACTCAACTTGATTGAGACGTTGCACACACACACGCACACACACACACACATACACGCACACACGCACACACACACGCACACACAAACACATTAAGTGTAATGCGTATAGGCAATATTTTGTATGATTCCACTTATACGTTATAATACTTTGTGCGTGTCAAACGTACTAACAACATGTGAATGGTTGAATAACCAAATAATATTGCACGCAACAGGGTATTGCGTGTGCGTGTGTGTGTGTGTGTGTGTGTGTGTGGTGTGTGTGTTTGTGTGTGTATGCGCTCAATCAGTCAAACGACCGCACGACACGGGGGAATACGTTCACCACAGCTGATTTCCTTCTGCCAGCCAATGTTTTATATGAAGTGCAGAGCGACCAGCAAAGTTTCAGTGTCTCATACATAAGAAAGCAAATTGTATACAACATAGTGCTTGCTAGCAAGATTGAATCGTGTGCTGGTAAATATTGCACACACACACACACATACACACATGACGGGGTAACGTGTTTGCGTTATCGATACAGCTGAGCGATGTGTGTGTGTTGGAAAAATGCGTGCGAAAACATCTAACATTATATAAACTTGTGTTTGCTTTGGCGCACACACAGATGTTTTTCACCATCAGCGCACTATTGATTCACAGTGGTTGATAAAAGCGAAAGAAAAAGCAGTGAAAGAAACGCGTTTTACGTGCCGTCGACTTTTTATATCAGCAAAAACTGGGGTGTTCGTTGGAATATAACTGTGTAAGTGTTTGTGCGTGTGTGTGTTTATTAACAGCCGCTGGTATGATATATGAAGATTGTTATATAAGATGACATTTTTGCAAAGAAAACACATTCCAACATTGAAAACTATACAAACTTACAAAGTTTTGTGTCTGGGAAACAAAGAAGTGGCATAACTTTGTATAGAATACACAATTGTACAATCACATACCGGTACCATCTTTTGCCTTCTTTTTACGTTTAAAAAACGCCTTCAAATCGTTCGCTAATATTGCTGCCATAGAATAGTTGTATTATTTTACCGATGTTTTGCAATCAGCTGGCACAATGAATTGAACAATTTTACATAGTCATAATTAAATTTGCATATTTTAGCGTTATTTTTGTGGAAACAACCGGGAGAAATATTAAGTTTATATGAAATGGCATAAACAACGCATATTAAATAGTCGGAACAGACACTTTACGCCATTTCATTTCGTCTGTGCGTGTGTGTGTGTGTGTGCGTACGTGTCAGACATTCAATGGAACGGAATAGTGTCAGTCAATTTCACGTAGTGGTACACAAATATTGAAAATGCACGAATGAATTAGACAAAGTGTACGGAACACACATATTGCTGACTTGTTTTCGAGCTTAGTAGGTGCAGCATATGCTCACACACACGCCACATGCTACACATAGAAAGTTTCATTAACTTTACACATTTCACTTTCGTCGGACACAAAGACTTAAGAAAATAGAAGACATCAAAATAGATGAAAGGTTGTTTCAGTGTGAGTAAAGGCGAATGTTATTTTGCGCAACTGTTGCGAACAAATTTCTATCTTTGTGTCTGTTCATTCACAACTGTGGAGTAGACGTAAATTGAATGGAAACAAAATAAATGATGGGAAACAAAAACACAAACCTTTGTCTTTATCGGGTGCCAAAAAGACAATTCTAGAAACTGTTGGTCGATTTCTAACTGGCACCCAGTCACAGGTACATTGACGGCGTAGAAAACATGGTTCGTATAGTGATTCTATCCGTTCATTTTTGTTGTTCAATGACAGATTTACTGATCTCCTTCTGTCATCAATGTCAATTAGTGGCATTGGTTTCGGTATTGAAGGTAGTGGTTCAGTGTCTGACATTTCGTACATTTTCGGTGGCTTTTGTTTCCGTTTTTGCCTCGGTTTCATCATATCACCTTCTTCTATCGTTATTCTCGCCTGTTCGAGACAAATCTGCGCACTTTCTAGTATCGGATCGACGGTTTCTTCCGTTATTGTCGACATTTTGAAACAATTTTTCACGTTTTTTGTGTATCAACGTATTTTTGTGCACGCACACAGGATACTTGCGTCAATTCTCAAGTTGCTATCATACGAGCAAAAGCAAACAGGTATGCGACACGCGCACACACAGCAAAGGGTCAACTCGTGGGTAGCTTACAATAGTATATCTGTGCCACTTGTGCACATCAGAAGCAGTCGTCATAACTTGTGTAAATATACTGTTTGTGTGTGTGTGTGTGTGTGTGTGTGTGTGTGTGTGTGTGTGTGCGAAATGTGAAATGCAAATAACATTAAGTAATAAATAAATAGTTAGGATAAATATAAAATTCACACGCACTCACCAACACTATTCACACTGCTTCTACGACTGTGTCCACCTCCGTAGTACAAACTGCCTGGACTGGGACTTCGGATATGCTGTCGTTGTTGTGCATACTGTGCTCCATACTGTGCCCCTTCATTTGATGAATCGCCGTACAGTAGTGGATGATATGGAAGTGGGGTAGATGGCTGACTTCCTTGGCTACTTCTCCGTCCATTACCATTAACAGGGAATGATGGTGTGTCGCCACGGATCTGTGTCTGCTCCGCGTAGCCACTTGCGTAGGATGATGTTGGTGGATTGGGATTGTTTTGTGCCATTTGATTTCGACGCATTGGTGATGCACGTGCCACACCACCCGACCAGTCAGTTGGACGGTCAGATGCTGAAAAATGATTTGTTGTATATTTTTTGTAACAACATTCTCATAATTACCATAATGATTCGCCATATTCGGTGGCGGTGTTTCAGTACTATTCCCCCTTGATTTCTTCAATATCGACTTCGGACTTTGTACATATGACGCCTGTCCACGCTGTGACATGACGGTGCCATATTCAACATTATCCAATTGTGGTGTCGACCGCGCCGACAAACTGTTGTCATTGTAGAGCAGTGATTGCAAATGGGAGAACTCGTTTGTGTCCTTTTGATGGTAGATTGCTGGTGTGCTTGATTGGTACTTTGTTTCACGGAGTGGGTAATTCTGAACAGTTAGGAATATTGGTGTGCAATTTTAGATTTTTGTGCTTCAAATAATAAGAAAAACTTGTTAAACCCAATCACCTCTTGATTAGTTTTCGGTTTATTAGCAATGCCATTAACTTTCTGCACCGGACTCTGTCCTCTCACAGGCGATTTAGGTGACGCAGATCTCTCTTTCGGTGGCGGTGTCGGTGGTTTGCCAGTTACAAGTGGTGTGATGCGCTTTGTCTGTGTTGCACTGCCATTGGTTATTCGTCGTTGGGGTGGTGATGTTGTAGAGTATAGGTGCGTTGTCTCTTTTGTGAAATCCACAGTTGGCGTGTCGGGCTTTGCCACTTCCGTACTGTCGTGCACGTTCTTTAGTTCCTGGGAAAGAATAGAATTGAGAAGTAGAGTGCATTGGGACATTTATAAGATTATAAGGTTATTGTGATCGTGTTGGGAACATGTTTTAACTTTGGGTGCTTTGTTAGATTGGATTCGTTGTTTTGGGATGCGTTTCGCGTCATTCTAAGGTGACATTTTAATCTGTTATTTTATAGGAATGAAACTTGTCACCAATATACCCTGTAATGGTGTCCCTGACGTTTTAGTGTCTGTGCAAAATTAGTGAATTCGAAATGGAATAATAAATAATAATAAAAGTAATATTCAAAAACGTGTTCCCGTACCTCCAGCAACATGCGTTCCTGTTGTTTGCGTCGTTGAAACACCGGATCATTCGTGTCTTTGTAGTTCTTCAATCGATGCAACTGTGCCTCTAACCAGTCATCTGAATTCATGTTATCAACAGATGAATAACGAGCTTGTGTGTCCGTTTGTTGGTGTGGCGCCTGATTTGCCCTCACCCCGGCTAAGGGGTCGTACACTTCGGGTTTTAGTGCGTGTCTGCAAATATTTGTTGTTTCATTCAAACAATACGCATTGTTTACACCTTTGTGCCGGGAGTGATTTATGACACAAATGTATACAATGTAACAAACATTACATGTTGCAACATTTTTAAAAGGTAAGGAGTAAGAGGCACATATAGAATGACATTACCTCCCTGTGTGTATGTATGTGAGTGTGTGTGTGTGCGTGCGACCCACCAATGCTAAACGCGCGCGTCACTTTATCGCAGTCTAAAATTTTTGAACATTCGCATTACGTATTTGTGCGTATATGTGTCTTAACGCGCACACACAGATCGTATATAATGCATTTGTTTGGTTGCAATACAATGTTTGCACAGCTATTCTCTCTCTTCAATCTTCATCTTTGGTAGTGCACCCGTCCAAAAAAGTTCCGCACGCAAGCAACATTATCACAAAAAATGTGTGTGTGTATGTATTTCCTTTTGCAAATGTTCATCATTGCCGAACATAAATCTTATGTGTAGCGCCAAATCAGATAATAAGTGTTTGCGTCGTGAAATGATGATTGAGCGAAAAAGTTTTCGGGAGATAAAATGCAAAAATAAGATATTCACCTCGACAATAATGGCGTTGAGCTAACAGACGTTGCCACTCTTGCTTGTTGTTCGACAATTACTGGTTGCACGGCGTCTTGATTATACTCGTCTCCACGTGTTAGCAGTTGCTAAAAATAACAATTTGTCATAATTTTATTTCACTCCAAATACCATCGAATTCTGTGCACCACCTCCAGACGTGGTTGCCTTTTGCACTTGTTGCTGCGGTACATTGTGCTCCCTCTCATAAGTCATATAGAAGTCTGGATCACACAAGTCGTCCATATCAGAACTATAATCATCCAATGTACGATAATTGGCAAACTTCGTCTTCCTTCTCTGTATACTCGGTGTTATTGATACTGCTGGTGATGGTTGCGTCGCGCGAATGTTTTGTGATATTAGGTGTAATGGTGTCTCGCGTGATGGTCCCGCTGTACTGTGATACGACATGCTCGATCCAGTTGGTGGAGCGGGACTTTGCACAGGCTCGGGCACATGTGGCCAACTGATCTCATTCCCATCCATATCCTCGATCCGTTGCACAAGTCGGGTTGTCTTACGAGGTGCACTGAAGTGGTCCCGTAATGCACGTGCTGGCACATATGAGAACGCCTTGGATTGTTGATCGTAGCGATCTTTGCCCACGAGACCGATGTCGATCACTGGTGCACCAGTGTCTTGTGCAATTATTGGACTGGGTGGACGACGGAGAATGTGGGATGGCGCGCTGCGTGCTTCGAATTCGGCTGTTGTTTGACTGACGGTTGCGCCGCGCGGTTTTGGCAATGTTGGTGGGGGCAGAGACTTTTGTTCTTGTGACGAATGAATATTGTTCGGATTTGTAATGATTTCATATTTGTCATTGTCATAGCGCTCGGCTGGGAGGGTGGTCTGCATTTTGAGTAGATTTTATTGAAAAAATTAACAAAATCACATACCAAAACGGTGTTGTTTTGTTGTTGACGTATGCGTGGCATTTCTACAATGACGGGATTTTGTATCGGTGAGAGGTCTAGATCACTTTCTTCTTGTTCAGCTAATTCGGCGGTTTTGTAATCGATTTGACGTACTTGTGGGTGCACGTCAAACGCTACGGTGCGTGTGTGTTCTCCTATAATTTGTGTGTGTGTGTGTGTGTGTGTGTGTGTTACTTACCTGTGACACTTATTCCAGAATCTGTAGATTCATTAGGTCGTGCGATAGTAGTGTACAGTTGTGTTGTAGCGATAGGCGTTGTACGATGAATGTTATTGTTTGCTTCTGGTTTTGGATTTCCACGCACCGCTACGATTGCCAAGTGGGACGGGTTTTGGTTTTGGTTTTGATCGAAGTCTAGAAATGTTGTTGTTGACAAAAGTTGTTGTAAAATTTGTTATAACTATCCAAAGAATTGCCAAAAAACAAATTTATTCAACTGCCAATAAAAAATGTAAATACGGAACGAGTAGACAATAACATTGACAAATGTTATTGTAGTAAAACAGACATATCACACATCTGCTACCGTCAAAGAAGCTGTCAATTGTGTTCTACATTCTTGCCCGCGCGCGCGTACAAAGTTGACAGTGTGCAAAGCACCTGAAGCCCTTTTGCAACACACACACACACACACAAACACTTATGTGCACCGGCTTCGATCCCGCATATACACACCAGGCAGTTAATAGACACACGGTTGAAAATATAGTGTCAATTTTTCGCGCAAAACGACTTGCATTAAAATCTTCTAGCAATATGCAGCGCTGTGGTGGTGAAAAAATGTAAAGTCACACACACACTCACACACACACTCGCGCGCACGTGTGTGATGTACATATTTAATGGTTTGTATCTATTGAGAGCAAGAGACTTGGAAGCCAACAAAACAGATGGGGCAGTGCTATAGGTGCTTTAAAGATGTGTGTGTACAGCATCCAGTGCTAATAGTAATGGGACACAACTGAAACTTGTGTGTAAATTGCAATCTATCCAATTCGAAAACTACTACAACGAACACCAGAAAACCAACTGCATTTTATATTCAAACAATAGATTTGTTTTATTGCATCAGAGGTGCGAATTGTGGCGCCATAAAAACGAGTACATACAAAATTGTACAAATCATAAATAACGGGCATTTTGCTTACAATTGTTGTGTGTAGACAGATATGCAAAAATAATAACAATAGTTTTCGTATTAAACTATATCAGTTACTCAGTAGCGCGTAGCTATGTCAATATTGGGATCTTATATATTTATCTTTGTATTATGCACGAGCCATTTTTGCGTGTCTTAATCATTTGCAGTGCATTAAAACCTATGTTTATACAAGAAGAGAGTAAACAAATCCCTATGCGACAGTTGTTTTGATGCGAAGTAATTAATTGAGCAAATATGTTTATATAGTTCACCTTTACGTCGATGATCATCACTGTGATATCCGTTAGCGACTGTGTTTGATGGCACTTCTTGTGTCGGTGTGCGACGTTGTGCTGAAATGAAATAAGAAATAACCCTTTATATAAAATACAATATATCATACAATTGCTCATATCTTCAACAGCAACATTGAAATCGTCATATGAATCCCCATAGAATCCTCCTTGATCTCCCGCGAAATTGCCATAAATCTCGTTTTCCGCATCATCTTGGTTATCGTTTTCACTCGAGAAGGATTTATCAAATGTGTCTGGACTTTTGAGTATTTCGGAATAATTTTGTCCGTCGATATGAGTTGTCATTGGTTCATGTGTGAAGTACATGTCCAGTTTGGTGCGGTTTGTGAACTGACCGTCTAGAAGATAAAAGTGTTATTGAAATATATGTTGCAGATAAATAACACGTACCAAAACATGCATCATCCAAATCTGATTTCATATACGTCAATCGTGTCATTTGTCCATTATGACTATTCATAATCACAGTTTCAACTTGCATAGCACATGTGTTGAATTGACAGCGGAATAGGAGTCGCTTTTGTGCTGAACTTGTTCGATGGAAGCATTTGAGAAGCACGTCACCGCGAAGGGATAGTCCACCGTTTGGCAGACGGACGGAGTGTTGCGAGAAGTTTGTGTCCATCACTTGGGGTGTTGGAGATGTGGGAAGAGATTGACTGCAACATTGTGACAGTGAATGTGTGTGTGTGTGTGTGTGTGTGCATGTGAAAGAGGTGTTACCTTAAAAGTGCATTAAACACTGGCACCATTTTCTCGTAGATTTTCACACTTGGTGTGCAGGCTGAAATTTGTAAATAACTGTAATTATAGTTGAACATTAACTTACGATTACCATCGATATTCGGTAATGCAAACACGTCGATTCGTTGTAGATAAATAGGTTGACTGTTAATTCGAGCCGTGCCATTAAGCAGAGAGGCGAAGTAGTTGACATATCTGTGAAATGTTTATTATTTTACAACACACACACACACACACACACACCGTTTGTGACTGGGCTGTGCAATAGCACCGACATAATCATCAGAGAAACGTCTCATGGCAAATCTGTCCAGTGCTTGATCATCATTCGCACAAATGTTTGTGTAGTGCATATAGGCGGCGATAATTATTGCCGGACGACTTCGACCACCCTGAAGATAATCAGTTTTATATTCGGGCTTTTGTGTTTGAGACCTTGGAATGCACGACAACAACATTGCGTTTGTCGGAGGCCATCCAATTTTCAATTTGTCGACACACGGCACACAGGCGTTCCAGTGGCGGTGCTAGTTCGTCTGGCCAGCCTAGAAGTTGGATAAGTGTTACGATTCAAAGTTGTCACACATATGTTAATACCCACCTAATTCGGCCACATTTGCATTCAATTTACACAGATCATCTCTCCTTCGTGAAACATTGAAGATTGTGTAGTTGTCGCCGTGTTTGGTCTTCAACATATTTGACACTTGTGCCAAACTTCGTTTGTAGGCTGATTCGCTACCCGAAGATGGGTAGGTGAGAACTAAATTGTTTGTTTGTGTGTGTGTGTGTGTGGTTTGGTGTGTGTGTGCAAACCTAAAATTCTCTCAGTAATAAAGATGACATCAATCTCAGCATCATTATTGTCCGACATTCTGTTCACTCTGTAATTATCGTCAAATGATGGCGAGTTTAATTGACGTGAAAGACGTTTGAGATTTGTTTGATTGCTGGTTCGCCTTTTGATCGGAGATGTTGCGCGACCGCGAGGTAGTTGTTGTTGTTGATTCTAAAAGTTGCAATTGATAAGTTTGTTGTTGTTTTTGTATTAAAGTCACATTTGGTTTCATAAAATGTGCGACGAATTTGAACAATATTCCAGACGACATTGTAAACAAACTTATTTTGTTAATTACGTTGTTAGATTATATGAATGTGTTTATTGTCATTCAATTTATAGCGGCAGTATTTGACTCACAAAGTGGCGATTATTCACACACACACACACACACACACACACACACACACACACACACACACACACATCGCTTAGTCTAAGATGAACAGTCATTTGATGTTAACACTATCAAATTTCGTATATGCTCTTATCATAAATATATATGAGATATTCCCGCACTATTTAGTGCCAAATACACAAGTGGCTAATATTTCGTCAAATGGTCAGCGGCTAAATGTGGTTGTCTCTATGTCACTGGACACACGCATTCACACAGTGAAAACAATAGATTCCCATGTCCATCCCTCCCCCAGGCGTCAATATGCATGAGTTCCGGCTACTAACATGTTTCATGACAATATAAACACTCTATCATTCATATTTTATGGCTGTTGGAGAATTCTAATCTGACTTACATAAACGATATTCTTTTGCTCGATTGACTGGAAGCTTCTCAATGTAACGTTTTGAGAACTCGTAGGCGAGTCATTTCGATAGTAACTGGAATCGGGGTATGGCGTTCGATGTACATTCAATATTGATGGCTTTGGTGGTGGTACCTAAATGAAGGGAATGTTTTGAATTTCAAATCAAACAACAACAGAAAAAAAATTCGCGCGTTACATTAAGAAGATAAGTAGCAAGTAATAAATGGTGAATGTGTATCAGAAGCTTTTGAAAGATTCATTGCTTGTGTTGAACCTGACACACACACACAGAGACACCAACGTTACAACATAAATACTCGGCTCTGTGTACGCGAATGTTCATATTTATGTGTGAAGTAAGACTACACAACAACTCCATATGTGTCATTAGATGGCCGAACGCAAAGGTACCAACCATTTGCCCTTAATGGTACGCACACTCTCTCGAACACACATACGCACGTACACACGCACCCACACACGCACACACACACACACACACACACACACACACACACACACTCTCTCACACACACGCACCCACACCATGTCAAACTTATTACAAAGAATGACAAAGCGAGCAACGCCCAAAAATATACGTACACATATAAAAATTGTAGCAAACATTGTTGCACCGGTAAACAACAACGTAAAACAGATGTCAAGATGTGCGATTTTCACGTTTTATAAATTATGGAGAATTTATTTAGATGACAGCAATCATATTTTGAAGTGCACTTCTATAACTGGAAAGCAGGACACTCGACAAACAAAGAAATGCATACGTTTTGAAACGAAGATCGAATCAAGATAAAAACTGAAAGTTTACAATATATCAATTTGTCAAGTGCATTCTTGTGTGTGAGAGCTCGTGTATTGAAAAAACGCTCACAAATCGTCATAAATTCAAACGACAAACACATATAAATTTATATTCGCTCCCCTCATTACATATTTCGAACACAAAATACGTTGGCCTTGAATACAATGAATGATTAATGGTTAAGAGATTAATAAACTGCGGCAAAGTGCACTAAAATTGATATTTTTGACAGCAGGTGGTTGTCAAAAACAATTGCAACTTGCCATAAAATATGAAAAGTATGTAATAAAGTGTCATTTTTGGTGACAGATGTGTTGTAATGTTTACCAGAAAATGTAAACAGCAAGAAAAAAAGAAAAAAAAGAATTGCCAACTGACCATGATTTGTTGTTCAGATCTTATCACACTGGAGCCATTACACCGAGAGTGAATCTGCAAATGGTGTATTACAATCGGAATTTAGTTTTTACAGCGTGTTATAAAGTGTTCGTGTCGTGTTTTTTATCACAAACACAAACTTGCGATAAGAAACACTTCATTAATACCTTATTAAATGCGCTTGTATTTCGTGTTAGACGTGTATTGGGAAATAGTAGCGACATTTGTGAATATTCACGGTATTTTGTCTGCTTTTTATTTGTTAAACATGGAAATAGGAATGACGATTTTCCAATACAGGAGCATGTGTCGGTTTTTGACAGCATTTTTATCTTTAATAATTCATGCTAATTTATTGCGTCAAGTCAAGCAAATTAATGCATGTAACACAAAAATAACTTTTGAAATGAAGAACACAGTTAATATTGAAATCAAAACTGTGCAATCAGTAACTAAATTGTGTCTGAACAAGATTAGCGACATCTTAATGTCAGATTATTTGACCATAAACATAAGATTATAGCGCGAGCAATTGTGTGTGTGATATTGTCAGCTTAACACATAATGTGATTTCATATCAATATTGTTGTTGTTCTCACACACACACACACACACATTGGAACACATTGTCACTCACGCGTGAAAGTGTGTTGATAAATCAGAGACCTGTGCATGCGGAATAATTTGCGTGTTAATTGCTGGTTTAAGATTGTGGATCAGATAATCAAATAACAACACTTACCACATTTACATTTTGTGTTTCACATGTGCAAATTGCATTAGAGTCTTCGACTTTCGACATTTCAATGTTATTATTGTTCGCAAATTTGAACATTATATTATTTCATTGATAACATTTGACTTGAAACATGCGAATAAACAGTTGTGTCGCAATTCCACTGGGAGCGATGCAGCATCGGACGAGAATGTACAACTTGCAATGATGAATTACAAATACCCGCGTTGGTTTTTTTGTGCGTGCGGGGTGAATATTTCTCTTTTCATCTTTTGACATTATAAGATGATACAACACATGTCACAAATCATGGAATAATATTGTCATGCTTTATGTTCTGGAAAGTGTGTGTGTGTGTGTGTGTTCCACATTGGGGGTACCACTTTGTGTCCATTCTACAAATAACTATTGTGTGCGATAATGCACATACACACATATGAACAAAGTGACCGACACATTCGTTACTGATTTACTTCTTGTGTTCTGCTTCTTCTATTTCACTCAAACTACAAGTACCATTTGAGTGAATTGATGTTAATTGATGACAATAATAATTCGTTTACAACGCGAAACAATAATTTGAATGCCCCATTTTTTATTTCACACACACACACACACACACATACCTTATCAATGCATCGTAAATGCACTCTACAAGCATGTGCACATCGCATACATTGCATCGTAGTTCCAAATATTGGACGTCCACATTGTGTACAGATTATTAAATGATCATAGTCGATGCTTTGTAACACGTGCAGGTTGATGGTTTGATTGTCTATGGGGTATTGGAGAGTGGCTTGACGGGTTTCCGGGGGCTGCAAGATATGTCGTGGGTTTGTATTTCAAACGCTATTTATGGTTTTATCCACCACTCACATGTTCTGCATAATATCTTTCACGATAGTTTGCAATCTTCCGTCGTTTCTTGCACGGGAGACAGATTGAAGTTGATGAGCTTGGCGAGCAGGGCGAGCACACGGTTTTCCACAGCGACATTTTTATATCATATATATATTATATCAATTTAATAGGTGTTGTTGTTGTAACATGTCAGTATGTATTTCCTTGATTGACACACTGACGTGGTGTAATCGTGTGTGTGTGTTTTGTATCTTGGTCGTAAATCGAATTTGGTTTTTGAAACAGAGATTTCATTTTCGTTTTGTAGTCGATATTTCGCTAGTTTAATATGCCATTATAATAAGAGGATGAAATATAATTCGCTGGATGAAAATGCAATAACAATAATTCGTAGTTGTAATAAATTTAATCGAGCAATAGTAGAATTTGCATTTCGGCGCGTAAAAACGGCAATTTGTAATAAGTGAGTGTGTGTAATAATAATATTTGTTTAGGAAGCACGGAAATATATTTCACATTCAAAATGTGTGAAGCACAAAAGCACAAAGTTGCAACTTTTGAACAACTTCGTTTTTACGTTTTCAAGTTATTCGATCTCTTTTGACGGGAAAATGTGTTTCTCTTTTCTGTGCGACGACAGAATTGCGTGCGCACTTTTCCTGCAAAGAGCGATTAGATGCGAGTGTTATAAATATTACTATTTTTGTTGTGAAAGAAGATATCTGCAGAAAGTAACAAATATACATTTTACACAAAACGTAAAGCATAAATGGACTACAAATTAGTATCTGTATTTATTACGATGACAAATGAAATGTTCAAGTTGCTAGTCAGATGGTTACAACTTTGTTTGCGTGCGTGGGTATCAAATAAGCCGCTTTCAAAAGACGAGCTTATTTACATTCTATCAAATGCCGGTCTGTTTGCATAAAATTTGGTTAAGAACTGAGTAGAGTTGAAAGCATTTCAAGCGCGAAAAACAGTTCAAAATCAACTATTTACGCGCAATAAATGCAGCTGCTCAGCTAATAAATTATAAAAGTTGGCAATATGTGAGCAGACATGGCAATTTGAAATCTTTAATTTGGCACCAAATAAATAATGTTTACATTGAACATAAAGTGAAAGCTCGTCTATACGACCCATATGTGAATCAGCAAAAGGCATTTTATAATTGTTGTTTATTTCACACACACACTCACACACACACTCACACACACACACACACACAACACAACACATAAACTTTCTCACGTTGGTCAACAGGTGTTAAGAATGCTGAGAATATTGACACTTTTGACAATGTAATTATGTGAAATTGGATTTTCTTGCTGACCCATAACACAAATTGTGCATAGAACGTGCATTATTTACGTTTGTTTATGGTTTTGACGCAAAAACAATTTCAATTATCAATGACCACACACACACACATACACGGCCATTAGAGCGGCTTTGTTTGATTGCATTCTGCAATTGTGTATATTGCGATTTAAAGTGCCTCAAATAATGCACACAGTATGTGGTGAAACATAAATTACCTTTGTTGTTCGTTTTACAACATTTGTTTGTGTCGCAGTAAATATGTAGCGGCATGTTTGAAATGATTACGCACAGTGTAGAAAGAGATTTCATTTTTTGGTTTTGTTTATGTTGTGAAATTGTTTTAAGCAATCATTATTATTAGCAAAAGTGTTATAACAAATAGAATTGAGACACTCCTAGGGTACGTTTAACTCTTGGATTTCTACACAATTTTGGTTTATTGAAACGTTAAAACAAAGAAAATACTGTGGTCCGTTTTTAAATTCGCGCTACCAGCGCTGAAGTGAAAGTAAAGTTATGCAAGTATCCATTCACAAGTTTTCAGTTATTGGTGAAGGGAAAATTTAGAACATTGAAAATAATTCACGGCGATATTATAGAGACAATCGACATGACGGTATCGCAACAACATTCGGGTCAAAACACTTATAATGTAACTAGAATAGTTTTAATGCTACAGTTGTTCACATTTTCCATAATTTCAGTTTGTATTTACTGACAAGCAATTGGCGTATAATGCTCATGCGGTTGAGGCAGGTCGGCGAGGTAACTCATTAATTAATAAAATTAAAATAACGTTTGTTTACAGCAAAAACTAGACAAGACAATTTTTGGATTACCACGATCATGGTTGGATCTGCGCTAGCCTGGTTCTTCAGAAAAGGGCCGAAATAGAATGTAATGTGTTACAATATGATCATTAGTAGAATAACTTTGTCAATTGAACATGTTTACTTCGAATTTGTAGTTCGTGTTTCAGTTTATATGTACATTTGTAGATTATTATGTAAATAAAGTCGCATTTTAGTAACTTTGCGTGCTGCGTGACAATATATATCGCATATACACGTACATTAATTTACACGGTTGTTGGTTGTAGTTTAGATGCCCAAATCACATACAACAACTTCATACACAGCTCCACAAATGAACACATTTAACGAGTGATAAGACTATCGAAACTACGATGACAATGCGGAAATTTTGAGGAAGTCAATGCAGCAGCATAGAAACATAAAATATAGCTGCATAATTATTCAAATATGTTTCATTTTTAACAACAAAAAAAAGACATTTCATTGTTTATACATGTCTAATGTACGTTTATTTAGTCGAATGTAGGAAATTTGAAGCAACAATGCAAACTTCGTAATCGTTTGCAATGTAGCTTTCTGCAAAGACATTTATTTATGCATCCTATTTGTTTCAGATAGCGATTTGTGTCACAAATTTTGTGTTCTGTTTGAAGACTATCGGAAATCAATTTTAAAATGAAAATAAATTAAAAGGAGTGCAAAAACGTATCCTGCGTAACTTTGCCGCGCATTTTCAAAATTTAAATAGGCGCCAACATAATTGACGCACAAGAATTACGGTATGTTACAGTAGAAATTTGAAGTTCGTGTGATTGTGCAAGGTTTGTCTGTTGTTGATCCTGAAATTTGTCGTGTCACTCTTTAAACTTAATTTTTTTGTTTTAATTTTAATTTTGCGTTAAATTACGTTCTCATTTTTCAGATTGATCGCAGAAACTAGGGCGTTTACGTAAATTGTCTGCAGCATTGGACAATTTGTTTATTTATTTCCACATTTTACATTTTCGCACGCGAACAAAGCGAATAGAAGTCGATAAAAATGGTACGTTTTTATTGTTTATTTTAGTGGTTTTGTGAATTATGTGAGGCGATCGCATTGTTGTCAATTTTTGCGACAATTTATTTTATCTATTATCGTTTTAGGTGAACTTTACCGTTGACGAAATGCGCGCGCTGATGGACAAGCGCAAGAATGTGCGCAACATGTCCGTTATTGCACACGTTGATCACGGTTTGTTTATTTATTATTATATTTCATCCATTTTTGGTTCATTCATTCTCATTATTCAGGCAAGTCGACACTGACCGACTCGCTTGTCAGCAAGGCCGGTATTATTGCCAATGCGAAGGCGGGCGAAGCACGTTTCACCGACACTCGAAAGGACGAACAAGAACGTTGCATTACGATCAAGTCTACGTAAGTGTCCCGTTATTTTTATTTATTTTATTTTATTTATTTATTTTGTATTTCAAAATGATTTCCATTTACAGCGCGATATCAATGTACTTCGAGTTGCCAGAGAGTGACATGGCATTTATTGGCGATGATCAAGCAGAAATGGTGGAGGTTGAGGGCAAAATGCAAAAGTATCGCGGATTTCTGATCAATTTGATCGACTCACCCGGCCACGTTGACTTCAGTTCCGAAGTGACGGCCGCATTGCGTGTTACCGATGGCGCGTTGGTCGTTGTAGATTGTGTTAGCGGTATGTTTTGATTTACTTGTTCATTTTGGTTGCGAACTCATTTCGATTTATTATCTTATTTCAACCCTCATTTCACACCCACATATTTACAGGTGTGTGCGTGCAAACGGAGACCGTATTGCGTCAAGCAATTGGTGAACGTATCAAGCCAGTGTTGTTTATGAACAAAATGGATCGTGCGTTGTTGGAGCTACAATTGGAACCTGAACCACTGTATCAAACTTTTCAACGTATCGTTGAAAGTGTGAACGTCATTATTGCTACTTATGGTGAAGATGATGGTCCGATGGGCAAGATTATGGTATGTTTTGTAGGATTTGTTTTTGTTGTCTTCACAATTTAGTGGCGGATAGAAATTGTTGCCAATTTTTTGTCAAAATTTTCTTATTCCTACAGGTTGATCCAGCATACGGTAATGTCGGCTTCGGTAGCGGTCTTCACGGTTGGGCGTTTACGTTGAAACAATTCGCGGAAATCTATGCGGACAAGTTTGGCGTGCAAATTGACAAATTGATGAAGAACTTGTGGGGCGATCGATATTTCAATCCGAAAACAAAGAAATGGACAAATAATTCGGTGTGTTGGAAATATTTGTGTTTATTTTCAACATTCTAATTTCAACTTGATTGTAGGAAGACGGCGGTAAACGTGGTTTTGTGCAATTCGTATTGGATCCAATCTTCAAGGTGTTCACGGCTGTAATGCAAGTGCAAAAGGATGAAGTAAACAAGCTGATGGAAAAGTTGAATATTAAATTGGCACTCGAAGATCGTGATTTGGAAGGAAAAATGTTAATGAAGGTTGGTTTATTTATTTTTACAATTATTTGCATTTTAATATTTAGGCAATTATGCGTAAATGGTTACCAGCTGGCGATACATTGTTCCAAATGATTACAATGCATTTGCCGTCGCCATTTGTTGCACAAAAGTATCGTTGTGAATTATTGTACGAAGGACCACAAGATGATGAAGCTGCGATTGGTTTGTTTCTTTAATCATTTTGCAATAATTTGAAATTTAAGGCATTCGCACATGTGATCCAAATGGTGTATTGATGATGTACATCAGTAAGATGGTACCGACAACAGATAAGGGACGCTTTTATGCATTTGGTCGTGTGTTCAGTGGTAAAGTGGCTACTGGACAGAAGGCACGCATTCAAGGACCAAATTATGTACCCGGCAAGAAGGATGATCTGTATGAGAAGACCATTCAGCGGTATGTTAAACAAACATTGTTTTAATATAATATTTGATCACTTTATAGCACAATTCTTATGATGGGTCGTTACATTGAACCAATTGAAGATGTGCCAGCAGGTAATACCTGTGGTTTGGTCGGTGTCGACGCCTATTTGGTCAAATCGGGCACAATAACAACATTCAAGGATGCACATAATTTGCGTGTGATGAAATTCAGTGTTAGTCCTGTTGTTCGTGTCGCCGTTGAAGCTATGAATCCAGCTGATTTACCAAAATTGGTCGAGGGTTTGAAACGTTTGGCAAAGAGTGATCCTATGGTATGTGGTTTATTTGTTTTTTTTTGGATTTTATTTTATTTTTGTTCCAGGTTCAATGTATATTCGAAGAATCTGGTGAACACATTATTGCTGGCGCCGGTGAATTGCATTTGGAGATTTGTTTGAAAGATTTGGAAGAAGATCACGCATGTATACCAATTAAGAAGAGTGATCCTGTCGTGTCGTATCGGTATGGTGTTATTTTATTATTTATAAATATATATATTTCATTAATTTAATATTTAATCATTTTTTTTCAGTGAAACGGTAACGGAGGAGTCGGATCAAATGTGTCTGTCAAAATCACCGAATAAACACAATCGTTTATACATGAAAGCACAACCGATGCCAGATGGTTTGGCAGAAGTTATTGAAAAGGGTGACATTGGTCCGCGTGATGATCCCAAACAGCGTGCACGTATATTGGCGGAGAAGTGAGTTTTAAATAAATATTTATTTTAATTTATTTAATTGTCATTATTTAGATTCGATATGGATGTGACAGAATCGCGTAAAATTTGGTGTTTCGGTCCAGATGGCAGTGGCCCAAATCTGTTGATGGACTGCACGAAGGGTGTGCAATATTTGAACGAAATCAAGGACAGTATGATTGCTGGGTTCCAATGGGCATCGAAGGAGGTTTGTTGTTTGTATTATTATTATTTATTCTTGAACATATAATGTTGTTGTGTTGCAGGGTGTATTGTGCGAAGAATACATGCGCAGTGTACGTTTCAATGTGTACGATGTGACATTGCACGCTGACGCCATTCATCGTGGTGGTGGACAAATCATTCCAACAGCACGTCGTGTATTGTATGCGTGCGCATTGACAGCAGCACCACGTTTGCTGGAACCAGTTTATTTGGTGGAAATTCAATGTCCGGAGGTATGGTGATATATATATATATAGTTATTTCATTCAATTTTGTTGTTTCATTTTAGGCAGCTGTTGGTGGTATTTATGGTGTGCTGAATCGTCGTCGTGGTCACGTTATTGAGGAGAATCAAGTTGCTGGTACACCAATGTTTGTTGTCAAAGCGTATCTTCCTGTCAATGAATCGTTCGGTATGTTTGTTGGGAATGAAATGATGATGAAATTTGTTTATTTTTTTAGGTTTCACAGCTGATCTGCGTTCAAATACTGGTGGTCAGGCGTTCCCACAATGCGTATTCGATCATTGGCAAATATTGCAAGGTGATCCATTTGATCCAACATCGAAACCGGCACAAGTTATTGCTGTTACACGTAAACGCAAGGGTTTGAAAGTGGAAATACCGGCACTGGATAATTATTTGGATAAATTGTAAGGCGTGATTTTAGAATTTTGTATTCGTTCTATTCTATTTTTGCGCTCTTAAAGTTTTTGGGGGTCGCGTGCAAATTGCCCTTTTTGTTGACGACCATTCATGTGTTGTTGCTGTTTTCTATTATTTGTTTGTGCAAGAGGTTAGGTTTATTATGAAACACGTGTTTTCTTTTTGCTAAAAGAAGTTTATTATTGTCGGTTGTTTTTTACACGATTTGTTGAATTTATCTGTTGTTAAACATTTTCAAGCTTATCGGCCAGAATATTGGTTTTCATTTGTTTGCCGTTGATGTTTGATGATAATAAAGTATTTCGTTATTTGAATTATGTTGACCAAATACAAGAACAACGACGAGCTGTTACGGTAGCTGTTACAAATCGCATCATTAAGAAAGAATTACCCAAATTTTTACTACACAGCAAAGGATGAAACGAGATTTTACACTTTTTTTTATTTCTGCAAGCTTTACTTATGACGAAATAGCTCACATTTATTACAGAAAGTACAATAACAGAATGCAAGTTTGTCAAATCAAAGCTAAACAATAACGCATATTGCTCAAAATGTTATAAAAATGCAAAGAATCTAATACAAAGCACCAAGAAAGAAAATAAAATCGGTTGCAGAAAATGTTCATTAATCACTTAAAGAATGCAAAGACACTATTACTATTGCTATCTTCACTAGCCAATCGTCGTTTCTTAGCCAACATCACAGTCTTCTTCTTTTTCTCATTCTCTTTTGTTGGACTATCAATACGTGTGAAGAGTGACTTTGATGTTTCATTCACATTACGTGCACTTGATGATTTCAATAGGCCATCCAATGTGTCCGCGTCACGGTGGAGGAATGAATCACGCAATGGTTGATGGTGGATGGTGGATGGTTGTGTGGACCATGCCTGCAAAAAAGAATTGAAGTTATAATAGTGTCGGATATTTCTCAAAATCAACCCACCTCACTAGCCACATCATCATCATCTGTTAATAATGTAAACCGTAGTGAATGTGTGTGCGTCAACGATGTTGTTGTTGCTGCATGTTGTAAATGACTTGTTGATTGTGTATCATCGCCTGCAACAACACATATTGAGATATATTACGCAGAAATCACAAACCACGAAGAGATGAAAATGACGAACGTGTTGAATGAATGATTGATGATCGACATGATGTTAGTAGATTATTTGTGCCAAATATACTTGCAGGTAGGACATCTTCACTATCGTTGCTTGTTGATTTCGATGTTGTCTGTAGAAATAATAATAACAAATGTGAATAAGAAATTCATGAAACTCACCATGCGCGCTTTCACTAATGCAATCCTATGTTTGGCCAATTGATCGGCAATTTCATCATCGTTATTCTCATCACCATCATCAACGCGTGAATGCAATGCGGCAGCGTCAAATTCAAAATTTGTTGCCTGTTGATCACCTGCAAATATCGAACAAAATTGTAAAAAAATCTACAAAAAAAACGCACGATTAAACCGCCATTGCAATCGTTGCGCATCCGAATGCAGTTCACCATCAGGTAGCAGTGCTTCTTTAATAACCCTTAACTGTTTCGCGTCATCGTCCAATAACCGCTTTTGATGTATTCGATGTAGTTCACTTTCCATTTGTTCTTCACTCGGTAAGGCATCCAAATCACCTGCTTCTGCTTCATAGTTGTTGTCCTTCTCGTCGCCTTCCTGCAATAAATATGGAGATACGAACGATATTAGTATTCAACACGTACATCTTCATCACCACTACCAACATCGCTGCCCGACAATTCAGCCTCCTCTTCAACGAAACGTTGTCGCGGTCTACAATGCCAAAAAGTAAATAGCGTCTCACTAAACAACCCTCACGCACCGTTTCATTGCTTTCTTCTCATCTCCACCTCCTCCATTCTCTTGTCGTTGTGATTGTTGATATATTTGCCTTACAATGCCCTCTTCATCATCACTACTATTCATGACACAATCATCATCCTCTGAATCGACCGAATCATCGTCTTCTATATCAGTCTCTTCTACAGTCTCATCATCATCACTCTCATTGTCATCATCAAGCAACACTACTGGATGTTTCTTTTTGGGATTTATTGTCGTCGATTTCTTAACAACATCATCATCGTCGGAATGATCGGGATCATTTTGTATCTGCAAAGATAATAGGATGGATGTTATATAAAATAGACACATACCAAGACATTATTTGTATCCATATTCTCATTCTCGTCATCTCGTGTTTCAACAATTGACGGTAATGTAAACTTCGCTGGTGACACATTGTGCGTGTGTGGTATAACATCGTCGTTTTGGATTTCTAAAAACAAACGTACAAAGCAAAATACAGATAAAACTCACGTGTCGGAAACACTCCAGAACATAATAAATTGACACTATCACCGCGTTGCAATAGCGGTATTGGTGGAGATCTATAACACCCCAAATGTTAAACACAAAAATAAAATAGCAAACGCACTTTGGTCGACGCAACAACTGACTCAATGTATCGGGCAAATCACACAATGGCGGTACAGGTGTTGTTGGTTGATTTTGTTGTTTAACTGGTGACAAATTTAGGAAATCATCATCGTTAACATCGTCAAACACACGCACGGGTGACAAGTGTCGTATTGGAGAGTGATTTGCATCTGGTTGTTGTGGTTCGTCGTTGTTAAGAAGCGATGATAATGAGATGTTATGCGATGGTGAATTTGTATTTCGATGATCATTATTGTCATTATTGGCATTTGATGTTTCGTCCAAGTGTTCTGACAATTTGACAGGTTCTTCTTGCGCATCTAAAATAGAAAAACAAACACCCAATGAATGAACAAACCTCTATGTTCATTACTCGGTTCAACATCATCAAGGATATTCTCATTAGCATCATCTTCCTCATCGATCGCTTCATCATCCAACAAGTCACACTTCTCACGAGACATGTCATCGTCGTTATCTGAGCAACTGTTGTCGCTTGGCTGAAAGCATGTAATGTTGTAAGTGAAATGTTGACATTGTGTCGTAATAATTATCTCACTGAAGCGTATGAAACAAACAAATACTGACAAAAGTTGTCGCGCACAAAACACACCTCAAAATCGCCATCACTCTCTTCTGGTTCATCTTCGTCATTGTCCTCCTTTTGCTCCGTGTCGCCAACTTCCTCCTCGAATGCTTGAAACCGTTTCTGTTGTTCATCGTGCCGCCGCTTCGTGATGTCCGACAGTAATTGTTGACGTAGTGCGGTGCGTTTCGCGTAACCTGCGAGAAGAGAAGATGGTTGAACATAAGACTGAATCAAACAATATTCGCGTAATATTCTATGAAACAACCATTCCACCTAAAATGCTCGTCGCAGACAAACTAACTCCAAAACAATCATCTACCATCCCTCACCCACAATCCAATTCCACCCCACTCACCGTGTAAATGTGGACCATTATAGACATCATCATTATTCTCAGTGATCAATAATTCACGTCGTTCAATGTGCGGCGCTGATCCGCTGCCCGATTGAGACTCTGAATCGCCGATTAATGCTAACACGCTGAAGAAGAACAACAACAACAACTCGAGTAATGAATATGACAACAAACCCGACTCGGTGTTGTTCTACTTTCGGTGTGCCGTCTGTCTTTTGTTTCACTTTTGTTCGCACAGCCAACCATTGATCGAGATTCGTTTGCTTCTTTGCTTGACTGTTCTCGCGTTCCTGCAAATGGAAATGAAATATGCATAACGACATCATACCTCATCATTGGACAGATCGATGACAAAATCTTCATCGGCACCCATGAAATCTGTTGGCGGCTTCGATAGACATGGCGCGCGAGTGGATGGAAGTACCAGTTTTGGACGTCTTTGTATTTCATGTTTGTTCTGCAATGGAAAAGTGCATTGAAAACTATTCGAAGTACACAACACACACCGTTTCCTTTAGACATTCGTCGGCAGCGTCGTCTGTTGTTTCCATAGTGCAGTGAAATTGTTTATTTAAATGAAATCTTTTAATTTATTCTCTGTACTTCCAAAAACCTCCTACAAATTCACCGATACCGAATTGTAATAAATTTGAAATTTGAACTTCCCGCAAATACTAATGTTCGTTCTTTATTGTGGATCTAGACGTATAGTGCACTTACTGTGCTGTTCTTTAAGAAAGATTTGTTTGTTTCGATAGCAAACATGCTAAATGTAAATTTGCCAGTTTTATTCAAATTACATTAGTTTATTCGCCACATTTGCATTGCATTTTAAACGCTTGAAATCTTACGATACATTACACGAAGCAGTTAAAAAAACCATTCCATGATCATAAAAAGTTCTGGCTAAATCGAATGTCTGTTTTACAATACCTAACTGGATCACTTATGTGGCGCAGCAGCCGGTGTAACAGCTGCCTGTGTAACAGCCGCCGCTGCACCGTCTGCTGGTGTAGCTGCTGCAGCGGCACCACCAGCTGCAGGTACAGGTGGAGCACCACTGCGATTTGGACACGGACAATATTGTGCGTCAGCACCTGGTGCCGCCTTCTCGCCTTGACCACCAACTTCGCCTTGCATGCCAACGGCACCTTGCAATCCTGGACTGCCTGCTGGACCTGCTTCACCTGCTGCACCGACGGTGCCGTTGAGTCCTGTGCAAATGGGGAAATGTGAAAATAAATGTTTCGTTATTAATGGGTGTCGGTTTAAAAGTGTATTATTACGACAACTTTCACTGAAATGAACACACACATACCTGCTGGTCCCTTATCTCCAGCTTCGCCTTGTGCACCACGATCGCCTTTTGGCCCTGGTACACCGATCAACTGGCGGCCATTCATGCCTGCTGGGCCTGCATTGCCTGGTGGTCCCATTGCGCCTATAAGATTACGGTTAATTTATAAATTGTGCTCTTAAAAATATATTTCTTCTATACTGCGACAATGTAAAAATACTGTATTTTACGAACCTTCGGTTCCAACTGTGCCCATTTCACCCGGAGTTCCTGGTTGTCCATCCTGAAAGCAGGGTGGTGGTGTATTCAAATGGAATAAATTAAAAATTATAAGAAATCAAAGTATGAAACATACACGTCCTGGCATACCAGCCGCACCGTTTGCACCTCGCATACCGCGTGGACCTAAATATAATTTATGTTTGAGAGAGAGATCTGTTTGCATACCTGTCATTCCTTGTGCTCCTGGTGGACCCATCGGTCCATTTGGACAGTACGAGCACTTCTGAAATGGTAATTAATTGAGTACAAATTCGAAAAGAGAGGGTTAAAAGCTTTTTTAAAAGATATTTTGTTTTCATATCCCAACACAAACCTGTGTAGCATTATTCTGTTGCGGCTGCATGTCCGGCATTGAGGCACCTTTCTCACCCGGTTTGCCATCCATACCATCCATACCATTTTCACCCCTTGCACCTGGCGGTCCCTTTGGACCTGGTGGACATTTATTGTCGGCTTGGCAGTCTGCAAAGGAAATGATTTTGAATAATTGTTTTGTGTTTGAGAAAGTATTTCGCAAATAAACACGTCCAACTTTCATATAAAATTCTAAATTCTCATATTGCCCATTCAACTCACTGCAATTGCTCGGTGGTGTGCTTTGAGTTGGTGTAACTGGTGGGATAAATGTGACCGGTGGTTGACTGCCTGGTGTGACCGGTGGGAATGTACCAGGTATGACACTTGGTGTTGGATTGACGACTGGTGGGTTTGTCGGACCTGGACCATATGGTGGAGTGGGTGTTGCCACCTTGTCATACGTCTGTTGACGACGTTGACGTTTGGTGTTTGATGGTGGGGAGATTGTCTGGATCTTGTTCCACGCATTTGTCGAGATCTCCTGAAATTAACGATTGGGGAATTGTTTGCAGAAAGAATGCAACAAACTCGGAATTCCACCATTTCGGTGTCCAGTTCATCCCAAATGCTGTTCACTTCATTCATTATCATTGGAGTGAATACAATGCATGTTAGTATTGTCACCAATGACAGTATCGTTGCACATGCAACCGCGGTGCGAATTGCGTATGTCATTTTTGGTGAGAAGTAATGGATAGCAAATGTTGTAAACTGTGCTCTGACGAAAATCGAACAACGTTTTATATTCTTAAAACTGGGGCAAAAACGCGGCAAAAACTGATCTTATATTAATTGTTATTCTTTGTGTATCACATATGTGACACACATTGTATAAGTGTCATAATTCTGTCAGATTATTATTACAAATTTACATGTTACAATGTGCGCTCAATGTCAAACGACAGGTATTATTTATTGTTACTTGCGCAAAAACACTTTTTATTGTTTGTGTAAATGTACACCCATTTCTCAACTGTTTTTAGGTTAAATTATTGTACTAATGAATGTAATTCGGTTCAAGTGCGAACTCGTGATCTGCAATATAAATAGGAGAGTTGGATGATGAACACATGTTTTATGTTTTGTGAAACTTGTACAACATAGACACTACTGTTGTTCACAGTTTGAAAGAATATATTACCGTTTGTATTTCAACTCCACATGCAGAATTTGCATTACAGCGAGATACAGTAATGTGTATTCAGATATGTTCACAATCTTTGGTATCAAACTTATCATGAATGTGCTCCTATAGTTTGATTCTACTGTATTACAATTAATTGAATATTTAACGCGTTCAAGAATGCAACTTTGTTACACGCGCTTTGTTCAACACATGTTTACTGTTATATCACTTTATTTATAAACTGTTCGATACAAAACACCGATACGCTCAAACATCCTGAACGCTTACAGATCGGTCGCGAAAATCCAGTTACAAAGATATCAAAAATACTTATATATATTCTACTTTCCGACAGCTACCGGTGCACTGCGGTTAGGACACGGGCAGTATTGAGCATCACTGCCAACAGTACCCTTTTCACCTTGACCACCAGCTTCGCCTTGCATTCCAACGGTTCCCTGCAATCCAGGACGACCGGCTGGACCAGCTTCGCCTGGTACACCGACAGTGCCGTTGATTCCTGAGAAAATGTGATTATTTTGATGTTGGAAAGAAGGGAAATTGCTTTGTACTGAACACTTTTAAGATGTTCTAACCTGGTGTGCCCTTATCACCAGCCTCTCCTTGCGCACCACGATCACCCTTTGGTCCCTTTGAGCCAATCAATTGACGACCACTCATGCCAGCTGTGCCTGCATTTCCTGGTGGACCCATTGCGCCTGGAAATGTTTTGTTTTTGCATTAGAATGTTATAATTTTGTTACACCAACCTTCAGGGCCACCTTCACCCATATCACCACTGCCACCTGGTTGTCCATCACGTCCTGGCATACCGGAACCACCATTTGCACCGCGCATACCACGTGGGCCTAGAAATGAGATTTTGAGTAGAACATTTTGCTAAACAAATTAGTTTTTTTTGTTTATTTTCATAAAAGTTTTCAATTAAAAACTATTCTCTACCTGGACGTCCTTGTGGACCTGGTGGACCCATTGGACCATTTGGACAGTAGAAGCACGATGTAATTGGTGCCCTACATAAGAATAATATGTCATAAACACAAGCACTAATGCCTCACATTTGTGGTTGCACATCCATTGCACTGGGTCCTTTAATACCCGGCTCACCTGGCGCGCCATCCATGCCGTTCTCGCCCCTCGCACCTGGTTCACCCTTTGGTCCAACTGGACACTTGTTGTCCTTATTGCAGTCTGAAAGTAAAAAAAAGATTCGGTTGGAATGATTCTAACGTTAAGTATAAACAATATGATTACAATATTCTCATCACTTACTGCAACTACTACTCGGGTTCTGTGGAACAACGGGTGGGAGGATTGTGCTCGGTGTGGGATTAATAACCGGGGGTGGTTGAGCGGGCACACCAGCGTACTGTTGATTAGCCTGTCGTCGTGCACGTTTGGTGTTTGATGGTGGGGAGATTGAATGGATCTTGTTCCATGCATTTGATGAGATCTCCTGAGATATTACATTGGGGAATTATTTTATAAAGGATGTGTACAAACTCGGAATTCGACCATTTCGGTGTCCAATTCATCCCAAATGCTGTTCACTTCATTCATAATCATTGGTGTGAATAGGATACATGTTAGTATTGTCACAAATGACAATATCGTTGCACATGCAACTGCCGAACGAATTGCGAATGTCATATTTGGTGAGTGTGAAATGTTGGAAAGAGTTGTTTGGAAAGGGAGATAAATAATATGAGGTGTGTATTTGACTAATCGCCGTTCCTGTCAGCCGTTTTATAGAAAGTGGGAAACAAAGGAACTGTGTCAACGGACAGTCTTGATTGCAAAAGGATGTCTGAACAAGTGTTTTTGCTACAAATAAATGAAAGAAGGTCAATCAAGTTGCGACAGTTTTTGGTAACGTATGATTTTCTTAAACAACTATGACACATCCTTTGCGGCAGACGTTTATTTGACACAATTTTATTACACCTTGTGTGTTTTTATAGTTTACTATGTCACCGAACAAATTAGGGTTAAATTGCATTGAAAATAAGTACAACTAGCAGTATTTAAGGTTTGTTCTGTAGACTCACTAATTAGTTTATGTAAAAGTTATGTTTTTAATTATTTACTAAAGTTACAAATGTTAGATGATTCATTGACTCTGAACTTTAAACAAATATTTAATTCAGAATAAACTTTAGAATTTATAAAGGAAATAACAACAGGAAAATAACCACGCAAACAAATAGAACAGAAAGCAGTTGCAATATATATTAACTTATGTTAACTTCATTTTTGTTAGAACGCTTAATTGTTTGCATTTTATCAAATATCACATGAACAAATAATATGGAAATTTGATGCCAAAATGTGGCAGCAATAGTATTACTACAGGAAAACTGTATTTGTAGTACGTGTATGCATGACACAAGCTGCATGCTTTAATATTATACCAAGCTTACAGAAGCACATTGCTATACAAACACACACACACACACACACACACACAAACACACACACACACACACACACACACACACACACACACACACACACACACACACACACACACACA
>JADMIO011153586.1_pt1 | contig 52338 bp, 51 predicted proteins | sample 8958161 | NCBI WGS metagenome assembly JADMIO01 (sample SAMN16585339, study PRJNA669376) | soil metagenome | isolation source: Crop rotation soil | place: USA: Cullars Rotation, Alabama | collected 2011
CCGCGACTTCAAGTCACGTGAATTCCAAGCTTCGGATCCCACTGTGCTGGAAAGCTGATCAATGGCACGGGTGCGCCTCCCATCGGACCGGTGGATATTGTTGTTGAAAAGAACCGGATCAAAGAGATCAAAACTTTAGGTGCTCCCGGGTTAGAGATCAAACCTGAAAATCGCCCCAAACTTGCCGAAGGTGGAAAGGAACTGAATTGCACCGGCATGTATTTATTGCCTGGATTGATAGATATGCATGGTCATATTGGCGGCGCTGCACAAGGTACTCCTGCGGAGTATGTCTTTAAACTATGGATGGCGCATGGCATTACCACCATTCGGGATCCATCAGCTGGCAATGGCCTTGATTGGACTTTGGAAGAAAAGAAACTCAGTGCGGAGAATAAGATCACCGCTCCCCGCATATTTGCTTATACCGCATTTGGCCAGGGCTCGAAACAATCTTTGTCAACGCCTGAACTGGCCATTGAATGGGTTAGGGATAACGCGAAGAAAGGGGCTGACGGGATCAAGTTTTTTGGCGCCGCGCCCGCTATCATGAAAGCGGCACTTGAAGAGAATAAGAAACTAGGACTTCGTTCCGCCTGTCACCACGCACAAATGGATGTTGCACGTTGGAATGTGCTGAATAGCGCCAGGGCCGGGTTGACCTCGATGGAACATTGGTATGGTTTGCCTGAAGCCATGCTGGATGAAACAACGATCCAGGATTACCCGCTCGATTATAACTATTCGAGGGAGGAACACCGGTTTGAAGAAGCAGGCAAGCTCTGGAAGCAAGCAGCCGCACCCTATAGTGATAAGTGGAACAAAGTAATGAATGAATTGATCAGCCTGGATTTCACGCTTGATCCTACATTTAATATATATGATGCCAACCGCGACCTGATGCGCGCAAGAAGAGCGGAGTGGCATGAAGATTATACTTTGCCTTCTCTATGGAAATTCTATGAGCCCAGCCGGCAGTCGCACGGCAGTTACTGGCACAATTGGGGCACTGAACAGGAGATCGCCTGGAAAGAAAATTACAGGTTGTGGATGACTTTCATCAATGAATACAAGAACCGCGGTGGAAGAGTTACAGCCGGAAGCGATAACGGGTTTATTTATCAAACCTATGGCTTTGGCTATATCCGGGAATTGGAATTGTTGAGAGAGGCAGGTTTTCATCCTTTAGAAGTCATCCGGTCAGCGACCCTCTATGCTGCACAGGCGCTGGGCATGGAAAAGGACCTGGGAAGTGTTGAGGTAGGGAAGATGGCTGACTTTGTAATCATTGACGCTAACCCATTGGAAAATCTTCAGGTTTTATACGGCACAGGCGCGATCACCCTGACAGAAAAAAATGAAGTGATCCGTAAAGGAGGCGTCATGTATACCGTCAAAGACGGCATCATATACAATGCAAAAAAGCTATTGGCTGACGTAAAGAAAATGGTGGATGAAGAAAAAAAGAAGACCGGGTTTAAGATCACGCAACCGGGCCTTAAAGAATTTTAAGTTTTAAATTTTGAATGTTGAATGCATTATGTAAGTCACCTCTCTAAAGACAGGAAGCTCAAGAAAATCGTTGAAAAACAGAAGCCTCACAACCTTGTGAAGCGAAAGAATATCTGCACCTGGCTCTGTGCATCGATCATGAGCCAGCAGCTCTCCACGAAGGTGGCCGACATCATTCACAAAAGGTATCTCGGACTATATGATGGCAATGAGCCCAGCCCCCAACAGATCCTGGAAACGCCCTTCGAAAAATTAAGAGGGATTGGGATGTCCAATGCGAAGGCTAATTATGTTCAAAATGTGGCCCGTTTTCAATTAGAATCAGGATTGGAGCCACGGAAGTTGCATAAGATGACTGACGATGAAGTAGTGGAATACCTTACGCAGATCAAAGGCGTGGGTCGCTGGACGACTGAAATGTTATTGATGTTTGCATTGGGCAGGGAAGACGTGTTTGCGGTGGATGACCTGGGCATACAAAATGCGATGATCAGGCTGTACAAGCTTGATAATAAGAATAAGAAGCAATTCAGGCAGGAAATGATCGCTATTTCGCAGCGATGGAGTCCTTACCGAACCTATGCCTGTATTCATTTATGGCGATGGAAGGACAATGAGCCGGTAGTGAAGAAAAAGAAAAAAACTAAATAGAAACCCTTTCCATCTTATTCAATCGCTTCTGGTCGATCGTTGCTCCTAAACCGGGTATTTCCGGTACTGTCATTTTACCTTGCTTCCCATAAACGATGCCTCCCGATATCGGATCTTCAGTAAACATCAATGGCGTATCAAAGTCGCAGTGAACGACCAGATCGCTGCAAAGTGCAAGATGGGCAGAGGCAGTGATACCCAGTCTTGATTCCATGAAAGCGCCCACCTGCATATGCATCTTTGCTTTCTCAGCCAGCGCTATCATTTTTTTTGCATTGTACAATCCCCCTGACTTACCTAGCTTGATGTTGATCATATCGCAGGCATCAAGCGCTATCAGTCTTTCAGTATCGTGATGATCGCCGCATGATTCATCCGACATAATAGGGATCGGGCTGTTTTTTCTAACCTTCCGCAGCTTCATGAAGTTCCAGCGCGCAATGGGTTCTTCGCAATGCTGAATGTTGAATTTTCCCAAAGCTTGCAGGGTTTCAATGGCGGTATTGACCGACCAGCCCTGGTTAGCATCGATCCTGAGCGGTATTTTTTTTCCAACGGCCTTCCTGATACCTGCGATCCGCGCTACATCTTTTTTCCTGGACTCGCCCAGTTTTACTTTGATAGCCGGAAATCCTTCTTCTTTAAAACGCAATGCGTCATTCGCCATTTTCACCGGGTCGCCAATGCTCACCGTCATATCAGTCACCAATACTTTGTTTTTCTTCGCGCCCAGGAAACGATATAACGGCTGACCGGCATGCTGGGAAGCGATATCGTAGAGTGCCATATCAAAAGCGCTCTTGATACTATTATTACCATATATAATGGTATCCATGAGGTCCAGGCATTCCCTGATCTTTAACGGATCTTTATCCTTCAGCGCTTTGGCAAAATACTGTCCTACCAGGAAGCAGGTATCAATACTTTCTCCGTTAATGCTTGTATATGGACTGCATTCTCCGAACCCCGTGATTCCCAAGTTGGTCCTGATCACGACAATAACGCTTTCAGCGTTGTTAACAGGTCCGAGGGAAATAACAAAAGGCTCTTTCAGGTGAATGATGAGCTTATAGAGTTCAATTTGTTGTATACGGATATTTTCATATGCCATATGGGGTGATTTTGAATCTAGCATAATTTATGCATTAAACACGAAAACAGCGGCGTGGCCGTTATATATATGATGAAAAAGCCACTGATCCTATGCCTTTCCATTTGCCTGGTTTTCATGGTATCCTGCACTAAGGAAGTATCGGAATTACCCCCCGCTACTGAAGAGGGACTGAACACTTTCGGCGCTAAAGTAGATGGAGCCTTATGGGTTCCCCAGGGCTTCGGATCCTTTCCTGCCAATGATATCCTGGAAGCACATTTTGCATCCGGCGATCTGTATATCAATGCCCGTAATTTTTCCATGTCGCCCACAGAAACCGAATTCGAAATATTCATAAAAGGCGCGAGCGCTCCCGGCACCTACCAGCTTAATACCATCGCCAATTATGGTTCAGCGAATGCCAGTTATGCCTATTTCGTGCGCAGGAAAATTAATCCTGAGAATGAATGGATAACATCTTCACAATATACTGGCACTGTAACGATCACCAAGATCGACCAGGTCAACCAATTTGTATCGGGTACTTTCTCTTTCCAGGCCAACAACCTATATAATACACCTGCCCCCATCAATGTTACCGAGGGTCGATTTGATGTAAAGACGCAATGATAGAAATGCTAGTTGAAGAGTATCCGCAAGCCCACATTCAGTGAAGCCACCAGCGGTGCCTTCCGGTTCACAAAAAGAAATTTACTGGGATAATCGGTAGTAGGTAACCATACCCGGCCTTCATTATAGAAATAAATGTCACTCCCGATCGGCCATTCCCAGCCTAACCCGACATCGATAGTCAATCTTTTGAAATTCCCTTTCCCCAGATTGACCGGCAAGGTATAAAGCGTCGTATCGATTTGTGGTTCATCTGTATTCTCGATCCTCCCCAGCATTAAACCCCAGCCGGCATAACCATAAATATTAAAAGTTTTATCCGATGAAATCGTCCCCTTCAAATAATGCCGCCATCCGAAGGAGATATGCTTGAATCGCATTTGCGCATGATTTGCATAGTTTATTTGCTGGGGATTGGTGGAAGGTGACTTGGCGGTAGCCACCAACTGGTTACTGAATTTCCCGTTTGAATAATAGGAGAGCCAGGCATATACTCCATTCCGGGGATTATAATTGAAATGTAAATGGACGGTATGACCTACCGCCCAGTATTGTTGTTCTTTCTTAAAACTTCTTTGGAGGCCCAGGTCAGTGGCCACGCTCAGGCGAATGCCCTGGGTGAATACATGACCTGAAAAACACAATAAGCCTGCCCATATGACCAATATCCTTTTCAGGCTATTTCATTATTTTCAGCTCATTGATAATATTCGTAGCACCTCCCAGTTTCTCAATGCACCATAATACATAACGGATATCCACGTTGATCGCCCGGCTGTATTCTTTATCATAGGAGAGCTTATGGCTAAGCGCTTCATAATTTCCATCGAAATGCAGACCGATCAATTCACCTTTACTGTTTAATACCGGCGAACCGGAATTTCCGCCCGTGCAATCATTGGTGGTGATGAAATCGATCACCAGGTCTTTCCGTACCGGATCCATATACTGACCGAAATCTTTTTTCTTCAGCAATGCTATTTCATTGGCAGGCAGGTCAAATTCATAATCACCCGCTTTGTATTTTTCAAGAATGCCGCTTGCAGTAGTCACGTAGTCATAAAATACAGCATCACGCGGGCGATATGATTTTACACTGCCATAAGTCACGCGCATGGTGAAGGTGGCATCCGGATACATCATTTTTGCTTTCGCAGGATCTTGTTCCATGATCCCCTTCAGATACAATCTTCCTGCTTCGGCATTTTTGGCAACGAACTGATCGTAGTAAGTGGCATACTTGCTGTCATAATTCCTGATGAAGGCGGCTGCAAATTGATAGGCCGGGTCGTCCTGCAACTTTAATACCTCCGGATGAATCATGAACTCATCCCATTTATCATTGCTTAGGATGATTGTCTTGGAAAAAACATCAGAAGCGTATTTTTTATACGTGTTCTCATCATCCAGCGGGCCATAGGTATTTTTTAATGTTCCATAAAACCCAACAGGGTGTTGATCTTTGACAATGTCATCGTAAAACATTTTAGTCACCGAACCCAGTATCTGCCTGTCCGAGGCAATACTTTCATCTTCGAGGAAGGATTTCCTTTGCCTGTCGGCTGCCTCCAGCGCTTTTTTGATATCGGCCTGCGAGACGCCAGGTTTCAACAATAGATTTTCCAGGGGAAAAAGCATGGCGGCAAAGGTGATCAGCGGAGAACCCCTGATACCTTCAGTAATATATACCCTGTGCTCTGCATAAGGTTTCCAGCCATCGTAAGCCTTTGCCCAGTCTGTGAAAAGATTTTCATATTCCGGTTTGCCTTTGGCCCAGGTCTTGAATTTTTCTTCTGCTTTTTTCTTTAAGTTGATGACATCATACTTAACCAACTGTTTTGTTTCCCCATCGTAAAATTTCCAATAGTTAGCGATGGTTGCAAAGGAAGGAGCGAGCTGCAAATTAACAGCCGGGTCTTTTTTCATTTCTGCGAACATGTATTTCAAACGCATGTCACGCAGTTTCACCAGCGTGGGGTTGTTGACCTGAATGGACAGATCAACTCCATAAGAGGATTCATAACGGTTCGTACCACCTGGGTAACCGTAGATCATAGCAAAATCGCCATCCTTAAGTGGCTTTGTGGAAACAGGGAGAAACCATTTTGGTTTCATCGGAACATTATTTTCAGAATACTTAGCGGGTTTCCCATCAGGCGTAGTGTATACGCGGAAGATGGAATAGTCACCGGTATGACGGGGCCATTCCCAATTATCAGTATCCCCTCCAAATTTGCCGATAGATTCAGGAGGTGCGCCAACCAGGCGAATGTCGCTATAGCGTTGGTAAACAAATGCGAGGTATTGATTTCCTTTAAACAAAGAACTCACACGCGTTTCAATACTTTGCTCTGGATCGCTCATTCTTTTGTTGATGGCCGCCAATACAGCTGCCTGGCGACTGACGCGTTGAGGTCCTGTTAATCCTTTCAGTGAATCGAGCACTTCCGCCGTGACATCATCTATCCGAAGAAGGAATTGCACTGTCAATGTGCTGGGTTTTTCCTCATTCTTATTCTTTGCATAAAAGCCATTCAGCAAGTAATTATTATCGACCGTACTGGCTGAAGCAATGGCATCGAATCCACAATGGTGATTGGTGAAGATGAGACCCTGTGAACTGACGATCTCCCCCGTGCAGCCACTTCCGAAAATAACAATGGCATCTTTGAGGGAGGGCTTATTAATATTATATAGCTGATCCTTTGTAAGCTTTAAACCCTTCTTGACCATATCTCCATATACTTGTTGTCCAAGCAGGAGAGGAAGCCACATGCCCTCCTCTGCTAAAGACTTGAAAATAAGGCCTATACAAAGAGCGGATGTAATCATTAAGCGCTTCATAATTATAAACTTTGGGGGCAACAAACCTACTAAAAAATAAGAGCACCTCAAAAACGGGCAAGACCGTTCATCCTAATGTACAGGTAAAAACTCCTTGATGGCCGTAAGGTAGCCTGAACCAGGCAAGGCATAGGTGTTCATCAGGTTCATCTGGTAGCGGGATATCACCCAATTCATTGAATAGGTGATCTTCAACTGGTCATTCTTATACAAGTCAAGATTTACATAATGACTTGCATGCGGATACATAGCGTTGAGATAACTCTTCAAGCGCTGGTCATTCACCGTTGTTTGACTGCCATACGAGCCTATCATCGTGCGGACTGGGCTTAGCAGATCATTCACCACAGGATTGATCCTTGTCTTCTTGATATCTTTTGGATCTGTATTGGAAATATGAAGGACATAGAATTCGAGCTTATCATTGAAATCTTCAAAGCCGGGTTCTTTGAGCAGGTAATTCAAAGCAATAATCATTTCATTCACTACACCCGCACCGGAATTATCAAAATAACCACCATCTACAAAATAATTAGTGCCCGAGCTTGAATCAGAAGTTCTGTAATCATCAATCCGGCCTGCCGGGCTCAGGTAAGGGAAACTGGCGCCTAATACCACTGCTGTGCTCATCTTCATATCCTGCGTGGGCCCCAGCAGGTCCAATACATCGATCCGGTTGTTAAAATAATTATTGCCGGCACTATCTTCCCTGATCCGAATATTACTGATCACGGCCGGTTTGCCATCCTGCATTTTAGTGGTGTTGATGCAGAGAACCGGTAAACTATAAGGTTGATTTTGTTGTGTAATAAAACCCGACCAGCGCTGTTTATATTTCCCGTACAGGAATTTCTGCCTGGCATCATCTCCCGGAGCTTCTTCTATCGAATGGCCGAGTGCTGTTGCCCTGTCCAGCGTGATCCAATGTAATCCCGGTATAATATGAGAGAAAATATCTGGCCCCAGCATATGTGCCATGGTGAAGGTGAGAAAATCCGACTTAAAGTATTTGGCAATCTCATCTGACATATTGAGATTTTTCCTGGTCATCTCTTCCTTGTCTTTTAGCATGGTGAAAAAAGCGGAGGTGCCAAGACTGCCGCCGGAGGCACCAGACAGGCAAAAAAGATGCTTTGAAAAATTTCCTTCAGAACTTGTTTCCAGTCCACTGAGGATAGAGGCCGTCCAAAAACCAGAGCGCGAGGCGCCACCATTTGCCATTACGAAATATACAGGGTACTTCGAGGCGCTGCTATCCTTTCGGTAGTTAATTATTTCTTCTTTGCGTGTATTGAGCCAATGGAGGAAATACTCTCTGAGGTTTTGCCTGTTTTCAAATTGGGGAGCATTGACTTCCTTTTGTACAAGTTCTGCCTTATAAGACTCTGTCAACCTGGTAGCGTGCCCAAGGAACATGGAAACTCCGAATAAGATGAGATGAAAATTCAACCTGACGAAGACGGAAATGATAGTGATCATATTTCCAATGATCAATAAGACACCAAATGCCAGGAGCAGGAAGGGCGCAGGACCAATAATCGCAGAAAAACGGATATCAATGATCGCTGCGAGATAGACCATCAGCGCAGGGATGCCGATCAGTTTAAAAGTCCGAAAATAGGCATGATCCTCGTCGTCAAAAACAATATGCCTGATTTTCTTAAACAATAAGGATTTTCGATTGACGTGATGAGGATTATCAAGACCATCTGCTTCCTTTGGCCCTTTCAATGCTATGTCCATTTCATAACGGATGATCATGAGCAACACCAACCCGACCTGGAGAATAAAAATATAAGTCAGCATCAGCCAGGGCTTCTGCATATATATTACGATCAGATAGCCTATAGCCAACAATGCATAAACGATACTTCTTCTCCTTCTCAACGCATGCAGGTCATCATCCGCCTTAGTGATAACATTTTTAACCCATCGACTCAATATATAATCCAATCCGTAATAAAATGGAAAGCTAAGGATCAGCAATACGGTACATAATCCGTGACTCCAATACGGCTTTACTAATTCAACAACATGATCAATTTCCGCGTTTCCCAAAGGTTGAGATACAATACGCGGGAGACGGGCAATAGCTAATAACACGATGGTGAGGCAGGTGAATGCCAGGACCCTTGGGGTTTGCTTTGCGAATTTCTCCCAACGGTTGTCTTCATCGGGGGATTGGAAATCCTTGGCTTTTGCGACCACCCGTGTTGTATACCAGGTTACATAGACCCAAAACACAAGGCCCAGTATGAATAATGCATATGGAACAGACACGATTGCGCGGTGCGCAGATCGTTTACGTTCTAACGCCAGCGCAATTACATCCTGGCCCTGGGGGACCTGCCAGAAGATCACATAAGCCAGCCCGATAAAAAGGATGGCCGGGAAAAACAACCACATCGCTTTTAGTGTATTGCGATAGGTATGGGCTGCAAACAGTCTGGTCCTGATGTAACGCCGCCTGATGTGGAAAAACATAGCCATGGTTCGGTAGCTAAAGTACTGGTTCGTTCAATAATTTCCATAGCAGGTCTTTCAATTCTACCAGCCCTTGTTGTGTTATGGAAGAAATAAAAAGGTGAGGAATGTCTGCGGGCAATTCCTTTGCAATGGCTTCCTTTAATTCATCATCCAGCATATCACTCTTGCTGATAGCGATGACAAATTGCTTTTGCAGCATTTCCGGATTGTATTGTTCAAGTTCATTCAGTAAAATATCAAATTCCTTTCTGTGATGTTGACTGTCTGCCGGAACGAGGAATAACAAAACGGCATTTCTTTCAATATGCCTGAGGAATCGGTGTCCCAGCCCTTTGCCTTCTGAAGCGCCTTCAATGATCCCGGGCAGATCGGCAACGCAAAAACTTTTTCCATCCCTGTATTCTACAATACCCAGGTTGGGGGTGATGGTTGTAAATGCATAATCCGCGATCTTCGGCTTTGCCGCTGTGATCACAGAAAGTAAGGTTGATTTGCCTGCATTGGGAAACCCGACAAGCCCAACATCCGCGAGTACTTTCAGTTCGAGGATCTTCCATGCTTCAATGCCTTCCTCACCCGGCTGTGCGTGTTGAGGTGCCTGGTTGGTGGGGGTTGCGAATTGTGCGTTACCCAATCCTCCGCGACCGCCGGGAATCCAGATCACTTCCTGGCCATCTTCCATGATCTCCACTTCCGTTTTACCGGAGAGTTCATCGCGGGCGATCGTACCCAGTGGCACTTCAATAATAACATCTTTACCGAATCGACCTGTACTGTTGTTCCCGCTGCCGCCTTCTCCATTTTCAGCCAGCACATTCTTAAAATACCGGAGATGTAATAAAGTCCACAAGTTGCTGTTCCCTTTCAGTATGATGTGGCCACCTCTTCCGCCATCACCACCATCCGGGCCACCCATGGCGGTGAATTTGTTGCGCATGAAATGCTTACACCCCGGTCCGCCATGTCCGCTCCGGCAGAAAATCCGGATCTGATCTACAAAATTGTTTTTTTCCAAAAGGGGTGTTATTTATGGTTCAATTGTTGCAAATATACCCCCAGGTCATTCTTTATTCTGCAAACAGGAGGTATTATGAAAATCTTCTCAGTCATTTTTCTGATTGCCCTATTACCGGCCAGCGTATGCAATAAATCCCTCGAGGGTGTTCCGGATTGCGTACAAAAGAAAATCAACCAGATCAAGGCCCAGGCTAAATGGAATCCACCGGCCCAGGTAAATGAATATCAATACAAGGGACAGCGCGTATTCCTGTTTTCTTCCGATTGCTGCGACCAGTTTAATTATCTCTATTCAGAATCATGTACAACCATCTGTGCTCCTTCGGGCGGATTTACCGGCCGGGGTGATGGTAAATGTTCGGATTTTGACCAGGTTGCTACTTTTGTGAAGCTGATCTGGAAAGATCCCCGCTAAAAAAAATGTCCCGCCATGGCAGGACATTTTCAGTTTCGTGGCTGGTTTCTCTATTGTACAATAAGTTTAGTGCTGAAGACAGCTTTTGTTGAATTCTCTGTGACCTTGACGAGATAAACGCCACGGGCATAGGCAGGATTCAGGTTGACTGTTTCAGTCTGGTTGTCGCCACTGATATTAATTGACTTCTGAACCACCTGTCTTCCCATTACATCCGTTACATCGAGTGTATACATGCCGGGTTGTAATTCAGAGAACTGAATGACAAAACGGTTATCGGTTACAGGATTCGGAAATACCTGGATCTTGTTTGATCCCTGTACAATCGGTACCGGGCGGGTAAGTATTTCGGGATTAGCGGGATTTGATTTGGCAGTGGTCAGCAAATTGCTATTTGCCAGGTCAGAGCTAAACCATAAGGTGCCGCGTACTTTATATTCAGAAGCGACCAGCGTGGTCGGGTCGACCGTAAAGAAGGAAGCTACTTTTACCGCACTGCTGATCACGATCTGGTTATTTTCATAAACGGCAGCGCCATTGGTAGTGAAATTGGCAGGCAAGCCTGTGATCGTGCCTAAATGTGTAGCCACACGTGATTCAATATTTACCCGGTAAACATGATTGCGGGCAGAAAAAACATAGAGATTGCCATTATCATCTGCGATCATATCGCCGCCAAAACTGCTGCAGGAGTTGTGAATGGATATTCCTTTATTGATAGGATCATCCACTAATGCGCCAAGGTCGGTGATCTTTGTCTTCTTGCCGGTGGTAAACCGGATGAGATGCGCACCATCGTTGGTCATCGCGTATCCATTTCCATCTGATGCAATCACCATGCGCGTTACAATGTTGCCCTGGTCGGATGATTTTTCCATCATGCCTGTTAATGCCTGGTCTGCCACAAAATAAACTTTCATGGTTTTCAGGTCGACATAACGAAGTTGATCCACGAACATGGGCGTGAAATAAAGACGATTTGAATTCCTGTCATAAGCAGCGGCTGCGACCCCGGTTCCGAATGCGGCATTGACCTGGCTGCCATAACGCAGATCGATCAATGGTGCGGCTAATTGTTTCCTTGTGCCGGCATCATAAGCTACAACAGAACTATTGTTGCCGTCAAGTAATACAGGACTGAATTCTCCTGTCGCCAGGTTCAGTTTGCGCAAAAAGCTCCAATTGGCGCCTTCCTGTTGAACATCGGTTACGGCATAGGCAAATCTTTCAACCTGGCCAAAGGCGAGGGTTGTCACTAAACTTGCTCCCGTTAAAAGGGAAACGAAGTGTAAACCTTTTCTCATGATTCTCCTGATTTTGTTTTACGGATAATATTATAAAGATGAGATTTAAGTTACGATTATTCCGCTGCGTGGTGAAGAAATTTTTATGAATGGGAAACGTAAAACTACCACTAAAAAGAACCCCTCCGCCACAAAGGCAAGAGGGGTCAAGGTATAAAAACCCTGAGCATGTATCATCAATACAATCTGTGTTGCAGATTGCAAATACACCTATGTTATTAGGTCCATAAGGTCGCAGAGATAAAGAAAGGGTAAAAGTAGGGGATGGAATTCCATCCCCTACGGTCCGGGTAAAACCGGTAATCTATTAACGGGAAACAGTGAATTTAGTGATCAATGTATTTTCGCCGTCCTTCATTTGCAACAGGTAGTTGCCGGGTTGCAGGCGATCCAGGTTATTGAGCGTAATGCTGTTATTACCTTCATACACGCGCTCTTGTTGTGTCAACACAACCTTACCACCCAGATCCAGCACATTGAATACAGCTGTACCATTCAACAGTGATGTAAAGCGGATGGTTGCAAGACCACCGATCACTGGATTAGGATTAACAGCTATACCGGTAATGCTCTTCTGGTCTTTACGAACCAGGATCACATTGCTGTATTTGAATTTGCCATCGACATCAACAGCTTTCAGGCGATAATTGAAGGCTTTGCCAGTCACGAGGCCTAAGTTGTCATCAAAAGAATAATGACCGCTTCCGCCTACGGCAGACTTAATGCCTACCTGAACATAGTTACCTGCATTATCAGCTCTCCTTTCGATCTCGAAATGATCGAAATTCTGCTCATTTTCAGTTTCCCAGTTCAGTGTAGTCACACTACCCTTCAACGCACCGGTAAAACTGATCAGGTCAACTGGAAGCAGTGTTTCATTCGGGAAATAATAAGAAGCAAGGTCAGTCAGACCACTGATAGGACCGCCGGAAACGGTAACACAATCCACTGTTTGGTTAGGACCATTCACAGTAGCCTGGTTGATCCAGTATAATCCGGGAGCGCCACCTGAAGCAGAAACATATAAAGATCCAAGTACATCAAATGCAAGACCGTTTACAGTACCTGTAAAAGGAATGTCATCACCAGGACCAGGACCATTTGCATTTTCGATCAGGTCAAATTTTTTCGTAAGAACAGTATTAACACCGTTTGGAGCGCCGGTAAAGATCTGCGTTGCTCCTGTTTGATCATTGTTTGCTAAAGCGTAAATATTACCCTGGCCGGAAAAACAGATATCACCGTTTTTAAAGGTAGCAACTGCTCCACCTACTAACTGTACGCTTGGATCGGTCACAGTTATCGTAACAGGGTTCAAACCATTGGATTGAAATTCTGCGAGGATCAATGTTGTTGCGTTGTCGCTTGCCAGGATATATCCCTTACCTGTAGGGCTCATACCCAATCTCACAAAACCAAGCTCAGAAGTGTTACCAGCTGTGTTTAAGTCAGCAGAACCTACTTTTATCTGGCCGTTGCCATTTGCGTCAGAAGCCCATACTTCAACCACGCCCTGGTTAGGTGTAGCCTGGTTATTCAGGAAACCGGTGTTTCCAGTCCAATAAAAGAAACCGGTAGCCTGTGCGGGCTGAGCGTTTCTTCCAATGGCAGCAGACCTGATAGCGCCAGTTGTTGTGTTTGGAAAACTAAGATTCGGATTCGCCAGCTGAGCTGGGTCAGCGTTTCTTGTCGCGTTGGTCAGCGAGAACGTTTGAATCGTCGTTCCGCTGTTTGCCGATGCGTAGATAATGGATTGCGCAGAGGATTTACCCATGGCCACTGCAGCAACCAAAACCATTGAAGAAATTCTTTTCAAAATAGTAGAGGTTTTCATGCTCGTTAAGTTTAATTATACAATAAGAGTTATTTACACAGTTAAGAATAAACTGTTTTCGGCGGGGGGATCCGGCCTTCAGCGAGATATAGATCTTAGATACAGGTTTCTAACAAGGAAATCTTGGAAAACTAGGGTCTGGGTAAATTGGTCTTTGGAGGTATTGAAACTTGGTAGGGATGTAAATGTAGGATTTGGGCCTTAGACTTGCAAACAATCCTCAAAATAAATTTACGATAGGGGCCATTGAAAGACAGGGATTTACCGGGTTTTTACGGTATTTCCCCTTTCCCCGGCCTATATATAATATGGTATCACACAAAAACCCCTCCGCTACAAGAGCAAGAGGGGTAAGGTATAAAACCCTGAGCAAGGTGCGTTAAAAAGGGGATGGTGGTAAACCATCCCCTGTCCGGAAATGTTGGGAGTTAATTATTTATTACCTGGAGACTGAGAATTTAATTGAACTGATCGTTCCGTTATTTTCCATATTCAGCAGGTACATACCTGGTTGAAGACGATCAAGGTTATTGATGGAAACACTATTCTCACCTTCAAATACTTTAGCCTGCTGTGTAAGGACGGTTTTACCTGACATGTCCACTACACGGAAGCTCACCACGGCATCAGCTGAAGCAGAGAACCTTGCTGTGGCGATTCCACCCACAACCGGATTCGGACTCATCTTGATGCCCGCGAGAATATTCTGATCCCTGCGTACCAGGATAATGTTGCTGTATTTAAACTTGCCATCCTGGTCAACGATCTTCAAACGATAGTTGAAGGCGCTACCCATGACAGCAGAAAGTACATCATCAAACTGGTAAGAAGAACGACCTATAGATCCAAGTGAAGCTTTCTCGCCAATTTTCGCATAAGCGCCGGCGTTATCTGTGCGTCTTTCAATTTCAAAATGGTCGAAGTTCTGTTCGTTTTCAGTTTCCCAACGCAAGGTGGTGATGTTATTCTTTAACATACCCGTGAAACTGATCAGGTCAACCGGCAATTGCGTTTGATTCGGGAACACATTAGAAGCCAGGTCCTGTAACCCGGAAACTTCATGAACCAGGGTACAAAGCACCGTACCATCTGCACCATTAACTGTCGCCTGGTTGATATAGAATAAACCATCTGCGCATGAAATGTATAAAGAACCAACAGCGTCAAAAGCCACACCATTTACCGTACCGGTGAAAGGTGCATTCGTGTTATCTCTAAGATCCCACTTCTTGGTCAGTTGCGTGCTGGAGCCATTGGGCAATCCAATGAAGATCTGTGTTACACCACTACCGTTGTTCGCCAGGGCGAAAATGGTACCTGATCCAGAGAGACAGATATCTCCATTCTGGAAGGTAGTGTTCAGTCCACCGTTGATAGTGACGTCAGCATCTACTACAGTGATAGTGATCGGGTCAACACCATTCGGTACAAAGCTGGCAAGATAGATCTGGTTGGTTGAGCTTTCTCTTGCGAGCAGCCATCCCTTACCATCGGGTCCCATAGCCAAACGAACGAAGCCCATATCATTGTTCGACGCACCATTCACATCCAGTGTACCAATAAGGGTTTGGTTATTACCGGCTGCAGAAGCGCCATACACATTTACTACACCATTACCTCCATTATTCGGCAACCAGTAGAAGTACCCGCTCACCAGGTTGGGATTTGCGCTCCTTCCAAGGGCAGCTGTACTTCCACCATCGGGTGTGAAGATGTCTGTCGGGCCACTATTATAAGTTCCGTTGCTGACAGAGAAACTGGATACTCTTGTTCCACTCGAAGAAGTAGCCCAAAGATTGGCTCCAATATTTACGTGAATAGTTACTTCATCAAAGAGACTGGCAACGCCGTTAATGGTCAACCGGTACACATAAGTACCTGCGATCAGACCGCTCAAGGAGGCGTTGGCTGAAGTTGAATTTGTCAACGTAGGTGTGTTAGGACCTGATTGACGCGTCCACAAATAAGTGATCGCACCGGGACCTGAAGCAGATCCGTTCAAAGATGCAGATGTATTGGGTTGTACCTGGTCAGGACCGGCATTCACAGACCACGCATTCACAGTGGTTGCGCTTGAAGTGGCTGAAGCGCCATTACGGGTTGCAGAAACTGATACAGAATAAACACCAGCAGTAGGGAAGGTGATCGTTTTTGGATTCGAAGCACCATCTGATTCAGGATTGCTACCTGATATGGTTGCACCTGCTGCAGTCCATGTATAAGAATAGTTACCGCTGCCGCCAAATGTACCGGGTGTTCCGGTGAAATTCAGCGATCCGCCAGCTAATACATTTTGTGTTGTGTTTGGAGAAATGGCGATCGTTGCTGCCGCGACATTTACAGTAGTTGCAGCCGAAGTGGCAGAATAGCCATTACGCGATTGAGTGACTACGACAGAAAAGCTTCCCGCGCTCGCAAACTGAATGCGTGGGTTTGAACTGGTATTCGTGGTGGCATTGATAAATGAAACACCGGTGCTGGGTGTCACCTGCCAGTTATAAGTATATGCACCGCCACCATTCGTTGTAAAGTTTGAAGGGTTGCTGCTGAAATTCACAAAATCTCCTGCATCGATGTTTTGCGTTGCTGACGGACTATTAGTAACAGATGGAGCAACGATATTCACCGTAGTCGAGGTAGAAGTTACGGTTACACCACCCCTGCTTTGCGTAACGGTTACAGCAAAGCTTCCGGGAGAAGCAAATTGGATCCGGGGCGCAGCGCTAGTGTTCGTTGTGGCATTAATATATGTCACACCGGTACTTGGCGACACGTTCCACAGGTAAGTGTAAGCACCACTTCCCGGATACCCTGTGGGGTTACTGCTGAAATCTTCAAAATCTCCCTGTACGTCGTTTTGAGTAGCACTGGGAGTAAGTGTAAGCTGAACAGCCTGTACCGTCACCGTGGCCGTAAATGAAGTAGCTCCTGTAGAAGCCTTCGTATAGGTCAGGGTAAAAGTAAATGAGCCATTGGCAGAGAAGGTTGCAGTTGCCGAAGCCACTGTGTTACCGCCACTCAATGTGGTTGCGCTCACGGTAACACCACTACCCGGGTCAGCCCAGGTGGCAGAAGTAAAAACATCTCCTGCTATGGTAGCGGAGATGACAGATGTGTTCGACACAGAACGGTTCACGTTTGCGGGGTTCGCATTGGTGGTGACCTGTGCCGAAGTGCGGTTGATCAGCGCAAAACTGATCAGCGCAAATGACAAAAATCCTTTTAGGACAGTAAACGTTTTCATGCTCGTAGGTTTTATAAATAATGAATGATTACACAGTTTGCTCAACTGGTTTTCGAGACATGGATACGGCTATCCGCAGGATGTTATACTTGGAGGTTTAGAAAGGAATTATTGGTACGGAACGAAAGTTTTCGGTGGCGATCTTTGTAGAGGAAATTGAATTGAGAGGATGTAAAACTATAAATTAGTATCAGTAAATGCAAGGGATTCAGTAAGATTTTTTTTTAATGCGCCATAGTAGTTTTACTTTCTATGTGTTCTTCCCCTTTAGCCATGTTTCATAATACTTTTCCTGGAGGGTGCGGCCGGCGGGGATTTCCCGAAGCGGTTCACAGGGTTTAAGCGTTTCATAACATTCAGCAGGCAACTGCTGGTAGAGCTGTGTTCCTTTGATTTTCCACGCTATCATTTCATCGCTTACCTGTTTAATGATCGTTGCAGGATTACCAGCCACTAAACTTCTTGGCGGTATTTTTTCGCCTGCTTTTATAAAGCTCATGGCGCCTACAATACACTCATCACCTAATTCAACTTCATCCATGATCACCGCATTCATTCCCACCAGCGCGTTTTTCCCGATGCTGGCACCATGAATAACTGCTCCGTGCCCGATATGTGCAGCCTCCTTGAGCAAAACGGTGATACCCGGGAACATATGTATGGTACAATTCTCCTGCACATTGCATCCATCTTCGATGATGATCTGCCCCCAGTCACCACGGATAGCGGCACCGGGACCTATATAAACATCTTTGCCTATGATGACGTTACCTGTTACTGCAGCTTGTGGATGGATGAATGCTGTTTCATGAATGACGGGTTTGTATCCTTTGAATTCGTAGATCATAAAATAGATGATAACTGAGAGATGATAATTTTATTACACCAGTGTTTTCCCTGTTCGGAAGCAAGTGCCTTTAAAAAGGGCTACGTGTTCATCATTTTGATTGGTCACGGTGATCAGGTAAACTCCCGTACTTCGGCCATTATGAATTTCTTTGGCTTCAGCCGTAAGGACATCACCCACGTTGACGGCCTTGGTAAAGGTGATCGTAACATCGAGCGCGACTGATAAATTATTACGGTTATTGCAGGCAAAGGCAAAAGCGCTATCTGCCAGGGAAAAAGGCAATCCCCCATGTACGATCCCAAATCCATTCACCATTTCTTTGCGGATGGTCATGTGTATTTTACTGTAACCTTCCTTAACGTCTAAGACTTCCACACCCATCCACTGGCTGAAATAGTCGTTGTCCATCATGTGACTGACTACATTATTCGCTAAGTTGTCCTTATTCATTCTCCTTTGAATTGGGGCGTTCTTTTTTCAAGGAAAGCGGTAACGCCCTCTTTATAATCTTTTGTTTGTGCGGACCGTTGCTGGTAAATGTCTTCCTGATCTAGTTGCTCTTCCAGGGTATTGGCAGATGAGACCTGTAGTAATTTTTTTGTATTCGCCAGCCCGATCGTAGGCATGCCGGCCAATAATTTCGCCATATTACGGGATTCCAATACAAAACTGTCATCCGGAATGACCTTGTAGATCATTCCCAGCCTTTCAGCCTCCGCGGCTGAAATTTTTTCGCCAAGCATCGATAACGCGGAAGCTTTTTGCCATCCGATCAACCGGGGTAAGACATAAGTCCCACCGCTGTCAGGAATCAATCCCAATTTGGAAAATGCCTGCAGGAAAGATGCGGTAGCAGTTGCGATAACAATGTCACAACACAAGGCAATGTTTGCCCCGGCGCCTGCGGCTACACCATTCACGGCAGCGATGACTGGTTTTTCAAGCGCCGCTATTTTCTTAATGATAGGGTTGAACTGTTCGGACAATATGACTTTGAATCCAGGACCATTCGGATCTGTTACTTCTGAAAGGTCCTGGCCTGCCGAAAATGCTTTTCCTGCCCCGGTAATGAATACGCAGCGGATCTTTGAATCCCTGCAACCATCCAGTGCCACCTGGCATTGCAATGCCATTTCGCGGTTGAATGCATTTAGTTTGTCGGGGCGATTGAGTGTGATGTAACCGACCTGGTCCTTTATCTCAAAAAGAATAGACGACATGATCTAAATTACGAATTACGATTGACGAATGACGAATGGGAAGTAACGAAATTCGTCATTCGTACTTCGTACCTCGTCATTTTTTTAGTGGCATTTAAAGTAATCAAACGGCTCCAGGCAATCGTTGCACTGAAACAGTGATTTACAGGCGGTGGAACCAAATTCACTGATCCTGCGTGTATGAAAAGAATTGCAAAGAGGGCACTGTACCGTTTCATGGGGAGCGAATAATTCCTGGTCGCAGACCTGTTGCCTGGGATGGGGAGGGGCAATCCCGTAAGCTTTCAGTTTTTCTTTTCCTTTTTCGGTCATCCAGTCTGTTGTCCATGCCGGAGAAAGCACTTGTTTTATTTCCACCTTCTTAAACCCCTGCGCAAGTAACTCCATTTTAATATTGACGGCAATCACATCCATAGCCGGGCAACCGCTATAGGTAGGAGTGATCGTAATGATGGCTTCATTACTACGGCACTCGAGCTTGCGCACAATTCCCAGGTCAACAATGGACAATACCGGTACTTCCGGATCCATGACTGTTTCCAGGATCTTCCAGATATCATCCGTAGTAATATTCTTTACATTTTTTACGATCATCTTTCAGTTCTCAGTTATCACCTATACAGATTACCATTCTGCCCCCGGGTAGGCTCGTTGCAAATATTGCAGATCCTTCAAAATATGATCCAGATGTTCGGTATGCTTGCCTTCTTTTCCTCCAACCATTTTGGCCTGGGTATTCTTTGTGTCAAGGCCGGCTTCTAAAAAGATCTTGATCCGCTTTTCTTCCCATTGATCAGATAAGGATGCGATTCCTTTTTCATAGACCGCAGGTTCAAACAACTCTGCGATATATCCTCCGAGGTCAGCAGCTGCTTTTTCCAATCTTTTCTTGCTTTCTTCCGTGCCATTTCCCAGGCGGATCACCCATTCGCTGCTCCAGCGAAGATGGTAAGTAACTTCCTTGATCGATTTTTCAGCAATGGCAGCCAATTGTTCGTCCCTGCTTTTCATCAACTCCGTGAATAATAGGAACTGATAGCTGCTGAAGTAAAATTGACGAAGGATCGTAAATGCCCAATCGCCTTTGGGTAATTCAACCATCAGGCAGTTTTTGAACTCATCAGCATTTCTCAAATAGGCTAAACTGTCTTCAGTGGCTTCGCTACCGATCAATTTCGCCGCATACTGGTAAAAATTTCTTGCCTGTCCTATCAGGTCGAGTGAAATATTTGTAATGGCAATATCCTGCTCTAGCACGGGTCCATGACCGCACCATTCGCTATTGCGGTGACCGAGTACGAGGGCGTTGTCGGCCAGGTGTAATATGTAATCTATTCCTGGATGCTTCATGGATCACATGTGATTCACTTCATCGGGTAAGTCATAGAATGTGGGGTAGCGGTACACTTTATCATTCGCCGGGTCGTATAAGCTGGCAGCTTCGTCAGGATTAGAGGCATGAATATATTTTGATTCAATGACCCATATACTCACCCCTTCCTGCCTGCGGGTATAAACATCCCGCGCATTTTCAATAGCCATTTGTGCATCCGTGGCATGCAGGCTGCCTACATGTTTATGATCCAGGCCTTGTTTGCTGCGGATAAAAACTTCCCAGAGTGGCCAATCGGCCCCCCTGCCCCCCAAAGGGGGGTTCTTTGAGTCATTCGACTCGCTGCCCCCAATATTATCATCAGGAATGTCTCCGTAATAAAATTTTCGGATGTATATGTTCATAATTCAGCTTTCATCATTTTTTTCTTCGAACTATAAGCTGCAGCCGCTTCTCTCACCCAGGCGCCATCCTCCCAGGCTTTCTTACGCGCTTCCACTCTTTCTTTGTTGCAGGGGCCATTTCCTTTCACCACTTTCCAAAACTCATCCCAGTTGATCTCGCCAAAATCATAGTTTTTTGTTTGTTCATTCCATTTCAATTTCGGGTCCGGGATCTTCATTCCCAGCACTTTTACCTGTTCTGCGCACATATTGACAAAGTCCTGTCTTAATTCATCATTGCTCTTCCTCTTTATTTTCCACTTCATGCTTTGCTCAGAATGGCTGGAATCTTTATCATGGGGACCAAACATCATCATGCTGGGCCACCACCAGCGGTTGATGGCATCCTGGCACATTTCTTTTTGTTCTTTGGTTCCCCGGGAGAGCACTAGTAATATCTCAAAGCCCTGGCGCTGATGAAAACTTTCTTCCTTGCATATTCTTACCATGGCCCTGGCGTAGGGACCGTAGGAGGTGCGCGTCAACATCACCTGGTTCAAAATAGCTGCGCCATCCACCAACCACCCGACAGCGCCGATATCAGCCCATGTCAATGTGGGATAATTAAATATGGAGGAGTATTTAGCCTTGCCGCTATGCAGGTCATTGATCGTTTCTTCTCTTGTTGTACCAAGCGTCTCTGTTGCCGAATATAGGTAGAGGCCATGACCAGCTTCGTCCTGTACTTTCGCCAGGAGGATCGCTTTTCTTTTTAGTGTGGGCGCCCGGGTAATCCAATGACCCTCGGGCAGCATTCCAACGATCTCGCTATGAGCATGCTGACTCACTTGCCGGACCAGCGTCTTACGATAGGCATCTGGCATCCAATCGCGTGGTTCGATCTTTACTTCATCCTCTATTTTTCGGTCAAATGATCTTTCGGCATCCATAGTCTGCAAATTTAACAAATTGCTATCTCCTCCATGCTGCCTGGTTTTCAGCGAAACTCTGACAGAATCGTAGCTTTAGTTATATAATATATATGTATGCTAAAGCTGGCAAGCCTTTTTTTAATGCTTCTGTCTACCGGACTGTATGCGCAGTCACCTTATTTGTCGATAGAGGTCAAGATGGACCGGTATATGACTGAGCAGACTAACTACAGGATCTCTATGAAAGTTTGTGAGCCTCTGAAAATGACGAATAGGGGAGATTGGTTTGCGAAGGATACATCGAGGATCGATTATCTTAATTTGAAATCCTCGGATTTCAGTTGCGGGAACTACAATTTTATTGAAGGTCCCAGCAACAGTGTAACCTACCCGGGTACCCAATTCAATTTGTATCAATTTGCCAACCAGGTATTCGCCTGGGAGAAAGTGCTGATATTCAGGATAGGAAATTATTCGTCTCCGGTCAACGTACCGGAAATGTTTATTGTGCTGCCCATGAAATACAAATCTTTTGTGACAAAAGTTGAATTATCAGACGTGCCATTTGAGTCGGGGAAGGTCGTGTATCTCTCAGATCCTTCAGCGAGTTACAGTAAAGATGGCTCCCGGCTTACGATAGAACAATCATTGCGGAATCCGAGCTTGCTACCCGTGGATAGTTTTGTCTTGAAAGAGATGATGATCAAAAGGTATCAATAAACCATACTCTTCACAAACAAGTCCTGGTATTTCTTTGCATCCTTTAATAATCTTACGGGATCGGGTTTAAAATCTTTATACTCTTCAGTCAGGAAATCTTTGGCGCTTAATTCTTTTCCATTGGCTTTTACGCTGCTCTTGAACATCCCTTTGGCATTAAAGTAGACGCGTGTTTCCCAGCCATTGCCTTCTTCGGCATCCTGGCGGTAAAAGAATACAAGCTTTCCATTTTTGAACAAATATTCTTCATTGGCAGTTAAGTGGGATGACTTCCGGATAACTACTACTTTTTGCAGGACGAGTTTCGGATCTCTTTCTGCCGGGGAAATGTGGTTAGGGTCATCATCGTACCAAAAACTGGTTGTTTCATGGTAGATGCCTACGGCAGGCCAACTCTTATCATTCTTGTTGGTGTTCCATTCATTGCAATAAAGCGAACCTTCGTACCCATTTTGAATGGATTCTGCTATTTGCTTATTGATCTCCTGGTAATGGGTTCTTATTTCTGCTTCAGTTTGTGCCCTGGCTATAAAAGCATAACTGAATAGGAGCAGTAATACTACTTTTTTCATGATTCGATCATTTGAAGATTATTTGATATCGAAATCAACGACTACTTTTTCTGTCTTAGGGTGACTCTGGCAGGTTAGAATGTAACCCTTATCGATTTCTTCCTCATCGAGACCCCAATGCACATCCATCTCCACTTCGCCTTCCACCAATTTTGCTTTACAAGTACAACACATACCCCCTTTGCATGCATAGGGAAGATCGGCGCCTTCGGCAAGTGCGGCATCCAGTATAACAGTTTCGCTATTTAAAGGAAGATCAAAGTCAAAACTCCTGCCATCCAGTTTTACAGTGATCTTACTTGCTGCCGATGGCCGGTTGCGGACTGCAGACTGCGGACTGAGGACTGCGGACTGCTTCTTCTCGCCACTGGTTGAAAAAAGCTCAAAATGTATTTTCTTCTTTTCAACTCCTCTTTGTTCTAAAAATTCTTTCACCCGAAAGATCATGTCTTCCGGACCGCAAATAAAATATTCATCAACAGATCTGTAATCAATCAATTTTGAAAGCGAATTCAGTTTTTCGATATCTATCCTGCCGTAATTCAATGGTGCTTCAGTTCTTTCCCTGCTTAGCAGGAAGATCAGGTTCAACCGACCGAGGTATTTATCTTTTAAAGCTTCAAGCTCTTCAAAGAAAATGATGGAGGACCGGCTTCTGTTGCTATAGATCAGTGTAAAATTGCTTTTGGGTTCTTTGATCAGCGTCGTTTTTACGATGGAGATAACAGGGGTGATACCGCTACCGGCAGCAAAAGCGAGGTAATGTTTTTTATTTTCGGGGTCCAGGGTAGTATAGAACTTCCCAACAGGCTCCATGACTTCCAATACATCCCCTTTCTTCAGATGCTCATTAGCAAAAGTGGAAAACAACCCGCCTTCCTGTTTTTTAATGGCTACCCTTAACATATTGTCGAGAGGACTACTGCAGATCGAATAAGTTCGGCGAACTTCTTCCCCATGAATATTTGTGCGCATGGTCAGACTCTGACCCTGATGAAATTGAAATTGTTCTTTTTTATCCGGTGGAATAGCAAACAAGACCGAAACACAGTCCGGTGTTTCTTTTTTTACTTCCAGGATGGATAGGGGATGAAAGTGAATTGACATGGGTAGGGGCGGTTAGTTTTCTAGGAAGGAGTTCTTCTTGCCAGGCCATTGACGAGGAAGTTTACCATATTGTCTTCCATTTCCTGCGGGGTCACTTTTTTTCCGCTCCGGTGCCAGAATTCAAGTCCGCGCACGGATGACAATATAGTTAACATCGCAACATAAGGCATAACGGGCCTGAGTTCTTTTGCTTCAACACCTTCTTTTATAATAGCCTCCATTCTTTGAACATATTTACGACGCTGACCTGTGAATTCAGAAAGATAAGGTTCGGTCAGGTAGATCCATTCATTGATCATTACCCAATAGTCATCAAACCGGGTCATCATCATCTGAACATGGAATCGTATCAGCGATTCAATTTTAGCCAGGCTGTTCGTATCCTTGTTGTCCACACTTTCCAAATGCGTATTACAATCGGATGCAATGCGGGAAATAATGTCCTGCAATATTTCCGATTTGGATTGTATGTGATTATAAAGGCTGGCGGCTTCGATGCCCACTACTTCTGCCAGGTCGCGCATGGAAGTGGTTGTAAACCCCCGTTCGCGGAACATCGCCGATGCTTTTTGAAGGATGAATTCTTTTTTTGAGGAGCGTTTTCGTACCGGATCAGCCATGCTCAAAGATAAGAAATGTGCTATTCGATCAATTCTTGTAGGTTTGCGCAGTAAGAAAAACAATCTAACATGTCTATTATTGTCGTTGGTACAATGGCCTTTGATGCGATCGAAACACCCTTCGGAAAAATCGATAAGATCATTGGCGGCTCAGCAACATATGTTGCCTATGCAGCCAGCAACTTTGTAAAACCCATTTACCAGGTATCTATTGTTGGATATGACTTTCCGGTTGAAGAAATGGCAGCGCTGAAAAAAAGGGGCGTCCAGATGGATGGGGTGGAGATCGTTCCCGGCAAGAAATCTTTCTTTTGGAGTGGGCGATACCATGAAGACATGAATAGCAGGGATACACTCGTTACTGATCTGAATGTGTTGACGGATTTCAATCCCAAACTTCCCGACGCTTACCAGGATGCTGAATTCCTGATGTTGGGAAACCTGGCGCCCTCCACCCAGATCTCTGTGATCAGGCAACTCAAAAAAAGACCGAAGCTGATCGTCATGGACACCATGAATTTCTGGATGGAAAGTGCGATGGGAGATCTTGAGAAAGTATTAAAGGATGTTGATCTTTTGCTGGTCAATGATGCAGAAGCCAGGCAGTTGACGGGTCAATTCTCTCTTGTGAAAGCCGCAAGGGCCATTCTGAAAATGGGTCCGCAATACCTGGTCATCAAAAAAGGCGAACATGGTGCGCTGCTTTTTCATGGTGATAATGTCTTCTTCGCCCCGGCATTGCCGCTGGAGGAAGTATTTGATCCAACCGGGGCCGGGGATAGTTTTGCCGGTGGATTTATCGGGCATATTGCTAAAACGGGAGATATCTCATTTGACAATATGAAACGCGCGATCATTGTGGGATCGGCATTAGCCAGTTTTTGCGTGGAGAAATTCGGTCCAACAAGATTAAAGGAGATAGGAAAAGAAGAAATTGAAGGCCGCATTCAGCTTTTCAAAGACTTAGTGAATTTTGATATTGAACTGGTTTAGTTCAACCTTCTCGCCAACACGATCGTATTCTTAAATTTTTCTTTCTTTCCCTGTAAATTGAAGATCTCTGTAAATATGATATAAGCCCCTACCGGCAATTTCACGCCTTTATCGTTCAATCCGTCCCAGTTCCAGTAACCACCTAAACCCATCGTTCCATTACTTACGAGGTTCCGGACCGGTCTTCCAGCTGCATCGAATATGGTGACATTAGCTACAAAACCAGGTGAGCCGACTTTATATTGAATAGTCGCAATATCATCCAGGCCATCATTGTCAGGCGAAAAAACTTTTGGTGTCAGTTCAATAGTAGCATTCACGCCGGCAGGTTGCTTGTATTGAGAATTCTTATAGGTAGGCGTTCCATATCCTGCGGTGGAGGCCGCAGAATGCCAGTTGGTTTCATCCTGGGAAGGACCGGCCGGATCAATTCTTTCCAATGCAACACCTTCATCATCATCCAACAACTTGAACTGCCAGTCATCTTTATATTTTACTTCATCCACTACATTGCCCTGTTGATTCAATGCGATCACATCGCCTTCATCATCTGAAAAAGAGGGGAGAGAAGACAATACGAGTACATTATCCGGGTTCATAACCAGGTAATTCAGCGCGAGGCTGGCAGCATCTTCGGTGACAACAATATAATCGCCCGGAAATATATAATATGGTGTCGTACTTAAGGCCCTGATCGAACTGATCACGCCACTGCTATTGCGGTTAGCGATGGAAAGTTTAGAGGCATCGAATATCTTATTACTGTTATTGTAAAATTCCACATAATCAAATGCCGAAGACCTGGGATTAAAGAGTATCTCATTGATGATCCATTCCCCGGCAGCCGCATCTACCGGCAATCCTACTTTGGCCTTATTGGATGAGCCGATCGCATTTCCCTTGCAATCGGTGATATTCGCGCCAGCAGTGATCGTATAAACCGTGTTGGGCGCAAGCGGGGTAGTTGTTTTTAATTGAACCTGGTCAAACAAAGGCGCCAGGGCAACAGCGCTTAATAAGGTCAAGCCGCCATCAATAGAATAATTTCCAAGCGTTGCACCTTTGAGGCTATCGATGGGCTCGTCGTACACCAGTATGATCGTTACATTATCGGTCGTGTACGCGCGTTTTAATTTGGGTGCCGTCTGGTCATTATTAACGGCATCTATAGCGTTCTTTTTGCCCGGCGTGCCACCGGTAGGACTTACACTTGCTCTCCAATTACTGCTGCCTGCACAGGGACTTTTTGTATCTATCATTTCCAGGGTCCATCCTCCATCCTTCTTTAACTCATTTTGATACCAGGCAGAGGAATAACTGACCGCATGAATGGTTCTTCCGTTGGGCGCTCTCAGGAACAATTGATCGCCATCATTATCGAGGGAAGGGAAACTGGTAACAGAGATGGTCGTTCCAAATGCTGACATGGCTGCGACTGCGCTGGAAGTACAAACGATAACAAAACTATCAGGTTGCAAGGTAAAATTGGGCATCGGCCCGCTTTGTCCTGTTGCGTCCCCGATCCTCCAGTTTTGAAGATTGATAGGGGCGGCGGTTGTATTCTTTAATTCAAGCCATTCGTTGTTGGGTAGGCCCACCTGGGGGGTCGGATCGGCCATCAGTTCATCGATCACCACATCATAACGGTTCTGCGCACCTGCCAGGAAAGGCAGCAATAATACAGCAATCAGTATTCGGTAATATTTCATTACAGGCAAGTTAATTAAATTTACTCCATGAAGGTTGCAGTTGTTGGCGCTACTGGTCTTGTTGGGACAAAAATGTTGCAGTTACTCGCTGAACGTAATTTTCCGTTGACAGAACTCATACCGGTCGCTTCAGAAAGGTCCGTTGGAAAAGATGTAGAGTACAAAGGGAAAAAGTATAAGGTGGTCACCATGACGGATGCTATAAGCGCTAGACCGGCGCTGGCATTATTTTCCGCTGGCGGAAGTACTTCCCTGGAATGGGCCCCCCGATTCGCTGAAGCAGGTATCACCGTGATTGACAATTCTTCTGCCTGGAGAATGGATCCATCCAAGCCATTGGTAGTTCCTGAGATCAATGCAGATGTGTTAACTAAGAAGGATAAGATCATTGCAAATCCCAATTGTTCCACCATACAAATGGTGGTGGCCCTGAACCCGCTGCATAAGCAATATGGCATTAAACGGATCGTCGTTAGTACATATCAAAGTGTTACCGGTACGGGCGTGAAAGCTGTTACCCAGCTGTTAAATGAAAGAGGTGGAGTAGTGGGAGAGCGGGCCTACAAGTACCCAATAGATCTGAATGTCATTCCCCAGATCGATGTGTTCCTGGAGAATGGCTATACCAAAGAAGAAATGAAGATGGTCAATGAGACGCGTAAGATCATGCGGGATGATAAGATCAGGGTTACTTCCACCACAGTAAGGATCCCGGTGGTCGGCGGACATAGTGAAGCAGTGAATGTTGAGTTTGAAAAAGATTATGACCTGGCGGATATCAGGAAAATCCTGGGAGCAGCACAGGGGGTTGTTGTGGTGGACGATCCTTCCAACCAGGCCTACCCCATGCCCATGGATGCGCATGAAAAAGACGAAGTTTTTGTTGGCAGAATCAGGAGAGACGAGAGCCAACCGCATTCATTAAACCTCTGGATCGTTGCTGATAACCTTAGAAAGGGCGCAGCCACCAATGCCATTCAAATCGCAGAATATCTTTTGTCCAAAGGATTATTATAATAAATAATAAAGCGTTTAAAATCCCGTTTATCATCAAACAAACTTTATGAGATACTTCCTGGTAATTGGCTTCCTGCTGGTCTCAGCGACCGTATTCTCACAACAAAAAAGCATTTATTATCCTTCCGGCTTTGTCCATTATAGTTACAATGTAAAAAATCAAAAACTGGATGGCGAATTTGCCAGCTATTATGAAAATGGAATGGTCAGTGCGAAAGGCAGCTTCAGTGGCGGACAAAAAACGGGCAAATGGCAGGCATGGGATAGTTCGGGAGTACTCAGGACATCCCGTCTTTATAGAAATAACGCTGATTTTGACCTCCTCGCGGAATGGACTGCGGATGGCACCCGGATTGAAGAAGAAAAAGTGAAGAAGAAGAATGAGACGCTTAAAAATGCGGGGCTTAGCAATGATGTTATCTATGTTGAACGCTATTGGAAGAGGATCCTGCCTGGCCAGGCCAATGAAGAATTATTTTGGAGCGAGTTCAGGAATTCATTGATTGAGCGTATTACTTCAAAAGAGATCTATGTATTCCAGGAAGACAGGTTTGTACACGTATTGAGCCCTGCCGAGGCTACGGCACAGTTAAAAACCCAACCAGCCTCTTATTTAATAAAAGAACAACACAGTTTCCTGGCCAACAACCAGCAAATGCAGACAAAGATCATTGGAGTTGGGATGGCCTATTATGATGGGGAAAAGGAAAATATCTATTGGCTCTATTACCCGGATATGGAACCAGTATTGTTGAAAATGCCAGTACCGGCACCTGCGATTGCGGCGAGGCTCAGCGAACAATCTTTTGTTTCAGAAATAGATATGACCACTTACCTATCCAGGAATTTCCAGGCGAGGAAAGTAAGTGAAAATGAAAAGAACATGCTGCTGTTGAGAGAGGCTGATTTTGAAGCCCAGGCCTGGATCTACTTGTTGAATAAAGAATTATTAGCGAACCGTTAACCACTATACTTCTAAGGCCTCGTTGAGGAATGTTATCAATGGTTGCAGTGCTTCAAACGCTGCAACCGTTTTTTTTACAAGATCCTTGGAGACAAGATCTGTATCCTTTAGTTCGATCATGGCGATATAACTTTTCAGTTTCAGGTATTCGGAAGCCGGGTGATCCTCAGCATATCCACGTGGAGCACACATTAACATGAACTCTTTACTTTTATCAAGTTCACCATACAACTTTTTGAATTTCCCGCCGGCTACGATCTTCTTAAAGTCATCGAAATTATAGTCGATCTCCTGTCTTGTTTTTTTCAATTCTTCTGTGGTGGGTCCATAAAGCCCGCCTCCTGTAAAACTACCGCCTGGTTCCAGGTGAAAATAATACCCGGCTGAGCCAAAGGCCTTCTTACCACCTTTGTTGATACTGGCGCCAAAATTTGTTTTGTAAGGCGATTTATCTTTTGCAAAACGAACATCCCGGTTGATCCTGAATAAGGTATCCTTCGCCGAAATGGATTTGATCGTTGGGTCCTTTTTGCCGTGTTTGTCTATTACTTGCTGAATGAAGCCGGCAAAGTCCTGCTTCGCATCTTCATAACGCTTGCGGTTACTATCAAACCAGGGTTTGTTGTTGTTCTTCTTGAGGTCCTTCAGGAATTTTAATGTAGATGGTTGCAGCATTACTTCACTTGTTTCCAGTTTTCACCGCTTTTGATCCTGTACATCGTCATTTCACTAACGCCATAATTCTTTGCCAACTGTCGGATCGTGATGTTACGGTTCTTATTGCCCAGCATACGCTTGATCTTCCTGACCTGCGGAGCGGCGAGCTTTAAGCCTTCTGTACGCGCGGCTTGTTTCTTTTTATAAGCTCTTTTAGCTGGGCTATGCTGTTGGTGGTTGATCATTTGGTCAAGCGTTGCCCAGCGAAGATTACGAATAGAATTGTCGAGTTTATTGTGGTTTTGGTGAATGACGTATTCCTGTTTAGAAGATGACCTTTTCAGGAATACTTTGGCCATTTCCCGGTGAATGTAAAGTGTTCCTTTATTCCCCGGGCGATGCAGATTCAGCGTACGGTAACCGGTGGTCAATGAACCACTCAGGAGTTTACCATCTTCGAGAATATTTTTTTTGAAACTGGCTATACGCCCTGTATTGGAAACAGCATAGCGGTTACGAAGCTGCTTCCAGCCGGGAAAGACAAGCGCCTTCCAGGTTTCTCCCGCTAATTTCTTGATCATGAAAAAAAGTATCAGAGCCTGTTCTAAGGTAATCCAAAATTATCCTCGCCAAATATTATTTTTTACCAAGCATTTGTAAAAACTCTGCTTCGGAGATGATCTTCACGCTATTGATCTTCTTCGCTTTTTCCAGTTTGCTCCCGGCGTCTTCACCAACGACGAGGTAATGTAATTTTACGCTCACCCCACCCAATACCTGTCCTCCGTTTGCTTCCACCATCGCTTCAGCATCACTGCGCTTCAGGGTGGGTAGGGTGCCGGTGAAAAGAAATGTATGGCCGGTAAGATTGCCGCCTGTTGTGAGCTGTTTCTTTTCGTTTTTGAATGCCAGTCCCAGTTTTTCCAGTTGCTCCAGCATGCGGACATTATCTTTATTACTGAAGAATTCATAGATACTCCCACCTACTTTAGGTCCAACATCCTCTAATTGCTGCAGATCTTCCAGCGAAAATTTCTTGAAATCCAACAAATGCTTAACCGCCTGCGCCAGCGTTTTGGCAGTGGTCTCTCCGACAAAACGTATCCCTAAGGCGAAGATCAACCGATGCAGGGGTTGTTTTTTTGAATTGGTAATGGCTTGCTCAAGATTGTCGATCGATTTTTGACCGTAACCTTCCAGCTTGGAGATCTTATTAAAGTCGAGGGTATAAATGCCGGGTATATCTTTCAATAATCCAAGCTCATAGAATTTGCGGACGTTCGCATCGCCGAATCCACGGATGTCCATGGCGTCCTTACTTACGAAATGGATCATCCGCTCCACAACCTGGGCGGGACATTCAATATTTACACAGCGCCAGGCGGCTTCTCCTTCCTCCTTGGTCAATTTGCTTTTACAAACAGGACAGTTTTTGGGGAAGGCAATTTTTTTCTCTTTGCCCGTTCTGGCGTCCCCAAGGGACTTGACAATATAGGGTATCACGTCTCCTGCTCTTTCCACCAGTACCGTATCGCCGATACGCAAGTCCTTTTCCTTTATCACATCTTCATTGAATAACGAAATGGAAGAGATCGTTACGCCTCCAATAGGTACCGGTTGAATTTTTGCAACAGGCGTGATGGTTCCCGTTCTTCCCACCTGGAATTCTACATCCAGCAATTTGCTTGTTCCCTGCCTGGCCTTGAATTTATAGGCGATGGCCCAACGCGGATGGTGTGTCGTCATGCCCATCTTATCCTGCAATGCCAGGTCATTCACTTTGATCACCATGCCATCGATCTCATAAGGCAAGTTGTCCCGCTTCACTTCATATTCCTGGCAGTATTTGATGACAGCGTCAATGCCTTTTACAACTTTTTTCTCTTTCTGAGGGCTGCGGAATCCAAGATCCCAAAGCATTTCCAGCGAATGGCCATGCTGTGTGAGTTCAGCCGGGATCTTTTTTCCTTTTAATAGCGTAAAAAAGCTCACGTGGTAAACAAAAGCTTCCAGGTTACGCTTCATCACTTCTGCCGGATCTTTTATGCGCAGGGTTCCGGATGCCGCATTTCTTGGATTGGCCAATGGAGCAAGCCCTTGTTCGGTCAGTTGTTCATTATACTTTGAAAAATTTTTCTTGTTGATCAACACTTCGCCGCGTATCTCTGCTTGTTGAATGCCATAATCTGAAAATTTAGCAGACAGGGGGATACTTCGGATCTGCTTTATATTGGTCGTCACTTCATCGCCTTCTACGCCATCTCCCCGGGTCGCGCCACGCACGAGCATATCATTTTCATAAACCAGTGAGATGCTCCCCCCATCGAACTTAGGTTCCACACAGTATTCAACTTCTTTGACGCCCGTTAATTCTTTTGCTTTACGATCAAAATCCACCAGGTCCTCCCGGTTATAGGAGTTATCGAGTGATAACATCGGGACAAGATGCTGAACCGTTGGAAAATCCCTGGTAAGGCCTTTTGCTACCCGTTGTGTGGGTGAATCAGCTTTCACCAGGGATGGGTAATCCTTTTCTATTTTTTCCAGGGATTTGAATAACTGGTCATACTCCGCATCCGCAATGAGCGGGTCATTCAGTACATAATATCTGTACTCGTGAAATCTTAGCGCATGGCTGATATCGCCGATATCGTTTTTATCCAGTGAATCGGCTTTTAGCTTCTTCATCAACGTGGTCGTACTCTTCTGTAATTGTTGCGTTTGCTCTTTGCTATACATAGTATTCCGATACGCGACTAATTTACGCATAAAAAGGAAAGCCGCTCCCGGAGGAACGGCTTTGTGTGTAAGCCCTGACGAAAGAGAAACCGATTTATTGTTTTATGAAAATGGCGCTCGCCAATTGATGAGGTGATTGCAACACGTAAGAATAAATACCAGGTAACAGGTTGGCCAGGTCATGGTCCCAATTGTTGACCCCTACCGATACGTTCTTTATAAAGCTGGCCACGATCGTTCCATTCCCGTTAAGGATCTTAATATATACTGTTTCCGTATGGGTCGAAAAGAACTGTACGTGCAATGTATTGATCACGGGGTTGGGCGTTAACAACAGTGTAGGAGCGTTATTGCCCGGAACCCGAACGGTCTTGCAGACTTTCGACTCACAGCCCAGGGCTGTCTTTATATATAAGCATACCTGGTAATCTCCACCTTGCGCATAAGTATGAGCGACCTCCTGTCCTATGGCACCCGAACCATCTCCAAAGGTCCAGCGGTAACTGATCACCTGGTCATTCGGATTATTAATGCTAAAGCCTTTGAATTTATAAGTCCTGGGACCTGACAGCGTTTCCAGCATGTAGGCACCACAAATGTTTGTACCACCACGGATCACTACTTCAACACAATTATACGCTTCGCATCCACCCTGGAATCTCACTTTCACACAGGCTCTGTAAACGCCAGGACCAGGATAAGTATGGCGGATCACTAAATCAGGCATGGGCCCTTGCGGATCGATCATGATACATGTGTCTTCACCATCACCGAATACCCAACAGATCCTTTCCAGCCTGCGCGGCGGTGTTGATACCGGTACAGCCTGGAAACCACGAATCAGACTGCTGATGGAAGGTGTGATCTCGAATAAGCGAACCGCACAAGTGGCAGGAGGCGGTGGAACAACGATCGACTTACATTTTCTTGCTTCGCAGCCACCATAGTATAGAATCTTCACACAAACTTCATAGGTACCCGGGTGGTCATAGTTATGACCCACAGCATATGGACCATTAAAGTCTTGTCCATAATTGATACAAGTATCTTCCCCGTCCCCAAATGTCCAGCAGATCCGGGCGGGCTTTCTGTTATTGCTATTCCATGGTAAAGCTTTGAAATAAGTTCTTAGGTGGTCATTCACGGTAGTGACGGGGATCTGTTCAAAATCTGCCCGGCATTCATCTGCTGGTCCGACCTGCACCTGCTTACATTTTCTTGCTTCACAGCCACCATAATAAATGATCTTAACGCAGACTTCGTAATTGCCCGGATGTTCATATCGATGTCCGACCACATAGGTGCCGGTATAATTTTCCGGGTAATTGATGCATGTATCATTGCCATCACCGAAATTCCAACACACCCTGGCGGGTTTCTTATTGTTATTATGTGAAGGGATGGCTTTGAAATAAGCAGCCAGCGGTGAATTAGTGGAAGCAAAAGGAAGTCTTTCAAAATCGGCGCGGCAACTATCGGGGCGATGAATGACAATGGTTACACAACTTTCTGCGGTTACAGTCGGCGTGTTGGACGAAGTGATATAACGGAACAACCTTAAACAAACGGTAAACGTTCCGGCATTTGCATAATGATGTTGTGTTCCATCTAATGCGCCCGTAGTTTGAGTGCTGCCATCTCCAAAACTCCAATAGGCATATCTCGGTCCGGGTTCACTACCCAGGACGGAGGTGTTGGTAAATGAAACATTGAAGCCGGAAGCGTCAATGGTGTAGGTAAAACTGGCTACGTCCGCTGTGGGCGTATTGGCCATGGATTGAATACTGGCCAGGCCAAAAAACAGCCCGGCGACTAAAGCGTAAAGCTTTCTCATAGTTTACTTTTTTGGTGACTGAATGTTCTTACGTAGGGTTGGGACACACGGCCGGTTTTCTGACCTCATGCCAGCATAGAAGTTTAAAAAAAAGTCAAAGTTTTTTTGCTGAGGAAAACTACGATACGGCAGACTGGTGGTCGATAATGAATTGAATCAGCTCTTCAAGGCTTGTATCAATCCTTGATACAGCATCGTTTATGTCTTCACGACTTACCTGGGCAGCAAAAGCAGGTGATTTCAGTCTTTTCATTACGCTTTTGACTTCAAGCCCTTCATAGTGGGTGGGTCTTATCAGTGCGGCAGCATGGATGAAACCTGATAACTCATCAATAGCATAGATCATCTTATCCATTTTGCTTTGCGGTTCCACGCCGAAGTAACCCGGTCCGTGTGAAGCAATACATTGTATGACTTCGGGGTCGATATTTCTTTTTTCCAGTTCATGAATGATGACACTGCAATGTTCATCAGGATATTTTTCCCAATCAGCATCATGCAACAGTCCGGCAAGTTCCCATTTCAGCGCTGTTTTTTCATCTGCTTGTTCTTTTTCAAGAGCCCAGGCTTTCATATTGGCAGCTACCTGCTTCATATGTAAACGAAGTCGTTCATTGGGAACCCAATCGTTTAAGAGTGCATGGGCATCTTCGATCGACATAAGGTTTCCAGCGTTTTGAGGATCGCCGAAAGTGGTTCTGCCTAGGTGATGGGTAGCCATATCATTTTAATATATAGCAAGTTAATTACACAAATATTATCTTGTTTACTGAGGTCTATTCAAAAGCAGTCAAAATATTTATTGAAAACCAACGACTTGTAGGGGTGCGATCTAAAATACTTCGCTCAAACGCAGGTTAAGAATCCAATCAAATGTATCTTTGCGACCCCTAAAAAGGGATGGTCAAGGGATAGCTTGGCCTTCATTATTAAGCAGGTTAAAAGAAAAATTCAAATGAGCAATCTTCATTTTACAACAAAACATGCGAACGAGGCTACCGTTAAACGCAACTGGTACGTTGTGGACGGTACTAATCAAACCGTGGGTCGTATGTGTGCCAAGATCGCTGCGATATTACGCGGCAAGAACAAGGCATACTATACTCCACATGTAGACACCGGCGATTTTATCATTGTGATCAACTGCGAAAAAGTTGTTTTTACCGGAAAGAAACTGGAACAAAAAGTTTATGACACGTTCAGTGGATACCCCGGTGGAAGGAAAGAAGAGATCGCAGAGAAGCTGATCAAAAGACGTCCCGAAGTGATCATCGAAAGAGCCGTAAAAGGCATGCTGCCGAAGAATCGTCTCGGTAGAAAAATGTATAAAAAATTATTCGTGTATGTAGGCGCTGATCATCCACATGGCGCACAACAACCAAAAGAATTGAAATTCTAAACAATCTTCCAGCCCCTCCTTTGGAGGGGTTTGGGGAGGCTAAAAACAGGATATGGAAAAACAAAGAAATGGAGTGGGTCGCCGTAAAGAAGCTGTCACCCGCGTGTTCCTTACCAAAGGTGATGGCAAGATCACTGTGAATGATAAGGACTATAAAGTTTATTTCCCGCTGGTTTATTTGCAGAACCAGGTGGAAAGACCTTTCAAAACAATTGACGCTACAGGAAAATTTGATGTCAAGATCAACGCAACTGGCGGCGGCGCCAAGGGCCAGGCCGAAGCAGCAATGCTGGGCATCTCCAGGATCCTGGTAGAGCTCAATCCTGATTTTCGTCCGGCATTGAAAGCAGCTGGTCTGCTCAAACGCGATCCAAGATCAGTAGAGCGTAAGAAATTCGGTCATAAGAAAGCCCGCAGGAGCTACCAGTTCTCTAAACGTTAATGAATTTTCAAAATAAATAAGCCTTTAAGCCCCTCTTTCGGAGGGGTTGTGGAGGCCAAAAAAAGAATATGGAAAATAACACTTCACTTCAGCAGCAACTACTCGACGCAGGTGTACATTTTGGTCACCTGAAGAAGAAATGGAACCCCAAGATGCTGCCTTACATCTTCGCTGAAAAGAAAGGCATTCATATTATAGACCTCAACCGTACGGTAGAGTGTCTCCAGGAAACGGCTGCCGCTATGAAAGCCATTGCGCGCAGCGGGAAGAAGATCTTGTTTGTTGGTACTAAGAAACAAGCGAAAGATATCGTAAATGAATCTGCCCGTCGCGTCAACATGCCTTTTGTAACGGAGCGTTGGCTCGGTGGCATGCTCACCAATTTTAATACCGTTCGTAAGAGCGTTAAGAAAATGCAGAGCATTGAAAAAATGCTGGGCGATGGATCTTTTGATAATATCACAAAGAAAGAACGCCTCACGCTGAGTCGTGATAAGGATAAAATGGAAAAAGTATTGGGTGGTATCTCTCAATTGGGTCGTGTACCAGCTGCCTTATTCATTGTCGATATCGGCCATGAACATATTGCGCTGGCAGAAGCAAAGCGTCTTGGCATCACCACTTTTGGAGTGGTGGATACCAATTGCGATCCGAACAGGGTCGATTATGCCATTCCTGCAAATGATGATGCAACGAAATCTATTGCCATCATCACCAATTATCTCACCGCTGCCGTGGCAGAAGGATTAGCTGAACGCCAGGCCGCAAAAGATGATGAAGTGGAAGAAGCAGGAGATGATGAAAAGGAAAAGAAAGCAGCCAGGTTGGAAGCCGAAGCGCAAGCTGAATCGGGAAGAGGCGGAAGAGGAAGAGGTCCGGGAGCCGGCGGTCAAAGACGCCGCATCACTCCGGGCGGAGGCGGTGGCGGACAGAGGGGTGGAAGACGATAATTCGAATGACGAATGACGAATTACGATTGTTAGATCTTAAAAATTTAAACTAGAAATGTCAACAGTAACGATAAGTGCACAGGATATAAATAAGTTGCGCCAAATGACCGGCGCCGGTATGATGGATTGCCGCAAGGCCCTCACAGAAACCAATGGAGATTTTGAAGCAGCCATCGATTGGTTGCGCAAGCAAGGTCAGAAAGTAGCCGCCAAAAGAGGCGACCGTGAAGCAAAAGAAGGTGTGGTGATCGCAAAGACAACGGCTGATAATAAAACAGGTATTGTTGTTTGCGTGAGTTGTGAAACTGATTTTGTGAGTAAGAACGCAGACTTTGTTGCTTTTGGTCAGAGCATTGCGGATGCAGCCATCAGTAATAATGTAAAGAGCCTGGAAGAATTAAATAATGCAAGTGTCAACGGACAAAAGGTCTCCGACCTGGTGAATGATAAACTGGCTTCAATCGGGGAAAAGATCGGCGTGACGAAATTTGAAAGGATCGATGCGCCTTTTGTTGCTTCCTATATACATGGCGCTTATCGTATCGGTGTGTTAGTGGGGATGGATAAAGCCGCACCCGAAACCGGAAAAGATATTGCCATGCAGATCGCAGCGCTCAACCCTGTTGCCGTGGATGCATCCAGCGTACCTGCTGATGTGATCGCGCGTGAAAAAGCGATCATCGTCGACCTCATGAAGCAGGATCCTAAAATGGCCGGTAAAGCGGACGAAATGCTGGCTAAGATCGCGGAAGGAAAAATGGGCGCCTTTTTCAAAGAGCAAACGCTGACAGCGCAGGCTTTTGTTAAGGACGGAAGCAAAACAGTAGGAGACTATCTTAAAGAGTCTGGTGACATAAAAGTTTCGGCCTTTAAGAGGGTTGCGTTGGGTTAAGAAACCCCCTATCTTCGCTGCCGAAAATCAATCCTGCATGCTCCCCAAATACAAGCGAATTCTTCTCAAACTTTCTGGTGAATCATTGATGGGGAAAGAGAATTTCGGTTTTGATAATGAAGTGATCGCTCAGTATGCGCAGGATGTCAAATCCATCACGGAACTGGGGGTACAGGTGGCGATCGTCATTGGTGGCGGCAATATCTACCGCGGAATGAATGAGGCGGAAACCGGGATCGAAAGAGCACATGGAGATTATATGGGCATGCTGGCTACCGTGATCAACGGCATGGCTCTGCAGGCAGGCCTGGAGAAAGTGGGCGTATATACCCGGTTACAAAGTGCCATCAAAATGGAACAGATCGCTGAACCCTATATCAGAAGAAGAGCGATCCGGCATCTTGAAAAAGGTAGGGTAGTGATCTTCGGCGCCGGCACCGGCAATCCTTATTTTACCACGGATACAGCCGGCTCTCTCAGGGCCATCGAGATCAATGCAGATGTTATCCTGAAAGGCACCAGGGTGGATGGTATTTATACTGCCGACCCGGAAAAAGATCCAAAGGCCACCAAGTTCAATGTGATCAGCTTCCAGGAATGCCTTTCCCAGAATTTACGGGTGATGGATATGACCGCTTTCACACTCTGCATGGAAAACAACCTCCCCATTATTGTTTTTGATATGAATAAGGACGGCAATCTTCGCCGTGTGGTGACAGGAGAAAAAGTAGGAACCCTCGTCAGGGGTTGATCATCTATAGAAGCTTCCTGAATCCCGGCTGCAGGTATTTAGTGAGTTCCGTAAACGGAATAAAGATCTCTACCTGGCCATCAGCATAAGAAGCGATCTCATAGGGGGCATAACTGAAGCAAATTCCCTTTCCTGTTACATAAAAATTCGCATTATACTCCAGCTTGTTTTCAAATAAGCCGCCTTCTGTCAGGTCTTCATCTTTTTTCAATCCCCTGTCCATCCTGAAATATTTTGCGAGCAAGCCGTTTAATTTATCGACACCCTGTTGTTGCAATATGTTTTCAAGTTTGAGCTGTTTCCCGGTGGTGAGGTCAATATTATAATAAGTGGTGTTTGAACTGCCATGCGCCCCGCCGGCGTAGGTATAATACCATTCGGCCAGGGTCAACAGTTTCGGGGACTGATAAGCTATGATCATCCACCGGGATTCCTCCATATTATAGGAAAAAGGATACTCCACCATCTCGCTATCGGCCACTTCCTTATAGTCATCAACATAAGTTCTTATGTATTGCGTTTTCAACTGCTGAAGGGCGTTTTTCATATCCCTGATCTCCAGGCTATCTCCAAAAGATCCCGAAATAACGCTCCTGATCCCTGTGGCAACGGATGACTTTTGCCTGGGCCAGATGGTACCCGCTTCATAAGTTCCTTCGGGTGATTCTTTCATGGAAGGCCTCAACTGGACAGAACCACTCAGGTAAAACATATCATAACTGATCGGGAGGGTGGCTTTTTCTGTGGCTACCACCGCTAAAGGTTTGGCGGCTTCATTTTTTTGCCAGTTGCCTTTCAATGTTTTCCCGGAGATGGTCATGATCAAAGTGGGAATGTCTACCCCGGCTATATAAGGAAACACCCGGATACTGCCATTTCCTGTTGCTGTGTCATTACCAAGAAAATAGACAGGCTGCTGCGTGGATTGATAGTAATAATAACCCGCGTACTGCGTATTCATTTTATGAAGATGAATAACAGCAGGGCGCTGACCGATCGTCCCGACATAACACTTATACCAACTATTTCCCTGGGACCGGGCAGCCGAACTGCAGAGCAATAATGACAGGATACAATAAACCGGAATATATATTTTCCTCATGGCGTAGATTTACGATATAAAAGAATCTTTTAGCCTTTATCTTGCGTCACCTTCCATCACATCTGTGAAAAACTACAATCGGCAATCTAGCTAATTTTACATAGTTTCCAAACTAACTCAACCCGAATATGGCCAACCTGAGCCTTTCCATCATTGAGATCATCGTTTTAATGTTGGGCGCCGTGATCCTGGGCATTACCATTCATTTCTTCTTCACCAACAGGAAAGGAATGAAGAATACTTCGATAGAATCGGATAAGACCAACAAGCAGCTGGATGAATGGAAGTTGAAATACTTTAATGACGTGGAACTGCGTGACAAAGAGCTTTCCCTGTTAAGGCAGCGGGCCGCAGACGCCGAGGAGAATGCGAATATCTACACCATCGAATCGGAGGAATTACGTAAGCACAACAAAATACTTCAATCAGAGATCGACCAACTCCGGAAAACGGCTCCCAGCACCGGAAAAGTGGATTACATTGAGCAGTTACGCCAGGCCCAAAGCAACCTGATGGAGCATAACGAGAAGATCAACCAGTTACTCGAACAGATCGATCTCGTCAAAGAAAAGGAAGAAACGCAACAGGAGATCATGCGGAACAATGAAGAATTAACAGGTCAGATCGCCAGTCTCAAATTCCTGCTCAACCAAAAAGAAAGAGAGGTGGATACCATCCGGCAGAAGGAAAATCTAACGAAAGAAATGACCTCCATGCTGGACAACGCCTACAATGAATTCAGCGTACTTCAATCCAAGATCCAAAAACTGGAGTCACAGGTCACTAACTCCAAGATGGTCAATATGGACTATGAGGATCTGAAGGAAGGACATTATAAACTCACGACTGATTTTGAAGAAGCAAAGCTGAAGTTGAGTTCGCTGACCACGCAGCACCAGGAATTACAGGCCGAACTTAAGGACACAGAAGATAAATTACGGGAGGCCAATTTCCAGCGCCAGCAACTTCAAAAGCGAGTCAGTTACCTCGAAGAGCTCAATAACGATCTGCAAGCCGTCTCTGACGCGAATAAGAAACTGGAAGGCCAGCTAAAAAGGATCGGCGAACTGGAAAGCAAGCTGAATATGATAGCGGAAGAGAGAGATGAGCTCATGAAGAAACAATCCTAAAGGGGCGTACTGTACCTTTGTCATCATGGGAAATATTGCGGATCTACGGAAGGAATACTCCAATCAAAGACTATTAGAAAAAGACGTTTCACCCGACCCCATTCTTCAATTTGAAAAATGGTGGGCCGAGGCAGAAGCTTCTGCTATTCCGGAAGTCAACGCCATGATACTGGCCACGGCGTCGATGGACGCGGTACCATCGGCGCGCACGGTATTGTTGAAAGGTTTCAGTGAGAAAGGGTTTGTCTTCTTTACCAATTATGAAAGTTATAAGGCGCAACAGTTGGCTGAAAACCCAAAAGCCTGCCTGGTTTTCTTATGGAAAGAAGTGGAGCGGCAGGTGAGGATCACCGGGCTGGTCATGAAACTTGGAGCCGCTGAAAATGATACTTATTTCAACTCCCGGCCACGCGCCAGCCGCCTGGCAGCCATGGTCTCGCCACAAAGCACCGTCATCGCCGATCGCGATTGGTTGGATCAGGAATACAAGAAACTGGAAGCGAAATGGAATGATCAACAGCCCCCAAGACCTGAGCGATGGGGTGGTTATTTAGTGAAACCCGTGATCATTGAATTTTGGCAGGGCGGCTCAAACAGACTGCACGATCGACTTCAATATAGCTTGAAAGAGGATGGAAACTGGCTGATTGAACGGTTAGCCCCGTAAAGAATTACTTCTTGGAATCTTTCTTCGTTGTTTTCTTTCCAGGTCCTTTTGCAGGACGACTTTTTCCGAATGAACCTTTAAATCTTTTGCCTTTAGCTGTTTTTTTATCTCCCCTGCCCATATATTTTTTTGTGAAGTTACAGTTTTGCAGCTAGTTCTTTACCTGCTTTGAAGCGGGCCACCTTCCTGGCCTTTATTTTGATCACTTCACCGGTTTGCGGGTTGCGACCGTTACGGGCAGATCGTTTAGATACTGAAAATGTACCAAAACCAACAAGTGTAACCTTTCCTCCACCTTTCAGCGTTTTAGTTACCGCTTCAATAAAAGAATCCAGGGAAGCATTTGCCTGTGTTTTTGTCAGGCCGGCATCATCGGCAACTTTCGCAATGAGATCTGCTTTGTTCATAGTTGTGTTTTTTAATGGTTTTAGTAACCCGGACAAATTTATAGGCTTTTTGAAAGCAGCAAAAAATTTTTATGGAGATAATGAATAATTTTTTTTTAATTCATCCTGTGGATAATCTGTAGAATCTAAGAAAACAGTCCAACCCTCTGAAACCCTTGTCCATCAAGACTTTCAGCCCAGGGGACCACAATAAACTTTATTTAAATCTTTTTACACAATCAATTCACAAGTTCCATGACGGAGCGAAATGCGATGAATTGATCTCCCCAACGATCAAGTGCCTTTGCCCTCAACGCAGGAGCGTGATCCTGGAGATAACGTTGGTAATGCTGAATGGATTCGGCAAAGTATTGAATGACATAAGTTGTTTCACCCGGTTCTGCGGGCTCAAGCAGTTTGTAAAAATGGTGGTGTGTAAAACATCCCGAAGACATGATCTCCGGAATATGTTCATCGGCCTGCCATTTTATCCACGCCTCTTCAATGTGCTCGTCAATTTTTATCGTGATATTATAGACGATCATAGCTTAATGTCCAGGTATACCGGGCAATGATCCGAATGTTTGACGTCGGGGTAGATCTCTGCCACTAACAGATCTTTTTTCAGCGCCTGGGTTACGTTGATATAGTCAATACGCCATCCTTTATTCTGGGCTCTTACGGTAGGAAAACGCTGGCTCCACCAGCTGTACCGGTGAGGTTCGGGATGGTAGGTGCGGAAAGTATCGATCCAGCCTCCCTCATAGAATTTATCCATCCAGGCTCTCTCGTCAGGAAGAAATCCTGTGGAATTCTTGTTTCCTTTAGGATCATGGATATCAATTTCTTTATGCGCGATGTTATAATCTCCGCATAAAATGATCCTCGGAAATTTTTTTCTCAGGGATTCCAGGTATTCGAAGAATTCTTTGAGCCATGCATATTTATATTGTTGTCTTTGGTCCCCACTCGTGCCCGAAGGAAAATAAGCGTTGATCAACCTCGTATTGCCGAAATCCATCTGGAGCACCCGGCCTTCATCATCACTGACCTGGTGACCTGTACCATAGTAAACTTTCCTGGGTTTGATCTTCGTTAATATGGCTACCCCGCTATATCCTTTTTTTTGTGCACTGAACCAATAATCTTCATAGCCCAGCTCATGAAAGCGTTGATGATCTACATTTTCTTTGACTGCTTTGGTTTCCTGCAGGCAGATCACATCCCCGGGATCCGTTTTTAACCAATCGATGAATCCTTTATTAATAGCTGCCCGGATACCATTGACATTATAACTAATGATGCGCATCGTATTAATGATTAAATTGTTCAGCAATTTACAGCATGGACGCCGTTAACCCGAAAGTTCAGAATTATATCATCCCACCCAAGGAACCTGTTTACCTGGAAGGACCCAAAGGAAGGGGATATGAGCTGGGATTTGCCTTCCGGGTTTTCAAACAATTCATCAAAGCATTCAGGACACTTCACTTTGTAGGACCCTGCATTACTGTGTTCGGTTCTGCCCGCTACAAGGAAGACCATATATATTATGGTAAGGCCCGTGAATTCGGACATCGGATCTCAGCATTGGGATTCACGGTCATGACAGGCGGTGGTCCCGGTATTATGGAGGCTGCAAACCGGGGAGCATTTGAGTCAGGGGGAATGTCAGTCGGGTGTAATATCCAGCTGCCCTTTGAGCAAAAGCCCAATCCTTACATGCAAAAATCCATCACGTTTGAACATTTCTTTGTGCGAAAGGTATTGTTGGTGAAATATTCATACGCCTTTATCATCATGCCGGGTGGTTTTGGCACCATGGATGAATTTTTTGAAACGCTCACGCTGATCCAGACAAAATCAATCACGCAATTTCCTATCGTATTGTTCGGTAAAGCTTATTATCAACCTTTGATGGAAATGATCGAATGGATGGCCAGTGAAGGAACGATCTCCAGGGAGGATATGAACCTCGTTTTGTTAACGGATGATGTGAATGAAGCCATGGAGCATATTCAGGGGTATATTCAAACCAATTACAAGATCAAACGCCGTCATCGTTTACGCTGGTTATTTGAAAGGCGTTAATATTTATCTATAAATTAAATTATATGGACTTCATCCAGGTATTGGGTTATGGCGCCGGCACCATTTCAGCTTTGGTCTTTCTTCCCCAGGTGATCAAAACCTGGAAAACCAAATCAGCCGGAGATATTTCTATTGTTATGTTCTGGCTGGCCACCACCAGCGTTGTCCTTTGGCTGATCTATGGGATACTTATAAAGAATGGGGCCGTCATTTATACCAATGGCGTCATCCTGGTCCTTTCATCCATCATGCTCTATTTCAAATTCCGGTTTAAATGATTCGGGCCATCATCTTTGACCTGGGAGGAGTTTTGATCGATTGGAATCCCCGTTATGTTTACCGCGAAGTATTCGATACGGAAGAAAAAATGGAATGGTTCCTTTCCAATGTCTGCAATATGGATTGGAATGAGCAGCAGGATGCGGGTTATCCTATCAGCAAAGCCGTAGAAGAGAAGGTCTCAGACTTTCCGGCATGGGAAAAAGAGATCCGGGTATATTATGATCGCTGGACGGAGATGTTGCGCGAACCCATAGAAGGAACCGTGGCCATTTTGCAGGAGCTGAAGAATAGACGGGACCTGAAATTATTTGCACTGACCAATTGGAGTGCAGAACTATTTCCATACGCTATCTCCAAATATGGATTTCTACAACTATTTGATGGCATTGTTGTCAGCGGGGAGGAAAAATTGAAGAAACCTGATCCGGAAATTTTTAAGCGCTTGCTTGAACGCTATTCATTGATGCCGGGGGAGGTTATTTTCATCGACGATAGTCTGAAGAACATTCATGCTGCCAGGTCCCTGGGCATGAAAAGTATTCATTTTCGATCTCCGGAACAACTTCGCGATGAATTGCTGTAATTATTCAAGCACCGGCCTCATCCATCGTTCGGCTTCTTCTATCGGCATGCCTTTTCTCTTTGCATAATCTTCCAGCTGATCCCTGCCGATCTTGCCGAGTCCGAAATAATGACTTTGAGGGTGGGAGATATACCAGCCACATACCGATGCAGGTGGATCCATGGCCAGGCTTTCGGTCAGTTCAATGCCGATGTTGTCTTTTACATTCAATAGCTCGAATAACTTGATCTTTTCTGTATGATCGGGACAGGCCGGGTAGCCCGGAGCCGGGCGGATTCCCTTGTATTCTTCTTTGATCAATTGTACACTGTCTAAATGTTCATCCTTTGCATAGCCCCAATATTCTTTTCTGACCCTTTCATGTAAACATTCCGCGAATGCTTCCACAAACCGATCAGCCAATACCTGCACCAGTATCTTATTATAATCATCGTGCTGTGCAGCAAACTTTTCAATATGTTTTTTCGCCTCGAAAATGCTGACGGCAAATGCCCCGATATAATCTTTGCCCAGTTCTTCCGGGCATACAAAATCACTCAGGGAGAAATTGGGTTGCCCCACCGCTTTTTTCAATTGTTGCCTCAGGAATTCCAGCCTGACTTCCCCTTTACTGGTTTGCAGTGTAACTGTATCGGCATTGTTACTCACCGCAGGCCAGAAACCAATGACACCCTGTGCCCGAAACCATTTTTCCTTTACGATCTTTTCGACCATTTCCTTCGCGTCATTATATAGACGGCTTGCTTCAATACCAAAGATGGGATCAGTCAATACCTCCGGAAACCTTCCTGGCATTTCCCAGGCGATAAAGAATGGCCCCCAATCAATATATTGAGCGAGGGTGCCGAGGTCATAATCTTTCAGCACCAATGGCTCTTTCACCTGTGGTTGAACAGGCCTGTATTTTTTCCAATCAAAATATTCTTTCGTCACTACAGCATCGCTGTAGCTAACCAGGGTTTTAGGTTTTTTATTCAGGAATTGCTCCCGCAATTCATCGTATTCCTTTTTCGTCTGTTTCAAAAGTTTTGGACGCTGCTCACGATTCAGCAAATGACTAACCGCACTGACACTCCTGGATGCATCCAATATATGTAACACGCCATTTTCATATTGGGGTGCGATCTTTACTGCTGTGTGCATCCGGGAGGTGGTGGCGCCGCCAATGAGCAGCGGCTGTTTCATATTCCTGCGCTTCATCTCATGAGCAACATGCACCATTTCATCCAGGGAAGGCGTGATCAAGCCGCTGAGGCCGATGATATCTACATTTTCTTTCTCCGCGGTGTCCAATATCTTATCTGCAGGTACCATTACACCGAGATCTTTTACCTGGTAACCATTGCAACCCAATACCACACCGACAATATTCTTCCCGATATCATGAACATCCCCTTTCACAGTAGCCAACAGAATAATAGGCGCATTGGAAACCTCCTTCTTCGCAGCCTCTATATATGGTGTGAGCACGGCCACACTTTTTTTCATCACCCGCGCACTTTTTACCACCTGGGGGAGAAACATTTTTCCAGCTCCAAATAATTCGCCCACCACGTTCATGCCATCCATTAGCGGACCTTCAATGACATCCAGCGGCTTGGGATATTTTATCCTCGCTTCTTCCGTATCGGCATCAATATGTTCCGTAATACCATTGACCAATGAATGTTTTAATCTTTCCTCCACAGATGTATTTCTCCAGGCTTCATCCCTTACTTCTACTTTCCCTTTGGCCTTGACCGATTCGGCAAAGACGATCAGCTTTTCAGTAGCTTCATTATTGTCGTTATGCCGGTTGAGTACAACATCTTCACAGAGCTCACGTAATTGTGGTTCTATTTCGTCATAGATCACTAACTGACCGGCATTCACAATGCCCATATCCATGCCCGCCCGGATGGCGTGCAATAAGAAAACGGAGTGCATGGCCTCCCTTACATGGTCGTTGCCACGGAATGAAAAAGATAGATTGCTGACACCTCCACTCACTTTTGCCAGCGGCATCAATTGCTTGATTTCCCGCGTGGCTTCAATAAAATCGACACTGTAATTATTGTGTTCTTCCATCCCGGTGGCGATGGCAAAGATGTTCGGATCAAATATGATATCCTGGGGATCAAAACCCACTACATCTGTAAGGATCTTATAAGCACGTTTGCAGATCGAGACTTTTCGCTCCTTTGTATCCGCCTGGCCTGTTTCATCGAATGCCATTACGATCACTGAAGCACCATAGGACTGGCATATCGTTGCCTGCTCAATGAATTTTTCTTCGCCTTCTTTCAGTGAAATTGAATTCACGATGCATTTACCCTGGACGCATTTGAGTCCGGCTTCGATGATCTCAAACCGGGAGGAATCGATCATCACGGGGATCCTGGCGATATCGGGTTCACTCTGGAGCAGGTTAAGAAAAGTGGTCATGGCTTTGACACCATCCAATAGTGCATCGTCCATATTTACGTCGAGGATCTGTGCGCCACTCTCCACCTGTTGCCTGGCCACACTCAACGCTTCTTCATATTGGTTGTCGCGAATGAGCCGGGCAAATTTCTTTGAACCCGTCACATTGGTTCTTTCACCAATATTGACAAAATTGGTATCGGGTCGAAGTACGAGCGGTTCCAATCCCGCTAACCGCATGTATGGTTTAATCGAAAGCAAGTCGTTGATCAAAAAATTTCCTCCAGTTGAGGCAAGGGCCGGGGCTTCACTCCTTTGACATGTTCAGCAATATGTTTAATATGATCAGGTGTGGTTCCGCAACATCCGCCCACTATATTGACAAATCCTTCTTTGGCCCAATCTTCCAGGAAATGAGCTGTCTCTTCAGGCTTCTCGTCATATTCTCCCATGGGATTGGGCAACCCGGCATTGGGATAGGCCGAAACAAAACATGTCGCGATCTGTGATAACTCTTCAATGTGAGGCCGCATTTCTTTGGCGCCTAACGCACAATTCAGACCGATACAAATCGGATGAGCGTGCATGACCGATGTATAAAATGCTTCCAGTGTTTGTCCGCTCAAAGTTCTGCCCGATGCATCGGTGATGGTACCACTGATCATAATGGGCAAGGATTCCTTCTTCACGTCACGGAAATATTTCTTTACCGCATAGATCGCTGCTTTCGCATTCAGCGTATCAAAAATAGTTTCGATCAACAATAGATCTACACCCCCTTCCACCAGCCCTTTTGCCTGTTCATAATAGGCATTGACTGCATCATCAAAGCTCATGGCCCTGAATCCAGGATTATTTACATCAGGTGATAGCGATAACGTCTTGTTCATGGGGCCCATAGCGCCGGCCACCCATGCTTGTTTGCCTGATTCTTTCACTGCATCCCTGGCGATCCTCGCGGCAGATAGGTTCATCTCGTAGGACAGCTCTTCCATATGGTAATCTGCCAATGAGATGCGTTGTGCATTGAAAGTGTTCGTTTCTATAATATCGGCACCGGCCGCCAGGTATTGTTTGTGGATTTCCTCAATGATATCCGGTCTTGTAATGGATAACAGGTCGTTATTCCCTTTAAGATCAGAAGGCCAATCCTTAAAGCGGTCACCCCGGTAATCTTCTTCCTTCAGTTTGTACTGTTGAATCATGGTTCCCATGGCTCCATCGATGATGAGGATGCGCTCGTTCAAACAATCAAGGATCGTTTTCATAATATCAATGTTTGTGAACCATTAAACGCTGGGAAACTAAATGAGGAGTTTCTTTGACGTTTATTAGTTCCGTTGAGGCCGAACAATAAACAAATCCGCCTGTGAATGATACAAAGCTACATGATATGGGAATAATAAACAAGATGGGAGCCGGGTCAACGGTTGGAAACATAATTCTCCACCGGGAGCCGGTTCTGCAGGCTTCTTCCCAGTGTCATTTCATCGGCATATTCAAGTTCGCCTCCGAAAGCGATGCCGCGTGCAATGGTAGTCACCCGGAGCATATTGGGTTCCAGTTTTTTCTGTATATAATATATAGTGGTGTCCCCCTGGATAGTGGGGTTCAGGGCAAAGATCAATTCCTCGGTCTTTTCTTTGTTCACCCTGCTAAGTAAAGATTCGATGGTTAGCTGTGAAGGCCCAATACCGTCAAGCGGCGAGATCACACCACCTAATACATGATAAGTCCCGCTGAATTGTTGCGTGCTTTCGATGGCGATCACGTCGCGGATATTCTCGACCACGCAGATCGTTTCCTGTTTGCGCAAGGAGTTAGCACATATAGAACAGATATCGGCGTCGGCTACATTGTGACAACGCTGGCAGAATTTTATTTCGGACTTCATCCGGGAGATCACCTCACTGAAACGGCCCACTTCTTTGTTATCCTGCTTCAATAAATGAAGAACAAGGCGAAGCGCAGTTTTCTTGCCAATACCCGGGAGCCGGGCAAATTCGTTCACGGCATTTTCGAGCAGAGAGGAGGCGAATTGCATGCCCCAAAGATACCACTCCCCTTGGATAAAATGCATAACTTGATAGGTACAATTCAATTGAAATGAACATCAAGGGTCTTCCTCTCTTAGCCTGTTTATTATTGAGCCTACCTGCAATTGCTCAAAAAAATTTCCTCCCGGGATATGTGATCAACAATGGATCGGATACGCTCAGGGGCCTGATCGACTATCGCAGTTGGGAAGAGAATCCTTACCGCATCAGTTTCAAGACAAGTACGGGCATCGAACAAACTTATACTGTGGCTGACCTGAAAGGCTTTGTAGTAGAAGGAAAAGATAAATATGAGCGATCTGATATTGAGCGGGACATGAACCTGGTGACGCTACGGGACCTGAGCTATGGATCAAAAGACTCTACCCTTAAGGAAATGATCTTCCTTCGTGTGTTGGTAGAAGGCGACCGCATTTCACTTTATGAATTTGTTGATTTTAAAGTACATTTTTTTGTCAAGCCTCATAATGCCAACCTGGAAGAGCTGACCTACAAAACCAGCCTGCATCCCCAAACCGGAGCGCTTGTAACTAACAATGGATTCCGCAGGCAGCTTCAGAGTTATATGGTGGACCCCATTTCAAACCTGAATATACAGGCAGCGAGCCGGCTGGAGTATGAATCGACAAGCCTTATCAAGTTTGTCAGGGGATTAAATAATTCTCCAACAGGGTTCGTAGCGCCTGATGCCGGCGATAAAGGATTAAAATCTAAATTTTTTGCAGGAGCAGGCGTGGTAATGAACAAAATGAGATTTTCCGGTGCGGATGAAAGGTTAAGTTCTCTTCAGTTCAATACAACATTTTCCTACGTTGTTGGCGCGGGAGTGGATCTGTATAGCCCCAGAAATCTTCAAAACCTTTTATTCAGACTGGAATTGATAGTGAGTGGAAATAATGCTAGCGGAAGCGGCACTAATACAACGCCTTCGCCCCAGGACAATACTTATACACTGAAGCAGGTTAATATTACACCTGCGTTTACGATGCTCTACAATTTCATCCGATCGACAGCAGTGAAGATCTATGCCGGTCCCGGAATTGCAGCCAACATCAGTGCCTATCCGGAGCATTTATTTGTTTCGACTTATCAGAATAATGGAAATACATATACCTATACCGATTTTCCCCTACTTCAAAAGTTTTGGTTGGCCTATTATCTCCGGGCAGGAGCCTTGATCAATGATAAATTTGACATCAACCTTTCGTGGAGATTAGGAGGATCGTTCATTGAATATCAAAACATCCATGAAAACAATCACGCATTGTTTCTAAAATTCAATTATCGATTTGGAAAATAAGGGAACAGGCTCACAATTGTACGTCGATCTCATTCGGTAAACCGGCTTTCACCAATATTCTTCGCTGCACAGGTTCCACCCTTTCAGGTTGTTTATGCTTGCCAAAGAACTCCCCGGTATCCCAGACGCCATTCTTGTTCTCGTCATATAGAATACGCAACTCATAATCCCCGGGAAGAAATAGTGGTTGCGAAAATTCGGCAGACTGTAAAGGGACCGACTTATAGATATTTTCATTCAGGACAAAAAGCAATACCGGGTTCCTGGAGAGGTCAAGATTGCGAAATCTCAGCTTCAACGCACCGTAATCGCTTGTTTTCCTCGTAAGAAAATGAAGGGTATCCGTCTTCAGCAATTTTCGACCGCTGGTATCGGTCGCGAATTCCCTGTCCATGATCAAATGGTAAACTGTATTCTCTTTCCAGTTTTGGGTGAGCGTTAGTTTTTTGTTCGTACTGTCCCTGACCAATGCATAATTGGTGACCGGTGTAAATGTGGAATCCATGGTCAACCTCACCAGGCCCGTATTCAGCTCCTTCAAGGGTTGCTCAAAGGTCATGTTGAAACTACTGAGGAGGTCTTGCTGTCCATTGACCAGGTTAGTCGTGTACTTTAACCTTCTGTCAGCAGCACCACCTAACTTCTTATTGCCAATTCCGGGGGTGGATATAGTGGGCGCTTTCGCTGGCTGTTTAGGCTGAAATGCATAGAGGGTATCTGCTTTATTCTTGCCGCTCAGGGTAACAGGGCCATTTGCAAAGGCCAGCATTTGTTTATCGCTATTATAAGTTTTGGTATTCCCCTCATCTTTGATGGCGTAGAGATAAAATGTGACAGGCGGCAGGTTCTTGAAAACATAATTTCCCTGCCCATCCAGTTTAGCAATATAGCGGGGCTTTTCTTTTACAATTGCTGAGTCATTTCCGTGAATATGGAGCATAACGATGAGTGTGCTATCTACTTTTCCATTTTCAGCAAGCACCACTTTACCGCGGAGTTCGAGAGAATCAATATAGGGCCCGGTTGAAAATATATACCGGAAGTTTTTCAAAATGTTGCCTTCATTATAATCTTTGATGGCATTCCCGAAATTAAGTTGGTAAGTGGTGTTGGGTTGCAGGCCATCCTTTAGTCTTACAGTTACCGTATTCAGGCGATAGTCCACTTCTTTCCAGCACATTGGGATCCTAAGCTTAGAATTCCACGTGGACAAGTTGTCGCG
>JADMIO010789725.1_pt1 | contig 52334 bp, 42 predicted proteins | sample 8958161 | NCBI WGS metagenome assembly JADMIO01 (sample SAMN16585339, study PRJNA669376) | soil metagenome | isolation source: Crop rotation soil | place: USA: Cullars Rotation, Alabama | collected 2011
GCCGCGACTTCAAGTCACGTGAATTCCAAGCTTCGGATCCCACTGTGCTGGAAAGCGTGTCGGCTGCAGAGGTTGCTCGTCGATGCGGCTTTCACCCTGTCACGCTGCACAAACCGCGCTACAAGGATTTGCGGAAGGAGTTGCATGACTGGATTGATGCGCTCAAGGGCGGTGGCGCAGTGGGAAGGACACGTGTACGAAAGGAACTGGCACAACGGGTGGATGAATGGAAAGAGCTCTACGAGAACCTCTTAGAGACACATCGGATTTCGGAGACCGATTTGATGCACGCAGAGGCTCGCGTCATCGAACTGGAGCAAGAGCTCAGTCGCCTGCGTGAACTCTTGGCGCAACGTCGCGAGTTGAACGTTGTATCTATCCGACCGACCCAAAAGGACTAGGTCATGGCGCGCCCATCTGTAATACCCGCGGTGAAAGAGCGTCTTGAGTCGTATCTTGAGCAATGTGAGTCGGCTTACCTTGCGCAGCCCGAAAGCACGCGCCGCCCTACTCTACCGAGCACCGGTGACGGCAAGGTCAACGTGCGAGCCGTCGCGCAGGCCATCGACCTTAAGCAGACACAAGAGAAATATCTGTACGAGCGCGACGAACTGACTTCGCTCCTCAACCTGGTCGCCGAAGGCCAGGGGCTCCTACCGATTGGTTCGCGCCTTGTACAAGACGCGGGCGACAAGGCCCTGTTGGAACGACTGGCTCGACAGGCGCAGACCGCTCGCGCTGATGCGCAAGCAGCTGTCGAAGCTATCGCTGTCCAGGATGAGCTTCTTGGGAAGGTGCGCGAGCTCTCGGCGGACAACGAGCGGCTGACTGCCGAGAACCTCCGTTTAAGGTCCATGCTTGACGCCATGGACCTGGGTCTGCACATCCGGGTTCACGACTGATGGAGAACTTTGAGGGGCTGGTAGTTGTTGAGCGCGTTCTTTCGCAGCTGGAACGTGGCTGCATTTTCACGGCACGAGGCGAAGACGGCGAGCCGCTGCGAGTCAAGTTCTCCGGCCGAGACACCCAGCCGCTCGCCGGCGACTGGTTCAAAGTCAAAGGCTTACTCGCTCCATTCCGCGACCGCTTCGGACGCGTGGTCAACCAGGTCGAGTCGAAGCGGATGCAGCGCGCGATTGGCAAAGGGTCCCTGCTCAAGCCCTGGCTTGAGCGGCTGCCGAACATCGGCAACACGAGGGCCACTCGTCTGGTGGACTCGTTCGGGCACGACTTGCAAGCGGTCCTTAATGACCTCAATCGGTTGCCCGAAGTTGCAAATGCGCTGGAGCCTAGCAAGCCCGCGCTAGCCACCAAGATTGCGGCGCAGCTCTTCGCCCGAGTCGCGGTTCAGGCCGGAGCAGACGCGGCCAAGGCGGCCGAAGTCGGTTTCCTGACGTTCCTAGAGCGGCTGGGCATCAGAGAGTCTCGCGCAGCTAGTCAGCTCTGGCGCCTCATGGCCGGCGTCGATGCCGTCGAGCGGCTGCGGCGCAACCCCTATGTCGCTGCCTCCCTGCTCGACTGGAAGCTGGCCGACCGTGTTGGCCAGCGGCTTGTTCGGGACACTGAACCGACGGCCGACCTGGCCGTGCACCCTGCCCGGCTCATGGGAGCCCTTGCCAGCGTTTGGAGAGAGCTCCTGGCAGACGGAGACACCGCCGCAACACCAAATCAGGTTGAAGCGCTCCTGGAGGCGCGCAACGCGCCAGCGATGGCCACCCTGCGCCTAGCCGATGGGCGGGGCGCCCTGCGCGGTTCCGGGGCCTTGCTAAGGGCACCCGGCGCTGCCTGGCTGGAGGACCAAGTTGTGTCAGCTCTCCTGAGCATTGAATCGCGCGAGTTGTCGGTGGCGGTATCAGCGGGTGACGACCTCGCCAAGCTCGTCTACGACGCCGAGTGTGGGGTCGGCATGACTCTGACGGGCGAGCAGAGTGAAGCAGTTGCCAAGCTTCTCACGCTGCCCGTCGCAGCGCTACAAGGTGGTGCCGGCGTCGGCAAGACGACCGTCATGAAAGTGCTAGCGCTCGCCTGGGAGAGGCTGGGTGGAGATGTAGTGATGGGCGCCCTGGCTGGCAAGGCCGCTCTTACTCTTGCGCGCGGCGCATCGACGCATGACCGACCCCGACTGGCATACACGATTGCGCGTCTCATTGGCATGCTCGAGCGGCAGCGCTTGCAGGTAGATGAACCTTCACGCAAGCGCCCGATATCCGACGTCCAATTCACATCGAAGACCCTCCTTATCGTCGATGAAGCCGGCATGCTCGACACGCCGAGCCTGCACAAGCTACTGTCGTTGCTTCCGACCGGCGCGCGCCTGCTGTTCGCTGGCGACCATGGCCAACTGCCTCCCGTGGGCATCGGCAAGTTCTTCCACGACTTGGTTGCCGAGGGCTCCCGAGTCGCCACCCTGACGAAGGTTCTTCGCCAGGCTGGCGACAGCGCGATTCCGCACATCGCTGCCCAGGTCCGCTATGGCGTGGCTCCGAGGTTGTCTGCCTGGAATGGCGAACGCAAAGGTGTCTACCTTCTCCCTGCGTCCCAGCTGGTCGCCACCCAGCGCCAGCTGCGCAATGAGCGTGAGCTCCTGGTAGTCGCTGCCAAGAAGGCTACGGTTGCCGACATCAATGAGTCGGAAGCCAACTTCCGTCGAACGCCGGGCACCTCTGTCCGCCGACTCGGGCCTCTGGCCACTGTCGCCGTTGGTGACCCGGTCGTTATCACGGCTAATCGTTATCAAGACGGTCTGTTCAATGGCTTGCTGGGTGTAGTGCAGGACATCGGCGCTGCGGAGGTCCTCGTGCTTTGGGACGGCGAATCGCTCCCGCGTTCGCTGCCTGTTGAAGCCGAGGGCGATGCAGAACTCGCCTTCGCCATCACTTGCCACAAAGCCCAAGGTAGCTCGGCCGAGGTTGTCCTAGTCGCAGTCGAAGACACGCCGTTGGTGACACGCGAATGGTTGTACACCGCCATAACGCGTGGCAAAGAGTTGGTTCTCCTCGCCGCTTCCGACGAGGCGGTCGACCGCGCGGTCGACCGCAGAACTCAACGTGTAACCGGCATGCACCTTCCGGCAAGGCAACTTGGGACCGCAGCGGTACGCGGCATCGGCGTCGAAACAAGCTGACTTACGCAGAGCTCAACCGAGCCTCGGAAGACCTAGAAAAGCTGTCCGCACAGCCTCATGTGCCGACCGCAGCCCACTCCCAGACATCGGTTGCCAAGACTTTTGCCGAATCGCTTGTGGCCACCCGAAACCCTTGTTGTTCGAGGCTCCAACTCTGTTCACCGAGGACGTTCTCGATGCGGTCCAGGTCCGCCTGAGGCATCGAGTCGGGCGGTGGCGTCATGACAAACAACGCTAGTGGTTGCATCAAAGTTCGGAGACGCGCGTAGGTGGCAAGGTCCCGTGATGCGCGCAAGAAGTTCAACTCAATGCGGTCGACCGTTTTGTAAACAGCAGAAATTACGTTACCGGCTTTGCCTGCGGGTTCGAGATTGAATTCAAGGGCGTGGGCCTCTTGGGTCGTCTTGTCGACAATGTGTCGCTGCCAATCAGTGCTTATTCGCTCGAACGCCAGCCCTGCGATAAGCCGTAGCTCTGCGTCGACAAGCCTCCTCACGGCAGCGTTGTCCAACGTCAAGAAGTCGCGGGTACGCCGTTCCTCTTTGGGAATGAACGGCACGACATCGAAATACAGCCGATTCAATACCGCCTCGACGGATGCCCCTGCAGTTGGCCAGAGTTCACCTAGTGACAATGAGTCGACGTCGAACTGAACTTCGTTCAGTGGCAACTTAGCTTTACGTGCCCGGAGTAGGGCGTGTTCCGCCGCTTCAATTAGTGAACGAACGGTCGCAACGTCGTCCTTGCCGTAAAGGCAGTCGAATTTAACTAGGTCGTCGAGCAGGCGGAAGCCGAAGAAGCCATGCATGTCCGCGACAGCGACGCCGACGGTAAACCGCTGTCGTGAGAACGAGTCTGGCTGCAGCTCTATCGTGGCCCAAACGCCGTCAAAAGCGGCGGCTGGAATGGAAGCCGTGTGTCGACGAAGATGTGCGAACGGGTCAGCGCCGGCAGACAAGAATAGGCTGTTCATGGGATGAGCCCCAGTTCGGTAGCAAGCCAGTCTGGATGCGCCCGCGTGTCCAGGAACTGCAGAATACCAGCCGCAGCGGCGGCGGCGTGAATCGGGTCTGCAACCATTGCCAGAATGAACTGCCTCAGAGTAGGCGACGACCTGGCAAGAGCCGCTTCGTGCAGCTTCGAGGCAAGCACCATCGAAACTTGGAATTGCGTGTATCCAGGCAGTTTGAGCACTGCTTGTGCTTGCTTGTGCAGGCTGTTGTGTCCGTATGAGAATCCGGCCGCAACCCATACAAGCGTGTAGAGAATGAGCTCGTTGTCGATGGGAATGTAATCACCATCGCGAGTACGTAGGAAGTTTCCCGTGTGCCTGTCTTGGTTCTCCATCCACATATCGAATGCAGCAATGCGAGCTACGTCCTGGTGCTTGAACGCCTTGCTGGCTCGGATATGGGCGAGCCAACGCCAGGGGCTCGTGATGTGCTTGCCCTCGACTGTCGATGAACAAAAGGCCAACGCGTGATTGATGCGCATCCAGTGCTGGTCGAGTGGCATACACCGCCTGAGCTTATGGACGGGCAGGTGCAGTAGCGCAGCAAACTTCGGGCGCGGTAGGTCGAGTGCGTCCGCAACGAGCCAGCCGAACGCTTCAGTGAAAGCCATCGGAAAGTTTTCCGGGGAAGCCTTGACGAAGCACTTGTGCTCTTGACCGTGCTGGTCAACGATGAGCGCCTGATGAGTTGTTTGGTTTTGACCCCGTGATTTGGGGGAACTGCGGAACTCCCGCCATGCAGTCTCTGGGAGGATTTGAATCATTGGCCTCCGGCGGGCTGGTTGTGGCGAGGCTCACTGTAACTGACCGTTCAGCGCTCCAAAGAAGACTACGCGCCCCGCTGTAGCGAATCCACCAACTGGTTAGAACTGGAATTGCGAGACTGGCACCATTTGACAACGTTCCAGAAGCGCCGCGCAAGCCGGTCACTTGACCGGGTGCAGCTCCGTCGCCTTCCCCTTGACCATCTCGGCCTGGAAGCGCACCTTGTGGCCAACCTTGAAGCCGTCGAGCATCTTCTTGTCGGCAATCTCGAAGCCCATCGTCATTGCGGGCATCGCCAGGTTAGGAATGCCCCCGTGCCGCAGGACGCCCAGCCCGGGTGGCGGGGTCAAGCTTGCGTACGTCTCATTCACTAGCGGCAGGGCCGCAGCGGAGGCGGACGCGGCTGGCTTCATCGGCGCTTGCATCGACTGAGCCATCGACAGGCCAATAAATCCGAGGAGAGCGGCCGCCGCGAGCGAGGTGAGTGTCTTCGTGATGGGTCCTTCAGTTAGTGGAGGAGCTCTGTAGCGATTGAACGATTGGGGTCGCGCTACGCGCTCGCTGAGCTCTGCGCTGGCGATGCAGGAGATACCAGGCCGCCGGCACGACCAACATGGACAGCAGCGGTGCCGTGACCATGCCGCCGACCATCGGAGCGGCGATTCGGGTCATGACTTCGGAGCCCGTGCCAGTGCCCCAGAGAATGGGCAGAAGGCCTGCCATCACGACGGCCACGGTCATCGCCTTGGGGCGAACTCGCAGCACCGCCCCCTCGCGGATGGCTGCCAGCAACGTCTCTTCGTCGTCGGGCTCGCCCGCAGCGAGGCGCCGGGCCAGAGCGTTCTTCAAGTAGATGAGCATCACCACGCCGAACTCGGCGGCAACGCCCGCGAGCGCGATGAACCCGACAGCAGTGGCCACAGAGATGGAATGACCCAGCACGAGGATGAGCCAGAAGCCGCCGACCAGAGAGAACGGCACTGCGACCATAACGAGCGCAGCATCAGCGAACGAGCGGAACAGCACGTACATCAGCACGAAGATGACGGCGAGGGTCACCGGCACCACGAGCTTCAGCCGCTCGGTCGCCCGCTCCAGATACTCGAACTGGCCGGACCAGGACACGGCATAGCCAGCGGGCATCGCCACCTGCTTGGCCACCGCTGCCTGCATGTCGTTCACGACCGAACGCAGGTCCCTGCCGCGGACGTCGACATAGACCCATCCGGACAGCCGAGCGTTCTCGCTGCGCAGCATCGGCGGGCCTTCTTCGATGGAGATGCGGGCCACGTCCTGCAGCAGTACGGTCGCTCCTTTCCCGGTCACAAATGGCAGCTGGCGCAGCCGCTCGAGGGAGTCGCGGATTTCGCGCGGGTAGCGGACGTTGACGGGATACCGCTCGCGGCCCTGAATGACCTCGCCAACGTTGTCGCCGCCGATGGCGGTCGAGACCACGGCCTGCACGTCCGCGACCGACAGGCCGTAACGTGCCGCTGCCAAGCGGTCGACATCCACGTCGATGTACCGGCCACCGGTCAGGCGCTCCGCGAGCGCTGACGAGACGCCCGGAACTCCCTTCACCGCCGCTTCGATTTGGGTGGCCAGTCGGTCGATGGTCGCAAGGTCCGCCCCGGCGACCTTAATGCCAACCGGGCTCTTGATGCCGGTCGCCAGCATGTCGATGCGGTTCCGGATGGGCGGCACCCAGATGTTGGAAAGGCCGGGCACCTTCACCACGCGGTCGAGTTCGTCGACCAGCTTGTCCGGCGTCATTCCCGCGCGCCACTGCTCCCGCGGCTTGAATTGGATGGTGGTCTCGAACATCTCCAGCGGCGCCGGGTCCGTTGCCGTGTCCGCGCGACCAGCTTTGCCGAAGACGCGCTCGACCTCGGGCACGGTCTTGATGAGCCGGTCGGTCTGCTGCAGCAGCTGGGCGGCCTTCGACACAGAGATGCCCGGCAGCGCCGATGGCATGTACAGCAGGTCTCCCTCATCGAGGGCGGGCATGAATTCGCCGCCGAGGCGCGAGACGGGGATGGCAGTCAGCGCCAGCACGACGGCGGCAACGACCAGTGTGGCCTTGGGGAAACGCAAGACTGCATCGAGCGCCGGGCGGTAGACCGCAATCAGCATGCGGTTCACTGGATTGGATGCCTCGTGCGGAATGCGCCCGCGGATGAAGTAGCCCATGAGCACGGGGACCAGCGTCACCGACAAGCCCGCGGCCGCGGCCATCGCGTAGGTCTTCGTGAACGCCAGCGGCGAGAACAGTCGCCCTTCCTGTGCTTCGAGGGCGAACACTGGCACGAACGACAGCGCGATGACCACCAGCGAGAAGAACAGAGCTGGTCCAACCTCAATACAGGACTCGACCACGAGCTGCCAGCGCTCCGTCGTCGACGGCGCCCGGCCGTGTTCCACCTCGAACGCTTCGATGTGCTTGGCCATGTTCTCGACCATGACCACCGACGCATCGGTCATCGCACCTATGGCGACCGCGATGCCCCCGAGGGAGAGGATGTTCGCGCTGACGCCCTGCCAGTGCATGACGATGTAGGCAGCAAGGATTCCGACCGGAAGCGCGACAACCGCCACCAGCGCCGAGCGCAGATGGAACAAAAAGATGGCGCAGACGACAGCCACCACGACGAACTCTTCGATGAGCTTGGAGCGAAGGTTGTCGACCGACCGGTCGATGAGCTTGGAGCGGTCGTAGGTCTCGACCACCTCGACGCCGGGCGGCAGGCTGGGCTTCAGCGCAGCGAGCTTCGCCTTGACCGCCTCGATGGTGGTGCGTGCATTCTTGCCCGAGCGCATCACCACGACCCCGCCGGCAACCTCGCCGTCGCCATCAAGCTCGGCGATGCCGCGGCGCATTTCTGGACCGACCTGCACAGTAGCAACGTCTCGGAGCAGCAACGGCGTCGCGCCGGACAACGACACGGGGACAGCGCGGAAGTCGTCCAGCGACTGCAGGAACCCGCGCGAGCGCACCATGTACTCGGCTTCGGCCATTTCGACGACCGACCCGCCCGAGGATTGGTTGGCGTTCTTCAGCGCCTCTACCACCACCCCTTGGGCAACGCCAAGCGCACGCATGCGGTCGGGGTCGAGCACGACTTGATATTGCTTGACCATTCCGCCGATGCTGGCGACCTCGGAGACATCGGGGACGGTCTTCAGCTCAAACTTCAGGAACCAGTCGTTCAGCGCGCGCAGCTGGCTGAGGTCGGTCTTGCCCGTCCGGTCCACAAGCGCGTATTCGTAGACCCAGCCGACGCCGGTCGCGTCCGGGCCCAGCGCCGCGGTCGCGCCCGGCGGAAGTTTGCTCTGCACCTGGTTGAGGTATTCGACGACGCGTGACCGCGCCCAGTACGCATCAGTCTTGTCGTCGAACAGGATGTAGACGAACGAGTCACCGAAGAAGCTGTAGCCGCGGACAGTCTTGGCGCCGGGCACGCTCAGCATCGTCGTGGTCAGCGGATACGTGACCAGGTCCTCGACCACCTGCGGAGGCTTGCCCGGGTACGTCGTTCGCACAATCACCTGCACGTCGCTCAAATCGGGCAACGCGTCTACTGGCGTGTTCTTGACTGCCCACAGCCCCGCGGCCACTAGGAAGACCGTCGCCATCAGCACGAGGAACCGGTTGCCGACCGACCAGCGAATGAGCGTGGCAATCACTTGGCTGCTCCAACTCGCTGAACCGACACGAGCTCGTAGTCCATGGCGCCGCCCTTCTTGAATTCGAAGCGGACGGTGTCGCCAGGCTTGGTGTCAGCGAATGCCTTGGCATTCGGCTTGCCGAAACCCATCGTCATCGACGGCCACTTCAGCTCGGCTATAGGGCCATGCGAGATGGTGATGCCGTCGGCTTCGACGCTCTCGACCTTGCCTTCGCCGACGAAAACACCTGAAGTCACCACGGCCATGGAGGCGGCCGAGGCAGGTGCTTCCGCGGCCGGCGAGCTCATGCTGCCGGTCACCGAACGCAGGCGAGCCTCAGAGTCGATGAGGAACTGGCCACTGGCCACGACCTGCTCACCTTCGGTGAGGCCTTGGGTGACTTCTATGTCCTCGCCCAGCTCTTGTCCAAGGCTCACGTCCCGGCTTTCGAACGAGCCGTTCTCCTTGCGCACGAGGACGACAGCGCGTTTGCCCGTACGAATGACGGCCTCGGAGGGAACGACGAGTCGCGACGAAGTCGGACCTGTCACCTGCAGGCGCAGCAGCATCCCCGGGCTGAGCTTGCCGCCCTTGTTGTCGACCTCAAAGCGAGCCTGCAGCGTACGGGTGCTGGCGCTGACCTGGGGAAGGACTTCTTTGAGCTCGCCGTCGAACGTCTGCGACGCATCGGCCTGCAATACCGCCTTGACCTTCTGGCCCCGCAGGAGGCGAATGGCTTGGGCCTCTGGTACCTCTGCAACCGCCCAAACCTTTTCCAGACCGGCGATGCGAAACAGCGTCATGCCCGGGGAGATGGCCACTCCTTCGCGGACTCCCAACTCGGCAACGACGCCGCTGGCGGGAGCGCTGAGCGTGAAACGCGCTTGAGCGGTCCCCGACTCTTCGCTCTGCCGGATGAGGGAGTCGGGAATGGACATGGCGCGCATGCGGTCCCGCGCCGCCACGATGAGGTCCTGCGACACGCCGGCGCGCTTGAGTGCGAGCAGTTCGTTCTGCGGGCCCAACCACTCAGGCGCGAAGATGGTCGCTAGTGCCTGTCCCTTGCGGACCTGCTCCATCGGTGCTCGGACCGCAAGGCGCTCCACGTAGCCGGCCACGCGAGTCTGCACGGCAACGTTCAGGCGTTCATCAAACTGCACCGCGCCGATTGCATCGAAGGAGGACGACACATCGGCCTTGCGCACAGTTGCCGTTCGAATGCCCAGGTTCTGCTGCACCGTCGGGCTGACCTTGACGCCGCCGTCGCTTGCCTCACCGTCGGCGTAGACCGGCACCAGCTGCATGTCCATGAACGGAGACTTGCCTGGCTTGTCGAACCGTTGGCCCGGGACCATGGGGTCGTGCCAATAGAGGACCTTCTTGTCGGCAGGACCCGATGCGACAGGCGCAGTTGTCGTGGCCATCTCGGTGGAACCACTGGTGTGCCGACCAGCGTAGAAGCTGCCAATTGCCAGGGCGGCAGCTCCCAGGACCGACAGCGCAATGACTTGAGCGCGCTTCATTGGGCACCTCCATTCACGACAGGTTTGAAGGCAAGCTGCGCCAGCGCTTTGGCGAGGTCGCGCTGCAGCGTGAGCAGCTTCCGTTGGGCCTCGACTTCCATGTGCCGCGCCTCGAACAGCGACATCAACGTCACCTGGTTCGAGCGATACCCCGCGAGCGCGGCTGCGGTGCGTTGCTGTGTGGGCGTCACCACCGAAGACTGGTATCGCCCGATGCGGTCGGCCAGACGCTGAGCGTCGCTGGCCAGGCCGCGGAATTCGGCTTGAGCGGCACGGGTCGCCTCTGCGAGGCTGCCCTCGGCCTTGTCGACCATCGCGAGTTTGGATGCGGTCTCGCGGTCTTGCCGCTCCGCTGGCGACACAGGAAGCGGAATGCTCACGCCGAAGGACACCATGTCGGAGTAGCCGGTGCGTTGGCCGTACGACACTTCCCAAGACCAGTTCGGCTTGCGGTTGCTCGATGCGACGGCGGCTTCCCGTCGAGCGAGCTCGATGTCGCGCTGTGCTGCCAACACCATCGGGTGGTTCGCGATGAAGGCCTGCTCCTCGACGCTGGCAAGTTCGACCGGCGCCGCGAGGTCGTCGGCCTTGAGCCCGACCCATCGCTCCAACGCAACGCGAGCGGAGCTCTGCTGCTGTCGGACCTCCGCAGACTCGTCCTGGGCGATACCTCGAGCGCTGGTGGTGGCCAGCACTTCCTGGCTGCTGCTGGCGGACGAGGACAGCCGAGCCTTGGCGGCTTCCAGCTCCTCGTGGACGTGATGCTCGGAGAGCGTGGTCAGTTTGAGCGTCTCGCCGGCGAAGTACGCGTCGACGTAGGCAAGCGCCGTCTGCAGGCGAACGTCGGCTGCCGCGGCCTGGACGGTGACGGTCTCGCGGCTGACCATCGCATCGGCTGCCGCTTGGCGGGCGGCGCGCTTCTCGGCCGAAATCCACTCCTGCCCGATGCCGATGCGCTTCATCGTCATGGAGTCGCGAGTGGTGCTGAGGCGGTCGCCACCGGTGACGGGGAGGTTGTCGACGCCAGCTCGTAGCGTCGGGTCCGGAAGTTGACCGGCTGCGCGAGCAGCTTCCGATGCGCTGGCGACGCCGGCGCGCGCCGCCCGAGAGGCTTCAGAGCGTTGAACAGCCAAGTCTACTGCCTGGGTAAGCGTGATTGGTGCTGCGACCGTCAGTGCGGGCAGCAATGCGATGGCCAGGGCGACCGCGCGCAGGGGGAAAGTGAACATGGGGACTCCGAAGACAAACGGGGCGTTTGCTGGCGAGCGGGCAAGCCGCACCAGCGCCGGTCAGTCGACGGAGGGGTCAGACGCGGAGTCTGAGCGTGGAAAGGAAAATGGGGTCCGGAGGTGGACGTGCTTCGGGCGTGGATGAAGCCGGCAAGGCCGCGGCTTCCACCTCATCGAGAACGAGTGGCAGCACAAGCACCTGCACGACCATTGGCTGCGAGGCCGCCGGCAGCTTGACCGCCTCGAACGATTGCGCCGCGCCAGCCGAATGCTGGTGGCAAAGCACCGGTTGCGCCTGGTCCATGCCTTCGCAGGGCTCACCCGCGGCCATCATTTCAGCCATGGCAGCGGTGTCCGCCTGACCCGGGCAGACGTAGTGCGCCAGCGCCAGCTGTGAGAACAGCAGCGACAACACGACGAAGAAGGTCGTGGTCAGGCGGTGGAAGGGTCGTCGGAGCATGAGCACAAGTAGTGTAGGCCTTCCGATTTATGCCGCCCGCTTTGCCGCCGTGCGCGCATTCCACAGGAACCCTGCCGCTACCAGCACTGCCATCACGACCTGCGCACCAATGCTTTGCAGCGAGGGATAGACGCCCAGCAGCTCGACGCGCGGGAAGCTGATGCTTGAGGCATTCAGCCAGCCGGCCTCTTGAAGTGCCGCGATGCCTTTGCCCGTCAGGACAACCGCCAAGACAGCGACCAAGGCGGAGCTCCAAGAGAAGAACTTGCCTATCGGCAGGCGGGCGCTGAATTTCAGCAGCGCAACCGCCACTGCCGCAAGCACCGCGACTCCAGCCGCGAGACCTCCCAGCAGCGCTTCATGGTTGCCCTGCTCCCACAGAGCTGCATAGAAGAGGATGGTCTCGAACACCTCGCGATACACCGCGATGAACGACAGGCCGAACATGAACCACGCGGACTTGCGGCTCAAAGCCGCAGATAGCTTGTCGTGGATGTACTTCTGCCACATCCCGGTCATGCTCTTCTGGTGCATCCACATGCCGACACTCAGGAGGACGACTGCAGCGAAAAGCGAAGAAAGCCCTTCCGTGACCTCACGGCTCGCCCCGCTGATGCTGACGAAGTAGGTTGCGACGGCCCAGGTGATAGCACCCAGTGCCAACGCCCCCGCCCAGCCGGCGTGCACGTAGCGCAGCATGTCACTACGCTCCGCCTTACGCAGGAAAGCAATCATGGCAACAACGACGAGCAACGCCTCCAGGCCTTCACGAACCAGTATGGTGAAGCTGCCCAGGAACGCGGCCGTCGCGTCCGCGCTGGAGCCCAGCAGCGTGTCGCCTTCCTTGAAGAGCCCGTTGATGCTCTCGACTTGCGCTCGCAGTTCCGCAATCGAGGCCTTGTTGGCAATCGACGAGCGGTACTTGCCCATCGCCGTCTCGATGCGCCCGAGCAGGTCCTTGTTGCGCGTCGCCAAAGTCGGCTCGATGGGCTCAACGCCGTCCAGGTAAGCCGACAGCGCCAAGTCGGTCGCGCGGACGAAGTCATTCTTCTCGAACGCCTGAACGCTTTGTGCCAGCTTCTGTCGAGCCACGTCGAAGGTGAGCGCCCGGTTCTGAACTACTGCTTCCGGGTGAGCGTGAAGATACGCCATGGTCAGCGCCGCGGGCTCGTCGCCCACCTGCTTGGCCAGGTCGGCTTGCGTTGCGCGCGACAGCGCATCGAGATTTGTCAGCTGCGCACGAACGGCTGCGTTCTCTGTCCACACTTTTTGCCCCGCTGCCACATCGTCTGCGGCATGCGCGAACTGTCCTAAGTAGAAGGCCAGAGCCCAGCGGTCGCCTTCAGGGACGGAGGAGAAGCTCGGCATCGCCGTGCCTTCGATACCTTGGCTCACGGCCTGATAGAGGGCGAAGGCGCTGCGCTCACGTGCGCGCTCCTTGTCAGTGAATGCCACAGGTCGAGGCTCGAGGCGCAAACCCGCCGGCCCGTCCCCGTCGCCCGTCGCCCCATGGCAAGAAGCGCATTGCATCTGGTACACGGCAGCAGCCGCCGCCACTCGGGGCGGTGCCGATGGCGAGGAAGGTACGGGATAGACGGCGAGAAGGTGGTTCGCCAGTGACTTTGCCAGCGCAGCGACCCGGTCGGGATTCTTCTTCCCTTCGATGGCCGCAGCCAGCGCGCGAGCTTCGGCAACAAGTGCCTCGCGCTCGGGCTTTGGTTCGAGCGCCACCAGCTTCGACTGACTGGTCTTCGCGAACTCGCGCATTTCATCGAACTCGGACTGGCTCACTACCGCACCGTCCTTGACCGCCCCCGCATAGTCGACCGCCAGGTAGTCGAGCATCTGCCAGACACGCTTGACGTCGGTTTCGTTGGCTTTGGCTGTCGCCACAAGTAGGCAGGCCAGCGCAATGAACGCGAGGGCTCGGACACGGCGACGGATGGAGGTATTGAGACTCATTTCGAACTCGGTGCAAAAGAGAGCCCGCACATGGAGCGGGCTCGTAAAGAAGAAATTACCGGGCTACTTTTAGCAAACGCAGGCCATTGAATACGACCAACAGGCTCGCCCCCATGTCGGCGAACACGGCCATCCACATCGTCGCGCTGCCAAACACCGCGAGCACGAAGAAGACTGCCTTGATGCCGAGCGCAATGGTGATGTTTTGCCAGAGGACGGCGTAGGTCCTTTTTGAGAGACGGATAGTCTCGGGCACCTTGCGCAAGTCGTCGTTCATGATGAGGACGTCAGCCGCTTCCTTCGCGGTATCGGTGCCGGCCCCGCCCATCGAAAAGCCGACGGCGGCAGCGGCCAAGCTGGGCGAGTCGTTGACGCCGTCGCCGACCATGCCGACGTGTTGCCCGGCGGCTCCCCATTCGGTCACGAGCTTTTGCTTGTCCTGCGGAAGAAGGTTTGCCTGAACTTCGTCGATGCCAACTTGCCTGGCGATGGCCTGGGCCGTCGCCTGGTTGTCGCCGGTCAGCATGACTGTACGCACACCCATCGCCCTGAGTTCGGCCACAGCTTGTTTGCTGGTTTCCTTGGTCGTGTCCGCTACCGCGAAGAGCGCCAGGACCTCCGACTTGCTTGCCAGTACGGACAGTGTGCGGCCCTGTGCCTCGTGTTCCTGCATCAGCTGCTCAAGCTCCGTAGAGCACTGGCCCCGCTCGTGCACCCACCGATGGTTGCCAAGGATGTACTCCTGCCCATATACGACGCCGTGAACTCCCTTGCCGAGTTCAGCGCCGAAGCCCTCAACGTCGAACACCTGGCCATTCAACCCAACGGCAACCGCCTTGGACACCGGATGGTCCGACCGGGCAGCAAGGCTTCGTGCGATGCGCAGGACGTTGTCTTCGGCAACAGCGGATGAAAGTACGCGATGGGCCACGAGCTTGGGCTTGCCTTCGGTCAAGGTGCCGGTCTTGTCCAGGCCAAGAACCGTCAGCTTGCGAGCCTGCTCCAGATACACGCCGCCTTTGATGAGGATGCCGCGGCGCGCGGCAGCTGACAAACCGCTCACCACTGTCACCGGCGTTGATATGACGAGTGCGCAAGGACAGGCGATGACCAGAAGGACGAGGGCCTTGTAGATGGCATCCATCCACCCCCATCCAGCTGCAAGCGGCGCCCCGATGGCGACAGCCAAAGCCAATACGAACACGGCTGGCGTGTAGACGGCGGCGAACTTGTCGACGAAGCGCTGTGTAGGCGCGCGTTGCCCCTGCGCGTCTTCGACGGCGTGGATGATGCGTGCGAGCACGGTATCGCTCGCTGCCTTCGTAACTTCGAACTCGAGCGAGCCGCTCTGGTTGATGGTCCCTGCAAAGACGTCATCGCCGGCGGCTTTGTCGACGGGAATGCTTTCGCCGGTGACGGGTGATTGGTCGACCGCGCTCTGACCAGAGGTCACGCGCCCGTCCAGTGCAAACCGCTCGCCAGGCTTCACGCGAACAATCGCTCCAAGTGCAACCGCCTTCGCATCCATGATTGCCCACGAGCCATCGTCCTGTCGCACCTCGGCCTGTGGAGGGGAAAGCGCAAGCAATCCCGCAATGGCGTTGCGCGCGCGGTCGACAGACCGAGCCTCGATGAGCTCGGCCAAAGAGTAGAGGGCCATCACCATTGCTGCTTCGGGCCATTGCCCAATGAGGAAGGCTCCGACGACGGCGACGCTCATGAGAGCGTTGATGTTGAGTTGGCCCCGCAGCAGCGCAGAGAGGCCCTTTTGAAGCACCGATAGGCCTGACAACGCGATGGCGCCGGCCGCGACCGCCATGCCAGCGACTTTCCACGGCAGCGTCTCAGGTGCGAAGAAGTGGAACGTTTCGGCAATGACGGCCACCGCGAGGGCGACGACAAGCCGCACCAACTCGTGTCTCTGCGCCTTGGCCGTGTCCGCGGCTGCGGCAGGGGCCGAAAGAGTCTCTGTCTTAAAACCGGCGGCCTGAATGGCGGTGGTTACGGCTTCCCACTTTTCGGAGGGTGCCTGAACCGCAAGCGTGCGTCCCGGAAGGTCAAACTGAAGCCGCTTCACCTCTTCGAATGGCTCCAACGCCCGCCGAATCTGAGCCTCCTCGGTCGCGCAGTCCATCTGCGGGATGCGAAGAAGAAGGCTGCCCGGAGCAGCCTGAGCTAATTGGCCGGGCTGAGCTACCGGCAAGGGGGCTGCACATGCGGAGCCGCAGCATTGCTCGTCTACCTGCGAGCCTTTCGGAGTTGGCGAAGAGGGACTCGTTTCGAACCCCAACCGGTTCACCGTCGTGATGACTTCGTCCCATGCGGCCTCGGGAGCTTCGACGAACAGCGAACGGTTCGCCAGGTCGAAATGAATTCCCGAGACGCCACCCACCCTCTCGACGGCCGCCCGGATGGGCCGCTCCTCGCTCGGACAGTCCATTTTCGGAACTACCAGCCGCAAAGTCGGCGTCGCTACGGCGGAATGTGCTGCCGTCTCCGCTGCGGCCGAGCCGCATTCGGCCCCACAAGAGGTCGCGCACGCGCTGGCGTCCGGCGCAAGCGAAGATATTTCCGTCGAGGTGGGCATAGTAAATTTTGAACTCATGGCAGCATTAGACTTCCTGTAGCAACTACAGACGCAAGCCCCTCCGTCGCGGGAGGCTTTGCAGGAGAGCCGTCATGAAAATCGGTGAGCTATCGGTCGCATCCTCGACCCACATCGAGACCATCCGCTACTACGAGCGAGAGGGCTTGCTGCCTGCGCCGGCGCGGTCCCAGGGCAACCTCCGCATTTACGAGGTGCCGCACCTGGAGCGACTGCAGTTCATCCGCTACTGCCGAAGCTTGGACATGTCGCTCGACGAAGTGCGAGCTCTCTTGCGTTTCAAGGATGACCCGGCAGCCGATTGCGGCGACGTCAACACGCTGCTCGACGAGCACATCGGCCACGTTTCACAGCGCATCAAGGAGCTACGCACACTCGAGAAGCAACTAAAGGAGCTTCGTACCCGCTGCGGTACCGAGCGCACTGCAGTCGAATGCGGCATCCTCGCTGGCCTTGCAGAGGCGTCCCAAGAAGGCGGAGGCGCAGTGGTGGGCACCAATCATCTGCGGTCTGTGCATGGCCGTTGAGCCCGGGCAATGGCCGGCTCGAAGCATCGCCCCGCATAAACCCGCATCTATACTGGCGACCGATGCTCCGCTCGTTCCTCATCTTCGTTGCCATGCTGTTGCCGCTCCAGTTCGCCTGGTCAGCGGCTTCGGCGTATTGCCAGCACGAAACCACTGAGCAGCAGAGCAAGCACTTCGGCCACCACTTCCACGCTCACAAGGGCGAGGTGAAGACGGCTTCTGACAGCAAACTGATGGCGGACTCCGACTGCGCTTCGTGCCATGCCAGCGCGTCGGCCGCCATTCCGACCCAGCTCGACGGGTGCGACTTCGTGGCCACGTCGCTCTCAACCGTGGTCGTGGCCTCGCCACCGTTTTCATCGGCGCTCGCTCGAGCGCCTGACCGCCCTCAGTGGCTTCGTCTCGTCTGACCGGCGAGACGTTCACACAACTCAAACTGTCTTGACGTTTCGCCGAATCCCTGGTTTCAACCTTGTGAGATTCGATGCGAAAAAACGTGCTGCCGCTCGGGCTGGCGGTGATATTGCTCAGCCCTTTCTTCTTCTCTTCGACGCAGGCTCAGCCTACGGCGGTCCTTACCCTCGAACAGGCTCAGGCGCTAGCGGCGTCCAAGAGCTTTGCCGTTACTGCCGCACAGCGTGAGGTCGATGCCAATGACGGGGCCGTGCGCCAAGCCGGTGCCTGGCGAAACCCGGAACTGAACGCCTCGGTAGAGGACACCCAGCGCGCGACCCGCACGACCACGGCAACAGTCGATTTCCCCATCGAGTTCGGCGGAAAACGTGCCGCTCGTGTCAGCGCGGCCGACTGGGCGCGCGAACTGGCGCAGGCGGAACTCGGCAACGTTCGAGCCGGCTTGCGCGCCGATGTGGTCCGCGCCTTCTTTGGCGTCCTCGTCGCTCAGGAACGGGTAGCACTGACCGCCAATTCCGCTGACCTCGCGGCTCGCGGCGCTGACGCCATCGGCAAACGTGTGGCTGCCGGGAAGGTATCGCCCGTGGACGAAACCCGTGCGCGGGTTGACCAGGCGAACGCGCAGTTGGAAGCAGCCGAGGCGGTGGCTGAACTGCAAAGCGCCAGGCAGTCGCTTGCCGCGCTCTGGGGAGACTCCGAGCCGCAGTTCGGCGCAGTACAGGGCGACATCGAATTGATGCCCACTCGGGCACCTGCCTCCGAACTCGCAAGGGAACTCGACGCTTCGCCGAGACTGCTGACAAGTCGCATCGAGGCCGACCGGCGCCGAGCGCTTGTCGATGTCGAGCGCAGCAAAGGCGTACCCGACCTGACCGTGAGCGTCGGCGCCAAGCGCGACAACGAACTCGGCCGCACGCAAGCCATCGTCGGCATTTCCATACCGTTGCCGTTCTTCGACCGGAACCAAGGCGCGACCTACGAGGCCCTGAAGCGGGCCGAGAAGGCGAGCGACGAGCACCAGGGAGCACGCATCCGCGTCATGACCGAGCTACAACAGGCGTCGAGCCAACTGAATGTCGCCAGCGCTTCAGCGCGAACGCTCAAGTCGACCGTACTGCCCGCGGCGCAACAGGCATATGACGCCGCCACCAAGGGCTTCGAGGCCGGCAAGTTCGGCTTTCTCGATGTCATCGACGCCCAGCGCTCCCTGCTCCAGGCACGCGCCCGCTACCTGACCGCGCTGTCGACCTCCAATCAGGCCGCCACGGCCATCGACCGCTTGCTCGGTCGGTAATCGAACACACCACACATCATGGCAATCAGCAACAAACAACGCATCGCGATGGCGGTTATCGTGCTCGTCGGCCTGCTGGGCGGAGGGGCCGTCCTCATGTCCGAGCGCGCGAAGACAGGCGGCGAAGAGGCCGAGCACTCCGAGACCGGCCACACCGACAAGGATGAGCACGCCGCCGACGCCAAAGCCGCTCACAAGGATGGCGAGAAGGACGAACACGGCCACGAGGCCAAAGTAGAGCCGAAGGGCGGCCACAAAGAGGGCAAGAAGGAAGAGCACGAGGAGCGTCAGGTCAAACTCACGGACGAGCAAATCAAGGGCTCCGGCATCACAGTGCAAGCCGCCGGTCCGGCAAAGCTCCAAACCGCTGCTCAGTTCCAAGGCGAAATCCGCTTCAACGAAGACCGAACCACACACGTCGTCCCACGCCTCGCCGGCGTCGCCGAGTCCGTGAACGCCAATCTCGGACAGCTGGTTCAAAAGGGACAGGTGCTGGCGGTTGTCGCGAGCACATCCTTGTCGGAGCAGCGCAGCAAACTCCTGACCGCGCAAAGGCGGCGCGACCTCGCGACATCGACCTACGAGCGCGAGAAGAAGCTCTGGGAAGAAAAGATTTCCGCTCAGCAGGACTATCTGCAGGCGCAGAGCGCGCTGCAGGAAGCGGACATTGCCGTTCGGAACGCTTCACAGAAGCTGGCGGCAGTCGGTGCGACGGGTTTATCCAAAGGCCTCAATCGCTTCGAAATTCGCGCGCCCTTCTCCGGCACCATTGTCGAGAAGCACTTGAGCCTTGGCGAAGCCGTCAAGGAAGATGCGAGCATCTTCACGGTCTCGGACCTGAGCACGGTGTGGGCCGAGTTCGCGGTGGCGCCGAAAGACCTGGCAACGGTTCGTGTCGGGCAACGAGTCGTCGTGTCCTCGACGGCATTCGACAGCAAGGTCGAAGGCAACATCGCATACGTTGGTGCACTGCTCGGCGAGCAAACCCGTACGGCCCGGGCGCGCGTGACTTTGACCAATCCGAAGGGCGCATGGCGCCCCGGCCTCTTCGTGACAGTTGCTGTGCTCGGTGAGGACCAAGACGTTCCGCTGACTGTTAGTGCGGAGGCTTTACAGACAATAGACGAGCAGCCAATGCTCTTCATGGCTGCCCCAGGGGGCTTCATAGCCAAGCCGGTGAAGGTCGGCCGGTCAGACGGCCGCACGGCCGAAATCCTCGGCGGCATGAAGCCGGGCGACAAGTACGCTGCGACCAACACTTTCGTCCTGAAGTCGGAGCTCGGCAAGGCCAGCGCCGAGCACGGCCACTGAGCAGGGACGCAACATGTTCGAACGCATCATTCGTTTCTGCATCGAGCAGCGCTGGTTGGTCATGCTGGCGGTGCTTGGCATGGCCGGCCTGGGCATCTACAACTACACACGGCTACCGGTCGATGCCGTCGTGGACATTTCGAGCGTGCAGGCGGTCATCAACACGGAAGCGCCCGGTTACTCGCCGCTGGAGACCGAACAGCGGGTCACCTATCCCATCGAGACGGTGATGGCTGGCCTTCCCGGGTTGGAACAGACGCGGTCGTTGTCCCGTTACGGCCTGTCGCAGGTCACCGTCATCTTCAAGGACGGGACCGACATCTACTTCGCCCGTCAACTCGTGAACCAGCGTCTGCAGGAAGCACGCGACCGCCTGCCTTCGGGTGTGACGCCCAGCATGGGGCCCATCTCCACGGGGCTGGGCGAAATCTATCTGTGGACTGTAGAGGCCATGGACGGCGCGAAGAAGCCGGATGGCACCGCGTACACGTCCACCGACCTGCGCGAGATACAGGACTGGGTCATCAAGCCTCAGCTGCGCAACGTCAAGGGTGTTACCGAAATCAACTCCATCGGCGGCTTCGAGAAGCAGTACGTCGTGGCGCCCAACCTCGAGCGTCTAGGTGCGTACGGTTTGAGCCTGTCGGACGTGGTCAATGCGCTCGAGAAGAACAACTCGAATCAGGGCGCCGGCTACATCGAGCGACGCGGCGAGCAGTACCTTGTGCGCGCACCCGGCCAGGTGAAGTCGATGGAAGACATCAGCGACATCATCATCGGGACGGCTGCCCACCATCCCATTCGCATCCGCGACGTTGCCGATGTTGAACTCGGCCGCGAGCTTCGTACCGGAGCTGCAACCGAGAACGGCAAGGAGGTCGTCCTGGGTACGGTATTCATGCTCATGGGCGAAAACAGTCGCACCGTCTCCCGTGCCGTCGACAAGCAAATGGCAGCCATCAATAAGACATTACCGCAAGGCGTCAAGGCCATCACGGTCTACGACCGAACGGTACTCGTCGACAAGGCCATCTCGACGGTACAGAAGAATTTGGTCGAAGGGGCGGTGCTTGTCATTGCGGTGTTGTTCCTGCTGCTCGGCAACTTCCGCGCGGCCGTGATAGCGGCCATGGTCATCCCCTTCTCCATGCTGTTCACCTTCACGGGCATGGTGGGCTACGGTATCAGCGCCAATCTCATGAGCCTGGGTGCATTGGATTTCGGAATTCTGATTGATGGGTCGGTTGTGATAATCGAGAGCGCCGTGCGTCGTCTCGCTCACATGCAGGCGCACAAGGGAAGACCGCTCACCCGCTCGGAGCGGTTCCACGAAGTGTTTGCGGCGGCCAAAGAGTCGCGCCGGCCGCTGCTGTTCGGACAGCTCATCATCATGGTGGTCTACATCCCCATCCTCGCGCTGACGGGCGTCGAAGGGAAGATGTTCCATCCGATGGCGTACACCGTGCTGCTGGCGCTGTTCGGCGCGATGGTTCTGTCGGTGACTTTTGTTCCCGCCGCGATTGCGCTGTTCATTGGCAGCAGAGTCGCCGAGAAAGAGAACTTTCTGATGACCTGGGCCAAGCGTTGGTACGAACCGGCGCTCAAGTCCACTCTTGGCAATGCCCCGGTCGTGATGACGTTCGCGGTGGTGGCTGTCATCTTCTCCGTCGCAGTGGCCAGCCGGTTAGGCAGCGAGTTTGTTCCCAATCTCAACGAAGGCGACTTTGCGATTCAGGCGCTTCGCATTCCGGGGACCAGCCTGACGCAATCAGTCGAGATGCAGAAGCAACTCGAATCGACGCTCAAGGCCAAGTTCCCGGAGATTGAGCGCGTCTTCGCGCGCACCGGCACCGCAGAGATTGCAGCGGACCCGATGCCGCCCAACATCTCGGACGGCTACATCATGCTGAAGCCCGTTGACCAGTGGCCAAAACCACGCAAGACGCGTAACGAGTTGCTGGCAGCCATCCGCGACGAAGCCGGCAAGGTACCCGGCAACAACTATGAGTTCTCGCAGCCTATCCAGCTGCGGTTCAACGAACTCATCTCGGGCGTGCGCTCGGACGTCGCGGTCAAGCTCTTCGGTGACGACAACGAGGTGCTGAACAGCACGGCCGCGCAAATTGCCGCGGAACTGCAGAAGGTGCCCGGCGCGACCGAAGTAAAGGTCGAGCAGACGACGGGGCTTCCAATGCTGTCTGTGAACATCGACCGAGCGAAGGCAACGCGATACGGCCTCAACATGAATGAAGTCCAAGAGGCGGTGGCCACGGCCATTGGCGGTCGCGAGGCCGGTACCTTTTTTCAAGGGGACCGCCGTTTCGACATTCTCGTCCGGCTGCCAGAGACGGTCCGGCAGGACGTCGAGGCCTTGCGCCGCCTGCCGATTGCGCTGCCGAAGGGTACTGGGCCGACGGCTTACGTTCCGCTGGGTGAGGTGGCTTCTCTCGACATCGCGCCCGGACCCAATCAGGTCTCGCGCGAGGACGGCAAGCGACGCGTGGTCGTCAGTGCCAACGTCACGGGTCGCGACTTGGGCTCGTTCGTGGCTGAGGCACAGACCGCCCTCGAGCGCGTGAAGGTGCCCACCGGGTATTGGACCGCATGGGGCGGGACCTTCGAGCAATTGGAATCCGCGTCGAAGCGTCTGCAAATCGTGGTTCCGCTGGCGCTGCTGATGGTGTTCGTCCTCTTGTTCACCATGTTCGGCAACATCAAGGACGGCCTATTGGTCTTTACGGGCATTCCTTTTGCGCTCACCGGCGGCGTGCTGTCGCTCTGGATGCGGGGAATTCCCCTGTCGATATCAGCTGCCGTGGGCTTCATCGCTCTTTGCGGTGTGGCCGTCCTCAACGGTCTCGTCATGCTGTCCTTCATTCGCAGCCTTCGCGAGGAAGGAAAGAGCCTGGATGACGCGATTTGGGAAGGTGCACTCACTCGTTTACGGCCCGTGCTTATGACCGCGCTGGTGGCGTCGCTGGGCTTCGTGCCGATGGCAATCGCAACAGGCACGGGAGCCGAAGTGCAACGGCCATTAGCCACCGTGGTCATCGGCGGCATCCTGTCGTCCACCGCGCTGACGCTGCTGGTGCTGCCCGTCCTATACCGGCTCGCGCACCGACGGGACGAAGATGAGCCTCTCGAAATCGCCACCAACTTGAGCATGAAGGCAGGATGAGCACCGAAGACGGCCAAGAAGAAAGTCATGCCGGCCACGACCACACCGCCGGCGCCAACGAGCGGTCTTTGAAGATTGCGCTCGGCCTCACGACAGCGTTTCTCATCGTAGAGGTGGTCGGCGGCGTACTCACGAAGAGCTTGGCGCTCATCTCCGACGCTGCGCACATGTTCACCGACGTGGCGGCGTTGGCCATTGCGTTGGCGGCTATTCGCATCGCCAGACGGCCGGCCGACACCAAGCGCACTTTCGGCTACCACCGCTTCGAAATCTTGGCGGCAGCGTTCAACGCAATGTTGCTGTTCGGGGTCGCGGTGTACATCCTCTATGAGGCGTACTTGAGACTGACGACACCGCCAGAAATCCAGTCAACAGCGATGCTCGTCATCGCAGTGGTTGGATTGCTCGTGAACTTGGCGAGCATGAAAGTCTTGGCCGGCGGCCAGGAATCAAGCATGAACGTCAAGGGTGCCTACCTTGAGGTCTGGGCCGACATGATTGGCTCGGTAGGCGTCATCGTCGGTGCTCTGGTCATCAAGTTCACGGGCTGGTCCTGGGTGGACTCGCTGGTCGCCGTTGGAATTGGCCTGTGGGTCGTCCCTCGGACATGGACGCTGCTCAAGTCAAGTGTGAACATCCTGTTGGAAGGCGTCCCCGACGACATCGACATGGAGAAAATGAAAGAGACGCTGCTTTCTGTGCCTGGAGTCGCTAGCCTACACGACCTCCACGTCTGGTCGGTCACTTCAGGCAAGACGACGTTGACCGTTCACCTGGTGACCAAGACTGACGTTCAGGGAGAGCGCGATATCCTCCCGTTGGTCCGACAGCGCCTCGAAGCGGGCTTTGGTATCACCCACTCCACGGTTCAGTGTGAGCTGGTGCCCTGCCATCAGACCGACGGCAGGGACCATTTCAAGAGCGCGACGGCCGACTCGGCACACGAGCACGGCGAAGATGACCGCTAGCCTGCGGACCGCAACGAATCACGGGACGCTAATTGGGATGCCATTTCGCAAGTAAAAAACTGGCCCCGGGATTGAAGCGGCGGGAGTCAGAAAGAACACCTACGACCGACAACCGCGCCCCAAGGTCCGCCCGATGCTCATTGGTCACGAGCGAGTCGAATGGCCAGACCGGCAACAGCTTCTTTGCTCTTAGATGTGCCAGGGGTGAGCCAATCGCATGGCCATCTCACTGGGCTGTTTGAATGGCAGTGACGGCGATGACGCCGTTGACACGCTCAGCAGTGAACTTGACCTTGTCGCCCTCCTTGAGGCCATCGAGCAGCTTCGGGTCGGCGGCCTTGAAGACCATGGTCATCGCGGGCATGTCCAGGTTCTGCAGCGGGCCGTGACGCAGCGTCACCTTGCCTTGCTCCTTGTCGACCTTGCGGACCTCTCCATCGCTTTGGGCAGTGGCCGTAGCAGCAGGATGGTGCGCCGCATGGTCGGCGCCCGAGGCCGCGGTGGATTGGGCGTTGGCGGTCAGCGTGGTTGCAATAGCCGCGACGGCGAGGATGTGAATGAACTTCATGTTTGACTCCTTCAGAGTTTGGGGTAGTGGGCGAAGACGGTCTCTCGACCGCTTTTGTCGATGAGGAACACGTCGTAAGGGTCCTTGCGGTCGCCGACTTCCATGCCCGGCGAGCCCGGCGGCATGCCAGGAACGGCCAATCCGATGGCGACTGGCTTCAGGGCAAGCATTCTTTTGACGTCGTCTGCAGGGACGTGACCCTCGACGACATAGCCATTGACCACGCCGGTGTGGCAACTGCCGAACTTGTCCGGGAAGCCATAGCGCTTGCGGGCGGCGGTGGTATCGCCGACCTCCGTCACCCTCACATGGAAGCCAGCGGCTTTCAAATGGTCCACCCAAGCGCCGCAACAGCCGCAAGTTGGGCTCTTGAACACTTCGACCAAAGGCCAGGCCGTCGCAGCGAGGGACGGCAGCGCATGGACTGCTGCGCTCGCGGTCAGCACTGTCAGAAAGTGACGACGTTTCATTTGACGACCACCTTTCCGACCATGCCTGCCTCGAAATGGCCGGGCTGCAGACACGCGAACTTGAACTCGCCCGCCTTGGTGAACTGCCAGACGATTTCGCCAGACTTGCCGGGCTTCACATGAGCCATGTTGGCGTCGGCGTGCTCCATCTCCGGGAACTTCTTCATCAGTTCCGCGTGCTCGGCGATGGCCTCCTTGGTGCCGAGGACCATCTCGTGCAGGACCTTGCCGTCGTTGTGCACGACAAATTTCACAGTCTCGCCTCGCCTGACGGTCACATCCGACGGCGTGAACCGCATGCCGTCGGTCATGTCGACCTTGACGGTCTTGGTGACCTTCTTCGGGTTGCCCTCCTGGCCGAAGTCAGTGGGTTCAACCTTGCTCGCGTCGAACTTGCGGGGTGCCGCGTGCTCTTTGTCGCCATGGGCATTCGCGACGCCCATTCCCAGAGCTAGTGCGACGATTGCGAGTGCATGTAGTTTCTTCATGAACATCTCCTTCAGTGGCCTTCGTGGCCAGTGGGTTTGCGAACCTTCAGCGTGTTGGCGTCGGCCTTTGGAGCTGGCGCTCGAACGGTCTCCGGCATGTCAGCCGTGTACTCGCTCGCAAGGGTGCCGGTGGGGTGCCTGTACGGCCCCGGGTCCTTAAAGTCGCCGCGCTTGATGTCGTCGCGGACCTTGACCACGCTGAACATGCCACCCATCCCAACCGGGCCAAACGGACCCGTGCCGGTCATCATCGGTAGCGTGTTGTCAGGAATGGGCATCTCCATCTCGGCCATGTCGTGCATGCCCTTGTCGCCCATGACCATGTAGTCCGGCACGAGCTTGGAAATCTTCTTCGCGACGTCACGGTGGTCCGCGCCAATCATGGTCGGAACGTTGTGCCCCATCGCATTCATCGTGTGGTGTGACTTGTGGCAGTGGATGGCCCAGTCACCCGCGAGCGCGTCGAACTCGAACGCCCGCATCTGGCCGACCGCGATGTCGGTCGTGACCTCCGGCCAGCGTGCGCTCTTGGGCACCCAGCCCCCATCGGTGCCAGTCACCTCGAAGTGCGGCCCGTGCATGTGGATGGGATGGTTGGTCATCGTCAGGTTGCCCACCCGGATGCGCACCCTTTCGCCCGTACGCGCCACGAACGGGTCGATGCCCGGGAACGCGCGGCTGTTCCACGTCCACAGGTTGAAGTCGAGCATCGTGTTCACCTTGGGCGTCGCGCTTCCGGGCTCGATGTCGTAGGCGTTCAGGATGAAGCCGAAGTCGCGGTCGACCTTGAACTGCTTTGCGTCCTTCGGGTGCACGATGAACAGGCCCATCATCCCCATGGCCATCTGCACCATTTCATCGGCGTGGGGGTGGTACATGAAGGTGCCGGGGCGCTGCAGCACGAACTCGTACATGAAGGTCTTGCCGACCGCGATAGGAGGCTGAGTCAGGCCGGTGACGCCATCCATGCCCGAGGGCAGCAGCACGCCGTGCCAGTGCACGCTGGTCACTTCGGGCAGCTTGTTCGTGACGAAGATGCGGATGCGGTCCCCCTCCACTGCTTCGATGGTCGGGCCTGGACTCTGGCCGTTGTAGCCCCAGAGGTTGGCCTTCATGCCCGGGGCGATTTCGCGCACCACGGGCTCGGCCACGAGGTGGAACTCCTTGACGTTGTCCTTCATGCGCCACGGCAGCGACCAACCGTTGAGCGTGACGATGGGTTGATACGGTCGACCGTTCGGCGGCGGGGGTGGCAGTTGCATCGTTGCGGACGACTGCATCACCGCTTCGGGCAGAAGGGCTGCACCTGCGCGGCTGACTGCGGCGGCGCCCAACATCGTCGCGCCGGCTGCCTTGAAGAATGTTCTGCGGTTTGTCATTGTTGTTCTCCTTCAGTGAGCCGGCTGGGCAGACGCTGCGGCATTGCTTTGGCCCATGGCCGGCGTTGAACCCGGTGAACGGCCCGTGAGTGCCGACTGCAGATTGGTCTCCGCCACCCAGTAGTCACGCAGGGCCTCCACCGCACCGGTGACGCTGGAAATCTGTTCCTTCGAGTCCGCCAACAGTTCGAAGACGCTGGCCAACATGCCGTTGTAGCGAAGCAGGTTCTCGTCCGACATGCGCTTGCGCAGGGGCACGACTTCATCGCGGTAGTGCTTCGCCAGGTCGTACGCGGTCCGGTACGCCGAGTAGGACTCTCGCACTTCGGAGCGGGCGTTGATGGCGACCTGGGCCGTGCGGTTCACCGACTGCAGGTACGTGGCTTCCGCGCGCGCGACACGAGCAGAGCCGAAGTCGAACAGCGGCAGCTGCAGTTCAATCTCGTAGCCGTTCTTGCGAGTCTCACCGGTGTTGCTCTGGTTCTGGTACCCCGCGTGCAGCACGTTGATGAAGCGTGTCGTCTTCGTCAGTCCCAAGGACTTGGCCGTCGAGTCGGTCGCACGCTTGGCCACCAGCACATCGAGGCGCTTGTCCATCGCAGTCTGCTCGGCATCCTTGGGTTCGGCTGGTGCTGCTGGCAAGTCCGGCAATCGGTCAGGGAGCGTGAACGCGAGCTGCTCGCCAGACAGCGCGAGAACCCGGGTCAGGCGCTCGCGAGATGCGATGGCCTGGTGCTGAGCGCGGGCCAGTTGCGCGGTGGCGTCGGCATAAAACGACTGCTCCCGCATCTGCGCTAACTTGTTGAAGTTGCCCGCGGCCGCCATGCGCCGGGCCAGTTCATTGGAGGCGTCAGCCGCTTCCTTGACCTGTCTGGAATAGGCGACGAGCTGTTGCGCGGTCACCGCCTCGAAGAACGCTTTGCGCGCCTCAGCGGCGAGTCCCACGGTCTCATAGGCGGCCTGCAGTTGGGTTTGCTCGAAGCGGCGCTGCTCGACTTGCTTGGCCAAGGGCATCGTAAGCAAGCCCAGCACATCGAACAGCACGGCGCGGTCGATTTCCACGGCACCGCCGCCGCTGAGACGACCGAAGCTGAATGACGGGTTCGCGAGGCGACCGGCCCGCACCAAGTCGGACTCGGCAATGCCCAGCTCGGCGTAGCTGGCCTGAAGGTCCTTGTTGCTCAAGAGCGCGATTTCGACCGCCGTGTCTGCGGTCAGAGGCTGTCTCAGCAACTCTGCAACGCGTGACTTGGCGGCGTCGGCTTGCTCGGTGTTGCGTTGGTAGGACGGCGACTGGCCGACACGTTCTTTGGTCAGTTGGTCCACGGCGTTGAAGCCGCCGTCCGGGGAGAAGGACGCGCAGCCCGCCAGCACCAGCGAGGACAGCGCCGCAGCGGACAGGCGCATCATGGCTTGCCCCCTTGGGGGTGCCCGCCGTGCATCGGCATGGGCTTCATGTGCTTCATCGGCATCGAGTTGCTTGGAGCGGAGGTCGCGGGAGCGGACGCCGCAGCGGGCTTCTCCATGCCCTTCATGCCGCCCATGCCGTGTCCAGCGTGACCGGCCGCGTCGCCCGCCCCTCCGGACACGAGCTCGTTCAACGCCCGCCAGTTGCCGGGAGGGGCGTCCTGGTACGGCTTGTAGTCGGCGAAAGCGGATTGATAGGTCAGCTGCGGAGATGCTTTAGGCGACCCGGTCTTGGCGTCTTGCGCCAATGCCAAGACGGGCGCGCACGCGGCGAGGGCCACGGCCCCGGCCAGTAGGTTGTTTTTCACTGTTCGAACTCATCTGTTGAAGCGCCGACGCAGAGGCAACGGCAGATTCCTCGCGCGTTGGACGCACGAGCCCTGTTCGGCCTCTCGACGGAGGCCTGAATGGGTCAGATGGTTCGGGGAGGGCGGTCCTGTCCGCCCGACTGAAACACCGGCAGGGGCGTTACGAGCTCGGGGAAGGCAACCCAGGAAATCACGCGGGGACGCTCAAGCGAAGGCGCGGTTCCAAGGAGCGACACCATGCAGCAACCACTCGCGCAGAAATGGCAAGTGGTCGGGTGCTCGCCCGAGGACGCCGCGTCCGTGGACGCATCGGCGTCGGCGTGGTGATGTGCGGACGACTCGTCCGCGTGTGCTCTGTGGCTCGAGTGATGGTCGGCTGGCTGGCCGCCATGATGGTCGTGATGCGCAACCACAGCCGTTTGCTTCGGCCCCTCACCTTCCGGGCACAGCATGGCAGCCGCCATCGCGCCCCGGATGGGGAGCAGCAGGGTCAACAGGACCAGGATGAAGGCACGGAATCGTTTCACGTCGGTGGATTATCGGACAGGTGAGCTGTGCATGTGCGACAGCAGAAAAGTCACACGTATAGGGCCCGGATTTAAACGACAGTGCGCGGCCTGCCAGACGGTGTCTCCGGCTGCCGCCGACGCCTCTTCGGTGAGACAGGCGTGGCCTTCGACACGTGTCCGTGTCCGGCGAGGTCGTCGAGGATGGGGCAGTCGGGTCGCTCGTCGCCGCGACAACAACGCACGAGATGCTGCAGCGCAGACTTCATGGCCAGTATTTCCTCGGCCTTCTGTTCCAGCTCCTTGATGTGCGCCTCCGCCAGCGCTTTGACCTCGCGGCTCGGGCGTGTGCGGTCTTGCCACAGGCTCACCAGCTCGCCAATCTCCGACAGCGCGAAGCCAAGCTCTCGAGAGCGTCGGATGAACTGCAAAGTGTGCACGTCCGGCTGTTCGTACTGTCGGTATCCCGACTCCGTGCGCTGCGCCTCTGGCAGCAGGCCCAGCTCTTCATAGTGCCGAATCATCTTGGCAGACACGCCGGACGCGCTCGCGGCTTGACCGATATTCAACATGGAAACGCCTTTCAGCAGAGCCTCTACCCCAGTATCCTAGACCTTCCCACTGTGGCAAGGTCAAGAAGAAACCACTTCCGATGCGTAGTGCGACGAATGCGCTTGACCTTCCCATGGTGGGAAGGTCGAAAGTAGCCTCACTGCAACTGATTGGAGAGAGCTACATGGTCACCTTCGAAGTCAACGACATGACTTGCGGCCACTGCGCCGGCGCCATCATCAAGGCGATTGCTTTTGTTGACCCGGTCGCCAAGGTGCAGGTGGATTTGGCCTCGCACCGCGTGCACGTCGAGGCAGCCGCGGCTACCGCGGAGGTCCTGCGCGATGCCATCAAGGTGGCTGGATACACGCCGGTTGCAATTGCCGGCGTTGAGGCTCAGCCGACACCAGCAGCACCGCGCAAGGGATGCTGCTGTGGCAGCGCCCGTTCAGTCGCCAAGCAGGTCGCGTAGCCACCCGAAGAACGTGCCCGCCAGAAAGCCCCAAACCGTTATGACGACCAGCGCTTCGAGGAAGCCTGGCCAAGAGAACGGCGCGGGTCGGATGAGCGTGCTGAAGTCCATGCCGTGGAACAAGCCATTCATGAAGTTCAGAAATGGACCGGGCGCGGCGAGCCAGGCCAGCGTACACAGCGCGTAGAAGACGGCAACCGTCGCGGCCAGTGCCACTCCGGTGCGTAGCGCCGCGGGGACGGTCCCTGAGTGTTGGCTTGAAAGCGTGGTGGTGCCCATGACTTCCTCCGTTCAAAAACTCAAATCTAGGCGCCAGATGGTCGGCTGCGTTGACCCACATCAAGGCGTTGGTCGACTTGCGGTGCGAACCTCGTTTGAAATTAAGGAGTTCTCCATGCGTTCCATCCTCGCTCTCGCGCTTGCTGCAGCCTTCTCGACGGGCGTGCTGGCCCAATCCGACAAGGAGCACGCAGCGCATCACCCCGAAGGCGCCTCGGCACCAGGTGCTTCTGCAGCGGCGGGCGCGGGTACAGCGGCGCCTGCGCAGATGGACAGGCAGATGAAGTCGATGCAGCAGATGCACGAAAAAATGATGGCCGCAAAGACGCCCGAGGAGCGCCAGGCGCTCATGTCGGAGCACATGAAGTCCATGCACGGCGGCATGGCGATGATGGGTCAGATGAAGGCGCCCAGTGATAAAGACGCCAAGCCCATGACCCCCGAGCTGATGAGCAAGCGCATGGACATGATGGAAACGATGATGCAGATGATGATGGACCGCGAGGCCATGAAGACCCCGGCGACCAAGTAGCTCTGCGTCCTACGGGAGCATCGACATGGACATGACCGACCACGAACCCCCGCCTTTCTGGCGTTCGCGTGGGGGAGTTGCGCTCCTCATCGTCGCGGCCGTTGGCGGCTCCCTTCTGTTCACGGAGCACCGCGCCCACGTGTTGGGTTTGTTGCCGTTCGCCTTCCTACTGGCATGCCCCTTGATGCACGTGTTCATGCACCACGGTCACCACCACGGTGGTCACCGGCACAGTGAGCGAGGCAACGATGAACGCCGCTGACAACGCCTACGGGCTTTGGGGACTGGTCGCCCTCAATTCAGTCATCTTCGTAGGGTTCGCCTACAGCTTCTTCAAGCCGACGACCCTTCGCGACTGGCGCAGCTTCGGCGCGTACTCGGCCTTCATCGTGGCGCTGTTCGCCGAGATGTATGGCTTCCCGCTGACCATCTACTTGCTCTCCGGCTGGTTGGGCGCGAAGTTCCCCGGCGTCAACCTGTTCGGTCACGAAGCCGGTCACCTGTGGTGGCTGCTCACGGGTCAGCACGGCAACCCACACCTCGACGTCCTTCACATCTTGAGCATCATCGTTCTCTTCGCCGGCTTCATGCTGCTCTCGAAGGCTTGGCACGTGCTCTATCACGCGCAACGACGGAAAGCGCTCGCTACGGCAGGTCCTTACCGGCTGGTGCGCCATCCACAGTACATCGGCTTCGTTCTCATCATGTTCGGCTTCCTGCTGCAATGGCCGACGCTGCTGACGCTGGCAATGTTCCCGGTGTTGGTCGTTATGTACGTACATCTGGCCATCTCCGAAGAGCGGGACTCGGAGGCGGCCTTCGGCGACGCCTGGCGTGAATACGCCGCGGTGACGCCTCGCTTCTGGCCGCGGCTCGGAAACCGTCCACCCAGCGGTCAGACGCCTGTGAAGTCCCACTGAATTCAACCTCTCCCCATCTCAAGGAACCAGCCACCATGACTACTGCCCGCAATCTAGTCGCTTCGCTTGCGTTCCTCGCGTTCGCCGGCTCTGCGCTTGCCCAACAAGCGCCCGCTACGGCGGCTTCGGGCCCCATGTCCGGAGGCATGATGGACAAAGGCTGCGCAAAGGCCGTCGCAAAGCATGACCATGGCGCCGAACGCGGTGCACCGAAGGCAACGGCGCCCTGCACACCCGCTTCGAAGGCCTCCGGCATGAAGGGCAAAGCCAAGCACGACCACGCCAAGTTCCACAAGAATCAGGGCTGAGCCGGACCCCACGACGATGCACGCCGTGCGTACCTCGTCTGGAGCCATCAAGAGTGCCGAGCTGGCCTCTAGCTTGGGGGCGATGGTCCTTGGCGCGGGCCTCGCGTTGGTCGCCCCGGCAGCCCTTCGGGCGTATGCCATTCCACTGCTCGCCCTCGGACTCCTCGTCCACGGCGTCGGCATGACCCTGAAGTCCCGGCTTGAAGGTCGAGAAAGCCCAGCACTTTGGTGGGAGCGCATCCTATTCTGGGTCTGCTGGGTCACCCTGGCGGCGCTCGGCCTCTGGGTTGCAGTCGGTTTCGTCTCTCGATAGCGCAGCGCTTGACCTTCCGACGAGGGGAAGGTCCACACTGTGAACAACACCGGAGAGCGCCATGCACGCCCAGACATCCCAAACTACCGACCCTGCTCATCACGGCACCCATGTGATGCCGGACGGCACGGTGATGGAAAACGCTCATCACGACCACAGCGGCCACACTCGCGGGCCGGATGTGAGCAAGCCTGTGCCAATGGGCGACCAGAGCCAGGTCGAGTACACCTGCCCAATGCACCCGCAGGTGCGCCAGATGGGACCGGGCAGCTGCCCAATCTGTGGCATGGCGCTGGAGCCGGTGCTCGCCACCGCCGACCAGGGCGACAGCCCCGAGCTGCGCGACATGACCAAGCGCTTCTGGATTGGAACCGCCCTCACGGTCCCGGTTTTTGCGTTGGAGATGGGCGGGCACCTCTTCAACATCCACCACCTTATCGCCCAGCAGGCCTCGAACTGGGTGCAACTTCTGCTCGGGACGCCGGTCGTGCTTTGGGCAGGTTGGCCGTTTTTCGTGCGTGCGGTGGCATCGGTCAAAAATCGCAGCCTGAACATGTTTTCGCTGATTGCGCTCGGCACGGGAGCCGCTTGGCTCTACAGCATCGTCGGCACCGTTGCGCCGCAGCTGTTCCCGGCGAACCTGCGCTTGTCCGACGGCGGCGTCGCCATCTACTTCGAAGCCGCTGCGGTCATCACCGTGCTGGTGCTGTTGGGCCAGGTGCTTGAACTTCGAGCGCGGGAAAAGACGTCGGGAGCCATCAAGGCGCTCCTCGGTCTGGCGCCGAAGACCGCGGTCAAGGTGAAGCCCGACGGCACGGACGAGACCGTGCAAGTCGATGCCATCCATGTCAGCGACCTCCTGCGCGTCCGCCCTGGCGAGAAGGTTCCAGTCGACGGTGAACTCACTGAAGGCAAGGGCAACGTCGACGAGTCGATGGTCACCGGCGAACCCATCCCCGTGTCGAAGGCGGTCGGCTCCAAGGTAACGGCGGGGACCTTGAACCAGACCGGCGGCTTCGTAATGCGCGCCGAGAAGGTCGGCGCAGACACGCTGCTCTCGCAAATCGTCCACATGGTGGCTGCGGCGCAGCGCAGTCGCGCGCCCATCCAGAGGATGGCCGACCAGGTTGCCGGCTGGTTTGTCCCTGTCGTTATCCTGATTGCCGTGGTGACTTTCGTCGTCTGGCTGGTGTGGGGTCCATCTCCAGCGTTTAGCTACGCGCTCATTACGGCCGTGGCCGTCCTCATCATTGCGTGCCCATGTGCGCTCGGCCTGGCCACGCCGATGTCCATCATGGTTGGCGTTGGCAAGGGGGCGCAGCACGGCGTGCTCATCCGCGACGCCGAGGCGCTCGAGAAGATGGAAAAAGTCGACACGCTGGTTGTCGACAAGACTGGCACGCTGACAGAGGGACGTCCGAAGGTCGTCCATATCGCCCCTGCGCCTGGCTTCTCCGCTGACGACATCTTGCAAAATCTTGCGAGCGTCGAGCGCGCCAGCGAACACCCGCTGGCCATGGCCATCGTCATGGACGCGCAGGAGCGCAAGCTTGCGTTGGGCCAAGTGACGGACTTCGACTCACCTGTCGGCAAAGGCGTCATCGGTACGGTGGAGGGCAAGGTCATCATCTCGGGGAGCGCAAAATTTCTCGCCGAGCAGGGCATCGACGCTGGCAGCCTTAGGGAAGCTGCGGAGGCTCAGCGCCAGAAGGCCGCGACAGTCATCTTCGTCGGTATCGGCGGCGCGTTGGCCGGCTTCGTCGCGATTGCTGACCCCATCAAAGGAACCACGGCGCAGGCTTTGCGAGAGCTGCAGGCTGCTGGCGTGCGCGTGGTCATGCTCACGGGTGATGGCAAAACCACAGCTGAAGCGGTGGGCCGAGAGCTGGGCATCGACGAAGTGGTGGCCGAGGTGTTTCCGGAAGACAAGGCGGCCGTGGTCAAGCGTTTGCAGTCCGAGGGCCGGGTTGTCGCCATGGCCGGGGACGGCGTGAACGACGCCCCAGCGCTCGCTCAGGCAACGGTGGGCATTGCGATGGGCACCGGCACCGACGTCGCGATGGAGAGCGCTGGCATCACTCTGCTCAAGGGCGACCTCATGGGCATCGTCCGTGCGAGAACCCTGTCGCAGGCAACCATGCGCAATATCCGACAGAACCTTTTCCTGAGCTTTGCCTACAACGTAGCGGGCATTCCGCTGGCAGCGGGCGTGTTGTACCCGTTCTTAGGATTGCTTCTCTCGCCGGTCGTCGCCGCCGCCGCCATGGCGTTGTCGTCGGTCAGCGTCATTGGAAACGCCCTGCGTTTGCGCACCGTCAAGGTCGAATAAGGCGATGGTCTAGCGCAATCGGAGGGAACGCCGATTGCCGCATCAGTCGGGAGTCGGAAACAACCGAGGCCTTGCCATGAGAAGAACCTTATTTCAGTTCGTTGTCGCGTGTGCCGTGGTGGCTTCGTCCGCCACGTACGCCCAGGGCACAAGCCCGAACTCTCCGGCCGCCGGCAGTGGCTCCGGCGCTTCTCAGCAAATGCACGAGTCGATGATGAGCGGCATGCAAAAGATGCAGGGCATGCCGCAGACCGGAGACACCGACAAGGACTTCGCGATGATGATGCGCATGCATCACCAGCAGGCCGTGGACATGGCCAAAGTCGAGGTGCAGCAAGGCAAGTCGCCAGAGCTCAAGGCGATGGCGCAGAAAATGGTCAAGGACCAGCAGAAGGAAATCGCCCAGCTGGACCAGTGGCTGGCGAAGCACAAATAGCTCTGGTCGGGCAAATGCTCAGGTGGCTCGGCAGCTCCCGGTTCCGGCGCTTCGTGCTGGGCCTGGTCCTGGTTACCTACCTCCCCGTCGTTAGCGCCACCGTGGCCTGCCAAATCGCTTGTGCGATGAAGATGAGTCCTCACGCCTCGGTGCACCACATGGGACCCGAGGAAGGAAAGCCGACTTCGGCGAATGAGGCAGCCCACCTTTCCCACGGCGGTCCGTGCAATCTGGCATCAGTGCCAACGATGTGCAGCGCCGACTTCCGCCTGTTCGATGACATCCCTGCGTCGCGGCTCTCGATGCCTGCGGGCGCGCATCCGGCCTCGTACGTGGGGCCGCCTCCTGAGCACAAGCCTCGAACCTGAAGCTCCGTTCACGCCGCTCGACGCGGCGAAGCTTGACCGTGCGCGGACGAATTGTTCGCCCGCAATCTTGATTGTTTGAACGAAGGAGTTTCGAGATGGCTCACCAACAAAATCAATCCTGCGTCGACGCATGCAACGCCTGCGCCGACGCTTGCGACCACTGTGCGACCGCGTGCTTGCAGGAGCAGGACGTGAAAATGATGGCGCGATGCATAGCGCTCGACATCGACTGCGCTGCAATCTGCCGTTTGGCCGCTGGCTTTATGGCCCGAGGTAGCGAGTTCGCCCAGCAGTTGTGCCAACTGTGCGCGCACGTCTGCCAGGCCTGTGGCGAAGAGTGTGGCAAGCACCAAATGGACCACTGCCAGGCTTGCTCCAGAGCGTGCCTGAAATGCGCCGAAGAGTGCCGCCGCATGGCAGGCGCCTGACGGCGGCAGGCAAACCTCAGCGTGCTTCACAGCACCGACATCCACCGGCGTGGGCCGGTGGAGCACCCTATTTGGAGACTGAAATGCTGAAAACCCCTCTGGCTGCTGTTGCAGCCTGCTTTCCGATTCTCTACTCACTTCCCGCCTACGCCGAAGGCCCGGGCCACGGGCTAACCGCTCGGTTCGAGGTCGAGTTCATGCAAATGGCTGTGGACCACCATTTCGCGGCCCTGCGTATGACCGAGCTTGCGGCTGGAACCGACGTCCAGCGTGATGCGGACATCAACGCCACTGAAGGTACCTCCCCTACGCCGGGATACGCCACAACGCCGCCGAAAGCGTCGCTGGATGACTTGAAGTCAATGGCACGACGCAACAACCGGATGCAACGCGAAGAAATCATGAAGATGCAGGGGTTCCTGCGCGACTGGTACGGGGTTCAGTACCAGCCTCGAGTGCGTCCGGAAAACGCAGTACAAATTGCGATACTGGAGCGTGCTCAGCCTGGGGCCGACTTCAACCACGCCTTCTACGAAGTGTTCGCGCGGCACCACTACACCTTGATGGAACCAGTGAATGCCTGCATGACCGGAACCGACCTTGGGCACGACGAGCTACGAATGGAGTGCCGGGGCATGTGGCATAGCCAGATTGCAGACATCGAGATGATGCGCATGGAGCTCAAGAAGCACTTTGGCATTGAGGACTACCAACCGTTCCGAAATCTGGAGCCCCTCAAAGGCAACAACGGTCTGCCCCGTGGCGACCACAGTGGCGGTCATTGACCAGCGGGACGGGGCTCGCGCGAGGTGGATGCCGCGCTCGGGCCCTTTAGGAGCAACTGATATGGAGAGCGATATGCATCACCCCTACCGCCGCTTCGCCGCCATGATTGCGGTGTCCACGTTCGTGATGTTCGGACTGATGTACCTGAACACCTACGAAATCGACCACTTCTTTTTCAGTCAGACCCGGGCGTGGATGGCCCTGTTCATGGGCGCGGTGATGGCCATCATCATGCTTGCCTTCATGACGCACATGCTGCAGAACCGCAAAGCGAACATCGGCATCTTGCTCGGCAGTTTCGCGGTCTTTGCAGTTTCGCTTTGGCTGGTTCGGAGTCAGACGACTGTCGATGACGTCTCGTACATGAAGGCCATGATTCCGCACCATTCGATAGCCATCATGACGAGCAAGCGTGCGGGCATCCACGACCCACGTGTGCGCAAACTTGCTGACGGCATCATTGAAGCACAGGTGCGCGAAATCGGCGAAATGAAGCAACTCATCGGGGACCTTGAAAGCCGACGGGACTAGCGCCTCGCGCTCACCTCGTGCCACTTCGTGTTGACTCCCCAATCGCGATTGGACCGTCTGGTTCGTTATTGAGCACCCATTCCCCGGGGGCAAGGCGCCGCTAGACGGAGCCTCTATAACGGCCCCTTCTGAGGTCTCGTTCGAGCGAAGGCCTAGTCGTTTGACGGTTTGGTGCGCTTGTTCGTCGGCTTGCGTTCTTCCGATTCAGCGAAAGCTCGCGTCAACTGCGCCTCGAGCTCGTGTAGGGCGGAACGAACCAGCAAGTACTGTTCGCGCGTCGCTCCGCGCCGCAGCTCTTGTACGAGTTTCTTTGCCTCTACTAACACAGCACGTTTCGTGAGTGTCGGTGCGCGGCCGGCCAACGCCTGAGCGTGCGAAAAGAACCTAGCGACTGGCGTCGTCATTTTCTTTCGCGCAGCTGTAGTCACGCATCGTTCCCTGGAGGGCCGAACCACTCTGGACATGCTTGGTGCGCTAGCTCTAGGTCGTGGAGCGATGGAAAGTGCCGGAGTAGAGCTAGTGCTTCATGGCGCACGGCATCGGGCACTCCGGGCAGCGTTTTGCAGTCCTGAAGCTGCTGGAGGAACCGTCGCGTCTGCAAGACGGCTTTCGTTCTCTCCGTGGGTAGTGTCATGATTCAACTCCAACTTAGCCGCCGCTCGCGCGGTAACGCGTGCCGCGGCATCTCGTCGCGAAGGAAGATGTTGAGCCACCATGGATAAGCCGCATCGGGGACAGCTGGCACAAATGGGCAGTCAAGGTGTGCTTGCAATCGCTCGAATGTCACCCTTGCTTCCAGTGGAAGCTCGCTCGTTCGGCAGTACTTGACCCCTGAATAGTCGTAAATCCTGGGCGTCACGGGCATAGGAGGTTCCGGAAGTTCTTGCCTCCCAAAGGCCTCTTGCGCGCAAATCCATCTCACTAGCTGCCACCCGCTTCGCCCTCGACCCCTTGCCGTTCGAACTACAGGAGTCGCGCGGCGCAAGTCGCCAATCGAAACAAAGTCGACGACGCTTTGGGTAGCCCAATCGGTGACAGTCAACTCGCAGCTCTCCGTAGGGAACCACGCCGAAGCGTCGGACGTAACCAGCACAGCGTCGAGGCAGCGCGCCAGGAAGTGCCTTGTTGGCTCCGCCCACCTTGGGTATCCACATAAAACTGCGCGGTACATCGGTCGATGCCGTATGTCAAAGAGCGACACCCAGTAGTCGGACACTTCGCCGTGACTGGCAGATGAGGCAATTAGACCTCGAAGCGTTCGTACGGTCCCATATCGTGTGTCGCGACAGACCAGTTTCAAGGTCAACATGCTGAGTCCTAGCGGTTACTTGGCGGTGTGGCCGGTCTCGAGTGCTCGGCCGCTTCGCCGCCTGTTAGATGTCGCAAGTCAGGCGACGCCGTCGTCCAAAGGCAGAAGCCCCAACTCACGCGCCATCCCCTTGGCAGAACGACGTTTACTGAGGCCGGCCACTTTTCAGCGTCTCCAGTGCGGGACTCGGAACACGAGTCGAAAAAGTGACGGGAAGCTGCTCGAGCTAGATTGTGACTCAAACGCGGCTGACTTAAAAGCAGCATCCATAGAGACTGGTGTGTGACTTCACCAGCGACAACTAAAAAATACCAACTGGAAAGTGCGCGAGCGCTTTTGGCCCTCAACGTAGTCCGTTTGCGGAACAAGCGGGGTTGGAGTCAGGAAGCGTTGGCTTTCGAAGCCGGGCTACATCGCACCTTTATCGCTCACGTCGAGCGTCAGGCGCGCAATATCTCAATTGACAACATTGAACGGATTGCCAACGCTCTTGGCGTGTCGGTAGGGAAACTATTGGAGGCGTAGGGGAGACGCAGCGAACGCAGCCGTTAACTCAGGAGTTATTAGCCAGAAGTCGTGCTCATGAGCCCACCAGAACCTTGTGGCTGTTATCCGAATCTCCGACCGAGCGTTTTTCGAGTGAATTGGGAGACTTGGCTAACGTTCGTCAGAACATAAACGCCGACGAACTGCCCGAATTTCGGCGGGCGGCGCTGGAGGCCCTGCGCGAGCCACTGGAGACCGGCCGCATCGTGATCTCGCGCGCCGCGCGGCAGGCCGAGTTCCCCGCGCGCTTTCAACTGCTCGCCGCCATGAACCCTTGCCCCTGCGGCCACCTGGGCAGCGCGCTGCACAGCTGCCGCTGCACGCCGGATGCGATCGCGCGTTACCAGGGCCGGCTGAGCGGGCCGCTGCTGGACCGGATCGACATCCAGGTCGAGGTGCCGGCCGTCGCGCCCGAGGCGCTGTCTGCGGCGCCCGACGGCGAACCGACCGCCGCGGTCGCCGCCCGCGTCCACGCCGCGCGCGAGCGGGCGCTCCGCCGCCAGGGATGCGTGAACGGCGACCTGGCCGGCGCGGCACTCGATGAACACACCGCGCTCGACGCCGCGAGCACGCAGTTCATGCGCAACGCGGCGGCGCGGCTGGGCTGGTCGGCGCGTGGCTTTCACCGGGTGCTGCGGGTCGCCCGGAGCATCGCCGACCTGGCCGGCAGCGAGGCGATCGCCACGCCACACCTGGCCGAGGCGATCCAGTACCGGCGGGTGATCGGGGCGACGTAAGGGAAAGGAGCCGCAGGTCGGGGCCGCTGCGCTCGCTTTCCGCGCCTTCCGATCAGGACCTACCCGGTTCCGGCGCCTCGTCGTCCAGATCCGGAAGAATCGTCAGCATCACCTCGAGCGCCGCCTCGAAGTCGAAGCAGCGCAGCTGTTCCGCGATCTGCGCCGCCCGCTGCGGGAAGGCGGCGCGCAGGCCCGGCGCCAGGCGGCCGTGCAACTCGCTGGCGCTGTAGTCACCGCGACGCAGCGCCTCCGCGAGCCGCAAGGCCTCTGCGCGCGACAGCGGCGGCAGATTCGATGCGACCGCCTCGCCGCCGGGCCGGTCATCGTCCAACGCGATTGCCGCCAGCAGCGCGGCCAACTGAGCGTCGATCTCGGCGCGCAGGCTGTTCAGTTCGCCGCCCTGCGCTGCCCGCGTCTCCAGTTCGCCTGCGAGTGCCGACAGCCGCATCGCACCGATCGCCGAGGCCGCGCCGCGCAATGAATGGGCGGCGTGGCCGATCGCGGCCGGCTCGGCGTCTGCCGGCATGAAGCCGCCGGCGTACTGGCGGACGAACTGGCCGAGCAGGCGCCGGAACATCGGCAGATCACCGCCGAGGTTGGCCACTGCCCAGGGCACATCGAGACCGTCGATCTCCGGCGCCATCGCCAGCGCCTCCGCCACGTGAGACGCGGGCGCCTCGGCTGGCCGCGTCACACCGCCGAGCGCCGGCTCGGCGGTGGGCAGCCAGCGCAGCACGGCCGCGTAGAGCAGATCGGGGTCGACCGGCTTGGCGATGTGGTCGTCCATGCCGGCCGCCAGGCAGGTCGCACGGTCCTCGCCGAAGGCATTCGCCGTCATCGCGACGATCGGGATCGCGGCATGCCGCGGGTTCGATCGAATCCGCCGGGTCGCCTCAGGGCCGTCCATCTCGGGCATCTGCATGTCCATCAGGATCAGGCCGTAGGCGCGGCCGCGCAGCCGCTCCAGTGCCTCGCGCCCGTTGCTCGCCAGGTCGACCTGCAGGCCGACCGACTGCAGCAGCTCGACCGCGACCTGCTGGTTCACCGGGTTGTCCTCGACGACCAAGATGCGGGCCGACCCGCCGCGCCCGCGCAGGTTCGATTCAGCCTCGCCGTGAGCGGCGGCCTGGACCAGGGGCGCTGGCGCATCCGAGAACAACGTCTCCGGCGCCGAGCGCCTGACCCGCAGCATCGCCGTGAACCAGAACTCGCTGCCCGCGCCCGGTTCGCTCCTGACGCCGACCGTGCCGCCCATCATCTCCGCCAGCCGCTGCGTGATCGCCAGACCGAGGCCGGTGCCGCCGAAGCGGCGGGTGGTCGATGCGTCGGCCTGCACGAAGGCGCCGAACAGCCGATCGAGCTGGATTTTCTCGATGCCGATGCCGGTGTCCCGCACGCTGAAACGGATCTCGAGATCGCCATCGCTTCTTGCGCCGACCGTCTGCACGCTGACGACGACCCGGCCCGTCTCGGTGAACTTGACCGCATTGCTCAGCAGGTTCAGCAGCGCCTGCGAGACGCGGGTCGGGTCGCCGAGCAGCACGTCGGGCAGGTCGCCCACGTCGAGGTCGATCGGCAGGTTCTTGGCGCGCGCCCGGTCGCCGACCAAGGCCAGGCTGCGGGCGAGCAAGGCGCGCAGGGAAAAGTCGGTGTGCTCGAGTTCGAGCTTGCCGGTCTCGATCTTCGACAGATCGAGGATGTCGTTGATCACCTCCAGCAGGTGGCCGGCAGCGTCGGAGATCTTGCCGAGCCGATCGACCTGTTGCGGGTCCCGGGCGCTGCGCCGCAACAGGTGGCTCAGGCCGACGATCGCATTCATCGGCGTGCGGATCTCGTGCGACATGTTGGCGAGGAACTCGGTCTTGGCACGGCTGGCCGACTCGGCCACCTCGCGCGCCAGCACCAGCTCGGCGGTGCGCTGCTGCACGCGACGCTCCAGCTGGGAGTTCGCGTCCAGGATCTCCTGCGCAGCCCGTTTGCTCTCGGTGATGTCGACGCTGAAGATCGAGATGCCTTCGGGCACCGGCTGCACGTCGACCAGGAACCAGGCACGCGACCCATCGGCGAACTGGAACTCGTTCTCGCAACGCTCGGCATAACGCCGGGTCATGCACCGGGTCAGCATCGCGAACACCTCGGTCAACTCGATGCCCGGAAACGCCTCGGTCATCGAGCGGCCGATCATCGCCTCCACCGGTTGCCGGTTCTGTCGCGCCGCCGCCGGATTGACGTACCGGTAGCGCCAATCGAAGCCGATGACCTGGCAACCTTCGAGCATGCTGTCGAGCGTGTTGCGGAAGCGCTCCGCACTCTCCCGGGCCGCCTGTTCCGCCAGCTTGCGCTCGGTCACGTCGACGAAGGTCACGAGCAGTTCGCCGCCGATCCGGATCGCCGAGATCTCCAGCGTCCGCACCGAGCCGTTCTTGCAGGTCACATCGAATTCACCGGCGCGAAACGGCCGCCCCTGCGCCATGCCGGCCAGCGAGCACTTCCAGGCGAACCGGGCCGTCGTGCGGTGGGTCGGCTCCGGGAAGGCGGCCGGCCACCAGTGGCCGAGCGTTTGCAGGTCGCGGGTGTCGTAGCCGAGCAGGCGGACGAACCGGGTGTTCAGGTCGGTGAGCGTGCCGTCCCCGGCGACCATCGCCTGCGGCAGTGGCGACTCCTGGAACGAGCGGCGGAACCGCTGTTCGCTGGCGCGCAAAGCCGCTTCGGCGCGGCAGCGTTCGGTGACATCGCTGTGGACGATGACCGCGCCACCGCCGGCTGTGCGAAGCGGCGTCACGTTCATCAGGAACCAGCGCTCCATCGTGGGCCCATGGCAGGCGTATTCGACGGTGTAGCGCGGCAGTTCGCCCGACAGCACGCGCGAGATCTGCGTCGCGATGTTGTCGCCATTGGCATCGATGCTGTCGGTGCAGTTCGCCAGGTAATTGGCACCTTCGCCGAGCCGGTGGTCGATGCCGCCCGGAGCCGCCGCGTTCTCGGCAGCGAACCGGTGCCAGGCCGCATTCACCATGGTGATCACGCCCTGGGCGTCGAGCACGGCCACGTGGTCGAGCAACGACGCACCGACCGCCTGCACCAGTTCCTTGGCCTCGCGCAGCGCCTGCTCGGTGCGCTTGCGATCGGTGATGTTGCGAGAGATGCCGAACATGCCGGCGATCCGGCCGTGCTCGTCCCGCAGCGGCCCTTTCGTCGCGAGGTAGACCGCGAGGCCGTCCCGCGTGTTCAGTTCCTCTTCGTAGGTCCGGATCGACTGCTCGGCGATCACGCGGGCGTCGTTGGCCATGACCGTGAGCGCCTGATCGGGCGGGAACAGGGCGCGGTCATCGGAGCCGATGATTTCATGGGCCGGCCTGCCCAGCAACCGGCTGGCTTCCCGGTTGCAGAGCAGGTAGCGGCCGCTCAGGTCCTTCGCGAAGATCGCGTCGTTCGACGACTCGGCGACGGCCTCGAGCAGATTCAGCCGGTTCAGTGAGTCGGCGGCATGCTCACCGTCCATCAAGCCGCCTCGGCCACCATCGGGTGCTCGGGGCAGGCGGGGACGATCGGTGGGGCGGCCTGGGGCATGGTCGGTCCGGTGCAGTGCGGAGTGGGTCGCCCCGATATCGGCAACATTTGTTGACGAGTTTAGTCATTTATGCGCCTCGATTGGGGCTTTATGACTTGCCAGACCGTTTGAAGAGCCCGCCTCAATCCGGCGGCAGGATCACCCAGAGCCGAAACGTCACGCCGTCCGCCTCGTTTCGCGTCACCTCCACCTGCCCCGCGTGGAGTTCCATGACCCGCCGGACGATGTAGAGCCCGAGGCCGTGACCTGCCGCGACGCCGGCGTGCTCGCCCCGCACGCCGCGGGTGAACAGCGTCGGCATGATCGCGGCGGGAATGGCGCCGCCGGCGTCGGACACGTCCATCACCAGCGCCAGCGGATCGTCCGAGTCGGAGACCCGGATCACCACCTCGGAGCCGGCTGGGCTGTACTTGAGCGCGTTGGTCAGCAGGTTGCGCAGCGCCAGGCGCATCAGGCTCATGTCCATCGACGCCGTTCGGGTGTGCGTGACCCGATCGATGCGGATGCGCGCGCGTTCGGCTTCGGGCAGATCGGCAATCGTCACGGCGAACAGGGTGTCGATGTCGGTGTCCGCATGCTGGATCGGATCGGGCCGGGCCAGCAGCGACGCGACGGCCAGCGTGTTGTCGATGCTGCCCATCACTTCGGCCAGCACCGCCTGCGCCCGCCGCACCCGTTGCGAGGCGGCGTTCTGCCCGACATCGCGCAAAGCGTTCGCCGCGCTCTGCAGCGCCGCGGACGCGTTGTTCAGCGGCTGGCGCACCTCGTGCGCCATCACGTCGAGCATCTCGCCCCGCTCGACCAGCAGCCGGTCGAGTTCGCGGGCATGCCGCTCGACGTTCTGCCGCAGGGCCTGCTCACGCTCGAGCGCCCGCTGCCGCGCATGGTGTTCGGTGATGTCCTGGAACGCGCCGATCAGCCGCACCGGCTTGCCGTTCTCGCGTTCGACTTCACCGAACGTCCTCACCCACAGCTTGCGGCCCTTGGCACCGATGAAGGCCAACTCCAGGTCCCACGAGATGCCGCGCTGGAGCGCCTTCTGCACGGCCGCCTCGATCACCGGCTGCGCGCCCGGCGCGTAGAAGCGCAAGCCGTCCGCCATGGTCGGCACGTAGTCTTCCGGCACCTCGTGGATCTCGCGGGTCACGCTCGACCAGGTGACGGTGCCGGATGCGAGATCGACGGCCCAGCCGCCGACCCGCGCGATGCGCCCGGTCCGCGCGAGAAACGCCTCGCTCGCTCGCAGCCGCTGATCCGTGCCGTCGCTGGCGCGCTCCTCGGCCTGTTGCAATCGGCGTTCGCAGGCGGCGAGCGCCGCCTCCAGTTCACCGACGCGCCGAGCGTCGTCCATGGTCAGACCACTTGCAGCGGCGCGCGAAAGATGTAGCCGACCCGCGATCTCGATTGCAGCGGCACGGCGGTCGGCGTCGCCTTCTCGATGCGGCGGCGCAGCCGGTAGATCGTCGCGTTCAGGCTGTCGCCCGCCTCGGGATCGGCATCGTGGCCGAGGCGGGTGCGCAGGGTCTCGCGCGAGACCGGCTCACCGTTCGCGCTGATGAAGCACTCGAGCACGGCCAGATCCGACTCGCTGAGGTCGACCCGCGCACCATCGGGCGCGAGCAGCCGGTGCGACCGCCGGTCGAGCCGCCAGGCCGGGTTGCCCGCGCTGGTCGCACCCGCTCGCCGCTGAACCGCCTTGATCGCGATCGCGACCTGCTCGAACTGCACCGGCTTGGCCAGATACATGTCGGCGCCGGCCGCCACGACCGAGGCGAACACATCGGGCGCGAGCTGGCCCGACACGACCAGGATGCCGGCCGCGCTGCGCAGCCGCAGCACCTTGATCAGGTTCACGCCGTCCACGCCGGGCAGCATCAGGTCGACGACATAGAAGTCGTAGAGGTAAGCGTCGGCGTGGGTCAGCAAATCATTGCTGTCGGGAAACGCGTCGACCCGGATTCCCTGCTCGCGCAGGTACTGCGACAGGAACTCCGCATATTCCCTGTCGTCGTCGATCAAGGCGAGCGTCTTCGGCAGCATGTGGGCAATGGTCTGTTGAGCGAGGCCGAATTTCAACACAACGGGTCGACGGCCGAAGACACAAATTGGCCTCGTCATCAGCGAGATATTCGCCCCCTCGCGAATTTAGTAGCTCGGCGCGCAATCACGGCATATCTCGGGACTAACCCGAGACTGGCAGAAAAGAGTTTCGAATCTCATACAAACAGAGTCAAGCTATCGGCTGACACTATGAAACATTTGGTCGGCCAGGTTCCGATCTCGAGCAGCCGATGACACAACCGCGATACCTGATTCGCCAGCTCGTGCTGTTGGTGGCGGCAGTCGCCGTGCCACTGGTGCTGCTGCAGGGCTACAACCTGCGGCAGAACTCCCAGCACGCGCGGGAGGCGGCTTATCGCGCGGTGGAGAACGATGCAGCGGGCATCGCACAGGACATCGACGCGTGGCTCGCCGACACCGAACAGTACCTCGCGTTCCTCGCCCGCCGGCCGCTGATCCAGGCGCTCGACGACCAGCAGTGCGACCCGTTGCTCGAGGGTGTCGCGAAGCGCCGGCGCCACATCGCCAACGTCTTCGTGGTCGACCTCACCGGCAAGGCCGTGTGCTTCTCGGTCAAGGGCCCCGGCACGGTACCCGCCACGCTGGCTGGCTTCCGGTGGTTCCAACAAGCGATGGCAAGCGATGCCATCAGCGTCAGCAAGCCGTTCAAGGCGCCGGTCGTGCAGAAGATGGTGTCGGCCATGAGCCAGCCGCTGCGGGATGCTTCGGGCGCCCGGATCGGCACGGTCACCGTGCTGCTCGATCTCGAGAGCATGCACGGCAGCTGGTCGCGCTTCAGCCTACCCGCGAACAGCCGGATGTCGGTCTTCGATGCAGACGGCACGATCATCATCACGCGGCCGGACTTCGAGGCGCATGTCGGCCGCGAAGCGCGGGCGACGGTCGAGCGTGCACTGGCGCAGGGGAAGGGCGATGTCGGCATCGCGCCGGGCATCGACGGCGTTGAGCGCGCCTTTTCACTGAAGCCCGTGCCGCATGCGAAGTGGCTGGTCGGCGTCGCGATCCCGACCGCGGCTGTCTTCGGACCGGCCGAGCGCGAGTTCAAGCAGAACGTCGCCATCACGTCCGCGGTGTTGGTGGTGGTGGTGGCGATCGCGTTTTTCATGGCCCGGCGGCTGGCTGCGCCGCTGTCCGGCCTGGTCGAAACGGCGCGCGCGATCCGGGGCGGCCGAAGCGAGCTGCGCGCCTCCGAGAACGTGCCGGGCGAATTCCGCGAGGTGGCACGCGAGTTCAACGCGATGCTCGATGCGAACGAGCGCCACTTCGACTTCTACGCGGCGCTGTCGCGCACCAACGGTGCGATCGTGCGGGCGGTGGATGCCGGCGAGCTGTATGACCAGATCTGCCGCATCTGCGTGGAGCATGGCCACGCGAGCATCGCCTATGTGTCGCTGGTCGAGGGCGAGACGATGCGGCATGTCGCCTGGGCCGGGCCGGCAGACGATTTCGTGCGCCACCTTCACGTCAAGATCGCCGACCGCACGGTGATGGGCTCGGGCTTGTCCGGCCTCGCCGCGTTCACCGGTACGCGCCAGATCTCGAACGATGTCCACGAGGACCCGCGCACGCTCCCGTGGCGCGAGTTCGGCGACGCGATCGGCACGCAGTCGATCGCCGCCTGCCCGTTCAGCCGCGGCGGTCGCACGGCCGGCACGCTGACACTGCACATGACCTCGGTCGGTTTCTTCCAGGAACGCGTGCTCGAACTGCTCGACGAGATGACCGAGGACATCTCCTTCGCGCTCGACAACTTCGCCCGCGGCGCGGCGCTCAGCCTGCATGAGCAGCAGCTCGCCGGCCTGGTCGAGACGGCGATGGACGCGATCATCTCGATCGACCGTCACCACCGGATCCGCCTGTTCAACCGGGCGGCGTCCGAGATGTTCCGGGTCGATGCGGCCGAGGTGCTCGGCGGCACGCTCGACCGCTTCATCCCGGCGCGACTGCGGCCGGCGCACGAGACGCACCTGAGCCAGTTTTCCAAGACCGGCAGCACCGCCCGGCGCATGGGCACGCACAGCCTGCTGGCGCTGCGCGCCGACGGCAGCGAGTTCCCGATCGAGGCGTCGATCTCGCGGCTCGGCACCGGCGAGACGGAGCTGATGACGGTCGTGATCCGCGATGCGACCGCGCTGCGTGCCGCGCAGGAGGCGCGGCTGGCCCAGGTCACCGCCGAATCGGCCAGCCGCGCGAAGACGGATTTCCTGTCCCGCATGAGTCATGAGCTGCGCACGCCGTTGAACGCCGTGCTCGGGTTTTCGCAGCTGCTGCAGACCGACGACCGGGAGCCGCTGACGCCGACCCAGTACGACCATGCGGACCGGATCCGCATCGCCGGCTGGCACTTGCTGGCGCTGATCAACGACGTGCTCGATGTCTCGAAGATCGAGGCGGGCCACCTGACGCTGGACGACCGCAAGGTCGACCTGCTCGAGGCGCTCGACGAAGCGATCCGCATCACCCAGCCCGGCGCGACCGAGGCGAAAGTGCGCATCGTTCCGGGCTACCGGAAGGTCGCCGCGGCGAGCGTCTGGGCCGACCCTCGGCGCTTGCGCCAGATCATGCTCAACCTGCTGTCGAACGCGATCAAGTACAACCGGCCGGACGGCACGGTCGACGTGCGCGTGTCGGCCGACGAGACCGACACGCACATCGACGTGATCGACAGTGGCCTGGGCATGACCGAGGCGCAGCTCGAGCACCTGTACGAGCCGTTCAACCGGCTCGGCCGCGAGCGCGAGGGCATCGAAGGCACCGGCCTGGGCCTGTCGCTGGCGCGCCAGCTGGTTCACCTGATGCGCGGCCAGATCGAGGTGCGCAGCGCGGTCGGCGTGGGCACGCGGGTGCGGGTCACGCTGCGCAGCAACGGCGACGTCGATTCCGAGCAGGCGGCGCTGGCCGACCCGATGCGCATGGACCTGGCCGATGCGGCGCTGCCGGTCGGCGTGGTGCTCTACATCGAGGACAACCCGGTCAACTTCATGCTCGTGGAGCACCTGCTGCAGCGCTGGCCGGCGGTCACGCTGCTGCACGCCGAGAACGGCAAGAACGGCCTGGCGATCCTCGGCGCCGCGGCGATCGACCTGGTGCTGCTCGACATGCGCCTGCCCGACATGAACGGGCTCGATGTGCTGCGCGAGATCCGGCAACTCGACCCGGCGCACCGCTGCCGGGTCGTCGCGCTGTCCGCCAGCGCGATGCCGGAGGAAGTGAAGGCCGCCGAGACCGCCGGCGCGATCCACTACTGGACCAAGCCGCTCGACTTCGCGCAATTCCTGCAAGAAATGCGGCGCTTGCTGGCGCCGCCGACGCCCGAACGCGTCACTGTGGACGCGGTCGCGGACTGACGCTCAGGCGGACTTCAGGAACCCGAGGTCGCGGCTGAAGTTGCGCAGGTTCGGGAAGACCGTGTCGAGCTGCGCGTCGCTCGCGCCGAACCATTTGCCGAGCGTGCTGCCGATCGTGTCGACCGAGGTCACGGGCAGGTAGGCGTTGTTGGCCGAGTCGTTCAGGTTGAGTCCGAACTGCGGGAAGCGGCCGAAGATCTCACCACCGTTGACCGCGCCGCCGCTGACGAAGTGGTGGCCGCCCCAGCCGTGGTCGGTGCCGTCGCCGTTGCTGGTCAGCGTGCGGCCGAAATCGGACGCGGTGAACAGCGTCACGTTGTTGCGCATGTCGCCGCCGGCCAGCCCGGCGAGTGCACCGTCGAAGTAGCCCAGAGCGTGCGAGATGCGGGCCAGCAGGTCGGCCTGGTTCATGTTCTGGCCGTCGTGGGTGTCGAAGCCGCCCATCGAGACGAAGAACACCTGCCGCTTCGCACCCAGCCCGCTGCGCGCGCCGATGATGCGCGCGACCGTCTGCAGTTGTTGCGCGAGGCTGTTGTTGACGAGGTTGTTGGACGACGGCTGCACGTATTGGGTCGGCGCCGTCACGGTCGACGCGCTGTACGCGACCTGGAACGCCGCCTGCGCGTCGACCGAGCGCTTCACGATCGCGCCGTACTCGTTCGCGAACAGGTGCTGGTTGCTCGCGGTGACGATGCTCTTCAGCGTCGCCGACGCGGTGCTGGAGCCGAACAAGTTGCCGCTCAGCCCGCCGATCTGCGTGGCGCCTCCGCTGCCGACCTGGTACTGGAACACCGTCTCGCCGGCCGAGAACACCGCGTTGCCCGAGACCGAAATGCTGGTGAACACCGTGTTCGCGTTGCTGCTCGCAACCAGGTCGCCGAGGTGGCCGCCCCAGCCAATCTTCACGCCCTCGGGGCCGAGCGCCTGCCAGGTCGATTGCTGGTCGTTGTGCGAGCCGAGCGCCTTGGGCCGCGGCAGCACGTTGGCCACGTACTCGGCGCGGGTCAGCGGCTGAACCAGCGGGCCGGCATTCGCGAGGATCGCCAGGCGGCCCGCGCCGAACAGCGTCGCGACCTCGGGCATGCTCGGGTGCAGCGCGAACGTGAGCGCGCTGTTCTCGGGCGTGCCGGCGATGCCGGCGGTGAACTTCGGCACGATCGCGCGCACGCCGCCGAGCCGGTCAGGCGAGCCCAGCGGTGCGGTCGCGACCGGCGCGGTGCCCGGCGCCTTCAGCGCGATCGACTCCGGCGCGACCGAGCGCATCCGCGTGTACTCGTTGAACGACGCGGCATCGGTGCGCAGCACCATGTGCGACGAGTCGTTGCCGCCGTACAGGAACAGGCAGACGATGGCCTTGTAGTCGGTGGTCTGCGCGACCGCCGTGTTCAGGCTCGCCAGGTTCAGTGCGAACGGCGCGGCCGCGGGGCCGACGGCGCCGGCGACGACCGAAGCGGTGCGCAGGAAGCGGCGGCGCGAGGCGTCGAGCCGCGAGGTCTTGAGGTGGGTCATGGGGGTCCTCGTCACTTCTGGATCAGGTAGTCGGGCGAGGCCATCGACAGGAACACCGCGAGGTAGACGCGGTCGCGCTTGGCGGCGTCGATGTTGGCCTGGTTGGTCGGCGGCTGCGACGAATCGGGCGCGCTCGCGCCGGCCGGCGTCGGGTAGACCGGCGCGGGAATCGTGCGGCTCGTCACCGCCGCGGTGATCTGTGCGCGCAGCGTGTCCGGCAGCGTGCCGGCGAACAGCAACAGGTTCATGCGCTCGACCAGATCGGCCGGTGTCGCGGCCAGCGCCAGCTCGGCGCTGTAGTCCTGCTGGATGTCGCGGTTGATGTCGACCGTGACGAGGCTGCGCATGTAGTTCATGTAGCCCGCGACCGACACGTCGTGGACGATCTGGAACTCCGGCGCGACCAAGCCGGCATCCGCGATCGGCTTGCTCGACGGCACGTAGCCCGGCCGGTAGAAGTTGAACACCGTCGGCGCGAACATCACGGTCTGGTTCAGCCGCGTCGCCGGGTCGTCGGTGTTGCCGATGCCGCTGTAACGGCCGGTCTTCGACGTCGCCTTGAACGCACGCATGAAGTTCGCCAGCCGGATCACCGGCTCGCGCACCTTGCCGGCGCTGGGCGCGGTGCTTGCGGTGCGGGCCTCGGCGTCGAGCAGGATCGCCTTCCAGACCGCCTTCATGTCGCCGCGCTGGCCGCTGCCGTTGTCGTTGAACGCGGCGGCCACGCGCGCCACGTAGGCGGGGCTCGGGTTGCTGGTGACGAGCCGCTGGATCAGCTGCTTGCCGATGAACGGGCCGACGTTCGGGTGATTGAAGAGCGTGTCGAGCGCGATCTTCAGGTCACCGACCGTGTTCGCGGTGGTCAGCGTCTGCGCGGGAATGGTCACGCCGAGGAAGTTCTTCGCGCTGATCGAGTGGAAGTTGGTGTTGGCTGCGTACTGGTTGTAGTCCTGCATCGGGCGCCAGTCGCGCTCGAGGTCGGCGTCGTTGCCGAAGAAGCGGCGGCTGGTGCGGTCGGTCGTCAGCGAGCCGGCGTACCAGCTCCAGCCGGTGAAGACCTGCGACAGGCCCTCGAGATCGGCCGACACATACGCCGCCACGGGCTTGCCGTCGGTGCCGATCACCGGCGTGCCGTCGGCATTCAGCTTGTACTGGCCGATCGTGAACAGCTGGGTGATCTCGCGCGCGAAGTTCAGGTCGGGCACGCGGCCGGTGGCCGGGTCTTCCTTCTGGTTCTTCAGGTGCGACAGGTACACGCCCATCATCGGGTGCCGCGCCACCGCCTCGAGCAGGTCACGGAAGTTGCCGAACGCGTTCTCGCCCAGCATGTCGTAGTACGACGAGACGCCGCGCGGCTGGCTGCGCAGCGTCGAGTCGGTGAACGAGATCACGAAGATCTGCGACAGCGCGAACGCCGCGCGCTGGCGCAGTTGGTCGTCGCCGGCGATCGCCTGGCTCCAGTAGGAATCGAAGAAGTTGGTCTGGCTGATGCTGCCACCGGTGGCGGCGAGGTCGGCCGCGGCCTGATTCATCGTCAGGCGGTGCGAGACCGGCGGCTTGGCGAACTGCTCGTCGATCCAGGCGGCATAGCTCATGGTCTGCAGCCGGGTGATCTCGGCCGATGTCGGACCGTAGGTCGCCTGGGTCAGGAAGCGGGCCGCCGCCAGCGGCGCGTTCGTCGGGCCGGCTGCAGCCGGACTCGAGGTCGGGCCGCCGTCGGCCGCGGCCCCGGCGCTGCCGCCGCTTCCGGGAAAG
>JADMIO011485852.1_pt1 | contig 52331 bp, 15 predicted proteins | sample 8958161 | NCBI WGS metagenome assembly JADMIO01 (sample SAMN16585339, study PRJNA669376) | soil metagenome | isolation source: Crop rotation soil | place: USA: Cullars Rotation, Alabama | collected 2011
GCCGCGACTTCAAGTCACGTGAATTCCAAGCTTCGGATCCCACTGTGCTGGAAAGAAGATCGTTTGCTGTATACCCGGACCTTAAAAATTATTAATTATTTCTCTCAACCCTTTTATGTGACTGAATTACAAACTGGTCGAAAAGGTGTTTATGTACCCCGTCAAACAGTAATAGAAGATATCAAACTAATAATTAGTGGTAAGTTAGATCAGGTACCAGTGGAAAGTTTTTTGTATATTGGGTCGCTGAAGGAAGCGAAACTAATTTAGGGCTTTCGGTTATCGGCTCTCTGTTATCAGTTTTCAGATTTATGGTTGTCAGTTGTCTGTTTGTCAGTTTAAAACAGAATAACTGAAAACTGATTAACTTATACCTGACAACTGACAACCAAGAACTGATAACTATAACTGAATATGGATCAATTATTTCACTTAAAAATCATCTCTCCTGTTGAAGTTATCTTTGAAGGTGAGGTTAAGGCGGTGTCTTCGGCTAATTCTGTTGGAAAATTCGACATTTTGGCGGAGCACGCTAATTTTATTACGATTATTGAGAATCAGCCGATTACTATTTTGCAGGCTGATGGTCAGAAAAAAGAGTTACACTTCCCGATTGCGATTATGTATACGTTTAAGAATCAGGTTAGGATTTATACAGAAATTCAGTTAGCTGCTCAAGCGGGGTTAAAACAGACTGTTTAGGAATCTCCTTTTTCAACTTTAAGGTTAGCTTTTTAATTAAGGTCCGATTAAGTAACTTACGGGACTTAAGAATACTTAAACTTAAGTTTACTTAAGTTGCTTAAGAGACTTAACTGCTTTTTTGGTTTTTGCTAGATTTTTAGAATTTCCCTCTTTTTATGACTTTTATTTTTTTCACGGAAGTTTTTGCTGGCTTCTGGGATGGGTTAGTTACTTAAGTGGCTTAAGTTTCTTAGGTAACTTACCTACTCTATTACGTAACTTTTACATTACAAAATATCTATGCAATTCGTGCCTAAAAACTTCATTTTAGTGGTTGACAAATCTATGCAAATCTAGGTATTCTAAATATATATCCCTAATCAAAAGAGCAGACCTGCTTCCCCATCTAGACTCAGGCTTTTAATTTAGGATCAAGCAGACGGACCAAAGTAACAACGCGGTCCATGAAAAGAAATTATTCCAATTCAGTTGAAAATACAGATCAGGCATCAAGTCATTTGGTGAAGATCAGTGAAGCTGCTAAGACTTTAGGCGTCTCTGTTGATACTTTAAGACGCTGGGAGTTGAGCGGCAAAATCGTGCCAGTCAGAACTCCAGGCGGTACTCGGTTATATCCAAAATTTACTAAGATTGGTGAGGCTGCTAAGACTCTCGGAGTCTCAATTGATACCTTAAGACGCTGGGAAGCTAGCGGTAAGCTCCAAACCTTCCGCACTGCTGGCGGCACCAGGCTTTATGACTTAAACGCTCTCCAAAACTTGAATCAACAAAAGCCAGCTGCCCCAAAATTGGTCAAAGTCACTCCAGTTGTTACTCCAACTCCGAAAATTTTAACTGCTGAGCCAAAAATAGCTGAAATTGAGACTCCTAGCCCTGAAACAGTCGAAATTCCAGTTGCGACTATCTCAACAGCTGAGATATTGCAGAAACACCAAGCGGCCAAGGATTACAATGCTCCTTTCCAAAAAGCTAACCAAGAAATTGCTGTAGCATATGCCAGTTATGAAGAGTTAAAGCAAGCCAAAGATCGACGAGACAGTATCTCAAATGAAACATGGGACATCGGACAAGGGATCAAATTACAAAGTGAGCATTCAAGAGATTTTAATGATGACAAAAGTGGGCTTGAATCATCTGTTTCTAGCCTCGGAGGAAAAGAAATCTATGCAAAAATCTATGCAAAAATCTATGCATATTCTTCATATATTAAAGGGGCCAGTCATCCAATCGCGCAAAGGATTTCAGAAAAAAGAGTCATCATTGGACTTGGAATCTTAGCTCTATTATTCTTTACTCTCCTCACCTCAGTTGGTATTGCTGGCTCTTATTTAACTAGCCCAAAACAAACACAAGCTTTCTTTAAAGGGACTGGTTCTAATAAAATTTTGGGATCACTTATCTCCCCCTTCCATTCACTGGCTAAGTCAGAGTTGAAAACATTTTTTCCAGGACAAGCCAAAGTCTTAGGCTTTACAAATAATAATGTATTGTTAGCTCAGCAAAATCCCCAAAGTGTTTTAGCAGAAAGTACCATTGCCAAGTCCGGCAAGTTTTTACAGTTTAATGCTGATTCTCAGATCACTGGAAACTTGGCAGTTGAAGGTGAAGGTATTTTTACGGAAAACTTGACTGCACCTAATATAGTTTATAAATTAGTTGCTGGGAACAATATTACAATTTCCGGCGATCCCCAAAATCCGACTATTGCCACTACCCCATTTACTGAAGTTGATACTTTAGCTTCAGTCACAGCCCGCGGCGCCACAACTTCGACTGCTGTCACTTTCTCAGGTGGTGTGACCTTAGGTAATGTGGTTAATCTAGGACAGTTGAGCTCTGATCCATCTTCAGCGGTAAATGGGGCTACTTATTACAATACTAGTACAAACGAGTTCAGATGCTATATTAATGGATCATGGGGCAAGTGTGATACGCAGGGATCATCAAGTAGCGGCACTGTCACTTCTATAACTGCTGGCAATGGCTTATCAGGCGGAACAATTACTGATTCTGGCACTTTGGCTATTAACTTGACTACCAGCGGAACATCTTCTACAACTGCTTCAAATTCCGGATTAGAGGTCTCTTCAGCTGGTCTATCATTACTTAAAGGTTGTAGTGATGGTGATGGCCTAAATTGGAACTCATCTTCCTCACAATGGGAGTGTGGCGCATCGTCCGGTATCGTCAATGTTAAAGAAAGTTCCACAACTATCTCTTCAGCTGATACTTTAGAATTTCTAGGCGGCGATTTTGATTTATCCGAAAGCCCTCCCGGGACAGCCTTAATTCAATTGGCGGCCAATTTAGCCTCTGTTACAGGTGTACAGGGGAATTTTGATGTTACAGGGACACTGGTAGCAGGCACCGGTAACGCTTTCCAAGTCTCTTCAACGGGCGGAATTACGATTCCTAATACTGAGACTTTGACTGTTGGGACGGTGGGATTGTCAGCCGCTGGAGCAAATAACACCACCTCAGGTGCCACTTTAGTCGGGGTTTTCGATGAGTTCAATAATTCCAGCTCCAATACTTTACAACAGGTTCTGAAAGACTTGGATTCAGCCATTGGAGGGGGTGCTTCTAAGTTTACTCAACAGACTGGCTTTGTTTATCTGACCAGCGCGACTGATGGTTTAGTGCTAGGCGGCAGTACCACCGCTGGAGCCAAGCTTTGGTTTGATACCGCTAACAGCGCTTTAAATTTGGGAACAGATTCCAGTATTAATGGGACATTGAGATTGTATTCATCAGGAGCCGCCACTTCTGATCCCACTTTAGTTGCCGATGGCTCTGGCAATCTAATTATTACTTCAGCTAATTTTAATACCACTTCTACTGGGATTAACAACACTGTAATTGGAGCAACAACTAGATCAAGTGGAGCCTTTACAACACTTCAAGCTAACAGCACAGTGACCTTTTCTGGGTTATCGACTGGGGTGGTCATTAACTCTGGCGGAGTTTTGTCATCAGAGGCTCAACTAGCTCCAGCTCGAGGTGGAACTGGCATAGCCACAACCCCATCAAATGGGCAGTTACTAATTGGTAATGGTACAAACTATACTGCAGCAACTTTGACAGCCGGTTCTGGGATTAATGTGACAAATGGAGCTGGGTCTATTTCAATTGCCAATTCTGGGGTGACTTCAATTACGGCTGATAGCACTTCTTTGACTGATGGAGTGACTATTTTGGGGGCTGGGATTAATGCCGTGACTGTCGGCGGCAACAATATTACGATTACTGGGACTGAGGCTGATACGTTGGCGACTGTGACTGGGCGGGGCAATACTACTTCGACTGGGTTGAATTTGACCGAAAATGGCAATACTTCATCTTCTTATGCTTTATATGCTAAGAGAAATACTGATACGACACCAGATGGCTTCTTTATTAGAGCTCAAAATAATGCGGCGGATACGGATTTATTTGCGGTTAACGTGGCGGGGCTTATCACCACAGCTTCGGTCAATTCGGCTTCGATTGTCAATGGCTCAGTCGCTAATGCTGATTTGGCTAATTCATCTGTAACTATTAATACTGGAACGGGATTGTCAGGTGGCGGGGCGGTATCGCTAGGCGGAACTTTGAATTTGACTAATACTGGGGTAACGGCAATTGCTGGGACAGCCAATCAGGTAATTGCTTCCGGAGCGACAGGTTCAGTGACTTTGAGCTTACCTCAGGATATAGCTACCTCTTCTAGCCCAACTTTTGCGGCTTTGACACTTAATAATGCTTCTTTCTTAACCTTAGAAGGGACAACAGCCGACGCCAATGAGACAGTTTTAGCGGTGGTTGATCCAACTGGTGATCACACCATTAATGTGCCAAATAATGATGGCACGATTGCTGTGGCTATTAATGGATCAGGACCTTTGACTCTGTCGGCAACTGGAGTATTGGATTGTCCAACTTGTGTGACTACCGCCGCCGCTGGGGTGACTTCTTTGGATGGGTTGACTGGTGCTTTGACTATCTCTAATACCTCGGGCTCTGGATCAACTATTACAATTGATAACGCTTCAACTGCGGCTAAGGGTATCGCTTCGTTCTCTTCTGCTAACTTTGCAGTTTCCAGCGGCAATGTCACTATTAAGACTGGCGGCGTTACCACGACCGAGATTTTAGATGGGACAGTCGCTAACGCTGATCTGGCTAATTCTTCAATTACTATCGCTGGTGATTCAGGTTCAGGAGCCCGAGCTCTGGGCACAACCTTGACAATTGCTGGCTCTGGAATTGCTTCGACCTCATATTCAGCAGGCACATTAACTGTGACGGCCACTGAAGCTGATACTTTGGCAACAGTCACAGCCAGGGGAAATACGACTGCCACTGGTGTGGCTTTGACCGAAAATGGCAACTTGTCGACGTCTTATGCCTTGTACCTCCAAAGAAATACTGACACTTCCCCATTGGGTTACTTTATACAGGCTCAAAATGCGGCCGCTAATTCAACTTTGTTTGGGGTCGATGTAGCGGGGCTGATTACCACAGCATCAGTTAATTCGGCTTCGATCGTTAATGGATCAGTCGCTAATACTGATTTGACCAATTCGACTGTTTCTCTAAGCGGCAATTCCGGATCAGGATCAGTCGCTTTGGGCGGGACATTGACTTTGACCGGTGCCGGGATTACTTCAGTTTCACTGTCTGGATCAACCGCTACTATCACTTCGACCGAAGCTGACACCTTAGCCTCAGTCACTGGACGAGGTAGCATTAGCAGTACTGGAATTACACTGACAGAAAATGGTAATTCAGCCCCCTCCTACGGCCTAAGAGTTAAACGCAATACAGATAGCACTCCTTTGGGAAATCTGCTAGAAGCTCAGACAAATTCTGGGACCAACCTCTTTGCAGTTGATGTCGATGGCTCAATTTATATGGCCACTCAATCCACCTCACCTTCCCCTACTACTAATAAGTTATATGTCTATAACAATGGTGGGACGCCAACATTAGCTTTTGCTGGAGCTGATGTTTGTGTTGATGGTGGACCATGTGCTTCAACTGGAACAGTCAGTGCCGGTGGGACCCAAACAGCTGGGCAGATAGCTTTCTTTACAGCCGATGATGCCATTTCTGGGAGTGATAGCTTTTTGTGGGATGACTCAACTAAGACTTTCACTATTGGTGATCCTTCGACTTCGACTGGAACTTTGACCTTGGCTAATTCCAATCATGCCTTTACTACTAGTCTAGTTACTTCTGATTCAGCGACTGGCTCTCAGACTTATACATTGCCAACCGCTTATCCGGGCGGATCAGGTTATATTTTGGCGTCTGATACCTCAGGAACTTTGAGCTGGGTAGCGACGGGATCAGGTGGAGTTGGGACAATTACCGCCATTGGGGATGTCACCTCGGGCGACGCTTTTACAGCTAACGGCAACCAAGGGACTTCGCTTTATTTTGAAGGGACAACTAATGATGCTAATGAAGTAATTTTAACTGCTGCTGATGCCACTGGAGGGGATAAAACTATTACTTTACCCAATCTTACTGGTACAGTTGCCTTGTTAGAAGCTGCTCAAAGCTTTACGGCTTTGCAAAGCTTTACTCATGCCTCTGGAATTACTGTAGGTGAGGATTTAGCAACTAATACAGCGGGAAACGTCAAGTTAATTGGAGCTGGGGCTAATAATTTTTCAACAACAATTACGACTGCTACTCAAACTCAGAACGTCAGCTATACTCTCCCACCCGATGATGGAACTTCTGGTTATGTGTTATCGACAGATGGTTCAGGCGTACTGACTTGGCAATCGGTGACGGGCGGCGGAATTGGTGGAGGTGATATTCAGGCTGTCGGTGATGTCAGCTCAGGTGATGCCTTCACTTCTGGCGGATCAGGCACATCCCTTTACTTCCATGATTCTGGCTTCACTGCTCAGTTAACTACAGCTACTTTAGCGGCCAATCGAATTTATTCCTTCCCAGATTTGGGGACAAATGGGACATTTGCTTTCTTAGAAGGGACTCAAACGTTTACTGGGTCAAAGACTTTTACTGGCGGTTTGGCTTCAAATCAAGCTAGCAATGGTGCAACTGTGGCGGCGTTGAACCTGAAGAGAAACACTGATACGACACCAGTTGGTTATTTGATTAGAAGCCAAAATGCGGCTGGCAATGCTGAACTATTTGATGTGGGGGTTGATGGTTTAATCTCGACTGCTTCTGTTAACTCTACTTCGATTGTTAATGGCTCAGTCACCAATACTGATCTACAAAACTCCTCAATTACAGTCACTGCGGGCTCAGGATTGTCCGGTGGTGGGGCCGTTTCTTTAGGTGGCTCAGTTTCCTTAGCTAATGCTGGTGTAACTTCAATTACTGGTACGGCTAATCAAGTTATCGCTTCTGGAGCAACAGGAGCGGTGACTTTGAGTTTGCCTCAAGATATTGAGACCTCCTCTACTCCAACCTTTGGAGCTTTGACACTCAACAATGCTTCCTTCTTAACTTTGGAAGGGGCATCGGCTGACGCTAATGAAACAGTCTTAGCCGTCGTTGATCCAACGGCTGATCACACTATTAATATTCCTAATAATGATGGAACCGTGGCAGTGGCTGTTAATGGCTCTGGACCGATCACTTTATCAGCTCTTGGGGTTATTGATTGTCCAACTTGTGTGACAACCGCAGCAGCTGGGGTAACTTCACTAGACGGATTGACCGGCGCTTTGACTTTAGCTAATTCAACTGGTTCAGGCTCAACTGTGACAATTGATACAGCCACAACTGGTGGCACCAAAGGTATCGCTTCTTTCTCAGCCTCTAACTTCTCAATCTCCTCTGGAGTTGTCTCAATCAAAACTGGCGGCGTCACCACTACTGAGATTTTGGATGGAACTGTGGCAAATGCTGATTTAGCTAACTCCTCGATTACCTTTGCGGGGGATACTGGCTCAGGAGCCAGGGCTTTGGGTACCACTTTGACTATTGCTGGAGCAGGAATTGCCACGACAGCTTATTCAGCTGGGACTTTGACGGTGACAGCGACTGAGGCTGATACTCTGTCATCGGTGACGGGACGAGGTAATACCTCTTCCAATGGAATTATTTTGACTGAGACGGGTAATTTAGCTGCCTCATATGGCTTGCAGGTTAAGAGATCAACTGATACAACACCGTTGGGCAATTTGATTCAAGCTCAAGATGCAGCTGGGACAACAGATCTTTTCTCAGTTGATGCTAACGGGAATTTGATGGCTTCAGGAACTGCTACATTCAATGGCGCTGTCAACATTGGTGATCAATCTGGGACTGATACTTTATCATTACTCAGACTGGCTGATGCTACAGCGCTTTCGACCACCAAGAACTCTAACAAATTAACGCTTCAAGGCGCTTATTGGTCAGGGGCTTCCACTAATCTAGGTTTCTCATTACAAAACATTGTCACATCAACTGCCCCAGCTTATAAACTGTCCTTCCAAGACTCATCAGCTTCGGAGATCGCTTCTTTGAGCAGCGCTGGCGTCTTTACGACAACTAGCATATCAGTTAATGGCGATACCATCTCTGACTTTACTGGGACTGGGCTAGCCATGTCCGGGAATAATTTGACCACCACACTTGGCACCTCAGTTGATCTGACTTCGGAGGTAACTGGAACATTACCCGCTACTAATGGCGGTACTGGCCTGGCTAGCTTTGCAGTTGGGGATATTTTATATGCTTCAACAACTACGGCTTTGTCATCACTAGCGGATGTGGCAACTGGCAATGTTTTGATCTCTGGTGGTGTCAGCACTGCTCCATCTTGGGGCAAGGTGGGGTTGACGACACATGTGACTGGGACTTTGCCAGTTGGCAATGGCGGTACTGGCAGTGCGGCGACACCAACTAATGGACAACTGTTGATTGGAAATGGATCTGGCTTTACTCTATCTACCCCAACTAGCGGCAACGGCATTACCTGGGTCAACGGCTCCGGTTCGATTACACCAAACTTGTCATCTCTGACATCTGACTGGAATCAATCTGGTGCATTCGATATCGTACTAGATAATGCTAGCTCAGAATTAAGGATTAAAAGCGCTGATGCGGCTTCTTTCTATGGCAAAATTGATGTGACAACACTAGCGGCTGATCGAACTTATACTTTCCCTGATGCCTCCGGGGCAGTTTGTTTGGACAGCGGCAACTGTGCTGGAGCTGGGACTGGGGTAACCGCTTCGCCTAATGGAACAGCTAACACGATTGCCAAATTCACAGCTGGGCAAAATATTGGAAATTCGTTGCTAACTGATGATGGCACAACTTTTGCCATCAATACTAATAAAGTCACTATCACTGAAGCGACAGGTAATACGTCAATCGCTGGCTCATTAGCGGTGGCAGGTAATGGAGCCGCTTCTGCTTCCCCATTCTCTGTGACTGGAACTTGGTTTAGTGGTGGAACAGCCACAACAACTAAACCACAGTTATTTGTTGAGTCTTCCGCCACAACTCTGTCTAATGCTTGGTCAACAGCTGGGACAGGAATTGGAATTAACAGCGCCGCAGCTTTCACTGGAAACTTATTGGATGCCCAGCTCAATGCCAGTTCAAAGTTCTCAGTTAACTATCAAGGTAATGTCGTCGCGGCTGGGACGGGTAACTTTACTGGAGCATTAACTGCTTCAAACTTCTCAGGCACTTCATCTGGGACTAATACCGGTGATCAGACGATTACTTTAACTGGTGATGTGTCAGGTTCAGGAACAGGCTCGTTTGCCACCACTATTCAAGCTAATGCGGTAGCGTTAAGCACTGACACGACAGGCGATTATGTGGCAACAATTACTGGGTCCGGCACGATCACTTCTAGCGGGGCAACCAGCGGTGAAGGAATTGCTCATGTTTTATCAGTCACAGCTGATTCGATTGGTGACACTCAGTTGGCTTTCAACACAGGCCAGAATTTAACAACTACTTCCTCCCCAACTTTTGCTGGATTAACTGTCACTCCTTCAGCGATTGGGGGAATTACGCTCAATCCATACGATACAACAGCTGGGTCAACTTCTGAGGTTAGATTCAAAGAATTAGCAGCTTCTGGATCAAATTACACTGGCTTTAAAGCGCCTGATACGCTCGGTTCAGATATTATTTACACTCTCCCCTCTTCTTCCAGCACTGGATTGCTCAAAAATACTGGCGGCGTACTTTCCTGGGATACCACAGCTTATGGGACAGGCACTATTACTCAAGTTACAGCTGGAGCTGGCTTAACTGGCGGAGGCTCTTCCGGAGCTGTGACTGTCGATGTGGTTGGTGGGAATGGGATTACGGCTAATGCTAATAACTTGGATCTTGGTCCGCTAACTGCTGACTGGGATCAAACTGGGGCGTTTGATATCTCTTTGAATAATGCTTCTTCGGAATTGAAGATTTTAGAATCGTCTGGTGCGACTTTTTATGGAATCTTTGATGCTGGAGACTTAGCAGCAGATTCAACCTTGAGACTTGATTCCTCAATCAACCTAGCTGGCGGGGGTAATACTTTGACATTAGGGGGCAGTTTAACAACCGGCGGAGCCTTAACTATTGGGTCAACTTCAGTTAGTGCCACTTCAGGCAGAATATTCGTGGCTGATGGTGATTCTTTTGAATCGGTGGCGGTGTCGGGAGATATTAATATTGATTCAGCGGGAGCCACAACAATTCAGGCTAACTCTGTAGCCTTGGCAACTGATACGACTGGCAATTATGTCGGAACTATTACAGCTGGGAATGGTATTTCTTCGACTGGGGCGACAACTGGGGAAAATATTGCTCATACTTTATCAGTTGCCCTATTTACACCCGCAGCTGACGGAGCCTCTTCTACTACTTCTTCCCCATCAGGCTTAGAATTCATTTCCGGTCAATTAAGTCTGTTACAAGGCTGTTCTGATGGAAATGCGCTGAAATGGGTTGAATCAACTGATACTTGGGATTGCGGAACGGTTTCAGCAACGGCGGTGGTGACAATTCAGGAAAATGACGCAACAGTCGGCTCCAGCACAGGGACATTGGATTTTCTGGGTTCAGACTTTAACATTACTGAATCTCCAGCTGGTGAAGATAACATTGCAATTGACTACACAAATTCCAAAATTGTTAGAAGCGATCAGAACGAGACGATTACCGGCAATTGGACATTCACTCCCTCTTCGACAAATGATCTAACTATTAATACTGATGCTGATTCAACTTTGGCTTTGGTTTTTTCATCAGGAACGACAGCTACTTCGGCTTTCACTCAATCGATAACTAATTCAGCTTCTTCTGGAACTGTGGCGGTAATTGGTCAAAATTTGAGCTTGGTCGGGACTGATAATGCCGGTGGAGCCAATACGACAACCGGGATCAACTTTGCTAATGTGACGGCTCATACTAACAATACTTATAACGGCATCACCTTTGGAACTGGTTTTACCAATTTCCTGACTTCCGGCACAATTAATATCTCAGCCGCCGGAGTCATTAGCGGCGCGACCGGGCTTACTTCTTCCGGAACTATTAATTTATCCGGTTTGACTGGATCAAGGGCGATCTTTACTGACGGCTCTTCAAATTTGACCACCAGCGCTACTTCCCAGTATTTGATTGATTCTTTATCTGATGAAACAGGTTCAGGAGCATTGGTATTTGGAACAGCTCCAACTCTAACAACCCTAACGGTTTCTGCGGGTGGAGCGGCAATAACCGGTAACACTACCATCAATACCTCCGGATCGGCAACAACAGCTTTGGGTAATAGCGGGACTGACTGGAACATTTCAGCTGCCGGAGCATTAACCTTAGGCCGCGCCTCCAATACGACCGGCAGTCTGGTTTTTGCTCAGTCCGGCGGCACCGGCACCACCACAATTCAGGCTGGCGCCCAGGGATCAACTAGTTTAAGTTATGTTTTGCCGACATCCGCTCCAACCGCAACCGACTTTGTCCTCACTTCGGATACTTCCGGCAACTGGGCCTGGACCTCAGTTAATGGCGTTGGTGGAGTCACTGCCACCGGCACCCAAAGTGCTAATCAGATCGCCTTTTTTACTGCGGATGATAATCTCAACGGCTCGAGCAACTTTACCTGGAATAATTCAACTGGGGCTTTTGGGGTAACTGGTATAACTACTTTAAATCGAACAATTTCAGCCGATTCAGGAACAACTAATAATGTTGGCTCAATTACGCTAACCACTCCAGCTGATACCACTGGAACTAATATTCATCAAGGCTTAAATATCACACCAACTATCGGTAATGCCACCGGCGGAACTAATACAGCTAATATTTTTAACATTGGCGCTGTTACAGGAGACGCTGAAGTGACTTTGAACGCAATTAAGATTGGTGCTCTGACTGCCACCGGAGCAACCGAAACAGCCTTGAATATTGGGTCAGGCTGGGATACAGTTTTAGATTCAGCCAACCTGGACATCTCCGGCGCCGGGGCTATTTCAGGCTCAACCGGCTATACCCAGGGCTCAGGGACATTTTCTTTAACTGCAGCTGATAGCTCGATTATTAATTTGGCAGCAGTCAACGTGTCTGGAACTGGAGAAGGTTTGATTTTGCCACAAAATGCCACAGCTTGTTCAGCGGGGACAGCTGAAGGACAGATCTGTTGGGATTCTTCAACTGATAGATTATATGTTGGTAATGGCGCAACTGTAACAGCAATTGGGACTGGTTCTGGGACTGTGACTGGGACTGGCACAGATGGGACTTTGACAAAATGGAATCCTGCAGGAACTGGTTTAGTTGATTCTTTGATCTCAGAATCCGGAACAACTGTTAATTTGAGCACTACAGCCAGTGTGACTGCCTCTTCCTTGGCTACATTAACAACAGCGGCGACGTTAGGATTAGGATCTACCACTACTTTGAACTTAGGTGGAGGGTCAGCTGCAACTATTCAAACACCTTCTGGGAATGCTAACTTGAGCTTACTTGCTAATGGATCAGGAACTGCTGCTTTAGATTCCGGAGCATCTGGAACAGCTACTTTGGGTAATACTAGTGCGACGACAGTTAACATCGGTAATACGGCAGCGACAACGATTGGAATTGGAGCTGGCGGATCATTAGCCCGAGCAATTTCGGTAGGCACTGGAACGGGCGTTGATACCATTAATATTGGGACCGGTGGAACTGGAGCTGATTTGATTACGATTGGATCTTCAGCTAATGCTTGGAATGTGACTTCAGGTGGGGTTTTGTCACTGGGCACAGCTAACAACACTGCTGCTGCTCCAACTTTGACCTTTACTGGCGATACTGACACTGGGATTTATCGCTCGGCGGCCAATACTTTGGACCTGTCAGCTGGTAGCACCAACGTTCAGTCTTTGACAGCTGCCTCCTCTACATTTAACTCATCTGTCTCAACAGGAACAGGCACAACGGCTGGATTTGTCTTTAACACGGCGTCGCTCAGTACTGGGACTGGATTGAATTTGACAACTGGATCGTCCAATACCTTAACTTCAGGCTCATTGCTAAGCTTGGCTTCAACTTCAACTGGATTAACCACTGGATCGTTATTAAATGTCGATTACTCCCCTGCTTCCACTACTGCGACTGGCGATCTAGCTTTGATTCACTTAGGATCAGGCGGGACAGCATTTGCTGGGAATTTGTTTAATATTAAAGATGATACTAGCTCCATCTTTTCTGTATCAAAAACCTCTCTAACTAGCTCATTACCAGTCAACTTCACCTCGCCTGGTGATGTTTCAATTGCTTATGACATTAACTTCACTAATCCAACTGCTTCTTATATTAAGAGCATTGCTCCAATTAATGTTGTTTCTGGTGATGTGGCTAACTCGTCTAACTTAGTCTTAAAAACATATAACCAAGGCACAATTGTCTTTGATACAGCTGATACAACGGGGACTTCAGTTGATTTGACGAATGTAGCCTTGACGACTGGGACTGGGTTTAATGCTCAGTTTGATGGGATTACCACGGGAACTGGTTTGAATCTATCTTCTGCTAATACTGCTCAAACGACTAGCTCACTATTGAAGGTGACTCAAACAGGCACAACAACTGGGTTTACTGGCAATTTAGTTAGCTTTACAGGATCGAGCACAACAGGGGCTGGCAATGTCTTGGGAGTTACTTCAGCTAATACAACTGCTGGTAGCGGAGTTAGCATTACGGCTAACGCTTTAACGACTGGAACAGCTTTGATAATCCCTCATACCACTTCTGTTATCGCCTCCGGTGGATCATTAGCTCGGATCTCCAGCACTTCGGTTGATACCTCAACCACAACTGGAACCTTACTTGATTTGAGCTCCACTGCTTCGACTGCTGGAACTCAGTTCCTACAAACTTATTCAGGCTTGACGACTGGGATTGGCCAATCGGTTGTAACCAATGCGTTGACTTCCGGGACCGCTGTCTCAATCACCTCTTCAGCCACCGCCTTTACTGGCAGCTTAGAAAATATCACTTTATCTGGAAATAACGCGGCTAATACTGGCAATTTGTTAACTTTGACTAATTCTGGGGCTTCTAATACTGGGGCTTTATTAAAGTTTGCTAACTCTGGAACTGGGGCTGATATCTTAGGAACATCTTCAACATGGCAGATTTCCAAAGCCGGAGCCGCTACATTCGCTGGGTACACTCAATCATCCGGCACTTTCAGTTTGACAGCCGCTGATAGCTCGATTATTAATTTGGCAGCAGTCAACGTGTCTGGAACTGGAGAAGGTTTGATTTTGCCACAAAATGCCACAGCTTGTTCAGCCGGGACGGCGGAAGGTCAGATCTGTTGGGATAGCTCGGCCGATACTTTGTATGTCGGAACTGGTGGTAGCGTTCAATCAATCGGTGGTGGAGCGGTAACTAACTACTGGTCCAAAACTGGAATTATTCTGTCACCATCAACTGATAATGACACCGTGTCAGTCCCAAATGCCGCGACTGGACAATCAACGGCTAACAAAAAAGTCATTAGTGCTGCATCAACTGGGACATTTACCACTGCCGGTGGTAGCTTAACTAATTACGCCGGGTATTTCAGCAATACTTCGACCGAATCTGCTGGTGCTAACGTCTTAACTAACGTTGGTCTTTACGCCACAGCTTCGGGTGGAGACGCTAATTATGCAGCGATCTTCGAGAACGGCAATGTCGGAATTGGGACGACAACCCCCTCTAATAAATTGACAGTGGCTGGAGGCAGCATCGCTTTGGACACATCAAATGGCTACTTTGTGGGAACTGCTTCTGATAATGCTTATATTGCCTCAGATAGTGGTGGCAGATCTGGTATTAATGCTGCTGCTAGCTTCTATTTGAACTTAGATTCTGATAGTGATCAGACTTTGCGAGTCTTTGAAGTAGCAGCCAATGCTAATACTCTGTCAGGCGGAGCAGCTATATTTACAGTTCGAGAAGATGGCAATGTTGGGGTCAATGATACCTCACCTGATGCTAAGTTTGATATTGATTCAACTTCAACTTCTGGGGCTGACTTCTTATTAACTAATACCGGGGTTGGCACAACTGGAACAATTGCTTCAATTGTGGCGGATTCGACAACTACTGGTGATATATTTAGCATTTCTGGAACTGCTTTGACAACTGGAACAGCTTTGACTGTCAGTGGCCCAACCGGAACTGGAGTAACCGATGATTTTGTTAAGATCACTTCTGATGTGGGATCAGCCACTTCCCTGCTTAAGTTAAATCCTGACTTCTCCGGATCCGGAGTGACAGCCTATGGATTAAATATTGCCGGAACTGATGCCACCACTAATGCCAACACTAATTACGCAGCTTATGTTGGATCAACCACCACCAACGCCAGCGGAACCAAAACCGCCACTTACGGCTTGAATGCTTACAACTACGGCAATGGCGCTGGTTCAACTACTACTGCTTATGGAGTAAATGCTGATGTCCAGTTACAAAATACTGGGAATATCGGTTCGGCAATTGGTGTCAGATCCTACTTTGAGAAGCTGGCTTCGACTGGATCAGGTGACGTCACCAGTTCAGTAGCTTTGTTTAAGGGGACTTTGAAAAATAGTCATGCTTCAGGCTCAATTGATGCAGCTTATGGGTTGTGGATTGATAACTTAACTAATGCCGGCACAATTAACAACAATACTTATGGCGTTTATATTGGTGACTTAACCGCTGGCACTCAAACTGGTGATGAATATTCAATTTACGCTTCAGATGCTAATTCTTTGAATTACTTTGGAGGATTTGTGGGAATTGGTGATACTTCGCCAACAGCTTTATTGACTGTTGGTTCAGGAGATTTGTTCCAAGTTAATAGCTCTGGTGCGATTGCCGCCATCACTGGGTACACTCAAGCATCTGGGACATTTAGCTTAGCTGCAGCTGATAGCTCTCTAATCAATTTGTCAGCGGTTAATGTCTCGGGCACTGGCGAAGGCTTGATATTGCCGCAGAATGCTTCAGCTTGTTCAGCTGGGACAGCTGAAGGGCAAATTTGTTGGGACTCTTCAACGGATAGATTATATGTCGGTAATGGTGCCACCGTAACAGCAATTGGGACCGGCTCTGGGACTGTAACTGGAACTGGCACGGCTGGAACACTGACTAAGTGGGCCCCTGGTGGAACTGGTTTGGTGGATTCACTGATCTCGGAGTCAGGCACAACTGTTAACTTAAGTACAACCGCCACTGTAACTGCTTCTTCACTGGCAACATTAACAACAGCTGCCACTTTGGGATTAGGATCCACTACTACTTTGAACTTGGGTGGTGGGTCAGCAGCGACTATTCAGACTCCTTCTGGTAATGCTGGGTTAAGTTTGTTAGCTAATGGTTCTGGAACAGTCGCGGTAGATTCTGGAGCTTCTGGAACTGCTACTTTGGGTAATACCAGTGCTACTACTGTTAATATTGGTAACACAGCAGCGACAACTATTGGGGTTGGAGCTGGTGGAGCTTTGGCTCGAGCTATCTCAGTGGGAACGGGAACCGGGGTTGATACGATCAATATTGGCACAGGTGGAACTGGAGCTGATTTGATTACGATCGGTTCCAGCGCTAATGCTTGGAACGTGACTTCAGGAGGTGTTTTGTCACTGGGAACCGCTAACAACACTGCTGCTGCTCCAACTTTGACCTTTACTGGCGATACTGACACTGGGATTTATCGATCAGCTGCCAACACTTTAGATCTGTCAGCTGGTGGCACCAACGTTCAATCATTAACTGCCGCTTCTTCTACTTTCAACTCAACTGTCAGTACAGGTTCGGGGACAACGGCTGGCTATGTATTTAATGCGGCCTCTTTGAGTACTGGTGTTGGATTGAATTTAACTACCGGAGCTTCCAATACGTTGACTTCTGGCAGTTTAGCCAGCATTGCTAGCACTTCAACAGGATTAACGACTGGGTCATTACTTAATATTGATTACTCTCCTGCTTCTTCAACTGCCACAGGCGATCTAGCTTTGATTCACTTGGGTTCAGGGGCTACTGCTTTTACTGGAAACTTGTTTAATATCAAAGATGACACTAGCTCCATCTTTTCTGTATCAAAGACTGGTCTAACTAGCTCATTACCCGTCAATTTCACCTCACCTGGGGATGTGTCGATTGCTTATGATATTAACTTTACTAATCCAACAACCTCATTTATCAAGTCATTGGCGCCAATTGTCATTCAATCTGGAGCAGTCTTTGATTCATCTGATCTAACTTTGAAGACTTATAATCAAGGCTCAGTGGTGGTTGATTCAGGTCAGACAACTGGCAATGCTTTTGATATTCAGGCTTTAGCTTTGACAACTGGGACAGCTTTGAATGTTAATGGCAATACTGGTGGGACACTTATTAACGCTTCGATTCCAACTGCCATTACTCAAGCAGCAGCATATATTGGATTGAATGTTGATTTGGAAACTAATTTGACCGGTGTTGATTCCTCTTCTGGTAATCAAACTGGTATTTATGTGGCTACTAGAAATGCTGGCAGCTCAGCGACTGTTAAAGGAATTGTCTTAGATGGGACGGCTGATACGGGAATTCAGGTTGGGACAGGTTCTAACGCTTTTGGAACTGGGTTGAAATTTAGCGCTGGAGTGGTAACTGATCTGTCTTTACATAGTGATGATACGATTGCTAATGGAGCTGCTGGAACGATTACAATTACCCCAGGTTCAGGCACAACTCAGACCTTGGCTTTGGCGACAGCCACTACTTTGAATTTGTTTAATACTCAAGCCACTACAGTTAACTTTGCTGGAGCAGCTAGTACTTTGAACATTGGACCAGGCAGTACAACTGCTACTTCGGTCAACATTGCTGGTGGATCTGCCGCGACTGGTTGTACGGTTGATGGGGCGACCGGTAACTTGGTTTGTTCAGGCACCATTACGGGATCAGGTGGAGCTTCGGCTTCAACTTTGCAAGATGCTTATAATAATGATGTTGACGGTTCAGACGCTTTGATTACCCTCAATGGCACTGATGGCTCGCTGGTTGTCAAACCAATTGCTGGAACAAACTTCCAAGTCGCTCAGGTCACATCAGCTCCAACTTTGGATTTGGTCTCAATTACCAATACCGGTTTAGGTTCCACTACCACTGGCGTTGATGGATTAGCTGCTTCCATCTTTACCGCCACTGGAGCTGGCACCAACAATTCCGCCATCCACGCCATCATCGGCAATGCTCCGGCTGATGCCTCAGACGTGATTAATGGCTTTGAAGCTACTGGAATCGCTCAGACACTGGCTGCCAGTACTCAGAATTTGCTGGCCTTAACTCCAGCTACCTCAGGCAATTCGGCTGGAACATTAAATGGCGCTTATATCGGAGGTATTACTACTCCCGGTTCGGCTACAGAGACTGGTCTACAAATTGATCACGGCTGGGATAACGACATTAAACTGGGCGGCGCCGCTTACACTCAAACTCAAAACTTAGTTGGAGTCTTTGCTGACTTTGACACCAATTTTACTGGTGGAGCCGGCTTACGAGTAACTGGGTTCAAATCCAGAACACCAACCGTCTCTACCACTTCTGGGTCAACAATTTATAAAGCCTTTGATGTTAATACTCCGGGTACATTAACGCACGCAACAGCTGGTAGCATTGCCTGGCATGGATACAATGTTGAAGTGCCCTCAATTGTGTCAAATGCTTCTGGATCAATCGCGGCTAATGGTTTGAATATCGATCTGTCTGGCACTACTGCCTCTTGTAGTTCTTGTACAGCCGCCACTATCCGGGCATTACAAGTTGCTCCACCATCATCAGGAATTGCTACAGGCGCAACTTTAACAGGACTGAGTGTTGGCTCAATTACCACAGCAGGCGCAGGTACTGAAGTTGGTATCAATGTTGGAAATAACTGGGATACTGGCATCCAGATTGGGACTAACAACACCTCTAGTTTAAGCTACAATGGCTTAACAATTGGCAACATCTCTTCCACCGGAACTGATAACCAAGTCATTAAATTAGGCACACTAACTGGTGGGACAACTACTAATTACCAAATCTCTACTGGCGTCTTAACTTCTGCCACCACTACCACGAATGCCCAAGTTAACTTAGGCGGTGTTGTCACTACTGGTGGTACTACTAATTATGGTATTAACATCGGAGCCCTCTCCGGATCAGGCACCACTAACACCGCCTTGAACATCACAGCCGCTACTTCTACTGGAACCACCACTGGAATCGCTGTCGGCGCTTTGAGCGGAGCCGGGACCAGCAACACAGGTATCAGCATCGGGGCTGTTTCCGGCGCCACCACCAACAACGCTTTGACCACCGCCCAGGGCGCAGTTAGCTTTACTGATAATTCCAACAGCACCGCTTCTCTATCCCTGACCAATAACACTGCTACCACCATTGGGAACGGAGCTAATACCTCAGGGGTGATTGATTTGCAATCCACGACACTAAATACTGGTAACTTCCTAAATGTTGAGTTAAATGCTTTAACTACCGGAGCTGGCTTGAATCTATCTCATACGACTTCAGTTATTGCTTCAGGCGGATCATTAGCTAAGATCTCTTCGACTTCGGTTGATACTTCGACAACAACTGGGTCATTGCTGAACTTAAGCTCAACTAACTCAGCAGCTGGAACTCAGTTCCTCCAAACTTATTCTGGCTTAACAACTGGGATTGGGCAATCAATAGTAACTAATGCTTTGACTTCGGGCTCAGCTTTAGCAGTCTCTTCAACATCAACTGCTTTAACAACTGGCGCCTTATTAAACCTGGATTACTCCCCTGCTTCTTCAACTGCCACAGGCGATTTGGCTTTGATTCATTTGGGATCTGGGGCTTCGGCTTTTGCTGGTAATTTATTTAACATCAAAGATGATACGACGTCAATTTTCTCTGTCTCCAAAACAGCTGTCACCGCTTCCATTCCAGTTAACTTTACTGCTTCTGGAGATGTGTCGATCGCTAATGATATTAACTTTACTAACCCAACTGCTTCGTTCATCAAATCAGCTGCACCGCTTACGGTTCAGGCCGGAGAGACGTTTGGTTCATCTAACCTGGTTTTGAAGACCTTTAATTCTGGAACTGTTCTGGTTGACTCAGCCGCTACTACAACTAACGCCTTTGAGGTTGATGCCTCTGGCTTAGCGATCTTCTCAGTCTTACCGGTCGCTTCTAACGTCAACGGATTGACCTTAACTGCCTCAGCCACTGGTAACGCTGTATCACTAGCTGCATCAGGTACAGATACAAATATTCCGTTTACAATTGATAGTAAGGGAACCGGTACCATCAATCTTGGAAACAGCGCTAGTGCCAAAACAATTAACATTGGGAATGGTGGAGCAGCTTATACAGTCAATATTGGTAATAGTGCCACAGCTGGGACTGTCTTTATTGGAAATGGATCTAATTCCACCAAAGTGGTTTTGAGAGATTATATTGGGACAGCTGGAGTAGGTGGAGATCTAAGTACTAATGGGCAAATAATTGTCGGATCAGTGGCTAATACAACAGCAGCAGGTGGCCGTATCTGGATCAGATCAAACGGAGTCAACTTTAGATTCAACTCAACTAATAATAACAGTACGGCTGATTACTCAGAGTACATTGCTCAATCTGAGACATCAGAAGAAGGAGATATTATGGTGGTTGATTCTGGTCATTCTGAGACGGTTAAGAAATCATCTCAATCGTATCAAGATACGATCTTAGGTGTTATTACTAAACATGGCACTTCCTATAACCAGCCATACTGTGAAGATGAATCCAGCTGTGACAGAAGCAATGATCCAAACTATGCCAACGTTGGTATGTTGGGACAGATTTTAGTTAAAGTTTCAACAGCTAATGGTTCGATTCAAATTGGTGATAGATTAACTACATCAAACTTATCAGGGACAGCGATGAAAGCAACTCAAGCCGGTCAGGTGATTGGTCGGGCGCTAGAAACTTATGATGGTTCGGGAGTCGCTAAGATTAAGGTCTTGGTCTCCCCTTCTTACTATGATCCAGGTGTCTTAGCTCAGGATTCAGATGATATCGCTAACTTGCAGGCTGAGGCTCAAAATGTCCAGAGCTTTGAAACACAGATTCCTTTTGCTAAAGCTGGTCAGGCTGTGAGCGGCTCGAATTTTGGTCAATATTCAATTCAAGGAGTGGTATCAGGAGCTGTCCAAACCCTAGGTAAATTTACTAATGCGATTGTGGCTAACTTAAAGGCTGGATCAATCGTTTCGCAAGAGATCACTTCGCAATGGATCGCTTCAAATCAGGCGGCGATTGGACATATTGAGATCGGTCAGGCAAATATTGATAACTTAAATGTCTATCATGACGCAACTTTTGCCGGAAGCTTGGCGGTTGATACTATTAAAAGCAATGACTTCACAGTCAAGAACCCCGCTGGTGAAGATCTAATCAAAGTGAGTGGAACATCATTACAACTCAACTTATCTGACTATATGCCAGGAACCGCTCAAAGACTTTGCCACAGTGGGGCTGATGGAGCAACTGGCTTAGAGACAATTGGTGATTGTGGTGCAACTCAAGCTGATGTGGCTGAATGGTATGGGACTTTGGATGATGCTTCTGAAGGTGACGTGGTGTCAATCGCTCAGGATAGCGTTGAGATCGAGACTGCTCATGGCAAGACAACGACAGCTTATCTAAAGAAATCAGCCTCCCTCAATGACAAGCAGATTATTGGAGTAGTTTCGACAAATCCAAGCGGTGAAATATTAGGTGATTTGGCTAAACCGTTGTTGCCAAATCCGAAAGCGATCGCTTTAGCTGGTCGAGTTACGGTTAAGGCTTCGACGGCTAATGGAGCGATTAAGAAAGGTGATTATCTAACCTCTTCAACTATTCCAGGGGTAGCAGTTAAGGCGACTGCACCAGGACAGGTGATTGGACGGGCGATGGCGGATTGGTCTGGGAATGGAGTTGGTAAAGTGGTGATATTTATAGGTGTGTCATATGCTGATCCAGCAAATGTTTTGGCTAATATGGTTTTGGATGACCAAGGGCATGTTGTGATGAGTGGCGTTAACTCGGGTAGCGTTCAATTGTCATCAGGTTTGAATATTAATGGACAGGTAGTGAATGGCTCACTTGATAATGCACTGCTGACGATGGCTGGGACGTTTGCGACACAACGGGATTCTATCGCTTCGCTCCAGAATGACGTATTGGCTCAGGCTGCTAAGCTGGAGACGATTGATGATAAGGTGGCGACCCAACAGACGCAGATTGCGGAGACCAATGTGTTAGCGGCGCAAGCGATTGATCATGCTAATACTTTAGATGACAAAGTGGCGTCAACATCAGCTAATCTCAATGATTTGAGTAAAAGAATTGATGATTTGTTATCGAGCCTAGGTGGCAATAGTGCAAGCTCCTCTGCTTCACCTTCTGGGCAGATTGCTGATAATAGTAACAACAATGACAATTTGAACCTGACTTCACCAACAATCATGTTGGCAACAGATTCAGCAACATTGAATGATATTACAGTTAAAAACTCGACCAGTACTTTGAAGTTGGATGCTGAAATTGCGACTGTCTCCGGGATCTTTAAGTCATTCGGCGAAACAACTCTGGGTACTACCACAATCGCTGGCGATTTAACTGTTGATGGCACCTTCTCTATCTCAAACAATGCCATCAATGTTATCGGCACTCCAGTTTCAGCGGGCCAGACTCCAACTGATGGTATCCTCTACTTCCAAAATTCACCTCTTGCTAACTTGGTCGACTTCTTCAATGGCCTGGTGACAATTGCTAAAGATGGGACATTGTTTGCTAGAACCATCGTGGCTGATCAGGTCAAGATTAATGCTAATAAATCTGCAGGGTCTGCCATCTTGAAGGCTGGAGATACGGAAGTAGCTGTATTTAATGATTATGTTGATCAAAATTCGATCGTCATTTTGACCCCAGAAACGGCTTCTAGCAACCAGTTGGCAGTAACTGATAAGGTAACTGGCTCAGGATTTGTGGTCAAGGCCAGCGCACCAAGTTTGACTGATATTAAGTTTAGCTATGTAGTGGTGGGACAGAAATAACAGACTTATTAATATACGTTAAATTAATCTAATCTCCTTTTATTGAGTAACTTTTTTATTTTCTTCAAAAGAATGACTAGGCTACTGTAAAAATGGCACATCACAAAGCAGAAGAATTGACTTATTTTAGATAGATTACATATATATAATGCTCAAGAAAATTTTTAAATCGCAATCTGGGTCTCCCTAATTGACTTTGGCTTTAACTTTGAGTGATGATTAAATGTATGAAGTTTAATCAAGGCGGGGTACCAATATTAGTTTTAGTCGCTGTCATTGGACTGATTTCCTTTTTAGTGATTGGCTCATTTGCTTCTTTTAACAATCAATTATTTTCTAAGCTTTTCCAAAAACCCGCTTCTCGAGCCGCGACTGGACCAGTTGATATGACCTCTCAAGTGGAAAATTTGGGTAATCCTTTTACAGATCGGCCAGTATTTGCTCGGAATGTTTGGGATATGCAATTTTTTAATGGCAAGATTTTTTTAGGACATGGGAACTCGGTGGAGAATACCGTTAATATTGTTTTGCGTTACTTCGATCCAGCGACGGGCTTATTTGGTAATTTAAATCCAGCTGATGGCAGTCTTTACAATGATACTAAAATTGATCAGATGCGAGTCATGAATAACACTCTTTATTTTCCCAGTTTTGATGAACAAGGCAGCGCCACGCCATTTGGTTATAGCTCCTATGATGGGACCAATTGGGTGGTTCATTATACGATTCCTCGCAGTGGCAGTCATGTTGGGGATGTTTATTTATATAATGGAGCGCTGTATTCAGCTTCTAATAACGGGATTCAAAAAACGACCAATTTAACTTTAACAAATTCTGCTCAAAGCTGGACGAAAATTTCTTCCTCTGCCGTGGATGGCAGTTTTTTTGAAATCAATGGCGTGCTTTATGAATCTGGCACTTTTGGAGCATTTAAAATAAATAGTGATAATACGACAACTCAATATACAATGGCTCAATTTGCGCCGGGTGTTCCCGAGTTTAGTGGCCAATTTTATAAAACCGCCTCGCTGGGACCAACCACTTTACTTTTATATAGCACTGCATTTCAGTGGCATACCCCGCCAGCCAATGATTATGGCAATCAATATTATGGACTGTACCGAACAACCGGGCCAGGTAGTTCCAGCAAAATTAGTTTCCCCGCTAAAGTTTTACCAATGGATTTGATCACTAGACCAGACGGAGTTTATTTGTTATCAGCTAACGTTAATACTCTTGGCCAAATTGTGAATACTGTTTACAAATTTGATGCTAATTTATCAACTTATACGGAAGTGTTTCATTTTACTGCCCCAGCTTTTGCTAGAAGTTTTGAGGAAGTTAATGGGGATTGGTATTTTGGGTTGGGGGACTCCCCTTCTTATAATAGTACTACTGGCGTTCCAGATTATCCTAATGTTTCCTACCTAGCTGGTGATATTGTTAGAGTCAAAGCCACTAGTCTAAATAATCCACTACCAACCAGTGGGCCTTTTGAAACTTACTCAGCCACTCTGACACCAGTGGCGGGAACTGGTTCAATTGGGAGTGGAAAGTATACTTTTGATTTGGCTTGTAACCCAGAAACAGTTGGCCCATATGCTGGCTTATATACAGTCACCCCTAAAACCACTAGCCCGGATACATTTGTAACTGGCCTGTTAGGCAATGCTTATAATGCTCACCTGCATTGGACCAGTAGCGGGGCGCCAATGCGTTCAATCATTTCGCCACATGATCCACCAGGCACAACTATTCCCAAAGAAGAGTGGCTATCACGACTGGTTTCAGCCGATAAATTGAGCTTGTCACCAGCTCTAAATTTGGGAGAAAGAACTGCGGTCAGAACTCAACCAGCCACGGGCCGGCCTGGGACTTGGATCAATATTCACACCAACGCTTGTCCAACTTGCCAAGGTGGTGAATTGCAAGGTGATGTTAAAAGAGTGGCCGGCGACTGTAGCGCTGCCTCCCCCGCTCCCACCTCAACTGTTTCCTCGCCAGTCACACCTTCTCCCACTCCCAACCCACTAGTTGGAGATATTAATGGTAGTAAAAAAGTTGATATTTTAGATTACAATCTTTTGATTACTGATTATGGTGCAACTTCTGGGTTAGGTCTTAGATCAGATTTGAATAAATCTGGCAAAGTGGATATTTTAGATTACAATTTGTTGATTACAAATTACGGGAAAAGTACGCCTTAGATTGTTTTCTGGTTTACTCGTTTGCTTGTTTAAAACTAGTCACAAGTAAACGAGCTACTAGATGACGATTATTACTTGACTAATTAACCCGATAAGAGCTTCAATATAATATAGATGAATAAAATTCTCTTTCCTTCGAAAGTAAATGCCCAAGGTTTTGTCCCAATTATTGTTCTAGTGGCTGTCATCGGATTAGTGGCTTTTGTTTTAGTCAGTGGGACAGCTTCTTTTAAATCTTCTTCAAAAAACGCTTCCCTTTATGGGGATAGAAATACTTTTGCCAAGTCACCTTATCAGGTTGGGGATGCAAATGGAGATAATCAGGTTAATATTTTGGACTACAATTTGATTATTACTAATTTTAGTAAAGTATTTGAGAATGGAGACTTTAATGGCGATGGCAAAGTGGATATTTTGGATTACAACTTATTAATTTCTAACTTTGGTAAAAAATATACTGCTCAAAATACCCCAACTCCCGCAGCCTCTGCAGCATTAACCATGATCAATGGCGTCCCAGTTTGCACGGATCATGATCCAACTATCTGGCATCCTTTGGTTAAAAAAGATGCTCAGGGCAATATAATTTGTACTTATGGACATCACCATGGGGATGATCCGATGCTGGTCGATGATATTTTTGGAACAGTGGGAACTTGGTGGGGAGCGCCGGGGCATGCCATTGGTTATCCTTGGCTAACTTCTCCGGCTGAGAATACCCAAAAGCATAATTTGTTTAAAAATATTGTTAGAAAAAATTTAACTCCAGCGATGTCCCAGGATGTGAATGGTGTCAGGGGACAAGGCAATTATGTTAAAGCATTTAGAGCCTGGACACATCTATTGGGTTCTGGAGGTGACATTCCCGGATATCCGGCCAAAGATGGCTTTCAAGCTCAGGTTCATTCTTTTGCAGTCGAGGCTCAGATTTGTTCACTTGATAATAATTGCGGAATAATCAAGATTGGTGGCTATCAAGACATTGGCTACGGAGTTCTTTTGTTCCCGAACCAGACAGGTGAGGGCAGTTGTGTCATACCCAACGCTGGCATGCCGGGCGATTGTTCAACCCAAACGGCTATTGCCGGACCCAGGCATATTCACGGAGCAGTTGGTAGCGGAAGGTATGATTTTACCTGGTACGCTGATACCAGCCCTTCATATCGGAAAAAAACCACAGCTAATACTTTAGGCAATATTGATGTTAATTTTGGGACCATTGGTAAAGCATGGGCCCAGGTTGATCCAACGGACTATAATAAAACTCCCTTTATTAATCCGGATACCTTTACTGATAATTGGGTTAGTCAAGAAATTCTAGGTTTTAATTTCAATAGCAGTTTCCTAAGCAAAGTTCAGGCTGTTTCAAATGGACGAGTTAACTTTAAAGGTTTTACTGATAATTGGGGCAATGTTTATCAAACTATCGCAGCTTGTCAGGCTGATGCCAGTCCAGTTTGTGTACCACTAGAAATAACCAATATCCCTGTAGGTTTTGAAATTTATCGTGATTCTTATTACCAATTCGCCACTGGTACCAATCCAACCAAAGACCATGATGAGTATGTGACTGTCGGTGGCAAGAAAAAATCATTAACTATTTACCCCAACTAATCCGGAATAAACCAATTCGACCTGAATAAAGCTCTTTTGAATTGACATACTCAGTTAATCATAGCTATATTAGTATAAGGAAGGTCTTGAAATAGAGATCTGGTTTTTAGTGGCAAAAGACGGAATATGGTAAAAAACTTCAAATCAAACAGCTGGCAGAAGGGCTTTTTAAAGTTGACCAAGAGGACTCTGATTACTTTTTTAATTGTATCCACTTTATTTGTAGGAACTGGATTGGCTTATCTATTTGGACCTTGGAGCAAGTCTGCTGAGGCGGCTTGGAGTGCGCAGCATCTGGCTTGGGGAAAGCGTAAACAGTTAACTTTAACCAATAATTCCGGGAGTACTATTAATTCTTCGGTCCCCTATCAGATCAATATTGATACTAAGTCGCTTTATTATGGGACCAGAGGGGATTTGTTGCCAACTTGTAATGATTTACGAATTGTTTATCAGGTTTCAGGAAGTTCAGCGGGGACGGAGTTGGCTAGGGCGATTCAATATGCATCAGGAGCTGTCAATTGTACTGACTCTTCTTCAACTATTATAACTTTTCCTCTTCAGGCTAGCATTACTAATGGATCATCTGATACTAATTATTATCTTTATTATGCTAATCCATCTGCTGTGGCACCAGCTTTATCCCAAATTAGTGCTTACAATATTAATGGCAAAACAGCCACCTTTGCCGCCCCTTTTAATGGCAGCACGACGGCCTTGGCCGTTGGGAGTGGGACACCCACTACTGCAACTGGAGCAATTAGATATTCTGGGGGGAAAAGCGCTTTAAGTTTTAATGGCCTTGGTGTTTCTGGAGGAAATAAAGTAACCACTACTGCTGCTAGTTCCATCAATGATCTACCAAATTCAGATTTTACAGTTGAAGGTTGGTTTTACGATATTCCAGATACTGTTAATTCAATTCATTATTTGGCAACTAAACTTAACAATCTAAATACAGTTGGTTGGTTTTTTTATACAGACGCATCAACCAGAAGGCTTATATTCAGAATAAAATTTGGCGGAACTGAAATGAACTATACTACATCAACTACTTATACCCAGAGCACTTGGAATCACTTTGCGGCTGTTTTTACTGCCTCGACCAAAACGGCCAAAATTTTTATTAATGGCCAAGAAGCTAGCTATGGCACTTCGACAGCGGGTAGCGGGTCCTACTCAACTGATGCCAGTAATGATCTGTTACTCGCCGAAGCGGCTAATAATAGCAACCATTTCTTGGGTTATATGGACGAGGTTAGGGTTTCCAATAACGCCCGCTTCTCTTCAGCTTTTACCCCTCAAACTTCGCCACTGATTAGAGATAATAAAACAGCAGTCCTCTATCATTTTGATGAGAATGGAGATGATCCAAGGAATAGTGGAAAGACAATTGATGATTCGGGAAACGCTAATCATGGGACTATTAGTGGGGCAAAGTATGTGGGGGGGCTTCCGGGAGTTGATAGGGCAACTTTTTCACCGATTGAGACTGGTAATTCATCTACTAACTCCTACGCTGGACATCAAGGAGTTTTTATCGAAGAAGGACAAACTAACTTAATTACTAACCCCAGTTTTGAAAATTCGACTTTCAGTACGGGTTGGGGCCAGGCGGCGGCTAATTTAACTGTTACTCAAAATACCACTTCACCATTTTATAAATTTGGGGCCAGTAGCGCCAAGATTGTTGCCTCCTCAACTGATGATTATTATATTTCGGCAACTTCTGGCTCAACGACTAAAGTGGCTTATTCAGCTTACGTTTACGATGGGACATCGGGTAATGTTGGCGGGACGGTCTCATCATCAATTGCTACCCTTTATTTTGCTGGAGCCTCGCAAACTACTACTTATACCAACATGGGCGGTGGCTGGTGGCGATTAACTTATGCTTGCGCTTCGTCGTGTACATCAACTGCAGCCAATTACGGAGTACATGTATTATCGGGAAAAACTATTTATCTAGATGGGATCCAACTAGAAGCAACAGGCTCTACCGCGGGTGGGACCTATTCAACAAGTTATCTTGATGGTTCTCTGGGCTCAAACTATGCTTGGACAGGTGAAACTAATAATAGTACTAGTACTCGAACTAATACTCAACTTAGTTATTCAGCTACCAGTAACATTAGCACTACCGCTGGCTCTTTTTCAGCTTGGGTTTGGTATCCTAGCAATATCACTAGCTGTATTAGAAATGCCGGAATTATTTCGACCAGGGCCAATTCAGCATCAGGTGGTAGTACCCATGGAATTTACATGGGGCTAAATTGTGGTTTTACAACGCTGATGGTGGACGGGGGTGGATTAGTTAACGTTTCAGCTTCTGGGGTTTATAATCAGGGCAATTGGAAATACATTGTTGGAACTTGGGATACTGGACCGAATGAACTAAAGCTTTATTTGAACGGGGCGCAGATAGGATCGACTGGGACTATTACAGCTACGCCTTCAACTGATGGCAGTTTATATCTCGGGAAAGACTTAGGTGGGAGTTCGTCAGGAGCTGACGTGGCAATCTCTGATTTGCGGATTTATTCTTCAGTTTTAACCTCCACTGATGTAGCTGATTTATATAATTTAGGCCTGGCATCTCACTCTGAATCAGCGGTTTCAGAGAGATCCAAGCCTGTTTTGGATTGGAAATTTGATGAGTTACAAGGGACTTCAGCTAAGGACTCTTCTTTGCAGAAGAATGATGGGACTTTGAGTAATATTGCCACTACTCCCACTGGGATTTCTGGGTATCAAACAGCCGATAAATGTATTTCTTCGGCTTGTTTGGCTTTTGATGGAAGTAATGATTTTGTGTCCAAGAGTTACTTTTTAGACAATGAGTTGGATCTTGGGACTGGTGATATGACTATTTCCGGGTGGTTTAGGCATTCATCGACTATCTCGGGGACTGATACGCTGGTATCAAGGGTTGATGGAGCGAGTGTTAATGGAGTGGGATATAAAGTCTATATGAATTCTTCTGGGTTTTTGTGTTTCGGAATTGATGATACTGCTGGGAGCTTTCCATCGGATTCAGCTTGTGGGACTACTTCCAGAGCAGATAGTAGGTGGCATCATTTTGCAGCATATAAAAATGGGACTACTGATATTACTTTGTTTGTGGATGGGTTGCAGGTTGGGCAGGATACTAGTATTGCTTCTGGATCTATCTCAGGGTCCTCCCCTACTTTTTATGTGGGAATTGATGGGGATGGGAGTTCTAATCCTTGGGATGGGAGTATTGATGAGGTCCAGGTTTATTCAGAAAAACTAACTACTGCCCAAATTTTAGCGGATTTTAATGCTAAGTCCGACCGGGCACCAGTTGGAGCCGTCTTGGGAGTAGCAAATGCTTCGGGTGGGAGCTTAGCTCAAGGGCTTACTGGATATTGGAAGTTAGATGAAAGTTCAGGTAATGCTAGTGATTTTTCCGGGAATGCCAATACTTTAACAAATGGGAATACTACAACTTATGTGGCTGGGAAGTATGGGAATGCGGCCAATTTTGTAGCAGCTAGTAGCCAATCATTAACCGTAACTGATGCCAGTCAAGCGGGATTGGATGCCATGACCAGCCAAACAATATCAGCCTGGGTCAACCCGGCTTCAACTAACTCGGGACCAATTATGGCTAAAGAAAGTACTAATGGTAATTACAGTTATAGCTTAAATATGAATAACGCTAATATTATCTATAACAACTCTAATAGTGGCTCTTATTCTTGTGGAAATGTTACGTCAACCGGATCATTGGTACCAAATAATACTTGGACCCATGTGACAGTGACTTTTGATGGACCGACTAGAACAGTCCAAATATATATCAATGGCGTGCTTAATATTAGTAGTACTTACTCGAACACTTCTTGTACCTCAATTGCCAACACTAGCTCCGACTTTTTCTTGGGAGGGGGAACTCAAAATGGGGCGGCAACTTATTATAACGGCAAAATTGATGAAGCCCGAGTCTATCGGCGAGCTTTATCAGCAGTTGAAGTCGGTCAGTTAGCTAATTTTGGGCCAGGGCCGGTGGGATATTGGAAATTTGATGACAATAATGGAACAACTTCTATTGATTCCTCTGGCAATGGTAATAATGGGACTTTAACCAACATTTCCTCCCCGGCTACTTCTACATCTGGTTGGAATCCCGGCAAATATGGTGGCGCTATAGCTTTTGACGGGACAAATGACTATGTTGACGTTGGAACTGGCTCGTCAATTGACAACTCTGGTGGTCAAGTCAGTGTTGGCGCCTGGATTTATCCTCAATCTTTCTCCAACTATCAAATTATTTATGGTGAAGGTAACTCAGATACTCCTTTTACTTTTAGTACGGGTAATGGTGGTCAAAAAGTTAATTTTACGGGAGGTGGAGTAACTAATTGCGGTGATGGCGGTAGTAATTTATTGGTTCTTAATACTTGGCAATATGTAGCAATTACTTTTAACGCTGGAACTGTTAATACCTACTATAATGGGACAAAACAGGTTACTTGCACTGGCGGAAGTTCCACTTTAACTTCTGGAGCAACTAGTTTAAAAATTGGTGCTCGGGCTGCAGCTCAGCGATTTAATGGCCGAATTGATGAGGTCAAGCAATACAATTATGCTAGGTCTTCCGCCCAAGTTATTGAAGATATGAACGGTGGACATCCAGCGCCTGGTTCACCTGTTGGCACACCTTTGGGGTATTGGCGGTTTGATGAAGGATACGGGACATCTGCAGCCAATGTGGGATCTCAGGGGTCAACTTTAAATGGAACCTTAACTAACATGGCCTCCCCGGCTACTTCAACCTCTGGCTGGAGCCAAAATGGAAAGTTTGGCAAGGCTTTGAATTTTGATGGGAGTAATGATTATGTCGCGATGCCTTCCGATGTTTCGGCTTTAAAAATTACTGGAGCGGTGACTCTTTCAGCTTGGATTAAACTGGCTAACATAAGTAGTGCTCACGATATTATTAGTAAATATACCGGGACTGGAGCTACTTCCTCTTACTCTTTGAATGTTAATACTTCCGGTAAATTACTTTTTGAATGGAGTGATGGAACAGCTCACTCGCTAACTGGCAATACCACTCTGGCGACTGGCACCTGGTATCATGTGGTGGGAATTTTCAACCCTTCGACGGCAGTTCAGATTTACGTTAATGGAGTTTTAGATAATTCAAATACCACCTCAATTGCCAGCGCATTGCAAGACAGCACCACTATTTTAGATATTGGCGCCAGAAATGTTGGTAATAAAATATTTTCTGGTTCGATAGATGAACCTAAAGTTTATGCTCAAGCTTTAACAGCCGATCAGGTCAAAATTGATATGAATAAAGGACAAGCTCAGCAATTGGGGGCGTTGGGGAATAACTCTAGTTATGATAAAAATGCGGCTAATCAGGAATATTGTCTGCCTGGAGATGCCACTTCTTGTGCGGCGCCAGTTGGGAGATGGGATTTTAATGAGGGAAGTGGCACAGCGACTAATGATAGCTCCGGGAATGCTAATACTGGAACTTTGACTAATGGGCCAACTTGGGGTGTCGGGAAAAATGATAAGAGCGTGGTCTTTGATGGGAGTGACGATTATATTGATGCTGGAAGCGGAACGTCACTGGATGATTTACCAAGTGGTGATTTTACAGCAGAATGGTGGATGTACCTAACAAATACAGTCCAGCCAGCGGCTATCAACTATATAAATAAATCCAATGGCGGAGTTGGTACAACTGGCTGGAATATGCTTGGAACACCAAACGGAACTACACTAAGATTCCAAGTTATGTACAACACAACAAGTATGGACTACATTACCACGGCTGCATATAGCTTATTTAATAAGTGGAGTCATGTCACAATGGTTTTTGCAAGCAGTACAAAAACTGCCAAGATTTATGTCAATGGTGTTGAGGCTAGTTACTCTACATCGACTGCGGGATCAGGAACGTACCAAAGTGATGCCTCACGTAATCTGGTGATGGGTCGCCAAAATGATGTCAGTGTTAATAACTTTAGTGGCAAATTAGATAATGTCAGAATTTTTAATTACGCCAGAACGCCAGCTCAAATAGCCTTAGATTATAATCGGGGCGGGCCAGTTGCGTATTGGCGGCTGGATGATTGTCAGGGAACTTCTTTGATTGATTCTTCGGGGAATAGTAATGTAGGAACTTTGAGTATTGGCGGAAGTGGGACTCAAACTGCGGCCGGAGATTGTAATACTGTGAATAGTGCGACAGCTTGGTATAACGGTCGGACTGGGAAGAGAAATTATTCTTTAAATTTTGATGGAACTGATGATAAGATAACTGTTTCCGCTTTTTCGCCTCTAGCGATTGCCGGCCAGACTACAACTAAGATTTCCTGGGGTGGGTGGTTTTACCCAACTACTTCAGCAACATCAAAAACCCTTTTGGAAAAAGCCACCGAATTTCAATTAACCACAAATGCTTCCTCACAACCCCTTTGCGGAATTTATTATTCGGGAGCATTCCATAATTCTTCAGCTCCAACTCCAGCTTTGACATTAAATACTTGGAACCAGGTGGTGTGCACTTATGATGGAACTAATATTAATACCTACTTAAATGGGCTTTTGGTCAAGCAATCTTCTGAGACCAATAGCGTCACCGCCGCCAGTTCCATTTTGTATATGGCCCAAACCAGTGGTGGGGCAAATTTTTATTCCGGTCAAATTGATGATGTGAGGATTCATAATTATCCGTTGACTTTAACCCAAGTCCAGCAACTTTATAATAATGGGGCGGTTAATTTTGGGCCTGGGACTGGGTCGCCGTAGGGACTTTACTTGACTTGCTTCTGTAGGATTGTCTAAACTGGATTTAGCCATGAAATTAAATTCTCTAGGATTTGTCCCAGTCATTGTTTTAGTAGCGGTATTAGGATTAGTGGCGTTTGTTTTAATTAGTGGGACGGCTTCTTTTAAATCTTCTCTTAATGCTTCTTTGTATGCGAAAAAGGATTCTTCAGCTAAATCTTATTTTAATACTGGGGATACTAATGGGGATGGTAAGGTTGATATTTTGGATTACAACTTATTGGTGACTAAATTTAATGTTAATAGTTACAACAACGCTGACTTTAATGGGGATAATAAAGTCAATATTTTAGATTACAACCTACTGATTCAAACTTATGGCCGGGCTTATATTGGCAGCGCTTTAACAACCGCGACTATGATCGAAGGAGTAGCAAAATGCACTGATCATGATATTACTAAATGGCATGACTTAGTCAAAAGAGATGCTAGCGGCAATATTATTTGTACTTATGGCCATGAGCATCACGATAATCCAGATTCGGTTGATGACATTTTTGGTGCACCGGGAGCTTGGTTTGGAGCTGCCGGTCAATCAATCTCATATCCTTGGCAAACCTTTGCTTTTACAACTGATCCCAATGTCAATTTACAATTTCCAACTCCCCCGACTGACCCTGCCAAAATGGAGAATGCTTTAAAGCATAATGGCTATAAATGGGTGGTCAGGCGAGATGTGCCCTGTATACCTTTTAATCCAGCCCCGAATGATGGTTGTTACCGAGCAATGCGAGCCGAATTCCATACTTTGGGGACAACGGCTGATACGGTGGTCAGGTTTCATAGTTTTAGTAATGAGCTACTGGTCGATTATCACGGTGTGCAAGGAATTGTTCGAAAAGGTGGTTGGATGGATGCCGGCTTTTTAGGACTGCTTGTTGATGGCGGCGATTTTTTGATCTGTCCACCCTTAACAACTAATACTCAACCATTTACCTGTCCCGCAACTGGGACAGCCGGAACACCGCACCGGGATGCTTATAGCACTGACACTGCACCTCGCGCTCCTCATGCTAACCCGGGCTCTCGAGTTAATTGGTATGTAACTAACAGCCTGGTGCAACCACATGTTCAAGATTTTGGACCAATTGATTTTAATAATCCTAGTCTACAAACTTTTTATCCCGAATCAGCCAAAGCCAATAACTCGGCTGGCGGACATGAAAATGTTTTTGTCGATTTGAGATCAACTTTTTATAATACCTATAAAGATGCCAGTGGCCGGATTAATTACAAGGGTTATGTTAATAGACATGGGGCGGTAGTGACTGGTTGCACGGCGGTTAGTTTGGATTGTATTCCCTTTAGTGTTGAAGGAGCCTTGGGACAACTTTACTCTGCTCACCCTTCTACCAGCGCTACAGCCTTTTATGATACTGACCACGATGTAATGAGCCCCGTCACTGGCAAAAGTTTAATTGTTTATCCTAACTAATGCATGCATCTTTAAAATCCGAAACTGGAACTGTGCCGATTTTAGTTTTAGTCGCAGTGATTGGACTGATTTCCTTTTTAGCGATTGGCTCGTTTGCTTCGTTTAATAATCAAAATTTTGCTAATTTGTTTCAAAAATCAGCTTCTCAAGCGGCAACCAATGTTGACGTAACTGCTCAACTGGAAAATTTGGGCAATCCCACTAAAGCTAAATGGGCGGATAATACCAGTTGCGTTTATGCCCGAAATGTTTGGGATATGCAAAAGTTTAATGGGAAGATTTATTTGGGGTCAGGTAATTCGGATAATACTGGGAGCGGTTGTGGCAATGCTGGACCGATTGATTTGTGGGTTTATGAAGCCTCAACTTCCAGCTTCAAAAAAGATACGGTTGCTAATATACCAGGATATTCCTGTAGCCCAAACTGTTTGGATACTGAACAGATTAATTTATTTCGGCCCACTAATGGGACATTGTATGTGCCTAGTCATGATCCCAAGAATAATGGGGCGCCGGGAATTTATAAATTAAATGGAAGTAGTTGGACCAAAATTACTTCTTTTTTTGATAATCATAATTATGACGTTTACAAATATCAAAATAGTTTGATCGGCGTTGGGATGTCGACCACTTTGCCGGCCGGATTTTTAAGTAATGTCAATATTTCGACTAATGATGGAGCAACCTGGCAGGCGGCAACTGGAATTACTGTCCAAGACCGGATGTATTCGATTTTGGAAATTGGTAATGCTTTATATGTTTATGGCAATGTTGGTAAATTGTACCGATACACAGAGGGAGTTAGTTTTGTTCGGGTCAATTCTAGTTCCAGTCATGGTGGAATGATTCCCCAAGGGTTTATTGCCGGGATGGTTCCTCGGGTTGAACGGAATGTCAAGTTTGGGGCAGACACAGTTTATATTGGTGGCTTAAATGTGACTGATCATCAATGGGATCCAGTCGGGCTATTTAAAGTTTCAACTGAAACCAATGCCGCCGTAATTAATTTACCAGGCGGATTTAAACCAAGAGATATTTTAGTGAATGGTCAAACAATTTATGTCTTGGGGCAAACTGGGACTTCACCAAATATGACTAATTATGTTTATTCTTCAACTGACTTAATGAATTGGACAGAAATACTCCATTTTTCGTCAGATACTTTTGCCGACAGTTTTGAACATTTAAATGGGTCATTTTATTTTGGTATGGGAACTAGCATGACACCTTTGTCTAATACAGCCGGGACAATTTACCGAGTTACAGACCCTTCTCTAACCGTAATCCCCACTTCCACTCCCATTTCAGCCCCAGTTACACCTTCTCCAAATCCGCTACCTGGTGATATCAATAGCAGTGGCAAAGTTGATATTTTGGATTACAACTTATTAATCACTGATTACGGTGCGACAGCTGGGACGGGCTTAAGATCAGATTTAAATAAGTCTGGTAAAGTAGATATTTTTGATTATAATTTGCTCATTACTAATTATGGCAAGACTTCAACTTAACGATTATGATATAATTTAGGCATGAAAAGGAATTTAGAAGCTATCAAAGAAAAATCTTTACCGATACTGCAAACAGCCGGAGTGATTCGTTCAGCTATTTTTGGTTCTTATGTCAGAGGAGAAGAAAAAGAGGATAGTGATATTGATATGTTAGTTGAACTGCCTAAGGGCAAGAGTTTACTTGATTTAATCGGATTACAACTAGAATTAGAAGAAGCTTTGGGCAAAAAAGTAGATCTGACTACTTATAAATCAATCTCTCCTCTACTTAAAAAATATATTGACCAGGATCAACTACAAATTCTATAAATTTACATGAAAAAAGACCCTCAAGTATATCTAAAACACATTTTGGATAGCATTGAAGCTGTTGAGGAATATACTAAAAATTTATCAGAACAAGACTTTTTTGATTCTCAAGAAAAACAAGATGCAGTGATTAGAAGGCTGGAAATAATTGGTGAAGCTGTTAGAAATTTACCTGAAGACTTTAGAGAGAAATATCCAGAAATTCTATGGAAAAAGATTGCGGGGATGCGCGACAAATTAATTCATGAATATTTTGATGTTGATATTGAACTGGTTTGGCAGGTTGTTAAGAAAGATTTAATGGAGTTAAAACAGGATATTGAATTATTTACTGATTAAATCTCTATAATTATGCTTGACTATTATTTCTAAAAGAGATTCCATTAAGTAAGATATGAATAATCGAGGATTTGTACCAGTGATTGTATTAGTAGCGGTCTTAGGACTAGTAGCTTTTGTGCTAGTGAGTGGGACAGCTTCTTTTAAAGGCTCTTCTCAAAATGCTTCTTTATATGGAAAGAGTGATATTTTTGCTAAGTCTCCATATAATCCGGGTGATGCTAATTTTGGATTATAATTTGTTGATCACTAATTATGGCAAGACTATTCCTTAATCGATTCTCGTTTTCTGGTTTACTTGTTTTCTCGATATTTGGATTTTTAGTTTTTTTTCTGTTGGGGGATTTCTCGTTTAATTCTTTTAAAGCGATCTCCTCTACTCCTAGGGCTACACCAACTTTAGTATTTCCAAAATGCGCAGATCATGATCCTAGTAAGTGGCATGGGGCTGCTCAAAAAGACTCTTCCGGAAAAATTATCTGTGTTTATGGACATGAACATGGGGATGCTCCCCCGCTCTGGGTTGGTCAGGCAGGATTCAACGTAGGGTTTGATCAAATGGGTGGGTTTGCTAGCGGGACTAGTGAGATGGAGAATACGGTTAAGCATGTTGGGATGAAGGGGTTTGAGGCTACTATTAAAGGGGTGGCGGTTTATGCGCGGATTCATTTGATGTCTAATCCGTTGGATCGATCAGCTAGGTATCATTCTTATGAGTTGTTTTTGAAAGATAAAGCGGGTGGGATATCGCATTTTCAGGGGTGGCTTAATACTGGGGATCCGGCTGTAGATAGGATTCCTTATCAGGATAAAAGTTTGGGGGAAGCTGGGAAAGATCCAGGGAGGAGGCCGATTGTTTGGGCAGCGACTAGGCAGGCTTGTGTGGTTGATAGGACTTGGTGTATTGAGCTGTGGACAATGACCACCTCTGCTTGGGGACCCAAAATTAGCTGGGGAATTAATGATGCGACGACGTTTTTGGAGAAGGGTACCACGGGTATCACAAGTACCACAGGGGGACAAACAGGAAGACAGGATCCTGGTCAAGCCAGGATGACAACTCAAATGGATATGACGAGTTGGGATGTGAGTGGGAGTTTGGGGGTGGATAGGTCACTGACTGTTAGTTTTGAACCGACTTGGGGGATTACAGGAAAAATTTGGGCGACTCAGTTTGGGGAGATTGTGCAAGGGCCCTTTGATGCAAAATGCCAAGAAAACACTGTGCAATTTGGAACTGTCTATAAGCAAAGCTTTAAAGGTATCCCTTATAAAAATGTATGTTTAGAAAATTTTATCGCACCTACCTTATCTCAGATTAGTGGCACGGGTAATACAATTCAAAAAGATTTTGAAAATATTGGCGTTGAATTCCCCAATTAGTTTTTTGCAGAAAAAGCGAACATTGAACGCAGCCCGTTAAAAATTTTTTGTTTTGCGCCCCAGGGGAAGCCGAAACTGACCAGCACTTTAGTGCGGGAATTTCGGAGGGGGAAAGCAAATTTATTTGCTTTCGGTCCCCCGGTAGTAAAACAAAAAATTTAGGGACCGTTCACTGTGAGCCAGTTTTGGTACTTTTGCTGCCAAAAGTACATAAGAATATATGCAGGAAAAACAATTATCATAATTTCAGAGGAATCTTCTCTCTTCGTTCGAAGAGAAAAATTACCAGCCTGAAGATTCATCTAAATTCACTTTAGTCTGATTTAAAGCTGACTTTAGAAAAGTATGATAAGCGATAGATTGTTGTAAAACAGAATATTGTTTAATCAAAGTATCACAGAGGACTTCTACTTCATTTTTAATATTAACTCCTCCCTTTTTAGCCTGATCCATTTCACTAATAGCCTTTTGTTCTTCAGAGATTAATTCATTAGCAACAATATCTAAATCTCCAGAATTAGCTTTTTGGGTTTGGAGATGAGAGAAGTGTTGTTGGAGGCGAGTTGACTGCGCTAGGTAAATTTTAGCTTTAGCTTTGTGGGTGGGAGTTAAAGAAACTAAAAGATTTTCACTATTTTTTCTTAAAGAATATAAAAGACTGGGTGGGAAGCTTACATATATAAAGTAGACTAGTTCCACCAAGATGATTAAGCAACTCAAGGCGATAGTCTTTTGATGTTTTCTTATTTTTTTAAGCATGGGTTAAGTATAACAAATGGACCAACCCGTTTGACTTTTTAGCTTCACTATTATTAGTATGAATGTAGGTCTTTTCTGGAAGATTTATTTTTTGTGACAGATATTATGAAATTCCTATCATTCATGTCCCATCTCTCATGTCCCATCTCTCAAAAAGGTTTTACCAATGTTAATTGGCAAGCTGGACTTATTAAATTAACCAAACGAACTTTAACGACTTATTTAATAGTCTCTACCCTATTTATGGGGACGGGCTTAATTTATTTATTTGGGCCTTGGGCCAAAAAGACAGAGGCGGCTTGGTTTAATGAGGATTGGGGGTATCGGCAAAGAATTGATGTGACAAATGCTGGATCAGCCCAAACCAATTATCAGATGCAGTTAACTTTAAATACTTCAACTTTGGTCACGGCTGGTAAATTGCAATCAGATTGTGATGATATTCGGATTGTGGATTCCACCGGGAATATTTATTCCTACTGGATGGAATCGGGAGAGCATGGCTGTAATCAAACTGCCACTTATTTTTGGATCAAAATGAGCTCGATTCCCACAACGGGAGTGGTTATATATATTTATTATGGCAATCCCGGGGCAACTAATACTCGGGTGAACGGGTCGTTAATCTTTGAGTTTTTTGATGATTTTCAGGGAGATTTGGTTGATACGGATAAATGGACCGGAGATACCAGTAATTTCACAGTTTCTGGGGGGATGCTTAATTTGACGTCTAATTCCTACCGGTTAAACTCAGCCACTTCTTTTACTGGGGATTATAGGGTGCTGACAAGAACTGACACGGCGAGTGTGGCGACTAATGGCAATGAATCAATTGGATTTTTTGCGACAACTGGGAACAACGTTGGTGCTCATTATGAAACACAGTATTTTACGGTGACTAACGGTAGTTATGCCAATTTAGGTTTCTTCAATAGCGCCGCTCAAGTGATCAGACAAACTATAAAAGTCGCTGGGACAACCGTCACTTTGAGTTGGGATGGAGAAGGGACAGATTTTGGGTCAAATTCTTTTACCAATACTGGCGGGATTAGCGGAGAAACTGTCACGATTGGTAAAAGGTATGATAATGCTTTGACTGGTCAGGCGATGAATATGAGTTGGGACTATATCGCTGTTGCTAAAACCGCCTCCACTGAACCGGCCGCGGCTAACGCTTCCGAGGAAAAAGCGCCGCAACCAGCAGCTTATTGGCGATTTGATGATGGGACAGGAACTACTGCTAAGGACAGCATTACGAGTGCTAATAATGGAACTTTAAATAACATGGCCTCCCCTCCAACTGGGAGTTCGGGCTGGCAAACAGAGGATAATTGTATCGCTTCTAAATGTTTAGCCTTTGACGGGACGGATGATTATGTTGGGGTGGAAAGTGCCGCAGCTAAGTATGGCTACAGCAATTATAGTGTTTCACTTTGGTATAAATCGTTTGCCACTACCGCTGATCAAAAGATGGTAATGCGCCGGGCATCTGGGGGTGGGAATGTTAATTTTGCGCTTGGTTTCGATGCCACTTATCATCCGACAATCTTCTTTTATAATTCCTCAACTATATACTCAGCAGTTTCTCCCGATGTTGGTACCACTAACTCCTGGACTCATCTGATGGGGACTTGGGACGGGACTAATCTGAAGCTGTATGTTAATGGGGTGTTAAAAGCGACGTCAACCCCCGGGGCGACACCATCTACCGGAACGATGAGTACAGATATTGGGAGAGATCCAACTGATACAGCACATAGAAATTATTTTAGGGGAATATTAGATGATGTCAAAATTTATAATTACACTAGGACGGCAGCCCAAGTTCAGGCAGATTTTAATGCCCGGGGAAATCCCCAAGGGGCAGCTGGGGTGTTGGGGGCGTCTAATAATCAAACTAATGCTTTGAGTAATGGACTAATTGGGTACTATAAAATGGATGAGGCGGCTGCAGCTACTACTGACTGCTCTACTGGGGTTTTTGCTGATTCTTCCGGTAATGGAAATAATGGTAAGTCATGTCCTAATTCTAATGGCGGACCTTTAGGTGGGGATGCAGGTAAATTTGGTAATGGAGTGGCTCTTAATGGGAGTACTCAGTATATAGATACCAGTGCCCAGTACAATTTTACTGCTACTGATAGCTTTTCTGTTTCAAGTTGGGTTAAAACATCTTCAACTACTTCTGGGTTAAATAGCATTGTAGATAAGGGAGTTGGTTTTCAAAGTTCTTATGGACTTTTAGGACAAGGGAATGGTTCTAATATGGTGGCCTATTTTGGGTTACATGACGCCACCCCTGTCCAGATATTTGCCCAGGGCACAACTGTTATAAGCAATGGTGCTTGGCATCATTTGGTTGGAGTTAGGGATAAGGCTGCGGGTAAAATATATATTTATGTTGATGGAAAATTAGATGGGACAACTACGGATACAACTCATTTAGCTTTTAATAGAGGTAATAATGTTTTGATAGGGACTAGAGGAAATTCTCCTGCTCAATATTTTAATGGGTCAGTTGACGAGACCAGGATTTATAATAGAGCTTTATCAGGCAATGAAGTCTCCCAGTTGTATAACTTTGCGCCTGGGCCGGTTGGGTATTGGAAGATGGATGAAGGGAGTTGGAATGGGACTTCGGGAGAGGTTAAGGATGCGTCTGGGAATGGGGATAATGGGACTGCCTCTGGTGGATCGTCTGCTACTACTACAACTGGTAAATATGGTAAGGCGGGAAGTTTTGATGGAAGTGATGATTATGTAAATATTACTGACAATAGTTTACTAGATGTAGTTACTCCCATCACGATTTCGGCTTGGGTTAATCCGACTAACCTATCTGCTGCTCGAGGGGTTGTTTCCAAAGGAGCGACCAACTGTACTGACTCTTGTCCCTATGATCTTTACATTGATACGGGCGGGGCTATTAACGCTACCCGGGCTAATAGTTCTCCATCTTATTATTGGACTAAGTCAACGGGGACGATATCAGCTGGGGTATGGAGTTATATAACTGTCGTCGATACTGGTTCTGCCATTGTTTATTATATTAATGGTGTCCTGACAGGAACCACTGTCAACTTAGGAAGTTATTTAACTGCAACTGCTACTTCGAGCGATACCCGAATTGGCCAAAGGGCGGATGGCGGGACCAAGATGCTGGGAAAAATTGATGATTTGAAAATCTATAATTATGCTCGGACAGGCGGCCAGATAATTGAGGATATGAATGCTGGGCATCCGGCACCGGGGTCACCCGTAGGGACGGCTTTGGGGAAGTGGCGGTTTGATGAAGGGTATGGCACGGTGGCGCATAATGAAGGATCGCAGGGGTCGGCTTTGGATGGGACTTTGGCGGCTTCGCCGACTTGGAACCAGGCGGGAAAATTTGGTAAGGCGCTAAATGTTGGAACTGGTTATGTGACTCTGCCCACTCAGGCTTTAAGCGGTAGTACTACTTGGACTGGTTGGGTTAATGCTTCAACTTGGAGTTATCCGGGCAATGATGTGACAATTGGGGCAATTTTTTCTAAAGGCTCTTGGGGCGGTGATGCGGATGGCGATTTTCGGGTAATAATATTGGGGTCTAGTCTTAGAGTGGTCATAAATACGTCTACTTCCTCGTATGAGTCGGTTTATGCGGTCAGCAATTTGAGCACGTCGAGATGGTATCACATCGCTGGTGTTTATAATGAAGCGACGACGACTCTAAAACTGTATGTTAACGGCCTAGAGGTAGATTCAGATACAACGGCCGGGACTTTTGATAATAATTCGCACACCATGGCTTTTGGAACTTATGTTGGTAATTTAGCTAATACTAAATTCAGTGGGGTGTTTGATGAATTTAAACTTTATGGGCAGGCCATGACTCCCGATCAAATTAAAGTGGATATGAATCAAGGACAATCCCAGGTTTTAGGGGCAGCTGGAAATAATTTAACGTATGCTAATGGAGCCGCTAATCAGGAGTATTGTGTGCCTGGGGATGCGACTTCTTGTGCCGCACCCGTGGGAAGATGGGATTTTAATGAAGGGTCTGGCTCGGCAGCTAATGATAGTTCTGGGACTGGAAATGATGGGACAATTACTGGGGCAACTTATGGCCCTGGCAAACAGGGGAAAGCATTGAAATTTAATGGCGGGACTGATACGGTAACGGTGGCTAATACGATTTCAACTAAAACTGTCGAGTTTTGGGTTAACCCTTCCTCAACTACTCAAAATTTAATTGATTTAAGAACTGCAGCGACGGCAGCCTCAATTTCTGTCTCTTCTGGGACAATTGCAGCAACTGGTTTTACCTCGCCCACCATCTATGTCAATGGAATAGTTTCTTCTACCCTAGTTGCTAATACTTGGCAACATGTAACTGTGACCACCGGAACGGCGATAAGTGCCAGCGCCATTAGATTCGGCAGGATTAGCTCGACCTCTTTAACAGGTAAGCTGGATTCTATTAGATTTTATGATTATGCCAGGACTCCAGCTCAGGTGGCTTGGGATTATAATAAGGGGGGGCCGGTGGGGGCTTGGCGGATGGATGAGTGTCAGGGGACGACAATTCATGATGACTCGGGACTCTCTAATACTGGGACTTGGAATGGCAGCGGGGGCGGGACTTATACAACGCCTGGGACATGTACTGTTAGCTCAGCTTCTTCGGCTTGGTTTAACGGGGTAGCTGGCAAAAGAAATTATTCCTTAGCTTTTGATGGAACGGATGATTTTATCGATGTACCAAGTTTACCGGCTTATATCGGGGGTAATACTAACATGAGCTTGTCGATGTGGTTTAATCCAGCTTCAACTCTAAGTAACGGTGGAACCCAGCGATATTTATTTAGCGATAGTTCAGGTTCCTCGACTGATGATTTTTTACTCTCGATAGGCACAGATGGGAAAGCCGACTTTGCGGTTTTTAATGGATCGGGATATGTTCAAGCTTTTTCGACTAGAGCCAGTTGGACAGGAGGAACCTGGTATCATATTGTAGCGGTATTTAGCACGACTGTCGGGCAAACTATTTATGTCAATGGACTTAGTGATGGCACCAATGGGGCCAGTACCGTCCGCGGTGGTACCGCAGGGACAAATGCTAGAATTGGTGGCTGGTTTAATGCCACATCTAATGATTGGCAAGGTAAAATTGATGATGTTCGGGTTTTTAACTATGCTTTAACACTAACTCAGGTTCAACAGGTTTACAATGGTGGGGTACTGAACTTTGCCCCAACTACAGGGGCGCCTTAATTAAACAATTTGACTAATCATCTCCAATTGTATTATTAATAATGTAGGCCTAAATTGATAGTGGGCATTTTTTTGGTAGCAGAAATTTAAAAGACGGTTATGCTGAATTTTTTCGCAGAAAAGTTTTACTTTTTTTCCTATTATTTTTTAGAGTTTTGGTTAAGAACTTTTAAAGAGGTTTTTTTTACCAGATCCGGACGAAAACACTTACAGGCTGGATTTATCAAGTTAACCCGGCGAACTCTGACAACTTATTTAATAGTCTCAACTCTATTTTTTGGGACAGGATTGATTTATCTGTTCGGACCCTGGACCGGAAATACTGAGGCGGCTTGGTTTAATGAGGATTGGGGGTATCGGAAGGCGATTACGGTGACGGTTGCGTCCAGTGCTTCTGACATTTCTAATTTAGAGACGTTGCTGACTGTTGATACTAGTGCTATTAGTACCAAGCTACAGGGAGCTTGTCAGGATTTAAGATTTACAAGTGTAAGCGGTAAGTTACTCCCCTATTATATTGACTCGGGCTGTACCACAAGTACTGCTAAAATCTGGGTAATGGCAGATTTAGTGCCTAAAAATACCACGACTTACACGATGTATATGTATTACGGCAATCCCGCGGCTCCTGCCGGAACTAATTCAGCTATATTTGATAATGTGGTCGGGCTTATTGCCTATTGGGCTTTAAATGATGGCGGATCTTCGGCAACGGCAGCTGACTCTTCGGTAACTGGAAATACCGGCAACCTGTCAATTGCCGGGACTGGAACTCAAACTACGGCTACCCAGGCATGGACTAACGGAGCAACCGGGAAATATGGCGGGTCAATTAATTTGGATGGGACTGATGATGAGATAACTACTACGACTCAGTATGTTAATCCTCAGACGTTTACTTTGGAAGCCTGGTTTAAAACCAGTGTCGCTTCAGGAAATAAGATTATTGCCTTTGAAAGCGCCCAAACCGGAACTGGAGCGGGTAACTATGATCGGCATATTTGGATGGGGACCGATGGCAAGATTCGATTTGGGGTTTATAACGGTTCATTTAATATTCTGACGTCGGCAAGTACTTATACTGATAATAATTGGCACCATGTAGTGGCCAATCATGATGGCAGCAATAATATGGCCCTCTATATTGATGGAAGTTTAATAGACTCGGGGAATGCTTCGATTAATAATTATACTGGGTATTGGAGAATTGGGGCTTATGAAACAGATGGGGGTTGGCTTTTGAGCGCGGATGGATATTTTGACGGGCAAATTGATGATGTAAGGATTTATAATACTGCCCGGACTGCTGCTCAAATTGCGGCAGATTATACTAATAGCAGTTGCGGTGGGCAGACTTGCACTATTGCGACCACTTCTAACTCAACCAGCACTCCTTCCACTTCTTTCGCGAGTGAAGAACCTGCACCAGCTCCTGTGGCGTATTGGAAGTTTGATGATGGGACTGGGACTAATGCTCAAGATGCTACTACAAACAACAAGGACATAACACTGGCTGCTTCAACAGCCACTCCAGCCTGGCAAACTGAGGATCAGTGTATCTCGGGAAAGTGTTTATATTTTGATGGATCAAATGATTATGCCAGTTCGGATCTGACGACGCTAAATTTAAACGGAGCTTTTACGATTGGTTTTTGGATGAATTCGCAAACAACTGGGACAGGGGTGATCTGGGAAAGCACATCGGCCTCGGCCCCGTCTTTTCAAGCGGCTGGTTCTGGGACGTATCAATTTTGGATGAACAATAATGACAAGGTTGAAGCGATTAATGTTATTAATCCCTATACTTGGAACTATGTGGTGGCAACCTATGATGGACCCAGTCAGGTCTTGTATGTCAATGGAATCCGAGTGGGTGGGAATACATCAATATCTTCGGATACGATCACTACTTTGTACTTGGGATCAAGAACAGGTAGCTCGAGTTTTTGGAAAGGTAAAATGGATGAGTTTAAAGTTTACAACACTGCCAGGTCAGCAGCCCAAGTTTTAGCTGATTATAATGCCCGGAGTAACCCGATGGGCGCGGCTGCACAGGTAGGTTTACCGCAAGGAAATAACCCGGCAGCTTTGAGTAATGGATTAGTTGGGTATTGGAAGATGGAAGAAGCAGGTGATGCAACCAGAGCTGATTCGTCGGGAAACGGTAATACACTAGCCGAATCAGCCAGTGATACAATCGCACAAGCAACGGGTAAATTTGGGTATGGAGGTGATTTTGAATTAGGAGATACAGAGTATTTATTTGTTGCTGATAGTACTTCCCTTTCTGTAACAGGTAGTTTAACTGTATCAGCTTGGATCAAGCCAGAAACAGTTTCTGCGGGAAGTTATAACATATTAGGAAAATGGGATGGATCAAATGAGTCATACCGGTTATTCCAGAACGGTGACGAAATTAGACTCGAATTGGATGCTGCCGGAAATTACCAAGAGACTACAGCTTCTAATTTAGCAGCAGGGACTTGGTATCATGTTGTAGGAGTTTATGATTCTAGATCAGCTACCGCCCAGATTTACATTAATGGAGCATTAGCCCCTTCTACGACAACTGGCACTATCCCCTCTTCAATTGGTGATGATGCGGGCCGGTTTCAAATGGGAGCTGAGGATACAACGGGCGGAGCAACTGGGTATTATGATGGAATAATAGATGAAGCAAGAATTTATAACCGAGCCCTCTCCTCTGCCGAAGTAACTCAACTCTACAATTTTGCTCCTGGGCCGACTGGATATTGGAAGATGGATGAAAATACGGGTACGACTATTAATGATAGTTCGGGCAATGCGAACACTGGGACCTTTTCTGGGGCTGGAAAAGGTTGGGGGGCGGGTAAATATGGTGCTGCTGGGACTTTTGACGGTTCAAATGCCATCGTCGATATTGGCAATAGCAGTAGTATTGGTGGGATGAAAAATATCACTGTTGAAGCCTGGTTTTATAAAACACCAGTCCAAACCGTTTCATCTAATATAGTCTCTAAAACAAGTGGTGCTGATAACATAACTTATTTAATAAATTTTGATGGGACCTCTTCTAATATCAGGTTTTTTGCCGGGTCTAATACTCCAGGCGGATATGATTTTGCGACTACCGCGGCACCGAGTAATAATGCCTGGCATCATGTTGCGGGGGTTGATGACGGGACCAAAGTTTATATTTATATAGATGGAGTACTTAAGAATAGTACAGTAAAAATTAACGGGGCGATGATTAATGGCGCTAATGATGCTTGTATAGGTGGATATTCAGATGCTGGAAATTGTAATGTGGCCAATAAATGGTCTGGAAAAATTGATGAAGTCAAAATTTATGATTATGCCAGAACTCAGGGACAAATTATTGAGGACATGAATGCTGGGCATCCGGCACCGGGCTCTCCAATCGGGACGCCTTTGGGGTGGTGGAAGTTTGAGGAGGGGTATTCGGCAACTGCTCACAATTCTGGTTCACAGGGAGCGCTTTTGGATGGAGCTTTACTTAATATGGCAACTGCGCCATCGACTTCAACGTCAGGATGGAGTATGGCAGGGAAGTTTGGTAAGGCGTTGAGTTTTGATGCAACTAACGATGCTGTAGATGGCGGGACCGATACCAGCATTGACGATTTAACAACTGGGCCGATGACTGTATCAGCCTGGATTTATCCAATAACAATCGGTGAGGGTAGCCAGGGTGTGATTATCTCTAAAAATGACGGGGTTTCGGCCAATCAGGGTTGGATTTGGCAGCTCACTTCAACCAGAAATCTGAAGTTTAGTGTTGGCGGGTCGACTGATTTAGTAGTGACCAGCAGTGGGGATCCCTTGGCCTTAAATGCCTGGAATCATGTGGCTCTGACTTGGGATGGGGTGTTTACCACGGCAAATTCTGTTCATATGTATGTCAATGACCAGGAGGTTAGTTACGGAACCCAAACTAATGGGGCGTCAATTATTTCCGATGCGGCTAATTCAATCAGGATGGGCAATGATCCGACAGGAGCTAGTACTTTTGATGGGAAGATTGATGAAATGAAAATTTACAAGCAGCAGTTAACACTGGCTCAAATCGGACTGGACATGAACCGAGGATCAGCTCAAGTGCTAGGCAGTTTATCTAACACTAACAATACCTCTGACCAAGTTAATGCGGCTTCCCAGGAATACTGTGTGCCAGGAGATACCGGAACAACCTGTACTAAGCCTGTTGGAAGATGGGATTTTGAGGAAGGGACGGGAACAACCGCAAACGACAGCAGTAGTAATTCGAATACGGCGACTTTGGCGGGTTCCACCGCCACCCCACTCTGGGCACCAGGTAAATACGGCAAGGGGTTGAGCTTTGACGGGTCTAATGATGATGTAGCAGTGGCTAATGAGTCTAATTTCGATTTTGAGAGAACTGATAGCTTTAGTGTCTCGGCTTGGATTAAACCGAATACAACCAGGTCAGGTTCACCGGAATATGCGATTGCTTCTAAGCTGAACTCTGCTTCGCCCTTTAATGGCTGGGAATTTATGACTATTTATAATGGCCCGCAGGCAGCTAATAAAAATGTTTTAAAGCTTAATTTAATCAATGATGTCTCGACTAATAAATTAGAAATTCACGGAACGACCGATTTATCTAATAATACCTGGTATTATGTGACGATGACTTATGCCGGGACTAGTGCAGCGTCAGGTGTCAAGTTTTATATTAATGGAGTACCGGAGACGACTACAACAGCGGCTTCTACCCTATCGGCGACCATATTGAATAATATTAGCGTTCATATTGGGAGCAGGAATAATAGTAATACTTATTATAAAGGGACTATTGATAATCTACGTGTTTATAATTATGTTAGGACACCAGCTCAGGTGGCTTGGGAATATAATAAGGGTGGTCCGGCTGCCTGGTGGAAGATGGATGATTGCCAGGGAACAACCTTAAATGATTCATCAGGAAATAATAGGCCAGCTACCTATACAGCCGGCGCCAGTACGTTGGGAACTTGCACAACGGCCTCATCAGCTTGGGATAATACGGCTGGATCATCATTAAACAACGCGCCGAGAAATTATGCTCTTAATTTTGACGGGACGGATGACGCTGCTACAGTGGATTTGACTAGTTTGAATCTTACGGCATTTAGTTTCTCGGTCTGGGCGAAGTTTAATTCAATTTCCAGCGGGGTGATTGTTGAACAGAATGCTTCTGGTGATTCCCCATCAATGAGGGTATCTTCAAATAATTTGGAATTTTGGGTGCATAGTTCTGATAAAGTTTCTTATGCTGTAGCAACAGGCACCTGGTACCATTTTGTGGGAACTTATGATGGTTCATCAGTATCAACTCTTTATGTAAATGGCATTCCAGTCGGAACAAAAAGCGGACTCTCTCCTGACACCATCACTACTCTCAATATTGGAAAAAGAGCCTGGGGAGGTGATTCATTATTCCTAAATGGCAGGCTTGATGACCTTCGAGTTTATGACTATGCCTTAACTGCTACTCAGGTCAAAAGTTTAACTAATGATGGGGCGACGAGATTCGGGCCAGTGTCAGGGGCGCCTTAATGCGAAGAGTAGCAAACATCTACTTGACTTACATTACAAAATATCCTTAAGTTAAGTATAATGCCAAGTATTCCAAATAGACAAAAAGGCTCAGTTCCAGTTTTAGTCTTAGTTGCAGTAGTGGGATTAGTCGCTTTTTTAGCCGTCGGCTCAATTGCTAATTTTAATACCAATTTATTCAACACTCTTTTTCCCAAACCCCCATCTCATGCTTCCGGCGCCACTTTTGCCGTTGAACCAGAAACTGGCACTATTGCTGGCTCAGCAACTAGTGTTAATGATGGTACTGCCTCAAACGGCAAAGTTTTACAATTTAACGCTGGGCAAAAATCAGGGGTGGTTGTTAACGTCACTTCTAAAGGTGCTACTGCTAATGATTCAACAGATGACACAGCAGCTATTCAAGCGGCCATTAATCAAGTGGGGACTAGCGGTGGGTCGGTTTACTTTCCAGCTGGGAAATATATTTCCGGGATTCTAAAAGTCCCTAGCAATATCACTATTTTTGGTGATTATGGACCAATGACTAGTGGCGGCTCCCCTTCGATCATTGAGGCTAAAAATGATTTGCCTGGTGGCGTAACTAGGTTTTATGCTCTGTTTACACCATTAAATTATGACACTAGCTCCACCAAAACTTCTAACGTCACTATTCATGATTTAAAGTTGCTGGGAAATAGTATGGGGCAATGGGATTATTCTAATGATGGGATTCGCAATGGTTTTCCAATGGGTCAATTTGTAACTGCCGCGGTAGCAGCTTCCAAGCCAGCTAATGAAATTATTACTGTTAGCGGCCAACCCTACTGGCTGTGTCAGTCTTGTTCGATGATTGGAGTCGGTCTCTTTGCCACTAATAACTGGGTCGTTCAACGAGTTTGGGCGGAAGATTGGGATGGAGATGGGATTTATCTGGGCCGGGCTAATACCGGTTTTGCGCCAGCTGGATCATCTGATATGAATATGGTTATTGATAATGTGGTCAGGAGAAATATTCGGAATGGCATGATGCTGTCCGATGGTGATAAAAATTTGATTAAAAATAATTTATTTGAAGAGGATCAGATCGGGCTGGCTCCAACCTTCCCCAATAATCCTTCTCAGCCCAATACTAAAAACTGTGCAGTGCTGCTCGGCACAACTTGTAACCTTCAGGTGACCAATCCTTATACCTCAGCTGAATTTGATTTGGAACCAAACTTTAGTGGTTCGCAGCACGGTAATCAAAATATTTTTGAAAATAACACTTTCCAGAACGGCTATTACAACGGTATGCAAGTGACTAGGCAGCAGTCTGGGATGGATATGAACCAATTCTTAACTAATTTATTTAAAAACAATAAAAATCAGCAGATGTTAGTGCAATCTAATGGAGTTTCTAATACTTTAATTCAAGGCAATCAGTTTGTTAATAACCCGGCTCAAAGTTCGGTTAGGCATTTAAGAATTGCGACTAGTGTTGATGGAACTTATGTGATTGGCAACAAGTTTATTGGTGGCGCTGGTGGATTTAATTCGTCTGAAGCCATTAAAGTCGATAGTGCCGGAGCGGTGCCGGGACCAGATTTGACGGTTTTTCAAGATAATACTTTTGATCTAACGGGTGGAAGTGGGGATGGGATGACGATTAAATATGAAGGTAATGGCGCTTCGACTAGAAATTATTTTACTGGGTTGAATAATAGCCTTTCCGGTGGAGCAAATGTTAGTGGGGGGACATTCTTAACACCACCACCACCAGCTTATCCAGCTTTCTCACCAGTTCCCGTCCCCGCTGGTTGTACTGGGAACTTAGTTAATGAGGCTAATAAATCGACTGTTAATGTTGACGTAGCGGTGGCTGGAAGTCTTTCCAGCACATTGGGATCCTAAGCTTAGAATTCCACGTGGACAAGTTGTCGCG